>Ga0302314_10000078_pt1 | contig 152610 bp, 141 predicted proteins | sample III_Palsa_N2_3_FD_200533 | JGI IMG/M metagenome (GOLD analysis project Ga0302314, IMG submission 200533) | Peat permafrost microbial communities from Stordalen Mire near Abisko, Sweden - III_Palsa_N2_3 | ecosystem: Environmental > Terrestrial > Soil > Palsa > Peat permafrost | place: Sweden... | reverse complement strand
TCGTGATGTTGCGCGCGAACGCCGCCACCTCGTACTTGCCGCCGTCCCAGTCGTAGCCGGCGCGCAGGCCGCCGATCGTCATCGCCTTGCCGGTGAACTCCTTGGACTCGTAGAGGAAGAAGTTGACGGTGCTGCGGTACGACCAGTCTGTGTAGACGAAGTACTCGCCGCCGTCGGCCACGGGGATGCCGTAGCGCGCGGTGACGTTGGCGACGTACTTGGGTGCCTGCGGCAGCGGGTTGCCGTTGATCAGCACGGTGCCGGGGACGGGGCCTGCCGGGTTCGTCACCGTGCAGGTCGCGCACGGCGCCACGGCCAAGCCCGGATCCTTGATCTTGGTGAAGTTGTAGCTGCCGTTCAACGTCACGAGCAGCGTGGGCAGCACGTAGGCGTCGAGGTTGATCTCGAAGCCCTGGCCGAGCACCTTCTTCGCGTTGATCAGCTGGGTGGCGTTGTCCTGGCCGCCGACGGCGCTCAGCTGCTGGTCCTTCACGTCGTAGTGGAAGACGTCGGCCGAGATGCGGGCGCGGCGGTCGAACAGGTCGGCCTTGACGCCGACCTCGTACGACGTCGTCGTCTCGGGCTTGGCGTACGTCAGGTAGCCGAAGTCCGACGCCGGGAAGATGCTGGATGCGCGGAAGCCGGTGGCAACGCGGGCGTAGACGTCGGCGTCGGGCGTGACCGCGTAGGTGCCGCTCAGGTCCCAGTTGGTGCGCGAATCGCTCGTGCTCTTGACCAGGCCCGCGCTCTCGTCGACGGCGGTGTCGGTGACCGGCGTGGTCGTCAGCGACTTGCGGTCGTGCGTGTAGCGCAGGCCGGCGCGCAGCTTGAACTTGTCCGTCAGTGCGTACGCCGTCGATCCGAACGCCGCCCAGGCGTCGTTGGTCTGCGTCGCGTCGACCTCGGTGCTGGGCCCGTGGAACAGCGTGTCGTAGGCCAGGCTCGAGATCTTGTACTTCTCGTGGAACAGGTAGACGCCCGCCTGCCAGGTCAGCGGCCCCGCGCCACCGTGCTCGAGGCGGAACTCCTGGCTCAGTTGCTCGTGACCGGAGAGCGCATCCGAGGTCTCGTCGGCGAACGGGATGACGCCGGGACCCATCGGCAGGTCGTAGACCGCGCCATAGCCGCCGTCGACGTCGCCGCGGCTGAAGGCGTGCACGTGTTCCCAGCCGGTGATCGAGCTCAGGACGGCGCTGCCGAGATCCCAGCGCAGCCTCATGCTGGCGCCGTCGGTGTCCACCGTCTGCGCGTTCTTGCCGTCGATGGAGATCTGGTACGGATCGAAGCCGGGGACGAGATCGTTGGTGCCCGGCTTGATGATGTTGGCGCGGAACAGGCGCGCCGTGCCGTCCAGGGCGCGCGTGTGCACGTTGAACAGCGCGCTGAACGTGCCCGAGGGCTTGTACAGCAGCTGCAGCCGGCCGGCTTCGTCGTCGTAGCCCTCGAGCTTGCCCGGACCGGCGCCCGGGGCCGTGTTGGTCACCCAGCCGTTGCGATGCTCGGACAGCAACGAGCCGCGGATCGCCCAGTCCGGCCCCAGCGGCGTGCCGTACGCGCCTTCGAGGTTGACCGTGTTGAACGAGCCGTAGCTGGCGTTGAAGTAGCCGTTCGGGATGCGCGAGGGCGCGACCGAGTCGAACTTGACCACGCCGGCGGGGGTGTTGCGGCCGAACAGCGTGCCCTGTGGGCCGGCCAGCACTTCGACCTGATCCATGTCGAACATCGGGAAGCCCTTGAGGATCGGGTTCTCCTGCACGACGTCGTCGTAGATCAACGAGACGGGCTGCGATGCGTTGAGGTGGAAGTCGGTGTTGCCGTAGCCCCGGATGTAGAAGCGCGGGAAGGCGCGGCCGAACGACGATTCGATGTTCAGGCTGGGGACGCGGCCCGACAACGCGCGCACATCGTCGCCACCCGAATTGAGCACATCCAGCGCCTCGCCACTGATCGTGCTGACCGAGATCGGCACGGTCTTGACGTCTTCGGTGATGCGCTCGGCGGTCACGGTGACGGTCTGCAGCTTGCCGGCCTCTGCGGCGGACGCGGCGTCGGCCGGCGCGGCGGCCTGGCCATGGGCGGCGTTCCCTGCGAACGCGAGCGCGATCAACAACGACAGCGGCTTCAATTGGGCGCGCAGTGTGGTGGAACGTGCGGCCCGGCGAGTGGTGGTGTGCGTGGTCATCGGATCAAGTCCTGAAAATTTATGTGTACGCACGGTTAAGCAAGACGAAGGCCACGCGAGGCTTCGGCAGGGCGTGTGGAACGAACGCCACAGCGTGTTTGCGCGGGTGGCGCGGCGCAGCGACTCACTCATGCGCCGCGGCACATGACAGTCATATCCGCAAGACTATGGGCAGTGCCGAATGCGTTCGGCAACATGGCGTGCCGCCGGCTCCGTTCGCCGGTGCCGCCTTGCAGGATCCGCGAGGGATACCCGATCTTGCATGCGCCCGATTCGAGTGCGCCGCGCCGGAGCGGCGCACTCGAATCGCGACGAGCGCCGCCCATCGCACCGTCCGGGTGCGCGCCACGGCCGCGATCGTGCTGCTCGCCTCCCGGCGAACGGGCTCACTGCGCCGGCACGCCCTCGCGCCACTGCGGCCAGTGCGCGACGATGTCGGACACCAGCGGCCAAGCCGCATGATAGAGATTGGCCGTGGAGATCGGAAAGCCGCCCGACTGCGCGGCCAGCGATTCCTGCGCCGTCTGCCCGGGATGCGGGCGATCGAAGTTCGCACCCGTGCGCAGCACCGCCACGCGATGCAGGTCGAGCCGGCCGGCGGCAGCGCCGCGGCGCAGCGCCTCGTAGGTGGCGTTGTCCTCCTGCTGAGTCGTGCAGTAGGTGCCCTTGCCGTCGGTCAACAGGCGCGTCCAGGCCGATGCGCGCTCGCCGAGCCGCGCGCCGTGCCACCACGTGTCGCCGGCCAGCGTGTCGCATTGCAGGACGCCCGGCGCCGCCTGCGCGGCGGCCTGCGGGTACTGCTTGCGGTAGGCGGCGGCGGTATCGTTGTCCTCGAGACGCGCACCGCGGGACAGCGCCAGGGCGCGCTGGAGCAGCGTCTCGTCCAATTGGAACACCTCGGTGCCGTATTCCAGCTTGGGCTTGGTCGCCGGGTCCGCCGCGCCGATGCCGACGTAGCCGCCCTGCCACTGCGGCGGCGCCTCGGTGACGTCGAACTCCTGCTGCAGTCCGAAGTCGACGAGGTAGCGCGCCCAGGCCGCGGCGCCCAGCGTGCCGACGTTGGGGTCGATGCCGGCGATGCCCGTGACGACGAAGTACGTGTGCGAGAGGTCGAACTGCGGGCTCAGCACGAGTGCCATCGTCGACGCCGCGGCGTTGGCGTGGCCCATGCCGGTGGTCATCACGCAGACGCCCGAGTCGGTGCACTTGACGTCCGGATACTCCGCCGACAGCCCGTCCACCCGGACCGTCTGCCTGATCGGCAACTGCGTGAGCCATGGCGCGGCCTCGGGCCCGAACAACGTGATGATCATCACCTTGACGGGACGCTTGGCCGGCGCCTTGGCCGCGGCGGTGGACGGCATCGCCCCGATCAGCAGTGAAGCGGCGGCGGAGATGGCGACGACGACGCGCCGCGATGAGGAAGACAGGCGTGACAAGAGGATTCCCGTTGAAGGCGTTTCCGTCATTGTGCGTGCTCGACAGCGTCGCGCAACCTCAAGTTTCAGATCAACTTTCCATTGCAGCCTGCCGAATTTCAGCGTCACCCCTACTTCGACTTTGCACGCCAACCCGTTGAACAGTGACCGGTCAATATTTAATAAATTGCTTTCAAAATACGTCACATCACATTGTTTTAATTCAATTATTGTTTGTCGCCCCGTGCATCGACCGAGCCGAAACCCGAGATCGACTTGCGCACCGTCGGCTGCCCCCAGTAGTCGACGTGCCCCGCACCGGAGATCTGCACGCGCAGCGAATTCACCGTCCATAGCACCGCGTTGCCGACGCCGCTGATCGAGACGTCCGCCCCACCCGCGCGCAGTTGCTCGGCGCCGATCTTTCCCTTGCCCGACACCGACAGCCTCAACTGGTCGACCTTGCCGGCCAACTGCCCTTCGCCCGCACCGGAGATCTCGAAGTTGAGGTTGCCGACCTGCAACTGGTCGAAGCGCGCGACGCCCGAGCCGGCCATGCTGACCGTCAGATGGTCGCCAGTGATGAGGCCCGGCGCGACGACGTCGTTGGCGCCGGACAGCGTCAGCCGGCTCAGGTGGCGCACCCGCACCTCCACCTGCGCGCCGCTGCCGTTGTTCCAGAACTTCCAGCTTCCCGGCAGGTCGATATGCAAGCGGCTGCCGTTCAGGCGAACCTCGACGGCCTCCTGCGCCTGCGCGTCGCCGGCCACGAAGACTTCGTCGCGGTCGCCCTGCACCAGGCGGACCTGTCCGGCGCCGTCCAGCACGACGCTGTCGAAGGGGCCCGGCGCGTAGATCTTGCCCTCGGGGGCCTGCGCGTGGGCGAAGGCGGGCCCGAGCACGAGCGCGGCGAGGGCCAGCGAGGAAAGACGGCGGTTCATATCGATTGCTCCCTGAGCTTCCTGGAAACGTCGCGGTTGGCGGTGATCAGCGTGCCGTCGGTCATGCGCGCGACGAGTTGCGAGTTCTCGTCGGGCGTCAGCGACTCGACGAAGTCGAGGTTGACGATGCAGCTGCGGTGCAGCTTCACGAATTTCGCCGGATCGAGCCTCTGCTCGAACGTGACGATGGGCAGCCGCACCAGGTAGCTCCTGCCCTTGACCGCCAGTGCCGTGTACTTGGTGTCGGAGCGCAGGTGCTCGATCGCGTCGACGTTGATCGGGAAGATGCGGCCCTGGTCGCGCACCAGCACGCGCGTGAGCGGCGCGCCGTCGGGCGTCTGCAGCGCGTCGACGGCACCGGCCAGCGCCGCCGGCGCGTCGCGCTGCACGTGGTTGATCGCCTCGACGAAGCGCTCGTGCGTGAACGGCTTGAGCAGGTAGTCGACGGCGTGCAGCTCGAACGCTGTCAGCGCGTGCTCGTCGTAGGCCGTCGTGAAGATCACCGAGGGCTGGTGCGCGTCGCCCGCCAGCGCCTGCAGCACCTGCAGGCCGGTCAGCACGGGCATCTGGATGTCCATCAGCACGAGATCGGGCCGCAGCGCGCGGATCTGCGCCAGCGCGCTGGCGCCGTCGCCGCAGGTGGCCACGAGTTGCAGCGAAGGCATTTGCGCGACCCAGTCGGCCAGCGCCTCGGCGGCGAGCGGTTCGTCCTCGGCGATCAGGACTTTGGTGATTTCAGTCATTGGAGCCCCTCCCGCGCCGAGTACAGCGCTCCGTCCCCCGAGGGGACTGCGGGCCTTCTTGGGACGGCCCGGCGCACGGCCCGCAAACAGGTTGACACAGGATTTTTCATTGCGGTATCCAGAGATCGACGCGGAAGCCCGCGCCGGGTTGGGTGCGAATCTGCAGCCGCGCGCGGCCGTCGTAGTCGAGCGCGAAGCGGCGGCGCAGCGCGGTCAGGCCGATGCCCGAACGCGCGGGCGCCGGGTCGTCGAGCCTGGCTGGCTCGCAGCCGGCGCCGTCGTCCTCGACGCTCAGCTCCAGGCCCTGGTTCATCAGGTTGCGTGCGCTGCGGATGCCCACGCGGCCGCCGTCGACGCGCGGCGCGATGCCGTGCTGGATGGCGTTCTCCACCAGCGGCTGCAGGCTCAGCGGCGGGATCTCGTCGGCGAAGGTCGAGGGGTCGAGCTCCCAATCGACGCGCAGCCGCTTGCCCAGGCGCAGGCTCTCGAGCGCCAGGTAGTCGCGCACGAACTCGATCTCGTCGCCCAGCGGCACGCGGTCGGACGCGCTGCGCTTGGTGTCGAGCACGTAGCGCAGCATGCCGGAGAAGCGCATCAAGGCGGCCTCGGCCTGCTTGGCGTCCTTGCGCGTCAGGGCGATCAGCGAGTTGAGCGTGTTGAACAGGAAGTGCGGATTGAGCTTGCCGCTGATGACCGCCAGCTCGGCGCGCGCCAGCGCCGATTCGGCCTGCGCCGCGGCCAGCGACGCCGCGCGCGCGCGCCGCGCCTGCAGCCAGGCGGTGAAGGCGGTGGCGATCGCCGCGTACGCGATCACGCCCCAGATCGCGCGCCACAGCACCGTCTGCGCCAGCATGACGTTGGCATAGACATGTCCATACAGGACGGCCGAGACGCCGTAGTCGCAGGCCTGCCACGCGGCGCCGAACGCGATCGCCCCGACGACGTGCAGCACCACCTCGAGCGCCGTGCCGCGCTGACCGTCCTGCATCCGGCGCACCCAGGGGAACACGCCGACGCCCAGCACCATCGGCGGCCACAGGCTCAGCGTCGCCTGGTAGACGGCCTGCCACAGCTGCCACAGGCCGCGCTGGAATTCGGCGCCGGCCAGCACGTACAGCAGCCAGGCCACCGTGCAGGCGCAGGCATAGGCGATCCACAGCGATCGGCGGCTTGCGACGTCGGCGGCGGATGGGGCAATGTTCTCGGACATGGCGCCATGGTACGTATCCGGCCGCACGCGGCGGCCGCGAGGGGACGGATTGCGGGAATCTGCGACCGGAATGCGTCTGGCCGCGCCGGGGTGATGCGCCGGCCGACAGATGCATTCGTGCCGGTCGGGAAAGACTTTCCAAGTTGGGCTGTTCGGCGCCGCTGGATCGGTACGTCATTCCATATAGTCGCAACAATCAAGAACAACATTCCAGCCGCGCGCCGATACGATAGATACCCATGCCTTCGCGGCACGTACCCGGAGCCCCGACGCCATGGAAATCTATCTCGACGCCAACGCCACCACGCCGGTCCTGCCGCAGGCGCGCCAGGCCGCCATGGCGGCGATGGCCGAGGACTACGGCAACCCGAGCAGCATCCACAGCACCGGGCTGCGTGCGCGTTCGCTGATCGACGACGTCCGCGCCCGCGCGCGCCGCGTGCTGGGCGCGCCGACGGGACGGCTGCTGTTCACCAGCGGGGCCACCGAGGGCATCCAGACGGCGGTGTTGTCGGCGCTCGTCGCGCTGCGCGATCGGCGCGACCGCGGCGAGGCGATTCCCGCACTGCTGCTGTACGGCGCCACCGAGCACAAGGCCGTGCCGGAATCGCTGCGTCACTGGAATGCCCTGCTCGGACTCGATCTGCAGGTGCAGGCCATTCCGGTCGGCAGCGACGGCCGCCACGACCTCGCATGGCTGCGTGAACGCGCCGCACGGGCGGGCCTGGTCTGCACGATGGCGGCCAACAACGAGACCGGGGTCATCAGCGATCTCGACGGCATCGCGCAGGCGTTGGCGTCCAGCCCGGCGCTGTGGCTGGTCGACGGCGTGCAGGCGCTCGGCAAGCTGGCGCTGCGCCTCAGCGAGCGCCGCATCGACTACGCGCCGTTCTCCGGCCACAAGCTGTACGCGCCCAAGGGCATCGGCCTGCTGTACGTGCGCGACGGCGCGCCCTTCACGCCGCTGATGGCCGGTGGGGGCCAGGAGGCGGCGCAGCGCTCCGGCACCGAGAACATGACCGGCGTGGCCGCGCTCGGCGCGGTGCTGGCGGCGCTCGAGGACGGCGGCACGTTCCGCGACGGCGCGACGTTGCAGGCCTGGCGCGACCGGCTCGCGCAGGCGCTGCTCGAAGCCTTCCCGACGCTCGTGTTCAACGCCCCGCCGGCACTGTGCCTGCCCACGACGCTCAATTTCTCGGTGCCGGGCCTGGCCTCCAAGCTCTTGCTCGACCTGTTCGACGCCGCCGACGTGCGCGTCAGCGGCGGCTCCGCCTGCAGCGCCGCGAAGGCGCAGCCCAGCTACGTGCTGGAGGCGATGGGCCTGCCCGCATGGCAGACGGCCTCGGCGGTGCGCCTGTCGTTCGGCCCCGCCGCCGACGACGATTTCATCGCGCAGGCCTGCGAGCGCATCCGCGCCTGCGGCCATTCGCTGCGCGAATGCTGCCTGGTGCCCAGCCAGCCGCGCACGCTGGCGGCCGAGGGCCTGACGCGCTTCATCGTCGACGGCGCGTGCTGCTACCTGCTGGCCGACGCCGCCAGCCGGCGCTGCGTCGTCATCGATCCGCTGCCCGAATTGGGCGCACGCCTGTCCGACCTGCTGCGCTGCCAGGGCTATACGCTCGCGGCGGTCCTCGACACCCACAGCCACGGCGACCACGCGTCGTCCGCGGGCGAGCTGCGCGCCGCCCTCGCCGATCGCATGGACCACATCGGCCCGCTCGAGGCGCTCGGCTGGCCGGAGGACGCGCGCGCGATCGAGCTCGGCGCGCTGTCGTTGACGCGGCTGGCCATTCCCGGCCACACGCTCGATTCGACGGCCTACCTGCTGCACGACGCACGCGGCCTGCGCCTGGCCTTCGTCGGCGACACGGTGATGCCCGGCGCGCTCGGGCGCAGCGATTTCGAGCAGAGCGCGCCGCTGTCGTTCGGCGGGTCGCTGCTCAAGCTCGCGCAGGTCGTCGGCCCGACGACGCTGCTGCTGCCCGGACACGACTACGACGACCGCTTCGCCAGCACGCTGGCCACCGAGCGCCGCGCACAGCCGCTGGTCGCCCGCGTGCTGGGGGGCGGGCTCGACGCGGCCGGCTTCGCCGCCGCCAAGGCCGATCTCGAGCGCGACCTGGGCCTGACCGGCTACCAGACGCTGGCCTGTGGCGCGCGCGTCGAGCCGCGCGACGACTCGCTCTCGCAGGAGTTGACGTCGGCGGCGCTGCAGACCTTGCTGCAGGCGCATCCGGATCTGGTGTTCGTCGACGTCCGCGAGGGCTACGAGCACCGCCTGGGCCACGCCCCGGCGCTGGCGGCGCCGCAGGTGCGGCATCAGGCGATCGCGCTGTCGCAGTTGCCGCAGGCGCTGCCTGACTGGCTCGCGCTGCCCGCGACGACACCCGTGGTCTTCTATTGCCGCAGCGGCAACCGCAGCGCGCAGGCGGCCGGCGCGCTGCGTCGGCTGGGGCACGACAACGCCTGGAGCCTCGCGGGCGGCGTGGCCTTGTGGCGCCCGGAGGCGACGTCCGCCGCGCTGCCCACAGCCGCGCAGCAGGCCGTCGCCGCGCTCGCCTAGCGATCCCGCGCTCGTTTTCGGGCGCGTGACGCAGGCGCAGCCGCCCTGTCGGCGACGTCGTCTCTGCAGCCGAATACTTCACGAGCCAGCAACAAAGCGATGCGCTAGCACAGGTTCATGCGGCCATGACGCCACACCAAGGTCGCCGCGACGGCGTATGCTCGCGCCCTTTCCCGTTTTCGAGAGGTTTCCTCATGGCTACCGCAGCACCCGCCAAGACTTCCGCCTTCATGAAGGCCCTCAAGCCGAGTCCCGCGCTCGCCGCCATCGTCGGCGCCGAGCCGTTGCCGCGCACCGCGGTCACGAAGGCCCTGTGGGACTACATCAAGGCCCACAACCTGCAGAACCCGGCCAACAAGCGCAACATCCTGTGCGACGCCAAGCTCAAGGCCGTGATGGGCAAGGACGAGGTCACGATGTTCGAGATGACCGGCCTGGTCGGCAAGCACCTCAGCTGATCTCGCTGCGCGTCGCGCGCCGGCGCGTGACGCGTCAGTGCGCGGGCGCCCTGCCCGCGCTCAGGAGCTTGACCGTCAGGCGCTCGAAGCGCGGCACGTCGACGTCCTGCACGACTTCGACCTCGCGTTCGCCCAGCCCCGGCCCGCGACCGAGCGGCCAGCTGAGCGTGCTGCCGTAGTCGGCACCGTCGCCGGCGGCCACGTCCACCAGCATCTTCTGGCTGCGCCGCACGAGCGACGGATCGAGCCACACCGCTGCCGCAAGCTCGTCCCACATCGGGAAGCCTTCGCCGTAGCGCGCGACATAGGCGGCCACCGGCGTCGCCGCGCGGCCGATCTCGGCGTACAGCGCCTTGCTGAAGAACGTCCGCGTCGTCGGATCGACCGGGATCTGCACGACGCGCGGCCACGCCTCGTGCAGCACCGCCGACGCGGCTTCGGCGTCCCACAGCATGTTGAACTCGCGTCGCGGCGAGTGCGCATATTCGTCGGCGAAGCTGTTGTCGGCGGCCACGGGGTTGAAGCTGCCGCCCATGAACACGAGCTCGCGCGTGGCGGCGGCGAAGCCGGGATCCTGGCGCGCGGCCAGCGCGAGGTCGGTCAGCGCGCCGCCCATCCACAGCGTCACCTGGCCGGGATGCGCGCGCACGGTGCGCAGCATGAAGTCGATGCCGCTCCCGGCCTGCGGCTTCAGCGACGGCGCGCCCGCGGCCAGCGGCGGCACCAGGAACGGGTCGGCGTGGTACTCGGCGCGCGGCTGGCCGCCGAACGACTCCGTCCAGGCGCCTTTCCACACCAGCGGCCCGTAGCGCCGCTCCCACGCCTTCATGCGCGCCGCGCTGTTGAGCAGTGGGAACGCGGCGCCGGCGTAGACGGGAACGTCCGGCCGCCCGACCAGCTCCAGCATGCGCAGCGTCTGTGCGATCTCCTCCTCACGCCAGCCGTCGCCGCTGCTGACGACGATGCCCAGCACGTCGACGTCGGGCGCCTGCAGCAGCATCAGCACCGAGTTCATGTTGCTGCCGCCCGGGCCGAACATGTCCTGGTCGACGATGACCAGCCGGCGGCCATCGGCGGCCGGCGACGCTGCGCTGAAGGCCAGCAGGAAGGCCGCCAGCGCGGTGGCGAGGAAACGGGGCATGGGCGCCTTTCGAAGCGGGTGAGGATGCGGGCTGCGCCAAGCAAGGCCCATACCGTCGAGTATCTGGCATGTCGATTGCGGGGTTCGGCGCGGCTTTCCACGGCACCATCATGAGCCAGCTGAATACTGGCTGAATTGTCGTCAAACCCATACTGATCATCAGTAATAAATGGGTGCCGCTAGCCGCGAAGCCGCGAGCTGATCCATGCTTGCGGCTTTCGGAAGGGTCACGTCCTGGATACCCGATGATCACACTGACCATCATCGCCCTCTATCTCGCCTGCATACTGGTGGTGCACTACCGCGGACGCGTGCGCCACAGCTTCTGGGGCCAGGTTTTCGACCACTCCGGCCTGCTCGCGCCGGTCAACGTGTTCCTCTACGCGTTCTCGGCCATCCCGAACAGGCCCTATGCCTCGCAGGCGCACTTCCCGGAGCTCGAGCCGCTGCGCGCCAACGCCGCCGCGATCCGCGAGGAAGGCCTCGCGCTGATGGCCCACGCCCGGATGAAGGCGCCCGACCAGAAGGACGACGCCGGATTCAATTCGTTCGCCAAGTCTGGCTGGAAGCGCTTCTACCTGAAGTGGTACGGCGACGCGCATCCTTCGGCCGAGCGGCTGTGCCCGCGCACCACGGCGCTGCTGCGCGGCATTCCCAACGTCAGCGCCGCGATGTTCGCCACGCTGCCGCCGGGCGCCGTGCTCAATCCGCACAAGGATCCGTACGCCGGCTCGATGAGATACCACCTCGGCCTGGTGACGCCCAACGACGACGGCTGTTATATCGAGGTCGACGGGCAGCCCTACAGCTGGCGCGACGGCGAAGGCGTGATATTCGACGAAACCTACATCCACAAGGCCGAGAATCGCACCGACGTGGAGCGCCTGATACTGTTTTGCGACGTCGCCCGCCCGATGCGCTTCGGCTTCGCGCGCCGTTTCAATCACTGGTTCGGCCGCAATGTCGTCGCCGCCGCGGCCTCGCCCAACGACGCCGGCGACCGCACCGGCCTGATCAACCGCCTGTTCTTCCTGTCCGACCGCGCGGGTCAATACCGCCGCCGCTTCAAGGCCTGGAACCGCACGGCCTACAAGCTCGCCAAGATGGGATTGACCGTGGGCCTCGTGGTGGCGCTGCTGCTGCCCGTGCTGCCTGGATCGTTCCGGACGATCCAGAACGTGGTGTCGGCGCATGTCGGCGGCCACTCGACCGACGACCGTGGCCGTGCGGCCGCGCCCTCGCTCAACTGAAACCGTTTGTTCGCGCCCGCGCAAGCGTGACGACATCACGTTTCGTGCGATGCGCACTGCCCGGTTGATCCGCTACGATCGAGCTCAAGCCCCGTCTTGTCGTCCACCACGACGCGCCCTCCCTTGAGCTCCGAAAACGCCCTCGCCGAACTGCGCCTGACGACGCGTGCCGAGCACGACCGGATCGAGCACATCCTGCGTCTGGACGAGCCGATGCCGCTGGAGCGCTATGGCGCGATCCTGTGCGGCTTAGACGCCTTCCTGCGCGCGTGGGAGCCGCGCATCCATGCCGCGTTGCCCGAGCGCCTGCAGCCCTGGTTCCGGACGCGCCGGCGCGGCGGCTTCGCGAGCGCCGACGTCGAATGGCTGCGCGCCGTCGCGGGCGTCGCTCCGGTTCCGATGATCTCCAAGCTGGCCGCGACGCTGCCGCTGGGCGACCCGGCCGAGGCGATGGGCTCGCTGTACGTGATCGAGGCCTCGGCCCTCGGCGGCCGCGCCATCGCGCCGCAGCTCAAGCGCACGCTGGGCCTCGGGCAAGGCCGCGGCGCGAGCTACTTCCATGGCTTCGGCGGCGAGACGGGTGCGATGTGGGCCAACTTCCGCGTGCAGGCGGCGCTCGAGATCGGCGACTCCTCGCGCGACACGGTGCGCGCCTGCCAGAGCGCCAAGCGCACCTTCGCCGCGTTGATCGACCTGTTCGCGCCGCTGGCCCCGCCCGAGGCCGCGCCGGCGCGTGTGGAGCCCTCGATGCAGATTGCTCCGGCGCTGCTGATGGCCTACGGCGCGGCGAGCGCCGAGCCTCCCGCACCGGCTCCGCTGGCCGACATCCATATCGACCTGCCGGCCGAGGACGAGTCCGAAGACGACCCGACGCTGGTCGAGCTGCCGATGGACGACGGCGAGGACGCGGGCGGCGATACGCAGCGCATGCCGCTCTGATCCGCGGGCCCGAGCACCAGTGCGCCGGATGCAAGAGGGAGTCGGGTCGTCGGACGCATCGCGGTCTCCTGTCGGGTCGTCGCCGAGATGATGCACCTTCGAGGGGGCGACGTGCTTGCCCGGCGGCGGGCGACGCCGCAATGGCCGCGCGCGGCGCAGGTCTTATTCATGATAATTGACATCCATTATTCATGATGACTAAACTTTAAACATTGCATCACCCGATGGAACTCCCATGCCGCGCGTCTCCCGAGCCGAGGCCGAAAGCCACCGCGAACAGATCACCGAGGCATCGTCGCGCCTGTTCCGCGAACGCGGCATCAAGGGCGTCAGCGTCGCCGACCTGATGGGCGCCGCGGGGCTCACGCACGGCGGCTTCTACGGGCACTTCGAGTCCAAGGACGCGCTGGCCGGCGTGGCCGTGGCGCGCGCGTTCGAGCAATCGGCCGAGCGCTGGAACAAGCGCGTCGCGAGCAAGCCCGACGACGCCGCGCGCCGTGCCCTGCTGGTCGACAAGTTCCTGACGCCGCAGAGCCTGCGCGACGTCGGCATGGGCTGCCCGTCTGTCTCGCTGGCGACCGACGTCGCGCGCGAGCCGGCCGCGGCGCCCATCCGCACGGCCTACCTCGACGGCCTCGAGTCGCTGGTGCAGATCCTTTCGAACGTCGAGGAAGGCCCCGACGCCGCGGCCCGGCGCAGCGCCGCACTGGCCGACTTCGCCACGCTGGCCGGCGCGCTGACCTTGGCTCGCGCGACCGAGGGCACGCCGCTGTCGGCCGAGATCCTCGCCGCCGCGCGCGCGCGCCTGACGCCCGCGCCCCCCCGCCACAAGACCGAGGAAGCCTGAAGCATGTTCGCCACCCCCGTCGCCCACTGGTTCGGCCGCCGCGGCATCCACTTCTCGTGGATCGTGATGGGCATCGCCTTCCTGACGATGCTCACGTCGTCGGCCGCGCTCGGCCTGCCCGGCGCGTTCCTGCTGCCACTGAGCAAGGAGTTCGGCTGGAGCACCGACGAGATCTCCGGCGCCATCGCGCTGCGCTTCGCGCTGTACGGCCTGATCGGCCCGTTCGCGGCCGTGCTGATGGAGCGCTACGGCCTGCGCCGCATCATCTGCAGCGCCCTGCTGCTGATCGCCGTCGGCATGGTGCTCGCCACGCGCATGACGGCGCTGTGGCAGCTCGTCGTGCTGTGGGGCGTGGTGCTGGGCGTCGGCTCGGGCCTGACCGCGCTGGTGCTGGGCGCGACCGTGGCCAACCGCTGGTTCGAGCAGCGCCGCGGGCTGGTGATGGGCATGCTCACCGCCAGTTCGGCGACGGGGCAGCTGATCTTCCTGCCGATCGCGGCGTCGCTGATCCAGAACCACGGCTGGCGCATGGCGGTGATCCCTGTGTTCACGAGCTGCCTGGTCGTCGCGGGCCTCGCGTTCTGCCTGCTGCGCGACCGGCCGAAGGAGCTCGGACTGCGCCCGTTCGGCGCCGATCCGGCGCACGTCGAGCCGGCCCCCAGCGCCTGGCGGCCGGGCTTCGCCGAGCCGATCCGCACGCTGTTCATGGCCTCGCGCAGCGGCGCGTTCTGGGTGCTGTTCGGCACGTTCTTCGTCTGCGGCCTTTCCACCAGCGGACTGATCCAGACCCACTTCATCACACTGTGCGGCGACTACGGCCTGGGCCCGGTGCCGGCCGCGTCCGTGCTGGCCACGATCGGCGCGTGCGACTTCATCGGCACGATCGCGTCGGGCTGGCTGTCCGACCGCTACGACGTGCGCAAGCTGCTGTTCTGGTACTACGGGCTGCGCGGGCTGTCGCTGCTGTGGCTGCCGCACTCCACGTTCACCGTCGTCGGCCTGTCGCTGTTCGCCGTGTTCTACGGGCTCGACTGGGTGGCCACGGTGCCGCCGACCGTGCGCCTGACCAGCGCCGCGTTCGACAAGCAGCGCGCCCCGATGATCTTCGGCTGGATCTTCGCGGGCCACCAGCTGGGCGGCGCCGTGGCCGCGTACGGCGCGGGGCTCACGCGCACGGTGATGCAGTCGTACAGCCCGGCGCTGTACGCGGCCGGCGTCACCTGCATCGTCGCGGCGGTCGCGATCTTCCTGATCAAGCAGCCGGCGCCCGCGAAGGCGGCATGAACGAGCGCTCCCTGGCTTGGGTAGGAAGAAGAGACCGAATTCTTCCCGAAGCTGCGCAAGACCTCGCTGGATCTCGACGCGATGGGCGACCAGCTCGCCGCGCGCAAGAAGCAGCTGATGGCGATGCCGGAACCGTCCTGAAGCTGCGGCGCGGCGTTCAGCGGCCGTACCCAAAACACGGTATGGGGTATGTAACCGGAACGCTCGCCGAAGCGCGCCGGACGCGCCTTCTTCATAGGCGAAATCGTTGCGACATCCGCGACGAATGCGATGTTGGGGACGGCCTTTCCCCATGTGATTTGTCACGATCCTCATGCTGGAATCCGGGCCGGTCGTGCGCCACGAGCGCGCGAACCGCACATAAACCCCCTGGAGATCTCGAGCATGCATACGTCCACGTTCATCCGTTCCCTCACCTGCAGCGCCTTCGCCGCCATCGCCCTCGCGTCGGCCCCGGCCACGCAGGCCGCCTCGTCCACCGAGAACTACGCGCTGGCCATCAGCTGGGAGCCGGCCTACTGCATCAGCCATGGCAGCTATCCGGAGTGCCAGAGCGAGACGCCCACGCGCCAGGACAACAAGACGTTCTCGCTGCATGGCCTGTGGCCGCAGAACGAATCGTATTGCGGCGTGTCGGCTGCCAACAAGAAGCTCGACGAGGACGGCGACTGGTCGCAGCTGCCGGCCGTGGTGCTGAGCGCGTCGACCGAGGCCGCCCTCCAGGTCGCCCAGCCCGGCACCCAGTCCTACCTCGACCGCCACGAGTGGATCGAGCACGGCACCTGCTCGGGCCTGTCGCAGCAGAACTACTACACCCCGATGCTGGCGATGCTCAACAGCGTCAACGCGAGCAACCTCGGCTCGACCGTCAGCGCCAATGTCGGCGGCCAACTCACGCTGGCGCAGCTGCAGGCCGCCGCCGCGCTCGACTACGGCACCTACGCGAAGACCGACATCGAGTACCTGTGCGTCAGCTCGGGCGGCAAGTCCTACCTCGAGGAAGTGCGACTGCACATGCACCTGCCCACCACCAACCCGCTGCCGACCAGCGTGCTGTCCTCGTACATGGCCAAGCCGGTCGAGCCCGCGTCGTCCAGCGAGCTGTGCAAGAGCGGCGTGGCGCTGTACATCAAGGCCGTGACGAACTGACGACCTCCGGCGCGGCGATGGGACGTGCACCGGCTCAAGATGGCCGTGCGAACTGCCGAAGACGTCCCAGGCCTCGACTTCCGCGGATCGCCGCGCCCCCATGATTCCCGCCCCCGTTCCCACCGACGACGAGCGGCGCCTGCAGGCGCTGCGCGAGATCCTGATCCTGGACACGCCGCCCGAAGAGCGCTTCGACCGCGTCGTGCGCTTCGCCGCCGACGAGTTCGACATGCCCATCGTGCTGGTGAGCCTGGTCGACGCGAAGCGCCAATGGTTCAAGGCACGCGTCGGCCTGGACGTCTGCGAGACCGCCCGCGACATCTCGTTCTGCGGCCACGTGATCGTGCATCCGCAGATCCTCGTCGTCGAGGATGCGCTGCAGGACGAACGCTTCCACGACAACCCGCTCGTGACCGGCGCGCGGCACGTGCGCTTCTACGCCGGCGCCCCGCTCCAGCTGCCTGGCGGCGAGATCGTCGGCACGCTGTGCATGATCGACCACCGGCCGCGCACGCTCGACGCCACGGATCTCGCGATCTTCGGTTCCTTGAGCGAGCTGGTCGTCAGCGAGCTCGTGTCGCAAGAGGTGACCGGGTAATGGCCGTGATCCACGCTCCCCAGCCGCTGCCCGCGCACGCGCCCGTCGCGCCGACGCCCGCGGCACCGCCGATCGAGCTGCTGCTCGTCGAGCCGCAGTTCCTGCTGCGCCGCACCGTGGCCGCCGTCGCGCGCGACCTGCGCCTGGCCAACCCGAAGGAAATCACCACGATCGAACAGGCCGAGACGCTGGTGTCGTTCCATGCGTACGACGCGCTGTTCCTGTCGCTGGACGAGGAAGCGGCCGCGCTCGAGCTGATGAGCCGCGTGCGCCACGGCGACACCAAGTGCGCGCCCGACATCCCCATCGCGGTGACCGCCGCGGCATGCGACGCACCGCTGGCGATGCGCCTGAAGCACCTCGAGGTCAAGCGCCTGATCCTGCGGCCGTTCAAGGTAAAGGGTGTGCTGGATGCGATCGCGGCGTTGCGGCCGGCTCCATCGGAGAGCCACAAGGCGGCTTGAATCCGAGGCCCGCCGCGGCCTCGTCCGCGTGGTTCGTTTCCGCCCCGGGGCACCCGCCACCGGCCAGCCCCGTCTCGACCTGGATCGTGACGTGCCCGATCGCGTGGTGCGCGCGCAGCTCCTCGCAGATGCCACGCAGGCAGTCGTCGCCCGGAAAGCCGGCCGGATAGACCAGGTGCGCCGTCAGCGCGTTCTCGGTCGTGCTCATCGCCCAGATGTGCAGCTCGTGCACCTCGGCCACGCCCGGCAGCGCCGACAGCCAGCGCCCGACCGCCTGTGCGTCGACCTCGCGCGGCACGCCTTGCAGCGACAGCGCCAGCGAATCCTTCAGCAGGCCCCACGTGGCGACCAGCACGATCAGCGCGATCGCCAGGCTCACCACCGGATCGAGCCACAGCCAGCCGGTGCGCTGCATCGCGAAGCCGGCCACGACCACGCCGGCGGCGATCGCGGCGTCGCCGGCCATGTGCGCGAAGGCGGCGCGCACGTTGAGGTCGTCCTTGCGGCCCGACATGAACAGCAGCGCCGTCGCCAGGTTGACGACGATGCCCACCGCGGCCACGGCCATCACGACGCCGCCCTCGGTCGCCGCCGGATGCGCGAGACGCAGCACGGCCTCCCACGCGATGGCGCCCGTCACCAGCGTCAGCAGCGTGGCGTTGGCCAGCGCCGCGAGGATGGACGTGCCGCGCAGCCCGTAGGTGAAGCGCGAGCTCGACGCGCGCTTGACCAGCACGCTGGCGAGCCACGCCAGCAGCAGGCCCAGCACATCGCTGAGGTTGTGGCCGGCGTCCGCCAGCAGCGCGAGCGAGTCGATGCGCAGGCCGTAGATCACCTCGGCGACGACGAAGCCCGAGTTCAGCAGCACGCCGATCGCGAAGGCGGTGCCGAAGTCCTTGGGCGCATGCGAATGGCCGTGATGGCCGTGTCCGTGGTCATGGTGATCGTGGTGCTCGTGGCCGGGGCCGGGGCCATGGCCGTGCGCATGCGCGTGGTCATGATCGTGGTCGTGACCGTGATGATCGTGGTCGTCGTGCGCGGAGTGGTCGTGGGCTGCCATGCCCGGACTTTAAGCCGCTTCTCGCAGCGCGTAACGCCGGCAATGGTGAAGATAGCCCGCCTCGTGGCTGGCGACGAGGTCGACGATGCTGGTCCACAGCCAGCCGGGCGCGTCCAGCGTCTTCGAGCGGCCCTTGCGCAGCTCGGCGCCCCACGCCTTCGCCGTGACGGCGTCCATCTGGCGCGCGTGCGCCTTGCCGACCACGCCGCCGAGGAAGGCCGCGACCTGGGTCGCCTCCTCGCGCGTCAGTTGCTCGATCTCCAGCTTCAGGTCCTGCGGCAGAAGCTCGCGCAGGAACACGGGCCGCCCCAGCAGGTCGGCCGCGAGCATGCGGTCGCCCAGGTGCGGCGACAGGTGGCGCGCGCCCTCGACGACGCGCATCGCGTGGTCGTCCGGCATGCGCGCCTTCGCGTAGGCAGGCGCGGCCGCGGGCACGGCCTCCTTGATGTCGACGAGACAGTACTGCAGATCGTCGCTGCCGGGCGCGCCCACGCCCAGCACCACCGCGTAGCGCAGCAGGCCCAGCGAGCTGCAGCCCTTCATCCAGTAGGCCGCGTCCAGCACCGCCACCGGCGCATCGTCGTCGCGCGAGCCGAGCAGCGTGGCCAGGCGCGACACCGACTTCTTCTCGAACAGGCGCGCGATCGCGTCCTTCTCGTCGGCCGCGAGCTTCCAGAAGCGCTTGCCGATCGGCACGGTGGGCACGACGGCGTCGAAGCGGTCGCGCGCCAGGTGCTTCCACGAACGGCGCAGCGCATCCTTCATCACGAGGTGCACCGGCGCGGGCAACTGGGCCTCGTCGTCCGCCTTGCCCGCGAGGCCGGCGCAGTAGCCCTCCATCAGTTGCTCCAGCATCACGGCGGTGGTGACCCCGGGCAGGTCGGAGCCGCGCGCGGCCATCGCCAGCGACAGCCCGAGGCGGATCAGGTCGTGCGCGGGATTGCCGATGACGGTCTGGTCGAGATCCCGGATCTGGATCTCGACGCCGCCGTGCATGTTGGCGATCGGCCCGAGGTTGCCGAGGTGGCAGTCGCCGCAGATCCAGATCGCGGGCCCGGCCGGCAGCGACTCCGGTGCCTGCGCCTTCAGCCACTCGTAGAACTGGCGGGTGTTGCCGCGCACGTAGGCATGCGCGGAGCGCGCCATCTTCATGTTGCGGTTGCCCTCGAGCACCGCGGCGCGGTCCTCGGGGCGGATGGACTTGATCTTGGGAGTCGTCATGGATCTTTCAGGTGGAAGCCGCGGTGCCGCTGCCGCCTTCGCCGATCCTGTCGCTGCCGCCCAGCAGCTCGCCGATGGCCTTCAGGTCGTCGACGCGGTCGCAGATCGCCTTCAACGCCATCAGGATCGGCGTGCCCAGCAGCAGGCCCCACACGCCCCACAGCCAGCCCCAGGCCAGCACGCCGATGAACACGACGACCGCGTTGAGCCGACTCGTGCGGCTGGTCAGCCACGGCGTGATGATGTAGCCCGAGATCACGTGCAGCACGATCGACACCGAGCCCACCGCGACGGCCATGTGCAAGGTGCCGAACTGCAGCAGCGCGACGACGGCGGAGGCCGCGGAGATGATGGCCGTGCCGAGATACGGCACGAGGTTCATGACGCCCGCGAGCACGCCCCAGACCGCCGCGTTGTTGAAGCCCAGCGCCCAGAACGCCAGCCCCGTGGCGACGCCGACCGCCACGCTGGTGAGCAGCTGCACGAGCAGGTAGCGCTGGATCTGCTCGGTGATCTCGTCGAGCGCCTGCACGGTGATCTTGCGCTTGGCGAAGTTGGGGCCGGCGATGCGGGCGAGCTTGCGGCGGAAGGTGTCGCCCGCGGCGAGCAGGAAGTAGGTGATGAAGGCGACGACCAGCACCTGCGCCGCGGCCTCGGCCGCGCGCATCGTGCCGGCGAACAGGTAGTCCTGGATGTTGAACGACGGCTTGACGATCTGCACCTTGGCCACGCCCGGCGTCGACTTCGTCGTGCTGTCGGTGGCCTGTGCCAGCGTCGCCGCGGCCTTTTGCACCGAGTCCATCGTCGACGGACTCGGGTCGCGTTGCGTGGGATGCAGCGTGTCGCGCAGCTTCTGCGCCGCGTTGGGCAGTGACTCGATCAGGTTGTTGGCCTGGTCGCTGAGCGACCACGTGCCCCAGGCCACGCCGCCCACCAGCGCGATCATCACGGCCGCGGCCCCGAGCGCGCGCGGGACGCCCGCGCGCACGAGGCGGTCGACCAGCGGCGTCAGCGCGTAGCTGAACAACAGGCCCATCAGCACCGGGATCACGATCTCGGCGGCCCAGCGCAGCGCGTACAGCGACAGCAGCGACGCGATGACGATCATCGACACGTTGCGGACGTCGATCGGCATGCGCAGCAGCACGCGCTCCTTCTCGCGCGGCGGCTCGTCGCCGTCGCCGGCCAGTTGCACCGGCAATTCGAGCGTCTCGTCCGACGACGGGATGACGTGGACGGCGCTCATCGCGTCGTCCCGAGTATCGTGCGCAGGTGGTTGCTTCGGCCGCTGGTTGCCATCGTGGTCTCCGCCATCGTTGTCGAGTCGCCTCCAGTGTCGATGGCGCATCCCCCGATCGCGGTAGGCCGACTGGATGACCGCGTGTAGGACAGCCGGCGGGCCGCGCGGCGTCGGCTGCCATAATCCGCACGCCCACCATCGTCCAGAACATCCGCCGCATGTCCAACGTCCCGAGCTCGACCGATTCCTCGTCCGCCGGCGCGCAGCGCGTGCTGCTGGTCGACGACAACGTCGACGCCGTGGAGTCGATGGAGATCCTGTTGCAGGCCTTCGGCTACGAAGTCTCGACGGCCGTGCACCCGGATCTCGCGCTGGCCCAGCTCGAGACCTTCGCGCCGACCGCCGCCCTGATCGACATCGGCCTGCCCGGCATGGATGGCTACCAGCTTGCGACCGAGATCCGCCGCCGCCTCGCCGGCAGGCCGATGCGCCTGATCGCGTTCACCGGCTACGGCGGCGCCGACGATGTCGCGCGTGCGAAAGTCGCCGGCTTCGACGCGCACCTGGTCAAGCCGGTCGACATCGATCGCCTGCTGGCGGCGCTCGGCGGGTCGTAGGCCTTGACGTCTTTGCGCCGCGTCGAATGAACGACGCGTCTTCCTGGCTACCGCCGTGGGCCGATCTCGAGGCCGGCCTCAGGGTCGGGCTGGCGCTGCTGATCGGGTTGTCCATCGCGACGCTGCTGGTGGTCCGGCTCAAGCGCCCGATCGGCACCGGCTCGCTGCGCCTGCAAGTCACTTCGTGGTGGTGGCTGCTGCCACCCGTGTTCGTGGCGTGGGCGTTGCGACCGGCCGGCCTCGTCGTCCTCGTGCTGGCGATGTCGCTGCTGGCGGCCGTCGACCTCGCGCGGCTGGACGATGGTCCGGCCGGGTACTCCGCAAGGCCCGCGCTGCTCGTGGGGCTGGCGCTGCAATGCGTGCTTGTCTCGAGCGGGCTGGCACAGCACTGCGTCGCGCTGATGGCCTCGCTGGCGCCCGTGCTCTTCGCCGCCTGGCGGCGATGCGGCGCCAGGCGCCGCGATCTCTTGCTGCTGGCGCTGTTCGCCACGCAGGCCGCGGGCCTCGGTTGCCTGGCCGTGCTGGCAGCGACGCCCTCGCCGCGCGCCGCCGACTGGTGCCTCTGGCTGTGCATCGTCACCTCGCTCAACGACATCGGCCAATACCTCGTCGGCACGCGCTTCGGCCGCCACCGCATGACGCTGCGCATCAGCCCCAACAAGACCTGGCAGGGCTTCGGCGGCGGACTCGTGTTCAGCGTGATCTTCTCGACGGCCGTCGGCCGCGCGCTCGATCTCGCCGCCCTGCCCTGGCTGACCGGCGTCGGCCTCTTGCTCAGCGTGGCCGGCCTGCTCGGCGACCTGCTGTTCTCGGCCGGCAAGCGCGCGCTGGGCATCAAGGACTACAGTGCGCTGATACCGGGCCACGGCGGCATCCTCGATCGCATCGACAGCCTCGTGCTGACCGCCCCGGTGCTGCTGGCCGCACTGCGCCTGCACTGACCCACCCCCACGGACGACTTCGCCCATGAGCCACGACGACCCTGCCCTGCCCTCGAACGACGATCGCTGGGCGGTGCACGAAGGCGGCTTCGCGGCCTCGCACGACACCCGGCTGTTCTACCGCCATTGGGCGCCGCGCGAGCCGCGCACCGACGGCCCGCCGCGCGCGCTGGTGCTGCTGCATCGCGGCCACGAACACTCGGGCCGCGTCGTCGACCTGGTGCGCGACCTCGGCTTCGCCGGCGACCACGCGTTCGCCTGGGACGCGCGCGGCCACGGGCACTCGCCGGGCGAGCGCGGCGAGGCGCCCGACTTCGCGGCACTGGTGGAAGATCTCGACGCCTTCGTGCGGCACATCCAGCGCGCGCACGGCATTGCACCGCAGGACATGGTGCTGGTAGCCAACAGCGTCGGCGCCGTCATCGCCGCGACGTGGATGCACGACCACGCGCCGCCGATCCGCGGCGCGGTGATGGCGGCCGCGGCGTTCGCGATCAAGCTCTACATCCCGCTCGCGATTCCTGCGCTGAAGCTGGGCCTCGGCTTCAAGCCCGGCCTGCAAGTCACGAGCTACATCCTCCCGGGCATGCTGACTCACTCGGCGCAGCAGGCCCAGGCGTACGGCGACGATCCGCTGGTGGCCAAGCAGATCTCCGGCCGCGTGCTGGTGGACATGGCCGCCACCGCGCGCCGCATCGTGGGCGACGCCGCGGCCATCGACACGCCCGTGCTGATGCTCGCGGCCGACCAGGACTACGTCGTCAAGACCGCCCCGCAACGCGAGTTCTTCGACCGGCTGTCGTCGCCGTTCAAGCGCTTCGTGCAGCTGCGCGACTGCCGCCACGCGATCTTCTACGAGAGCGATCCGGTGCGCGCCGAGGCGATCGCGCATTGCCGCGCGTTCATCGAGGCCTGCTGGGCGCAGGCACCGGCCTCCGAAGAACGCTTCCGCCGCGCCGACGTCGGCAGCCGCAGCGCGCAAGCGTACCAACTGCTCGTCGACGGCAAGCTCGTGGGGGCGCCGACGCGCGCGTTCCACGCGTTCCAGCGCGCGATGCTGGGCACGCTGGGCGGCCTGAGCCACGGCATGCGCGTCGGCATGACGCAGGGCTTCGACTCGGGCGCGTCGCTGGACTACGTCTATCGCAACGAGGCCCGGGGCCGCCTGGGCGTCGGCGCGTTCATCGACCGCGGCTACCTCGATGCGATCGGCTGGCGCGGCATCCGCCTGCGCCGCAAGCACCTGCGCCAGACCATCTCGCGACTGATCGCCGAGCGGCCCGTCGACGCGCCGGTGCGTATCCTCGATATCGCCACCGGCGGCGGCCGCTACCTGCTGGAGACGCTCAAGTGCCATCGCGACCGCCGCCTGCACGCGACGCTGCGCGACCGCGATCCCGCCAACCTCGAGATGGCGCTGGCGCTGGCCCTCGAGATGGGCCTGGGCGACGACGTCGCCATCGAGGCGCGCGACGCCTTCGATCCCGCCAGCTACGCGGGCGGCGACGCGCAGTTCGACATCGTGATCGCCTCCGGCCTGTACGAGCTGTTCGCCGACAACGCGCCGGTGCTGCGCTCGCTCGAAGGCGTCGCACGGCAGCTGAAGCCGGGCGGCGTGCTCGTCTACACCGGCCAGCCGTGGCACCCGCAACTGGCGCTGATCGCCGGCACCCTGCGCAACCACCTGGGGCAACCGTGGCTGATGCGGCCGCGTCCGCAGGCCGAGCTCGACGGCCTCGTCGCCTGCGCCGGGCTCGCCAAGACCGCCAGCCTGATCGGCCTCGACGGCATCTTCACGGTGTCGGTCGCGCAGCGCCCGCCCTCAGCCGATTGACCAGCGTCCACGCGAGCAGCGCGGCGACGATCGCCAGCACGCCGATGATCCAGGCCGGCGCCGCGCCGCAGCCGGCGAGCAGTCCGATCAGGCCGTAGGCGACCGCGCGGTCGCTCTTGCCCATCGGGCCGTCGAAGCGCCGCGGCGAACCGGCGGCCAGCGCCGCGAGCCCGGTCATCTCCACCACGGCCGCGCCGCAGGCGGCCAGCACCGCCAGCAGCGGCAGCACGCCGGGTATCAGCGCGACCGGCAGATACAGCGCGAGGTCGGCGATGACGTCGCAGATCTCGTTGAGGATCGCGCCCAGCGCCGTCTTGCGGCCGGTGTGCGTGGCCAGCAGGCCGTCGAGCGCGTTGAGGGCCATGCGCAGCGGCATCACCGCGACCAAGCCCAGCCACAAGCCGTGCGCCATCGGCCACGCGGCCAGCGCGACGCCGTAGGCCACCATCAGCGTCGCCGTGACGACCGTCAGCTGGTTGGGCGTGACGCGCGCGGACGCGAGCGCCTGCACGAGCGGGCGCAGCAGCCGCTGGAATTGCGGCTTCAACTGGTAGACGGACAGGGTCATGGCGAAGGCTGGTTCGAACGGCGGGCGCGCCAGGCGAGCGCGACTTCCCGGCTGCGACGGTAACCCATCGCGCAATGGACGAAGGTCGGACGGCCGAGGGCGCGCTGCGCGTCGATCGCATCGAGGATCGCGGCCAGGCGCGCCGGCGCGGGCGGCACGATGTCGAGCAGGCCGAACGACTGCGTGCGATCGCGCAGCTCCGGCGTCGAGGTCAGCTCCGCCGCCAGGTCGATGACGGCGCTGCCGGCCGGCAGCAGCGCGATCTCGCGGCGATCCAGGCGGCGGCCGATCCACAGGCCCTCGGCGAACTCGCGCACGGGCGCTTGGCCGCGCTCGCGCCGGCGCACGAGGTGCCAGGTCAGCCGATACCCGATGAGGTATGGCGCGTGCAGCAGCCACACCCAGGCCGGGAACCCGCCGCGGCGCTTGTGCAGGAAGTCGACGTCGTCGCGCGCGTAGGCCAGTGCCACCGCGGCGAAGCCGACGGCCAGCCACAGGCACGGCGGCAGCGGCAGCACGGTCAGGCCCAGCACGAGGACGGCGAGCGTGGCGACGACGTAGTACAGGGCGACCGTTGGCGCCGTCCGGCGCGTCGGCACGATCGCCAGGCACGTCGCACCCAGCACCAGGCCGCCGGCGATGTCCAGCAGGAAGTGGCGGTGCGCGAACACCGTCGACGCGACCACCAGCGCCAGCCAGGCCGCGATCGCGCCGCGTGCCAGCGGCGAGCGAACGGCGTCGCGCAGCGCCGGCCACAGCACGACGCAGTAGGCCACGTGCAGCGACGGCCACTGGTTGAACGGCTGGTCGAGCCCGTCCAGCGTGCGTGCCACGAACGCGAGGAATGGCATGGCGGGCGCCGGGTCGACCCTCGTCATGCGCAACGGCCAGAGCGCGAAGACGAGCGTGGCGACCGCCGTGGCCAGCAGGCAGCGGCGACTCAACGCACGCAACGACTGGCGATCGGGCGCGGCGAGAAATGCGGCGACCAGCAGCAGTGCCGAGCTCATGTACGGCAGCAGCATCCACGCCACGAACGGCAGCATGGCGTCCCATGGCGTCGCGATCGAGCGTGTCACGTCCGCGCGCGCGGCCGCGACATTGCAAGCGCTGTAGAGCGCCTGGAACGCCACGCCGTTGATCGCCAGCAGCGCGAGACGCTCGCGCCGCGACGGCCTGTCGGACTCGATCGATGGCTCGTCCGGGGAACGCATGGGCCTGTGTTAACTTGCTTTCGATGCAGGAGGAACGGAAGAAATACGAGCGCTGCCTGGTGCTGGCCGGCGGCGGCGGACGCCTCGGCGTGCACCTGGGCACGGTCGCGGCGGCGTGCGAGGCCGGCCGCGCGCCCGACGTGCTGCTGGGCACCTGCGGCGGCGCGCTGATCGCCGCGCTGGTGCACGCGGAGCCCGACCCGGCGCGCCAGCTGGCGTTCCTCGGCGGCCCTGCAATGTACCGGTTCTGGCGCGGCGTGCGCGTGCGCGGCGACCTGTCCGTCGCGAGCGCGCTCGCGGGGTTCGCACGCCGCGCCCTCGATCCGCGCCTTGCGCCGCGCGTGCCCGATCTCGCGGGCGAAGCCCTGTTCGAGGTCGCGGACGGCTGGCCCGAACTGCGCTGGCGCGACTCCGGCAACGCTGTCGATGCCGTGCTGCTCGGCGCGCGCGTCACGCACGTGGGCGCGCAGGTCGGCGCACCGCGCGCCGGCCGCCCGCTGTTCGAAGCGGTGGCGATCGGCAGCGGACGCAGCGCCGCGCTGCTGGCCGGCGCGCCCGTGGGCCACGGCGCGGCCGCTGTGGCTGGCATGCTGGCCGCGTTGACGTCGGCCGACGTGCCGCTGGCGGACGCCGTGCGCATCTCGCTGACCGACATGATCTACCTCGCACCCGCCGAAGCCGGTGGCGCCCGCTGGCTGGGCGGTGCCGTCGACCTGATGCCCGTCGAACTCGCGACGCGCCTCGCCGAAGAGGTCTGGATCGACCGCAAGGACGCGATCTCGCGCTGGACGATAGTCCCCGCATGGCGCGCGGTGCTTGGGCTCGACGGCCCCGCGCGGCAGCGACAGGTCGACGCGGCACCGGTGGCGCTGCGCATCGACCACCGCGGTCTGGGCCGCGCGCTGCCGTCGGTGCTGGCGCGCCGTCTCGCGCTGTCGCCGCACGGACTCCGGCTGGCGGTGCACGCAGCGACGACCGAGTCCGACTATCGCCGCGTCATCCAGGCCCAGTTCGACGAAGGTCGCCGCCGCGCTCGCGCGGCCATCGCGGCAGCGTTCCCGCAAGGGCGATGATGCACGCATGAAACACGCCCTGATCCTCGGCGGCACGCGCGGCATCGGCCGCGCGCTGGCCGGCCGCTATCTCGAGCGCGGCTTCGGCGTCACCGTTTGCGGCCGGCATGCACAGGCCTTGCAGGGCTGGCCGCTGGCCGACCATCCCGCGCTGCGCGTGGCAACGCTGGACATGGCCGACGTCGCCGCGGTGCACGACATCGTCGCCCGGGCGGGCGGCACCGACGGCACGCTGGACGTGCTGGTCGTCAGCGCCGGCCAGTACTTCAACACCCGCGACCACCCGCTCGACGCCGCCGCCACGCTGCACCTGCTGCGCACCAACGTCAGCGGCCTGGCCAGCGCGTTCGAGGCCGGCGCGCGCCGCATGCTGGAGCAGGGGCATGGCCGCATGGCGGCGGTGTCGTCGATGGCCGGCCTGCTCAAGGACTACCCGGGCGCGTCCGTCTACGGCGCCACCAAGCGCGCAGTGCTGGGCCTCTGCGCCACGTACCGCAAGGCGCTCGCGCCGTTCGGCATCCCGGTGACCGCGCTCGTCCCGGGCTACGTCGACACCGAACGGCTGCGCGAGCTCAATGGCGGCGACGCGCGCCACAAGCCGTTCCTGATGTCCGAGGAGGCCGCGGTCGCGCGCATGCTCCGGGCGATCGACCGCGGCGTGGCCGTCGATGCGTTCCCGTGGCAGATGCGCGCGGCGGTCGCGCTGCTCAACCTCGTGCCGCACCTGTCGAGGGTTCCCGACTTCCCGGCAGCGACCAGGCCTGACGACGGCGCCGCCAAGCACCCGGTCGGGGTACCGCGCGACACGCTCGAATAGCGCCGCGAATCGGTCCTTGTTCCGCATCACCTGACACTGCAGCGCACGATAATCGGCACCGATGACGACAGCGATTGACCGCAGCACGCGCGCAGCGTACTGTCCCATCTTGAGGAGCTGGTTCGACGCGGCCGCGGGCCGACATCGCACCGCACACGACTCGAAGAAGTCGTCGTCACAGCCGCGGGTCAGGCGGCATTGCACAAGGAACGCGGCGGCCGTCCGGGGTCGAGGCCTCCGATTCAGGGAGAAGCAATCAATGGCAAGAATCTATCTGATCGACGACCACCCGATCGTGCGCGCGGGCCTCAGCGCGCTGCTGCAGGGCGCGGGCCACACGATCGTCGGCGAGGGCGAGGACATCACGCAGGCGCTGTCGGAGGTCAACCGGTTGGGTCCCGACGTGCTGATGCTCGACCTGCACCTGGACGGCCGCTCGGGCTTCGAGGTGCTGGCCGAGATGCAACGCCGGCAGATGTCGACCAAGGTCATCGTGCTGTCGATGTCCGACAAGCCGCGCAACGTCGCGGAGGCCTTGCGCATGGGCGCGTCGGGCTACGTGCTCAAGGGCTCGGCCAGCGTGGAGCTGGTCGCGGCCGTCGACGCCGTGATGCAAGGTCGCCGATATCTTGGCGAAGGCTTGACCGACATCGCCGTCCAGGGCCTGACCACCGACACCGAGCGCGGCAGCACGCTGTCGCCGCGCGAACGCCAGATCCTCGTGATGGTGGCCAGCGGCAAGTCCAGCGCCGCCATCGGCGACGAGCTGCACCTGTCGCCGAAGACGGTGGACACCTACCGCAGCCGCCTGATGGCCAAGCTCGAACTGGCCGATGTGCCCGCCCTCGTGCGCTGGGCCATCCGCGAGAAGCTGATCGATCTCTGACGCAGCGGCCGCGGGCGCCTCGGGAAAGGGCCTCCGCGCAAGTTCGGCCGGAGGCCTTCTCGACGGCGGCTGCGTCGCATTCCTGACGTGGCGGGTGGAGACCTCCCCACAGCCGGGCGCTCAAGGCCATTCGGTCAAGTCCGAAATCTGAAAGGACGGGCTTGCATTCGCGCGCCCCATCCGACGATCAGAGCGAAGAGGAAACGCCATGACGACCGAGAACGCAGCCCCGTCCGCAGGCACCGACGACGACGACGCGTGGTTTCGCCAAGGCAAGCTGCCGCTGTCGCGCGAAGACCGCATCGCCGAGGCCATCGCCCTGATCGCGTTGCTGTTCTCGCTGGGCATCGGCTTCGTGATCGCGCTGCTGCCGGTCTCGGCCAGGGCGGCCGAACCGGCGGCTGCGTCGCTCGAACTCTCCAGGACGGTCGCCGCGTCGCGCGACGTCATCACCCGCGCGATCGACGAGTGTCGCGAGTGGGAAATTCGTTGAACAGGTCGTGAGCGAAGAAGTGACGCTGCCGAATCCTGTCCAAAACGGCCGCTGACTAGGCGCGCGCGCGACGCGATGCTGGTTGGCCTCGCTAGCGGGCGCAACGACGGCCGCGGCCGTTTTGGGCGGGATTCTTCAACGAATTTCTCACTCACGACACGAGGGATCACGGCGCCGCGATCACCGTCGCGCCCGCATGCGCCCGCGCGACGATGGCCTGCGCCAGCGCCGCGTAGAGCGGACGCGCGATCCAGCGCGACACCAGGCTCGCGCCGAGCGCGGCGGCCATCAGGCTCAGCACCATCGCGTGGCCGCCCACCATCTCCATCACGATGATGAAGGACGTCATCGGCGCCTGCGTCACGGCCGCGAGGAAGGCCGCCATGCCGATCGCGATCAGCGCGGCCGCGTCGGCCTGCGCGCCGCACAGCGTCGCGATGTCGTGGCCGACGCCGGCACCGATCGCCAGGCACGGCGCGAAGATGCCGCCCGGCACGCCCGACCACACCGCCAGCCACGTGGCCACGACGCGCAAGGTGACGTACAGCAGCGGCACGGCTACATGCCCCTGCAGCAGGCCGCGCGTGTAGCCGTAGCCGCTGCCGAAGCTCGCGCCGTGGCTCGCGATGCCGATCGCGCCGGCCGCGAGCCCGCACGCGCCCGCGAAGGCGACCGGATGCGCGGCGCGCCAGCGTCCGAGGCGGTCGCCCTGCCCCGTGATCGACGAATGCAGCAGGCGCGCGAACACGCCGCCGAGCCCGCCGGTGGCCAGCACCAGCAGCAGCGCGGGCCACCACATCGCCCAGTGCAGCGACGGCACCTCGATCGTGCCGAAGTAGGTGGCGTTGCCGAAGAAGGACACGCCCATCAGGCCCGACAGCACGATGGCCGCGATGATCAGCCCGCTGCTGCGCTGTTCCAGCCGCGAGGCGAGCTCCTCGATCGCGAACATCACGCCCGCCAGCGGCGCGTTGAACGCGGCCGCGATGCCCGCGGCGCCGCCCGCGACGAGCAGCCCGTGTTCCGAGATGCCCGGATGCGGCGGCAGCCAGCGGCGCGCGTGCTGCATGACGCCGGCCGCGATCTGCACGGACGGGCCTTCGCGTCCGCTCGCGAGTCCGCCCAGCAGCGAGCCCGCGGTCAGCACCGCCTTCATGACGCTCAGGCGCAGCGACGCGAACTGCGAGCGCATTTCCGGCGGCAGCACCGGATCCAGCGCCGCCATCACCTGCGGGATGCCCGAGCCCGCGGCAGTCGGCGCGAAGCGCCGCGTGAGCCACACGACGCCCGCAGTGCAGGCGGTCGTCCACACCAGCGGCGTCCACGGATGGATGGCCAGCACGCTCGCGAAGCCCTGCTGCGCGAGATCGCACAGCTTCGAGAACGCGACGACCGACAGCCCGGCCGCAGCGGCGTAGGCGAGCACGATCAAGCGCGCGAGCCACTGGCGCCAGTCGGCCAGGTCGCCGCGCATCGCGGCGACGACGTCGGGTTGCGGCGTGTGCGCCGGCTCAGGCGGGGTCATGCGGACAACGGCTCATATTTGTGCCAATGTACTACGGCGATGACCCCGGGCCGGATCAGTAGTGCGGCGGCAGGTCCTCGCGCGGATCGCGTGTCGCCCCGCCGCCCGTGTCGGGCGCGCGGTCCTTCAGCTTGCCGACCTCGCGGATCAAGAGCTCGATCTGCTCCTGCTGGCGCGCGACCAGGTCGTTCAGATGGTCCACCAGGTCCTCGCCGAAGCTGGCCTTGACCTCGAGGTCGGTGAGGCGCTTGTCGATGGACGGGTCGATGTCGTTCGGGCTGGGCATAACGCCATTGTCTGCCATCGGTTGACGCCGGAAACATCTCCTTGCCGCGTTGCTGCGGCGTCAAGCGCGTGCATCTCCAGGTGATGTTGGTGCGTCAGGGTCATCGCATCCTCGGCGCGTCCCGTTGAACCGATACGAACGCACCACCCGGTTCGCGACCGAAACGACGACACACACACACCAGCAGGAGCAAGACCATGAACCGCAATCTTCTCGTGACCGCCCTGATCGCCACCGCCGCCTTCGGCAGCAGCTTCGCGGCGTCGGCGCAGACCAGCGCCGCCAACACCACGCAACGCGACGTCAACCAGGAGCAGCGCATCGAGAACGGCCTGCAGAACGGCTCGATCACGACGCGCGAGAACGCCGAGCTGCAGCGCGACGAGGCGCACGTCGACAAGCTGCAGGCGCAGGACATGAAGAACGGCCCGATGACGGGTGCCGAGAAGGCCCAGCTGAACGCCGCGCAGAACAGGACCAGCCGCGACATCACGCAGGCCAAGACCAACGGCATCAACGGCAATCCGCTGTCGGCGTCGTCGCAGCGCGCGCAGGCCGACACGCAGCGCAACATCGACCAGCAGCAACGCATCAACAACGGCGTCAGGAACGGCAGCCTGACGAACCACGAAGCGGCGAGCCTCGAACGCGGCCAGTCGCATGTCGACAAGCGCGAGGCGCGCGCGGGCGCCAACGGGCACATCAGCGCCGGCGAGCAACGCGGCATCGCGCGCGCCGACAACCGCCAGAGCGCGCGCATCTACAACAAGAAGCACAACGCCACAGTGAAGGGCTGACCTCGGCCTCGGAACGTCGGTAGAAACCCTCAACCGTATCGTTCGGACGAAAAAAGGGCCGCAAGCTGCGGCCCCTAAAATTTCACCCCGGAACATCACCTCAGGAAGTACTTCGGGCGCCTGGCGTCGCGAGACGTCCGGTGCTCGATCGCATCCGACCCTGCCCTCCAGCGCGTCGGAAAGCGAATGTTCCGGGAACCATTGTTTACGAGGACTCGCGCCGTGTGATCCGGTGTTTTCCCTTTGTGTCGATACCGTGACTTGGGGTTTTCACGGCTGGATGGCGACGGGCCGCGCCGACCGCACAAATGCCGGCATTGACGCGGCCCCGGCGGATAAGTCGTCCCCTATGATTCGCGCTCGTCAAACCGAGCCGGACCCGGATGTTCACGCTTCTCCGCAGCGAGTGGTCCCTGCGGGTCGCGGCCATCGCGCTGGCCGTCGCCTGGCCGCTGGAGCACGCGATCGTCGGTGCCGGACAGGCGCCGTCGCTCAAGGCGTCCGTCGTGCTGATCCCCCTGCGCGCGGCGCTCGCCAACCGCATGCAGCCGGTCGTCAACATCGCACTCGGCGCGTCGCTCGCCACGGTCATCCTCACCGTGCCGGTGATCGAGGCGCTGGCGCTGTTCACGCACCACCCGATCGCGATGGCGCTCACCGTGCCGCAGATGGTGATGACGCTGCTGACGCTGCTCGTCGCCACGATCAACATCCACGACGGCGAGACCAACGCCATCGAGGGCCTGACGCACTTCGTGCTGTTCGCGGCGTTCCTGATGCTGTCGGCGATGGGGGTCTAGTGGCCTGAGCTACATCGGCCGATAGCGCTCGTCGTTCAACGCATTCGTCACCGCCAGCTCGAGATCCTCCGGCGCGAACGGCTTGACCAGCACCGCGGCCGGCTCCAGTCCGGCCTTGGCCGGGCCGCCGGGATCGCCGGTCGCGAAGATCACGGCCAGCCGCGGCTGGCGCGCGAGCGCGTCGCGCGCGAGATCGATGCCCGAGACCTTCGGCAGCCCGACGTCCGTCACCATCACGTCCACCGGATGCGCGGACAGCGCCGCGAGTGCCGACGGCGCGTCGCGCGCCTGCAGCACGGCGTGGCCGGTCATGCCCAGCAGCTCGGCGAGCGTCTCGCGGATGAACTCGTCGTCCTCGACCAGCAGCACCGTGGCGATGCGGACCGGCGTTGGCACGTTCCGCGGCGCGGGCGACGCCACGGGCGGCAGGCTTTCGATGTCGGTCAGCACGCGTTGCTGCTGGTTGGCCAGCACATGGCGGATCTTGCGCGCCAGTGCCTCGCGCGCGTAGGGCTTGGACAGCAGCTCGACGCCGCGATCCAGCCGGCCGCCATGCACGATCGCGTTCTCGGTGTAGCCCGAGGTGAACAGGACCGCCAGGCCCGGCAGGCGCTCCTTGGCCTTGCGCGCCAGCTCGGGGCTGCGCAGCGGGCCGGGCATCACGACGTCGGTGAACAGCACGTCGATGGGCACGCCGCTCTCGATGATGCTCAGCGCGCCCATCGCCTCGCGCGCCTTCAGCACGCGGTAGCCGAGATCGCTGAGCAGGCCCACCGCGGTCTCGCGCACCTCGTCGTCGTCCTCCACGACCAGGATCGTCTCGCTGCCGCCGCGCACCGGCGCGGCGGTCTCGTCGGCCAGCGCGTCCTCGGCCTGGTGCTCGCGCGGCAGGTAGATCTTGATGGTCGTGCCCTGGCCGACCTCGCTGTAGATCTTCACGTGGCCGCCCGACTGCTTGACGAAGCCGTAGACCATCGACAGCCCGAGCCCGGTGCCCTTGCCTTCCGGCTTGGTGCTGAAGAACGGCTCGAAGACGCGCTCGAGCAACTCGGGCTCGATACCCGAACCTGTATCGGTGACGCCGATCATCACGTACTGGCCCGGCTGCACGTCGTCGTGCAGGCGCGCGTATTCGTCGTCCAGCATCGCGTTGCCGGCCTCGATCGTCAGCTTGCCGCCCTCGGGCATCGCGTCGCGCGCGTTGATGCCGAGGTTGAGGATCGCGTTCTCGATCTGGCCCGGGTCGACCAGCGCGTTCCACAGGCCGCCCGAGATCACCGTCTCGAGTTCGATCTCCTCGCCGAGCGCGCGCCGCAGCATGTCGTCCATGCCCTTGATGAAGCGCCCGATGTTGATCACCTTGGGCTCGAGCGGCTGGCGGCGGCCGAAGGCCAGCAGCTGCGACGCCAGCTTGGCGCCGCGCGTGACGCCGCCGATGGCGCTCTGCACGCGCATCTCGGCGCGCTCGTTGCCGGCCACCTCGCGGCGCAGCAGCTGCAGGTTGCCGCTGATCACCTGCAGCAGGTTGTTGAAGTCGTGCGCGACGCCGCCGGTGAGCTGCCCCAGCGACTCCATGCGCTGCGCCTGCCGCAGCGCGGCCTGCGCGGCCTCGCGCTCGTCCGACTCGTGCTGCAGCTTGCGCAGCGCGTCGGCCAGCTCGGTGGTGCGCTGCGTCACGCGCTGCTCCAGCGTCTCGTTGAGCGCCTGCAGCGCCGACTCGGCGCGGTGCTGGTGCGTGACGTCGAAGCCGTTGACGAAGATGCCCTCGACCGCGCCGTCGGCGTTCACGATCGGCTGGTAGACGAGGTTGATGAAGCGCTCTTCCAGCGGCGCCGCCGGCGCGCGCTGCAGCTGCACCTTCATGTTCGTGCCGACGAACGGGATCCCCGAGTCGAAACCGTTGTCCAGCAGTTCGAAGAAGCCCTGGCCCGCGACCTCGGGTAACGCATCGCGCACCGCCAGCCCGGCGACCTCGCGATGGCCGATCAGCTGCAGGTAGGCCTTGTTGGCGAATTCGAAGCGGTGCTCGCGGCCCTGCAGCAACGCCATGAAGCTGGGCGACTGCTCGAACAGCCGCTGCATGCGGTCGCGTTCCTGCGTGCGCAGCGCCACCTCGCTGGTGAGCTGCCGGTTGGCCTGCGCCAGCGCGTCGGCCGCGGCCTCGCGCAGCGCGACGGCCTCGGCGAGCGTCTTCGCGCGCAGGCGTTCCGCGTCGTAGGCGCGCGCGCCCGCCAGGCTCGACGAGACCTGGCCCGCCAACAGCCCGAGGTACGACAGGTATTCGGCATCGCCGGGCCGGTACGGATTGAGGCCGACCAGCAGCGCGCCCAGCGGATGCTCGGAGCCCTGGCCGACGATGGGCACGACGGCCGCGCGCGCCGGCGGGATCCCCCAGGCGCCCATCGGGTAGCCGAGGTTGGGGACGAGGTCGACTTCGATGGGCTGCGAGTCGCGCCAGATCGAGCCGACGTCCCACAGCGCGTCCCGCGTGGCCACGGCGCGTCGCGCGAGCTCGCTGCCTTCGGCGACGTTGGTCATGCCAGCCACGTGCGCGTCGCCGTCGGCGTCGAACAGGTAGGTGACGCTGAACGGCAGGTCGCGGTCGTTGCTGCCCAGCGCCCGCGCGGCCGCGCGCAGCACCGCGCCCTCGCCCTCGGCGCCGGCCAGGTTGGTGGCGAGCACGCCCAGCGACGCGAGGCGGCGTTCGCTGATGACGCGCTCGGTCTCCTCGGTGACCGCGCAGAAGATGCCTTCGACGCGGCCGCCGTCGCCGCGCAGCGGGCTGTACGAGAACGTGTGGTAGGTCTCCTCGGGGAAGCCGCGCCGGTTGATCAACAGCAGCAGCGCGCGATCCCAGGTCGAGGCGCCTTCGTCGTAGACGCTGCGCAGCCGCTCCTTGATGTCGTCCCAGATCTCCGGGTAGATGAGCCGGATGGGCCGGCCGAGCGCCTGCGCATGCTTGCTCCCGAGCGTCGGACGGTATGCGTCGTTGTAGAAGAAGTGGATGTCGTCTCCCCACCCGAGCCACATCTCGAAGCGCGACGTGAGCAGCAGGCCCAGCGCCACCTTCAGCGAGCTGGCCCAGCCAGACACCGGGCCCAGCGGCGTGGACGCCCAGTCGTGCGCGCGCATGAGGCGCGCCATGTCGCTGTCGCCGATGAAGACGCCGTCGTGCGCGCCGTGCGGCGACGTGGGATCGGAACTCATTTGCCCCTCTTTGACCGGGCACGAGGGCGTGACGGCCGTTGTTGGTCGATGGCCGCGCGCTTGGGGCACGGCCAGGTCCGCGCGTGCCGGCAATCGACGTGCCCAAGCGCGCCTCCGCGAGCGCACGGCTCGCGGGTGCGTCATTCTGCTTGCGCGTCGCGGCGCGCGCCGCTCGAATCAGCGGTCAGCGGCGCGCCCAGTAACCCTCGCGCATGCGCCAGCCGTTGCCCTCGTGCACCCAGACGTGCGGCTCCCAGTAGTAGCCGGGGTGCGGCGCCACCCAGTGGCCGCCGACCCACACGTGGCGGCCGTCGACCCAGTTCCAGTAGCCGCTCTCCCAGATGTAGCCCGGGTGGGGCGGATCGCCCAGCACCTCGACCTGGGCGACCGGCGGCGCGACGACGACGGTCTCGCCGATGAAGTGGCCGTGGCGCTGCGCGAAGGCCATCGGCGACGCGAGGCCCGCGGCGAGCGCGACCGCGACGCAACCGGCACGAAGCACGGATCCCGACGATGGGTTGTTCATGAGGACGTCTCCTTGTTGGATGCGGGGCGACGACGTGTCCGCCCCTGCGCGAGAGGAGCACTTGCGATGCCCGGCGGAGCAGGCGTTCAGTGCGTGTTCAGCCGTCGGGCACCGGTCTTGCAGCAGCCTTCGACTCCACACTGGCACGCGGTTTCGGATACCCTGCCCCGTCCCATGAAGGTCGCCGCACTCACTCCCCCGTCACCGCCCGAGATGCATCCCGAGGATGCCGACATCGACGTCGCCAGCCTCATCGAGCGGGCCCAGCACCACGCGTTCAGCTTCTTCGAGTCGACGACCGATCCGATGAGCGGCCTGGTGCTCGACTCGACGCAGCCGGACAGCCCCTGCAGCATCACCGGCGTCGGCATGGCGTTGACGGCGTACCCGATCGGCGTCGAACGCGGATGGATGACGCGCGTCCAGGCCGTGACCATCACGCTGCGCACCTTGCGCTTCTTTGCCGAGGCCGACATGTCGGGCTCGCCGCAGTCCACCGGACACCGCGGCTTCTACTTCCACTTCCTCGACATGCGCACCGGCCGGCGCGCGTGGAAGAGCGAGCTGTCCAGCATCGACACCGCGTTCCTGATCGCCGGCGTGATCGCGGTGGCGGCCTACTTCGACCGCGACACCGCGCACGAGGCCGAGATCCGCGCCACCGCCAAGATGCTGGTGGACCGTGTCGAGTGGGACTGGATGCGCAATTGCGACGGCGCGATCTGCCACGGCTGGAAGCCCGAACGCGGCTTCCTGCGCTACCACTGGCGCGGCTACTGCGAAGGCCTGCTGATGATGGCGCTGGCGCTCGGCTCCGAGCATCACGCGGTGCCCGTGTCGACCTGGGACGACTGGCTCACGGGCTATCGCTGGCGCAGGATCTACGGCCACGAGCACCTGGCCGCCGGCCCGTTGTTCATCCACCAGTACTCGCACATGTGGATCGACTTCCGCGGCATCCAGGACGCGTTCATGCGCGAGCGCGGCATCGACTACTTCGAGAACAGCCGCCGCGCGACGCTGGTGCAGCGCGAGTACGCGATCCGCAATCCGAAGCGCTTCAAGGACTACTGCGAGAACTGCTGGGGCCTGACCGCTTGCGACGGCCCGGGCCCGCTAACGATCACCACCGATGGCCGCAAGCGCAAGCTGCTCGGGTACGCCGCGCGCGGCGCTCCGTACGGACCCGACGACGGCACCGTCGCGCCGTGGGCCTCGGCGGCATCGCTGCCCTTCGCGCCCGACGTCGTCATCCCGACGATGCAGCACATCGTGCGCATGATGCGCAAGCACAAGGACTACGTGCCGGGCTGCTCGTTCAACCCGACCCTGACCAAGGGCCACGGGTCGCTCGGCTGGGTGTCTCCTTGGCGCTTCGCCCTCAACAGCGGGCCGGTGATGCTGATGCTCGAGAACTACCGCAGCGGACTGCCGTGGGAGCTGATCAAGCGCAACGAGACGATCCGGCGCGGGCTGGAGCGCGCCGACTTCCGCGGCGGCTGGCTGTCGGCGCCGGGCTGATCTACTTCACGTGCTCGGGCCGCACGCCCACGCCGATGAACCACGCCGGGATGCGGCGCAGCAGCGGGACGCTGCCGACCAGCCGCAGGAACCACGGCATGCGCACCGGCTTGTCGGACGCGAGGACGGGCGCGATCAGCCGGTTCTGCATCGTGATCTGCATGCGCTGCACCACGCGCACCGGCCACTCGCGGCGGCGTTGCACGCGCTGCAGCGCGGCGAGGTCGAGTTCGTGAGCCAGCAGCGGACCCGCCAGCAGCCGCGCGGCGGCGACGGCGTCCTGCACGGCCAGGTTGATGCCGACGCCGCCGATCGGCGACATCGCGTGCGCCGCGTCGCCGATGCACAGCAGGCCGGGCTTGGCCCATTCGCGCAGCCGGTCCACCGTCACCGACAGCAGCTTGACCTGCTGCTCCCAGTCCACCAGTTCCTTGACGCGCTCGCCCAGCCACGGCGACAGGCCCAGCAAGGTCTCGTGCAACGCGGGCAGGCCGCGGCTACGCCACGCCTCGCCCGAGCCCTTGGGGATCAGCAGCGCGCACTGCCAGTAGTCGCCGCGCGCGATCATCACCAGCATGCGGCCGGCGTCGATCTGGCCGAAGAGGTCGGGCGGATCGTCAGGCTTGCGCGAGACGCGCAGCCACAGCACGTCCATCGGCGCGCCGAACTCCTGCGGCTGCAGGCCGGCCTGCTGGCGAATCGTCGAGTGGCGGCCGTCGGCGCCGACCACCAGCGCGGCGCGCACCTCGAGATCGCCGTCGGGCGTCTTCGCCACCAGCCCGGCGACGCGGCCGTTCTCGGTGATCAGCGTTCGCGCGTCGGCCTGCGTGACCAGGTGGAAGCCGGCCAGCCTGCGGGCGTGCTCGGCGAGGAAGTCGAGGAAGTCCCACTGCGGCATCATCATCAGGAACTTGCAGTGCGCGGGAACGTGGCGGAAGTCGGCGATCTGCGCCTGCTCGCGGCCGACGCGCACCGCCACCTGGTGCAGTTCGTCGTGCGGACGGCGCAGGAATTCCTCGAGCAGGCCGAGCTCGTGCATCACGTCCAGCGTCGACGGATGGATCGTGTCGCCGCGGAAGTCGCGCAGGAAGTCGGCGTGCTTCTCGAGCACGACGACCTCCACGCCCGCGCGGGCGAGCAGGAAACCCATCATCATGCCGGCCGGTCCGCCGCCGGCGATGACGCAATCCGTTTTCATTGTCTTCACGGAACAAATCCTGGTGGGCTGCCTCCAACCTCGCAGGCAGGGTCGACAAGCGGCAGGCAAGGGCCGCACCCGATCCGTGACGGGCGACCGCATTGCATGCAATTCGCAAGCTCCACGCAAGACCCTTTCAAGATTTGTACAAATGTATCTGGTATCGTCGAGCTGTCATCGTCAACCGCCGTCCGGCTCTTCCACCATGCAACTCGACTCCCTGACCACCGTCTTCACCCGCGTCGCCACCCTGGGCGCCGCGCTGGCACTCGCCGCCTGCGCCAGCAAGCCGATCGAGCCCCCGGCGCCCGCCCCGGTGGCCACGGCCGCGCCGGCGCCCGTCGCCGCCGCGCCCGCGCCGATCGCGTCGCCCCCGCCGGGGGTCGCCACGGCCCTGCCGTCGTATCTCGATCCGAACAGCCCGATCTCGCAGCAGCGAAGCGTGTACTTCGCGTTCGACGACTCGTCGTTCCGCTCGCAGGACAAGGCCGTCATCGAGTTGCAAGGCCGCTACCTGGCGCAGCACCCCGAGATCCACGTGACGGTCGCCGGCAACACCGACGAGCGCGGCGGCAGCGAATACAACCTGGCCCTCGGACAGCGTCGCGCGCAGTCGGTCAAGAGCGCGCTCGGCGTGCTGGGCGTGCAGGACGCGCAGGTCGAGGCCGTCAGCTACGGCAAGGAAAAGCCCAAGGCCGCGGGGCACGACGAGGCCGCATGGCAGCAGAACCGCCGGGCCGACGTCGTCTACCCCAATTCGTAAAGAGTGTGTGTCGACCGGCGTGTGGTGCGCCGGTCGTTTTCGGGAGCGCTGGGTTCATCTCAGCTTCGGACGCCTTCAGGGGCGTCCGCTTTTTTGCGCGTGACATTCCTGTCGCGGCCGTGGCGCGTACCTTGAACGGGTGACGGGGCGCGGTCGAGTCGCCACTTATGATTCCCCGCATGGTCAATCGCCTCAAGCCGGTGCCGGACGCCGGCGCCCTGCCCGCCGACGACGCAGACGCCGCCATCGTGGTGCTGCGCCAGTTCCGGCAGGTGTTCAACGCCGTCAAGTCGCACTTCCAGCAAGTCGAGAAGACGGTGGGCATGGGCGGCGCGCAGGTCTGGGCGCTGAGCATCGTGCGCGACCACCCGGGCATCGGCGTGGGCGCGCTGGCCAAGGCGATGTCCATCCACCAGTCCACCGCCAGCAACCTGGTGCGCGCGTTGATCGACCGCGAGATGGTCATCGGCGTCAAGCAAGGCGCCGATCGCCGCGCGGTTCAGCTGAGCCTGCTGCCCGCCGGCGCCAAGGTGCTGAAGAACGCACCCGGCCCGTTCGCCGGGCTGCTGCCCGACGCGTTGAAGTCGCTGCCGCACGAAACCCTCGTGCGCCTGAGCGAAGACCTGAGCCAGCTGATCGTGGCCATCGCCGCCGACGAGGCCGGCGCGTCGATTCCGCTGTCCGACATCTAGCCGCCATCGAACGCGGCAAGCGTACGCCGAGTTGCGGTCGCAGGCGACCCGTCGATCAGGCCAGGTCGGCGTTCAGCGCCTCGAGGACGTCGTCCTCGACCGCGGCATCGATCTCGTTGTCGAACTCGGCCAGTTCCTTCGCGCCGACCTTCGGGATCAGCGGGCGATCCAGCGGGCGGTAGACCTTGCGGTTCAGACGGTTCAGGCGCTCCGAGCGTTCGACGGCCAGCAGGATCGTCTCCGGATTGGTCATCATGACGAACGGGTTCGAGAGGGTCGTGGATTGCATGAGGTGCTCCTGGGTGTGACTTGGAGGAGACTGCGAAGCGGCCTCTGTCCATGGAGCGAACTGTAGGACTCGGCCCCTCGGATCTGTAGTCGGCCCTGCGCCAGACCGCGTGTCGGCGAACTTCCTACAAGAGCGTCGGGACTCACACGGTGAAAGCCTTGCTTTTTGAGGTTTCCACCCTCGTGCGAGACGTCAGGAGCTCTTGATGCCCGATTCGCTATATTCCCGGGCAGACCAATGAACATCCCAGGAGAATTTCATGATCACCAGCGCAGTCCGCGCCTCGCTCGCCCTTGCCGGCCTGCTCGCCGGCGCCCACGCGTTCGCGCGCGTGACGCGGCGCGCGCGATGAGCACGCTGACGACGGCGCGCCTGCGCCTCGAGCCCTACCGCGACGAGCACGTCGACGGCCTCCACGCGCTGAATTCCGATCCCGAGGTCATGCGCTACCTCTCCGGCAGGCCCGACACGCCCGAGGAGACACGCGCCATCGTCGCGCGCGTCAAGGCGCGCTGGGCCGAAGTGGGCTACTCGTGGTGGGCCTTCGTCGAACGCGAGACGGGTGAACTCGTCGGCGCCGGCTGCCTGCAGAACCTGCGGCGCGAGGCAACGACGTTGCCCGATCTGGCTTGCCCGCTGGAGATCGGCTGGCGGCTGCGGCGCGACCGCTGGGGGCGCGGCTACGCCAGCGAGGCGGCCGTCGCCATCGGCGACTTCGCGTTCGACGTGCGGCACGGCCCTGAAATCTACGCGGTCTGCGATCCGGCGAACACGGCGTCGGCACGCGTGATGCAGCGCCTGGGCATGTCCGACCTGGGCTTGCAGCATTGGTACGGCAAGGAGTTCGCGACGTACCGGATCGACGCGGCGACCTGGCGTGCGAACGCCGCTGCCCGCGACGCGACGCCCCTGCGCAGAGCGCACACCGTGCCTGGTGCCTAGGCGGCCAGGGCGCGACTGGCGACGAAGCCGGCCAGGATCGCCGCGAGGAACAGGTCGCTCGCCATCGCCACGTGCTCGTTCAACGAGCGCTTGCTGGCGGCCAGGTGCTTGAGGCCCGCGATGCCGTAGAAAAGGCCCGCGGAGATCGCCACCGGGAGCAGGAACGCGGGCATGAACAACGAGAGCAGCCCCACCACCGCGGTCGCCGCGTTGGCGACGCCGAGTTCGCGGATCACCGGCAGTGCTTCGTCGGTGCTCATCCCGAAGATCTGCCGCGCGGTGAATTCGGGCTGCAGGAATTGACGCAGCCCCGCAATGCCCAGCCGCACGCCGACGCCCCAGAACACGAACCAGCGGCCGACCAGGAACATCCATTGCGAGCCCGGGCGAGCCGCGTGTTCGACCAGGACGGATGCCGCCGGCAGCAGCACCATGGTCAGGACGACGATGGCGATGTACATGGCCGATTGGTGGCGCCCCTTACTTGGCCGCCACGCCCGGCTTCAACCGCGCCGCCAGCCGTTCCCGCCCCGCGCTCGCCGCGAACGCAGACGCGTTCATGCCCAGGTCGTTCTTCGCGCTGCGATCCGCGCCGGCCGCGAGCAGCGCGTCGACCGCCTCCTCGTTGCCATAGCGAGCGGCCATCATCAACGGAGTCGAGCCGTTGGGCGAGCGCGCCTCGAGCGGCGCGCCCTTGGACAGCAGCAGCTTGACGATCGCCGCGCTGCCGCCGGTGGCCGCGTAGTGCAGCGGCGACCAGCCGTCCTTCTGCACCGCGGCGCCGTGCGCCACGAGCGCGCCGGCGGCGTCGACCTCGGCCTTCAGCGCGGCCATCATCAGCGGCGTCTCGCCGGCGTGGTTGCGGATGTCGATCTGGATGCCCTTGGCCTCCATCAGCACCTTGGCGACCTTGGGCGACTCGGTCTGCAGCGCCAGGATCAACGCCGGCTGGCCGTGTTCGTCGAGCGCATTGGGATCGAAGCCACGCGCCAGCGCGCGCGCGACGCCGTCGGCGTTGTCGGTGTTGACGGCACGAAAGAAGCTGACGCTGTCTTCGCTGGCCGCGAAGGCGGTGCCGGCGAATAGCGAGACGGCGAGGACGACGCCCAGGGCGCGGAAACGGATTGGCATGGAGTGAAGTCTCTGGTGAGTGGCGCGACGGTTGCCATGGGGGCTGGCTCAGGCTCGCTCGGGGACTGTCACACGAAAAAGTTGCTCGAAGTTTGCCCGCGTGGCGTCTGCCACCTCGGTGTTGGAAATGCCCTTCAGTTCGCCGATCAGGTGCGCGACATGCGGCACCCAGGCCGGCGTGTTGACCTTGCCGCGATGCGGCACCGGCGCCAGGTACGGGCTGTCCGTCTCGATCAGGCAGCGATCCAGCGGCACGTAGCGCGCGACCTCGCGCAGTTCGGCCGCGGTCTTGAACGTGAGGATGCCGGAAAACGAGATGTGGAAGCCGAGGTCCAGCGCCGCGCGCGCGACGTCCATCGATTCCGTGAAGCAATGGAACACGCCGCGCGGCGCGGGGCCGGCGCCCTCGCCTTCCGCACGCAGCACGGCCAGAGTGTCGTCGCTGGCCTGGCGCGTATGGATGATCAGCGGCAGGTCCATGCGCCGGCCGGCGCGGACGTGCACGCGGAAGCGCTCGCGCTGCCATTCCATCTCGGCGATCGTGCGGCCCGCGAGGCGGAAGTAGTCCAGCCCGGTCTCGCCGATGGCGATCACGCGCGGACGCCGCGCCCAGGCGCACAAGGTGTCGACGTCCGGTTCGGTCATGCCTTCGGTGTCGGGATGCACGCCGACGCTGGCCCACAGATTGTCGTGCGTGGCGGCCAGCGCGTGCACGGACTCGAACTCCTCCATGCTGGTGCAGATGCACAGCGCGCCGCCGACGTCGGCCGCGCGCATGTCGGCGAGGATCGCGTCCAGGCGGTCGTTCAGCTCGGGGAACGCGAGGTGGCAGTGGGAGTCGACATACATGGCGTCTTGGGGTCAGGTCTTGACTGTTGCGCGAGACAGCCTCAGCGGTCGGGGGCGCGTGGACGCGCAAGAGGCGAGGCCTGACCCCAAGATCGTTAGATTGTCTGCGTCGGCTTGGACGACGAGATCGAGGTGCCCAGCACCTCCTCGATGCGCATCTTCAGCAGGCGCGTCTTCTCGTCCACCGGAAAGCGCACACCGACGCCTTGCGTGCGGCCGCCCGGCGCATTGGCGGGCGTCAGCCAGCCTACCTTGCCCGCCACCGGATAGCGCTGCGGATCGCCCGGCAGCGTCAGCAGCAGGTAGATGTCGTCGCCCAGCTGGTAGTCGCGCGTGGTCGGCACGAACAGGCCGCCCTCGGCGAAGATGGGCATGTAGGCCGCGTAGAGCGCGCCCTTTTCCCGGAAGACGAGCTGGATGACGCTCGGCCGCGCCGAAGCCGGCGGCGGCGACGAGGGCATCACTGAATTCGGTTCATCTGGCATCGTGGCTCTAGTGTAGCCAGCTTCCGCTCGGCCTTCCCGCGGCGCAGCGCCTGGTTAATGCCGCTTTTTCCGCCGTCGAGCTCAGGCCGCCCCGGCCACGCTGCGGTCGCGCCCGCCCTGCTTGGCCAGGTACAGGCGGCGATCGACGGCCTCGATGAACTGCACCAGCGTGTCCGATGCCGACGGGATGATCGTGCCGACGCCCTGGCTGACCGTCAGCAGTTGGCCCACCGGCGACGCCGCGTGCGCGATCTGCGCCTTGAACAACGCCTGGCGCACGCGCTCGCTGACGTGCCGGGCCGCGGCCTCGTCGGTGGCCGGCAGCACCAGCACGAACTCCTCGCCGCCATAGCGCGCCAGCAGGTCGCGCGGGCGGCTGGCGACGGCGTCCAGCGCCGCGCCCACGCGCTTGAGGCAGTCGTCGCCCTGCACGTGGCCGTAGTGGTCGTTGTATTGCTTGAAGAAGTCGATGTCGATCAGGATCAGCGACAGCGGCTGCGTGTGGCGCCGCGCGGCGTCCCATTCCTCGTCGAGCACCGTGTCGAACTTGCGGCGGTTGGCCACGCCCGTCAGGCCGTCGCGAAACGAGAAGTCCTCCAGCTGCTTCTGCATCTCCAGCAGCTTCTGCTCGGTCTTCTTGCGCTCGCTGATGTCGAACATGAAGCCGATCAGCGCCTGCGGGCTGCCGTCGTCGTTGCGCACCACGTGCACGACGTCGCGGATCCAGACGTACTCGCCGCTGGCGCTGAGCGCGCGGTAGTCGGCCTCGTGGTCGACGCCGGATTGCGACTGCGAGACGCAGTAATCGACGACCCACGCGCGGTCGTCAGGGTGCATGCGCGCGGCCCAGTCGTTGACGGTGATCCAGCTCTCGGGCGTCCAGCCGAGCAGGCGTTCGATCTGCGGTCCGATGTAGGCGAAGGTGGCGCTGGCCCAGTCGATCTTCCAGGGAATGGCCTGCGTCGATTCGAGCAGCGTGCGGTAGACGGCGTTGTCGGGCTCGGGGTTCGTCATGGCGTTGCGCGAATCGGTTCAAGGGGTTTTCCACGAGCATAACTGGCCCTGATGAAGGCTCGGTCTTCATGACCCCGCGATATCCTCTGGCACCTTCCCGGCAAGCCCGCCGGCCCTTCACGAGGAGCCCCTGCAATGAGCGCGAAGCACGAACACGACATCGACACGCCCTGCACCGCCGACCTGCATCGGCGCGACTTCGTCGCACTGACCGTGGCGACCGGCGTCGCGGCGACGTCGCTGCCCGCCGCCGCCATCCCCGCCGGGCCGCCGGTCGTGGAGAAGAACGTCACGATCAACACGCCCGACGGCACTTGCGACGCGGCGTACTTCCATCCGGCCGAAGGCAAGCACGCGGCGGTGATCCTCTGGACGGACGCCTTCGGCCTGCGGCCCTCGATGCGCGACATGGGCCGGCGTCTCGCCGCCGATGGCTACGCCGTGCTGGTGCCCAACCCGTTCTACCGCATCGGCAAGGGGCCTTTCTACGAGACGGCCGCCAACGTCGACTTCAGCGACAAGGCGACCTTCGCCAAGATCGGCCCGCTGATGGGCTCGATCGGCGCCCCCGGCGCGGCCGAGAAGGACGCGGTGGAATTCGTCAAGTTCCTCGACGCCCGACCCGAGGTCGACAAGAGCAAGAAGATCGGCACGCAGGGCTACTGCATGGGCGGCGCGCTGGTGCTGCGCACCGCCGCCACCGTGCCCGAGCGCATCGGCGCGGGCGCGTCGTTCCACGGCGGCGGACTCGTCACCGACAAGCCCGACTCGCCCTATCTGCTCGCGCCGAAGATCAAGGCCCGGATGCTGATCGCGATCGCCGGGAGCGACGACGCCAAGCAGCCCGACGCCAAGGACAAGCTGCGCAAGGCGTTCGACGATGCGCACGTCCCCGCCCGCGTGGAAGTCTTCGCCGAGAAGCACGGCTGGTGCGTGCCCGACATGCCGCAGGACGACGGCCAGCCGATCTACAACCAGGCCGACGCCGAGCGCGCGTGGAGCGAGCTGTTGTCGCTCTACAAGACCGCCCTGGGCTGATCGTTCACGCCACCTGGGCGAGGTGCGGCGGCACGAAGCTGCTCGCCCGCCCGGGACGGTGCACCAGTTGCACCGCGTGGCGCGCGCGCGAGACGGCCACGTAGAACAGGTGCCGCTCGTCCTCGTCGTCGCCGTCGAACGAGCCCGCTTCCACGCCGGGCACGATCACGTGGTCGAACTCCAGTCCCTTGGCGCGGCCGATGGTCGACAGCACGATCCGGTCGCCGGGCGGCGCCAGCTGCATGCGCTCCTCCTGCGCCCGGATGATGCGCAGGAACTCGCTGGTCGCGTGGAAGCTGTTGCGCTGGACGATGCGATCGAGCGCCGTCACGGAGTCCTCGGTGTCGCGCACCGCCTCGGCCTGCACGAAGACGTGGCGTGCGAGATGGCGGATCTTCAACGCGGCCAGCGCCTGCGCGAAGCGGCCGATCTCGTCGCCGGCCGCGATCGCCATGGCATCGCGCACGCCTTTTGCGCCGGCCTGGCGCGGCGTGTTGTCCAGGAAATGCCCGAGCGCGAACGAGCGGAAGGTCTCGAACGGCATGGCATCGAGCTTGGGGAACGGGTCGGGATCGGCCGCGCCCTCCATCGGCAGATGGCCGCCGATGAACTCGAAGGTGGCGCGCTTGGCCGCCACGAAGGACTGTTCGGTGAACGCGTCGTCGCATCCGACCGCGGCCGCCAGCAGCATGCGCACGAAGAGCACCTCCGGCCTGCTCGTGTAGGCCGTGAAGCCCGCGACCTCGTAGGCGATGCCGCGATTGAGCAGCTGGTATTCGAGGTCGAGCGCGGCGTTCGGATGCCGCAGCAGCACCGCCACGCCGCCGGTCGCCGCGCCGGCCGGCCGCGCCCCCCGCGTGAGCAGCACCGCCTGGATGTGCAGCGCCAGTTCCAGCGAGTCGTTCAACGCCAGCGCCTCGAAGCGGCTCTCGCGCTGCGGCTGCCATGCGTACGGCTTGCGCGCGAACCGGCCCAGCGGCTCGGCGATCTCGCGGCCGAAGCGCTGCGTCTCGGTCAGCGTCAGGCGCTCGGCGGTGCCGAACTCGCGCTCGAAGCCGCTGCGCAGGAACGTCGATTCCGCGCCGCTCGCAGCATGGATCACCTGGTCGACGTCGCCCACGCCAGCGAAACCCGCCTGCGGATGCATCTCCTTCAGGCCGCGCAGCACGAAGGCCATGGCCCGGTTCATGTCGTGGAACTCGTCGACGAAGATGGCCTCCAGCGGGCTCATGCGCAGCGGATGGGTCTCCCAGGAAAACGCCGGGTCGTCCGCGACCAGCAGGCTCGCGAGGTCGTGGGTCGGGTCGCCCTGGCAGCGGAACTTCACCTGCTCGCCGTCCGCGCCCACGTCGATGAGACGCAGCCGCTCGTAGGCCTGGTACACCGCCAGCGTCGTGTAGTCGAAGCCGACCTCGGCGGCCAGGGCCGGGCTGATGCGCCGTCCGTTCCATGTGCGATGGCGCGACATCGTGCCCTTGAGGCGCTCGAAGTCCCGCAGCAAGGCCTCGACCGCCAGTTCGCCGCTGCCGTCCAGCACGAAGGCGCCGGGATGCCGCAGGTCGGACTCGCGGCGGGCCTGCGAGATGGCCTGCAGGACGAAGGCGCGCACGTCCTCCGGCCGCTTCAGCAGCGCGAGGTCGCGGTCCTCGAACCGCGCCAGGCGAGCGGCGCAGAAGTCGTCGAACGTGCCGACGCGGATCCGGCGGCGCAGCGTGGCCGAGGCCCCCAGCCGCTCGAACGTGCGCACGATGGCCTCGGCGCCCGGTTCGGAATACGCCAGCATGACGACGCGCGCCGGATCGACGCCGCGTTCGACCATGCGCAAGGCCCGCAGGCACAGCGCCGTCGTCTTGCCCACGCCGGCGTTCGCCTCGACGAGGATGCGCGGCGCGCTCGACTGCTCGATGCGCGCCTGCTCCGGCGTCGGCACGAACGGCGTCTTCTTCTTCCATCCCACTGTCATCTCCCCGTCTGGAACTTGTCTCGAACGAATGCGGCCCTCATTGTCGAGGCGTCCAGCGGTCGCGCAGCCGTGCCGCGAGATCGATCTTCACGTCCGGCACCGCGGCCGGCCCGGGCGCACCCTCGGCACCCGGCGGACGCTGCGCCGAGACGCGCTCGAAGCACGCCGCCGCCTTGTCGGTGATGAAGCGCGACAGCGACGCGTACACGTGCCGATCGCCGTGGCGCGCCTGCTCGGAGACGAAGAAGCGCTGCGGCGCGAGCAGCGCGCGGGTGTCGCCATCGCTGCCGTGGCGCACGGCCTCGCGCTGCTGCTCGCTGAGGCTCTCGAACGGGTCGGCGACGAGAGGCGGCGAGACGGCGGAGGACATGGCGCAACTGTACATCCATACAGAGTCCAGCCATCCGGGAAACCGATTCCCACCGATGGGGGCTGACCCCCAATGGGGGGCAGCAATGCGCGCGCGACCTCGCTAATCTCACCTTCGCCGCGGTGGTTGCGGCAAGGGGTTTGATCATGACGTCCGTTCTTGCCGCGTTCATCGCGACCGCTCTCACGACCTTGGGCAGCAACGTCGAGACCGACGCGAACGCCTCCGCCCTGCACTACAGCGTGCAGTTCGACGAGGCGACGGGGAGTGCCTCGCTGCAGTGCACAGGCTCGTCCAGCGGCAGCTGCACGTTCTGGTTCGGCGACGGCTCGATCGAGCGCCACGTCGCCACCGGCAGCGGCACGCTTCCCGTCGGCGGCGCGCCGGCGATCGTCCGGGTCGCGGCCGCGCGGCCGGCGTATTGCGCGGGCCTGAGCGAACAGGCGCCGCCCAAGTGGCCGGACTGCACCTACGGCCCGCTCGGCGGCACGCTCGACCGCTCGACGACCATCGACTACCGCTGGAAGTGACGCCGGCTGCGGCCGCGTGGCGACTGCCAGGGCCGGCCCAACGGCTTGGCCCTCAGTCCCGTGCGATCTTGCGCATGAACGCGAGCCGAATCGCCGGGGAGTGCTGGAGCTGCTCGACCACTTCGTAGCCGTGGCGCAGGTAGAAGCGCACGTTGCCGGCCATGATCATGTTGGTGGTGAGCTCGAAGCGCGCGACCTGCGGGTGCGCGTCCTCGATCGCCCGCAGCAGCCGCGCGCCCAGGCCGCGACCCTGCGCCTCGGGCGCGACGGCCAGCACGCGGATCAGGCAGGTGTCGCCGCTGACGATGCCGCGGATCGCGCCGAGCAGGCGATCGCCGTCGACCGCCTTCAGCACGGTGGCCATGCGGATGTGCTCGCGCACGCCGGCCAGCGTCTCCTGCAGCGGCGGGATGTCCCATTCCTGGCAGGCACGCGCCTCCGGCTCGAACGCGATCCGCTGCAGCGCGAGCAACGCGGGCGCGTCTTCGAGGATCGCGGGGACGATGGACGTCGTCACGGCGCCTGCAGCTTCGCCAGCAGGTCCAGCGTCGGGAAGCCGTCGGCCGGCAGGCCGAGGCTGCGTTGCCAGGCGCGCAAGGCCTGGCGCGTCGTCGGTCCCATCTGGCCATCGGGCGCGCCGGCGGCGAAGCCGCGATCGTTGAGCGCCGACTGCAGCGTCCTCAACTGCTCGCGCGACAGCGGCTGCTCGTCGCGCGGCCAGGCGCCCTGCACGCCCGGGCCGCCGGCGATGCGCTGCGCCAGCAGGCTCACGGCCAACGCGTAGCTGGTGGAGTTGTTGTAGCGCAGCAGCGTGCGGAAATTCGGGCCGACGAGAAAGGCCGGCCCGCGCACGCCCGCCGGCTGGAAGATCGCGCCGTCGGCGAAGTCGGGCAGCGGCGTGCCGTCCAGCGTCTGCACGCCCTCGGCGGCCCATTGGGCGCTGGTCTGGCGGACGGCGTCGTCGGCGCGGCCGGCGTCGAAGCCGTCGGGCAGCTTCACCTCGGCGCCCCAGGCCTGGCCCGTCTGCCAGCCGGAACGCGCGAGGAAGTTGGCCGTGGACGCCGTGACGTCGGCCATGCTGCCCCAGATGTCGCGCTTGCCGTCGCCGTCGGCGTCGACCGCGAACGCCAGGAACGCCGTCGGGATGAACTGCGTCTGTCCCATCGCGCCGGCCCACGAGCCGATCATGTGCGCGCGGTCGATGTCGCCGCTCTGCAGGATCTTCAGCGCGGCCATCAGTTGCTGCTTCGCCCAGGCCTCGCGGCGGCCCTCGAAGCCGAGCGTGGCCAGCGCGTCGATGGTGGGGATGTCGCCGAAGTTGCCGCCATAGTCGCTCTCCATGCCCCAGATCGCGACGATGGTGGCCTGCGGCACGCCGTAGCGAGCGGTGGCCGCATCGAGTTCCGTCTGCGTCTCGGCGAGCTTCTGCTGGCCGTGCTGCACGCGGTTGGGCGAGACGATCAGGTCGACGTAGTCCCACACGGCGCGCGTGAACTCGGGCTGCGCGCGATCCGACGTCACCGCGCGCGGCACGTAGTGCGCGTCGTCGAACGCGAGGTGCAGCGTGGCGTCGTCGACGCCCGCGGCGCGCGCGGAGTCCTCGAACGCCGCGACCCAGCGCGCGAAGCCCTGCTGTTGCGCGAGCTCGTCCATCGAGACGCCCGCGGCCTGCGCCGCCTCGGGCGTGACGGGCGCGGATTGCGGCGTGGTCGACGGCGGACTCGCACAGGCGGTCAGCGCCACGGCGGCGAGCGTGGCGAGGTGGCGCCAGCGTCGACGAGGGTGCGCGAGGAAGGAGGCGTGCATGCGGGGATTGTCGCCGTCAGGAGGGATGGCCATCTGAGTGCGGCCAGACGGCGGAAGTTTCCTCGACATGGCAGGCGCCGCGCGACATGCACCCCGCCAGCGAGCGCACGCGCTGGATCGCGCCGCTGCGGTCGTCGAACTCGGCCACCATCAGGTCGAGCGCGCCGCGCGCCTCGTGCGCCTCGACCGGCAGCCACGGCGCGCCGAGCGCGGCCCATTGCGCGTCGGCCAGCAGCATCTCGCCGGTGAGGAACAGCTGGCGGCCGGCGTCGCCGTTCTCGAACGATTCTGCGACCGCGCGGCCCGCGTCGAACGGACGGCACAGTCCGTGCGCCATCGCCTGGTCGAAGACGACGAGGTCGCCGTCGGACAGCGCGACGCGCACGCCCGCATGCGGCATGACGAACTCGACGTCGCCGACGTCGATCGCGAGGATCCAGAACAGGCTGCGCGACCAGTGGCGCGCGACGTCGTTGTGGAAGCCCGCGCCGCGCGACGCGAGCCAGTCGATGCGCGTGGCGACGCTGCGGTCGTAGTCGGTCGGCGCGTCGCCGAGCACGCGAGTGACGCGCAGCGCGCGCGCGATCGCGTCCGCGAGGTCCGGCATCGAGGCGATGGCGGCGAGTTCGGCCAGCGTCGTCGTGGCGTAGTCGACCGCGAAGGGTTCGGCGATGTCGACCTTCGCGTGGGCCGCGCGCGCCAGGCGCGCCCGCGCGGCCGCGTCGAGAAAGTGGGTCGCGACGACGTGCATGCGCCCATACGGCGCGCGGGCCTCGAACGCGTGGCACGGCTCGTCGCTGCGCACCGCGAACGCGCGGAACGGCGCCGGCGCGCGGTGCGCGTCGGCGGCGACGATCCGTTGGACGAGTGGCGAGGACATGCCACCATTGTGGCGGCTGCCCTCGCCGACTCGCTTACTTCAGCTTGAGCTCCTGCAGCTCCATGCCGCCGACGAACTTGCGCATCACCTTGCGTTCGCCGCTTTCGGCGGTCATCTTGCGGTTGTCCTTGGCCATGAAGGCCTCGTACTTCTTCTGGATCTCCAGTTGCTGCGCGTTCGTGAGGTAGTCCTTGGACTCGACCGCCAGGATCAGGTCCGGCTCGCCGTTGCGCGCGCTGTTCACCGAGAACACATGGTAGGAAAGGATGTAGCCCTCCTTGATGCCGTAGTCATTGGTCTTCTTGTATTCGTGGTCCAGGAAGTCCATGTAGTTCTCGAACTGGCCGGGCTCGATGACGACGTTGGTGAACGTCCAGACGCTGCCGGGCGTGTAGCTGGAGGATTGGGCGCCAGCGGCGGCGCCGAGAGCGAGCAGCGCGGCGCCGATGGACAGTTTCAGTGCGTGGACGATCTTCATGTGAACCCCTCCCGCCACCAGGAAACGCTGATGACTCCGTTGGCGCGATGTGCGCCGGCAGCAGCCGTTTCCAATGCCGTCTCGCGCTGTCGACGAGTCGGCGCGCGGAAGCTTGCGCTCGTGCCGGCTGTTGCGCAACAGAGTGTTTCCCCTCGAAATCTGCGTTAGCCAAGCCGCCGCCGCGCGACGGTGTCGACGAGCCGGCGCTGCGCTAAGCTGGCGACCGCAACGTTGGAGCCACCCGCGATGGACGCGACCGTCTTGCAGCTGAGGATCCACGGCGCCGTGCAAGGCGTCGGCTATCGCTGGTCCATGGCGCAGGCCGCGCAGCGGCTGGGCGTCACCGGCTGGGTGCGCAATCGCCACGACGGCACCGTGGAGGCGATGGTCGCCGGGCCACGCGAGGCCGTCGCCCTGCTCGTCGCCTGGGCGCAGCATGGCCCGCCGGCAGCGGTCGTCGAGGGTGTCGACGTGCAGCCGGGCGACGGCGTCTTCCAGTCCTTCGAGCAGCGTCCCAGCGCATGACGTCGCGCCGCCTCGCCCCGCGCCTGCCGGACATCGCGCTCGACCGCTGCACCGCCTGCGGCCGCTGCGTGGCGGCCTGCGAGCCGCGCGTGCTGAGCCTGGAGACGATGCCCGACTGGCGCAAGGGCGCGGTGCTGCATGCACGCGACGACTGCACCGGCTGCAGCCTGTGCGAACTCCGTTGCCCGTTCCAGGCGATCACGATGCGGCGACCGGCGCCCGCCTGAAACTCAGGCGGCGCGCCCGCGCGGCTTCGTCCACACGGCCTTGGCCTCGGCCAGCAGGCTGTCGGTGATCAACGGTGCGTTGAACGGATGCTCGTCGTGGCGCGCGAGGCGGGCCAGCGACTGCGACCAGTCGGCCAGCCTGGCCCAGGCGGCCGGCGGCGGCAGGCTCGCGGCGGGGTAGTAGCGCGGGGTCGCGCCGGCGGCGACGGCCATCGCGTCGTGGCACAGCTTCTGCAGCACCTCGCGCAGGCGCGGCACCGTGGCGCCGGCGGGCGGCTCCCATTTGCCGTCGGCGATGCGCTTCGGCAGCGCCATCCATGCGGCGGCGTCGAAGCCATCGGCGGCCAGCCGGCGCGCGGCGAGCGGATGGCCGCCGGCCGCGGCCAGCAGCACCGGTGCATTGGCGACGCCCTGGCCTTCGAGCCAGGCGAGCGCCTGCGCGGGCGTCGGGCCGGCGAACAGGATGCGCTGGCAGCGGCTTCGCAGCGTCGGCAGCAGGCGCTCGGCGTCCTCGGCCACCAGCAGCAGGCGGACGCCCTGCGGCGGCTCCTCCAGCGTCTTCAGCAGCGCGTTCGAGGCGACGAGGTTCATCGCGTCGGCCGGGAACAGCAGCAACACTTTCGCGCGGCCGCGCGACGAGCTCTTCTGCGTCCACGAGATGGCGTCGCGCACGGCCTCGATCCTGATTTCCTTGCTGGGCTTCTTCTTGGCCTTGCCCTCGCCGTCGCCACCATCGGCCACCTCGGCGCCGCCGACGCTCCAGCCGAGCTCGACCTGCGTCAGCTCGGGCAGCAGCGCGCGGAAGTCGGGGTGGCTGTTGCTGGCCAGCAGGTGGCACGCGGTGCAGCGGCCACACGGGGCGTCGGCACCCTCGGTCTCGCACAGCCAGGTGCGCGCGACGCGCAGCGCCAGCTCGAACACGCCCGCGCCGGGATTGCCCTGCACCAGCAGCGCGTGGCCGCGCTGTTTCGTGGCGATGTCGTGCGCGGGCCCGGCGAGCCAGGGCAGCGCCGCGTCGTCAGGCGCGGCGGTCATCGGTGGCCGTCCGTTCGGGGAACCAGTCGCGCGACGCCAGCGCTGCGATCGCATCCGCGCGCACGGCCTCGCGCGTCTGCGCGGCGTCGATGCGCGCGAAACGCGCGGGCGCGGCCTGCGCGCGCTGGGCGTAGCCGTCGCGCACCCGCGCGAAGAACGCCTCGTCCTCGCGCTCCAGGCGGTCGGCGCTGCGCACCGCGGCGCGGCGGCGCGCGGCCTCGGCCGGCGCGACGTCGAACCACAGCGTGAGGTCGGGCTGGCGCCCCTGCTGCACCCAGGTCTCCAGCTGCGCCAGCACCGCGAGGTCGAAGCCACGGCCGGCGCCCTGGTAGGCAAAGGTCGAATCGGTGAAGCGATCGCACAGCACGACGGCGCCGCGCGCCAACGCGGGCTCGATGACCTCGCGCAGATGATCGCGGCGCGCCGCGAACACCAGCAGCGCCTCGGTCAGCGGATCCATGGCCTCGTGCAGGAACAGCGCGCGCAGCTTCTCCGCCAGCGGGGTGCCGCCCGGCTCGCGCGCCAGCACCACCTCGGCGCCGCGCGCGCGCGCCCACTCGGCCAGCGCCTCGATGTGCGACGACTTGCCGGCACCGTCGATGCCTTCGAAGGTGATGAAGCGACCTCTCATTTGTGCGGCCCGCGGATGTACTGGTTCACCGCCGCATTATGGGCGTTGAGCGTCTCGCTGAAGACGCTGGTGCCGTCGCCGCGCGAGACGAAGTACAGCGCCTTCGACGCGTCGGGCCGCACCGCGGCGCGCAGCGCGTCGCGGCCGGGCAGCGCGATCGGCGTCGGCGGCAGGCCCTGGCGCGTGTACGAGTTGTAGGGCGTGTCGGTCTGCAGGTCGGCCTTGTGGATGTTGCCGTCGTAGGCCGCGCCCATGCCGTAGATCACCGTCGGGTCGGACTGCAGCGGCATGCCGAGGCGCAGCCGGTTCGTGAAGACGGCGGCGACCTTGCCGCGATCGGACGCCGCGCCGGTCTCCTTCTCGATGACCGAGGCCAGCGTCAGCGCCTCGTCGGCGTTCTTCAGCGGCGTGTCGGGCGCGCGCAGCGCCCACGCGGCCTGCAGCTGGCGTTCGAGCGCATCGTGCGCGCGCTTGAGCACGAGGATGTCCTTGACGCCCTTGCTGTAGACGTAGGTGTCCGGGAAGAAGCGGCCCTCCGCCTTCGCGTCGGGCGCGCCGATCGCGGCCATCAGCTGTTCGTCCGTCAGGCCGGCCGTGGTGTTCTTCAGGCCGGGCGCGGCCGCGAGCGCGGCGCGCATCTGCTTGACCGTCCAGCCGTCGATGATGTGCACCGACTCCAGCTCCTCGTCGCCCACCACCATCTTGCGCAGCAGCGAACGCGGCGTCGCGCCCGGCGCCACGAGATAGCTGCCGGCGCGGATGCGCTTGGCGTCGCCCGACCAGCGGAACCACTGGTAGAGCAGCTCGGGCGGCTCGTCCACGCCGGCCTCGTGCCACAGGCGCACGATCTCGCGCACCGGCGTGCCGGGCTCGATCGAGACCTCGACCTCGTCGTGCGCGAGCTTGAGCGGATGCTGCAGCCACCACACGGCGGCGCCGGCGGCCGCCGCGGCGAGCACGACCAGCAACAGGAAAAGACGTTTGAACATGGATGCAGGACGCCTCGACGGGAGGCCCTGTTCGCGATGGGAAAGCGGGCCGCCATGATAATCGGCGGCATGAACACGACCGCCCTCGCCGCTTCCGATCTCGCTCTCGCCACGCCCGTCGCCGTGCGCCTCGCCGACTGGGGCGTCATCCGCGCCAAGGGCGACGACGCCGCGGCCTTCCTCAACGGCCAGCTGACGCAGGAGACGGTCAAGATGGACGTCGGCCAGGCGCGACTCGCCGGCTACTGCTCGGCCAAGGGCCGGCTGCTGGCCAGCTTCGTGGTGTGGCGCGCCGCGCCCGACGAGATCCTGCTTGCCTGCAGCGCCGACCTGCTCGCGACGACGTTGAAGCGCCTGGCCATGTTCGTGCTGCGCGCCAAGTGCAAGCTGACCGACGCGTCGGGCGAGATCGCGCTGTGGGGCGTCGCGCTGCCGGGCCTGCTGCACGACAGCGCCGAACATCCGATTCCAGCGGCGCCGTATGCGACGTCGTCCACCGCGGGCGGCACGACGATCCGCCTCGCCGACGCGGCCGGCGCGACGCGCTTGCTGTGGGCCGCGCCTGTCGATGCGACGCCGCCGTGGGCGACGACGTCCAGCGCCGACGTGTGGAACTGGCTCGAGGTGCAGTCCGGCGTGCCGCGCATCGTCGCGAGCACCGTCGAGGCCTTCGTGCCGCAGATGGTCAACCTCGAGCTCGTGGGCGGCGTGAACTTCCAGAAGGGTTGCTATCCGGGCCAGGAGATCGTCGCCCGCAGCCAGTACCGCGGCACGTTGAAGCGCCGCATGGTGCTGGCCGAGGGCGCGTCGGCGGCCGCGGCCGGCGCGGAGGTGTTCGCCGCCGCCGATCCCGACCAGCCCGCGGGCCAGATCGTGCTGTCGGCCAGCCTGCCGCACCCCGAGGGCGGCGCGCGGCATGCGGCGCTGATCGAGGTCAAGCGCGCGTTGACCGACGCCGGCGAGCTGCACGTCGGCGCGGCCGACGGCCCCCTCCTTCGCCTGCGCGAGCTGCCCTACGAGCTTCCCCTCGACGCCGCCTGATAGCGCGCCCATGTCCGCCCGCAGCGGGATGAAACCGTGACGTACCGCACACCCGAGATGCTGGTCTGTGTCTACTACCGCGTCGCCGCGTGCGATTCGCAACGAGTCATATCGGCTGTGCGTGAATTCCAGCGCACATTGCGGCAGGGCAGTGGCGCGATGGAGGCGCAAGTGCTCTTACGATGCGGCCTGCCCTCACCTCTTTCACCCGCCTCGCCGCCTGATGACCGCACCGCGTCCCTTCACGCCACCGAACCGCCAGCCGGCCTCGACGACCCCGTCGGCCCCGCCGCGGACGCGACCGTGATGGAGACCTACCGCCTCCCGCTGCCGGCCGCTCGCGGCCCCGAAGCGGACACCGTGGTGCGCGCGTTCCTGGCGACGCTGGAGTCGGCCTCGTCGCCGCACGCCAGCCTGCTGCGCGGCGCCCGCCACGTCGAACTCTTCTCCCCATGTGCCTAGTAGCCCTCGCGATCGACGAGAACCGCCGTTTCCCCTTGGTGATCGCCACCAACCGCGACGAGTTCTTCGACCGCCCGGCCGCGCGCATGGGCTGGTGGACGCCGGCCGAAGGCGGCCCCGAGATCCTCGCCGGCCGTGACCTGCAGGCCGGCGGCACCTGGCTGGGCCTGACGGCCTCCGGCCGCCTCGGGCTCGTCACCAACGTGCGTCGCCCGCAGGAGCCCGACCCGTCCGCCCCGAGCCGCGGCGGCATCGTGCCGCACTGGCTGCGCACCGAGATGCGCGCCGACCAGTTCTGGATGCAGACTTCGCTGTCCGGCTACGCGCCGTTCAACCTGATCGCCGCCGATTTCCGCCGCGGCGAGTGCTTCTGGGCCAGCAACGACCAGGCGATCCCGCGCCGCATCGAACGCGGCATCTTCGGCCTGTCCAACGCCGCGCTCGACACGCCGTGGCCCAAGGTCGTCGCGCTGAAGGAGCGCCTGGCCGACGCGCTGAAGCAGGCCGAGTCGGTGGACTCGCTGTCCAGCCAGCTGTTCACCGCGCTGGCCGACCGCGAACTCGCGCCCGAGGAGCAATTGCCCAGCACCGGCATCGGCCGCGAGCGCGAACGCCTGCTGAGCCCCGCGTTCATCCGTACCCCCGACGGTACCTACGGCACGCGCTGCTCCACGATCATCATCACCGAGAAGATCAAGCGCCAGCTCGTCACGCACGTCTTCGAGCGCACGTTCACGGCCGGCCCCGGCCTGGCGCTTCTGCGCCGCACCGTGCTCAAGGACTGGCCGCCGCGCTACGCCGACCGCGCGCACCAGGCGGTGGAAACATCGGTCGTCGCCGAGACCGAGGTCGACGGCACGCACGTGACCGCGCTGGAGATGCCGCCGCCGGTCAAGAAGACGCGCGTGCGCAGCCTGCTGAAGCCGATGGCCCGCTGAGGGCCGGGCGCGACGCGACGCGGATCAGTCCGCGGCCTTCCGCAGCCAGCGCGCGCCCGGAAACTTCTCTTCGACCAAGGCCATCGCCGCATCGATCGACGCGACGTTGGCGATCGCGTTGTCGAACACGCCGGGCTGGTCGGCGGATTCATAGCTCACGATGTAGGCCTGCCCCGCCTGGTCTTCCGCGATGTCGGGCGCGTCCTCGAAGTCGCCCGCGCCGAAGTACGCCGGGCTCGACAGCAGGCGGATGCGCAACGGCGCCCGCCCGTCGCGCGGCCACTCGGCCTCGGCCACGATGGGGAGATCGGCGTCAGGGCTCATCGGGCGACTCCGGGGTCTGGGCTCATGCGAGCCATTGTGTCGCGGATCGGAGACCGCGCGAGCTCAATGGAAGCGCAGCGCGACGCCGAGCGCGAACACGCCGTACAGCGCCGCCATCGCGAACAGACGCTTCGCAGTGAGCGCGTGGCGATGCAGCAGCACCAGCATCACGACGATCGCGGCCATCGTGATCGCCGCGCCCCACAGCAGCGCCGGGCTCAGCAGCCAGGGCGTGAAGAAGAGGCCCAGCGCGCTCGGCACCGTCGCCTGGATCATCATCGCGCCGCTGATGTTGCCGAGCGCCAGCGACGTCTTGCCCTGGCGCACCCAGATCACCGCGTTGAGGATCTCCGGCAGCTCGGTGGCGATCGGGCTCAGCAGCAGCGCGACCAGCTGCGGCGACATCCCCAGCCACGGCCCGACCGTCTCCAGCTGATGCACGAACAGCTGCGACGCGAAGAAGATCACCACCAGCGCTCCGACGGTCTGCAGCACGGCCCAGGCCGTCGCCGGATGCTCGTCGTGCGGACGCAGCTTCAACGCCTCGCGCTCCAGGCCCTCGCAGCTGTCGATCTCGAGGCCCTCGCCCTTCAGCTCGCGCCAGACGTACAGCGCGTAGGCCGCGAGGAACAGGCAGCCTAACCAGGGTTTCCAGGCGAACGCGGCCAGGCCGAGTCCGACCTTGAACACGAAGACGACCAGGAACCACGCCTGGTCGTGCGCGAGGCGCGTGGTGCTGAACTCCTGGGCGATCTTCTTCTGGTGGCGGGAGCGATCGAGCAGGAACATCACGCCGACGACCGCGTAGGCCAGCGTCGACAGCGCCAGCGGGCCGCCGAGGGCGGCGCCGACGCCGATGTCCTTGGCGTCGGGCGTCTTGCCGAAGACCACGGCGACCAGCGTGACCACGCTCTCCGGCAATGCTGTGCCGAACGCCGCGAGCACGGTGCCGACTGCGGTCTGCGAGACGCCGAAGCGTTGGCCGACCCATTCGACGCCGTTGACGAAGAATTCGCAGGCCAGGTAAATGACTACGGCGGAGCCGAGCAGGAGTGCGAGCGTGACGATCATTGCGCGGCTCCCGCGCGCGGACGCGCGAAAGCCGGTGTCGACGACGACGGCACGGTGTTCGTGGTGTATTTCAAGGCGGGATTTCCAGGGAGCCGGGATCATCAACCAATGACGCAGCGTCCTTCCCGGCTCCGGGTCGAACGATGCGCCAAAGGTCTTGCCAAGCCCGCTGCTGCGGGCCGCGCCGACCATGGTGCGATGGGGCACCAAGTGTGTTGATCGGCGCACTTCACGCTTTGGGCGGTGAAGGTGGCTACTCCCCTAAGGACTGGACGACTTTAGCATGGCTCCGGTCTGCAGGAGTACCCAGGACGACCGCCGGCCAGTACTGCTGACGTCTGATGGCACCCATCCAGCACTGGATGACCTTCGGCTCGGCCATGACACACGCCCAGGCCCACGCTGGACGCGCATTGGTCGCACCGCTGCGCTCCGGGAATGCCGGCCTCTTGCTGACATGTGATCGTGAGTTCGACAGATCGTCTGCGTCGGGCTGGCACATCACACGCCGCACGGGACTTGCAACGGCGACGCCCTCCCCAGAATCGGTGAGCTCAGGCTCCGATCAGGCACGTTGCGACTGACACGCCGTAGGCCGCGCGCTTTGGGGGTCGGGTCAGGTCTTAGAAAACGAGCTGGGCATCCTCCAACGATGCGCAGCACTCAAAACCTTTGAGGACGAAAGCCGGTCCCAGCAGCACAACGTGCTGAACATCACACCTAGTCCGCGGGAAACATGCACTCCACCCGCATCTCCTGCGCCGCGATCGTCTGAGGCGTCCCGACGGTCGTCACCATCGAGAACCAGTTCGACACGACGCCGTTGGCCACGAAGCCGATCGGAATGACCGGGGACGTGCTCGGCGCATCCGCGACGCGCCAATCCAGCTCCACGCCCGGAAACGCCAGCAATTCATCGACGAGCGCCCGCATCGCGTCGTCCAGCACGCCGCCCACCGCTTCGCGGTGAATGCGCTGGAACAGGCTCGCCGCCACGGCCTCCCAGTTGGCGACGGCAGGCCGCAGCCCTTTCGGATCGAACATCAACCGCAGCAAGTTGCGCGGCTTCGGATGGCGACCGAGATCCACGAATTGACCGAAGAATCTGGGCGCCGCCTCATTGGTCATCAACACATTCCAATGACTATCCAGCACCAACGCCGGATACGGCTCATGCTGCTTCAGCATCCGCTCCAGCGCACTGTGCACCACGCGCATCTCCGCCGCATCCCAAGCCGGCTCCGCATACATCGGCGCGTAGCCGGCGGCCAGCAGCAACGCGTTGCGATCGCGCAGCGGCACGTCGAGCGCATTCGCCACGCCCAGCAGCAAGGCGCGGCTCGGCGACGAGCGCCCGCTCTCGATGAAGCTGATGTGCCGCTGCGAGACGCCCATGTCCATCGCCAGCTCCAGCTGGCTGCGGCCGCGCGCGTCGCGCCACTGGCGCAGCAGCGCGCCCACGGGGCGGGGAGTCGACTTCGAAGCGGTCATGGCGATCGAGGCTATTGAGAAACGCGCGATGACGCAGTATCGCCATCGCGCGTCGGTCGAGCGAGCAGCGTCAGAACGCGGTCGGCCCGACCGAGCCGTACCAGGCCTTGACCTTGGCCGGATCCTTCTCGTCCATGTAGAAGAAGTGCTGCATCGTCGGCCTGACGGTGGCGATGCTCTTGTCGTCGAACACCATCGTGACGAAGCCGCGGAAGACCTTCAGGCGCGGGCTGTCGAGGTACTCGACGACGTCGTGATGCGTGGTCATCTGCCTGTCGACGAACTGGCGCAGGTTGGCGCGGATCGTCTCCTTGCCGTGCCAGTCGGCGACGCCCAGGTGGCAGACGGCGTCGTCGGCGAAGCAGTCGAATCCTGCTCCCCAGGTCTTGTCGTCGATCTCCTGCCAGAAGGCGAGCAGCCAGGCAGGGGTGGGCATCTTGGTGAACGTCGTGGTGGTCATGTCGGTTTCCTTGGAGGTGAGGGGTTTCTCGTTCGTGGCGGCCCATGCCGATGGCAGCGGTGCGAGCGCCAGGGCGCCTGCGACGCCGGCCATCAAGCTGCGGCGGTCGATGCGGTGGTGATTCATGAAGGAGGCCTGTCGGATGAACGAGGCCGCATGGTCGGCGCGCGGCTGAATCGCCTCAACTACCTGCGAGGTAATCGCCGCCGCAGCCGCCCTCTCGCGTGAGGCGTGCGCGTGTCTGCTCGACAGCCTCGCTCAGCGATGCGCCGGGCCGTGCGCGATGCTCGACCACACGTTCAGATTCGGCTCAGCGAGCCGCGTTCTAGGGATGGGATGTGCCGCTTCAAACCGCAGACTCGCTGACTTGGGAAGCACTGCCGACGCTGGATCGGCGCGCATGTCCACCTGCACATCCAACACATCCGGAGGTTTGTCCATGACGCACAGGAATTCCGCGCGCTCGGCGAGCGCCGCGTTGGTCGGCGCGCTCGCGCTGGCCGGCATCGCGAACCCGGCCCATGCCGGCACGGTCGACGCGACCTTGTCGGCCACCTACTTCGAGGTGCTGGCGGGCACCGGCGCGCCCGACTTCGGCGGTTCGGGCTTCCCCAACGTGGCGGCCGGCAGCGCGCTGGGGCCGAACGGGATGCCCGTCGCGAACAGCACGACGCCGGGCGTCTCCCTCGTCAACCCGACGACGCACGAGATCGAGTGGTGGAGTCCGGCCATGGACAAGGACGTGATCCAGACGGGCACCGGCACGATCGCGCTGCCCTACGCGTCCAACATGTACCCGCCCAACAGCACCGGCGGCAACGACGCGTCGGCGTGGGAAACCGCGATGTTCACGGGCGACTTCTCGCTGTCCTCGAGTTCCGTCGTCAAGTTCACGCTCGGCTCGGACGACGACTCGTTCATCTACGTCGACGGCCAGCTGATCGGCCAGAACCCCGGCATCCACGGCGTCTCCGTCGTCGAGTTCGATTCGCCGATGCTGGGCACCGGCGCGCACACGATCGACGTGTTCTTCGCCGACCGCGAGGACACGGGGGCCTACCTGTCGCTGAACCTGCTCAGCACCGACGTGACGATCACGCCCGGCGTGCCCGAGCCGGGGTCGTGGGCGATGCTCGCGGCCGGCCTGTTCCTGGTCGGCGGCGCGGCGCGCCGCCGCGGCGCCACCGAGCGTCGCTGAGCGCCGGTCTCAGGCGCTGGCTCCCGACACGAGGCGTGCGCAGCGCGCCTCGTGCGCGAAGGCGTCGTCGTCCAGGCGCGGCATCCGCTCGAACACGCCCCAGTTCTCGACCAGCCGCGCCGAGGCTCGCACGAGCAGTTCGCGCGCATCGACGACCTCGCCCTCTTTGACGAGCCGTCCGGCGGTGCCGGCGGGATCGACCTCGTCGCAGCGTTCCAGCGTGCCGGCCTCGTACAGCCGCTCGATCAGTTCGCCCTCGCCGTCGAAGCCGGCGCGCAGCGCGATGCCGCCCCAGCGTTCGCGCAGCAGGCGATCGACGACCGCGGCGAATTCATCGAGCAGGCCGGCGAACGTCGCGTCGTCCGCCTCGCGGTCGGCGCTGAAGCCCGTCTTGCTCAGCCGGAACTGCACGAGCCGCACCTGGCCGTGCACGCCGACGAAGGCCAGCGAGTAGCCGCGTTCCATGACGACGTGGTCGGCGTCGCTGCCGAGGGCGGAGGCGAGCTGGTCGCGCGGGATGTCTGCGGGCATCATGCAAGTCTATGCCGGAACGTCCTGCAGCCACGGCGGCGATTGGCGGATCTCCATCATGCTTTGCGGCTTGGACAACGCATTGAATCCAAACTGCACGTACAGGCCGTGCGCGTCCCGGGTCGCCAGCATGAAGCGGCGCAGTCCCTGCAACTCGGGATGCGCCTGGATCGCCGCGACGAGCCGCTTGGACAGGCCCTGCCCTCGGTGTCCCTCGAGCACGTACACGTCGGCCAGGTAGGCGAAGGTCGCCTTGTCGGTGACGACGCGCGCGAAGCCCACTTGCGCCTCGCCCAGGTAGATCCCGAAGCACATCGAGTTCGCGATCGCGCGCGCGACGACGTCGCTCGGCACGCCCGGCGACCAGTAGCTGCGGGTCAGGTAGGAATGGATGGCATCGAGCTGGAGCCGGCTCGGGTCGGTGCTGATGTCGTAGGTGTTCACCCTGGTTATTCTGGCCGAGTCGGACGGGCTTGCGAGCGCCTGCCGGGCATGCGGCGGTGAGATATCCAAACTCATATAGGTTCGATTACAAAAACGATTTGCCTGACATCGCAACGCTGCCTAGCATGCGGGCCACTGGACGTGCATGGGCAACTGCTGCACGCGCCAGGGACCGCCTCGCCTCGAGGCGGCACACGAACGACAGGAGACAGCAAATCATGACCATCCAACGACGCGCGGTGCTGGCCGCCACCCTCGTGGCCGCCGCCATCGCACACCCTGCCGCCTTCGCGCAGAAGAAGATCGTGCTGGGCTTCGCTCAAGTGGGCGCCGAGAGCGCCTGGCGCACGGCCAACACCGAGTCGATCAAGTCGGCCGCCAAGGACGCCGGCATCGAGCTGAAGTTCTCCGATGCGCAGCAGAAGCAGGAGAACCAGATCAAGGCGATCCGCTCGTTCATCGCGCAGAAGGTGGACGTGATCGGCCTGTCGCCGGTGGTCGAGTCGGGCTGGGACACCGTGCTGCAGGAGGCCAAGGCCGCGCACATCCCCGTGATCCTCACCGACCGCGCGGTCGATTCGAAGGACACCAGCCTCTACGTCACGTTCATGGGCTCCGACTTCATCGAGGAAGGCAAGCGCGCCGGCCGCTGGCTCGAGGAATACGAGAAGGGCAAGCCGGGCCCGATCAACATCGTCGAGCTGCAGGGCACCGTCGGTTCCGCGCCGGCCATCGACCGCAAGAAGGGCTTCGCCGACGTGATCGGCAGCGACCCGCGCATGAAGATCATCCGCTCGCAGACCGGCGACTTCACGCTGGCCAAGGGCAAGGAAGTGATGGAGGCGTTCCTCAAGGCCGAGGGCAAGAACATCAACGTGCTCTACGCGCACAACGACGACATGGCGCTCGGCGCGATCCAGGCGATCGAGGAAGCCGGGCTGAAGCCGGGCGTGGACATCACCATCATCTCCATCGACGGCACCAAGGGCGCGTTCGAGGCGATGGCCGCGGGCAAGCAGAACGTGGTCGTCGAGTGCAACCCGCTGCTCGGGCCGCAGCTGATGCAGGCCGCCAAGGACGTCGTGGCCGGCAAGTCGATTCCCAAGCGCATCCTGACCAACGAGACGGTCTACACGCAAAGCCAGGCCGTCGCCGCGCTGCCCAGCCGCAAATACTGAGCCGTCGCTCCACGATGAATCGCACCGAGAGCGCGGCGACGCGCCGCAACGACCTCCCGGCCCTCGGAGCGCTTCCTTGCTGAACGCCACGGGAATCGACAAGCGCTACGGCGCCGTGACCGTGCTCGAAGGCGTGCAGCTGCACCTGCGCGCCGGCGAGGTGCACGCGCTGATGGGACAGAACGGCGCGGGCAAGTCCACGCTGATCAAGATCCTCACCGGCGTCGTCGCGCCGAACGCGGGCACGCTCGCGCTCGACGGCCAGGCCATCGCGCCCGAATCGCCGCTGGCGTCGCAGCACTTGGGCATCAGCACGGTGTACCAGGAGGTCAACCTCTGCCCCAACCTCACGGTGGCGGAGAACATCTTCGCGGGCCGCTATCCGCGGCGCGGCTGGCCCGGGCTGAAGGCCATCGACGGCCCGCGCATGCTGCGCGAGACGCGCGCCCTGCTCGCGCGCCTGCACCTGGCCATCGACCCGACGCGCACCCTGGGCTCGCTGCCGGTGGCCGTGCAGCAGCTGGTGGCGATCGCGCGCGCGCTGAGCGTCGACGCCAAGGTGCTGATCCTCGACGAGCCGACGTCCAGCCTGGACGACAGCGAGGTCGAGAGCCTGTTCACCGTGCTGCGCGGCCTGCGCGACTCGGGCCTGGCGATCCTGTTCGTCACGCACTTCCTCGACCAAGTCTACGCGATCGCCGACCGCATCACCGTGCTGCGCAACGGCCGCTTCGTCGGCGAGTGGACGCCGGCGCAGCTTCCCGCGCCGGCGCTGGTGGCGGCGATGGTCGGGCGCGACATCGCGCTGGCCTCGGCCGAGACGGTCGATGCCGAGGCGCCCGCCAAGCAGGTGGCGCTCGAGGGCTCGGCGCCGCGGCTCTCGCTGCGCGATTTCGGCGCGCAACGCCGGCTGCATCCGCTGAGCCTCGACCTGCACGACGGCGAGGTCGTCGGCGTCGCCGGCCTGCTCGGCTCCGGCCGCACCGAGCTCGCGCGGCTGATGTTCGGGCTGGACGCGGCCGACTCCGGCACGCTGCTCGTCAAAGGCCAGCCGGTGCGCTTCACGCATCCGGCGCAGGCCGTGCGGCTGGGCCTGGCGTTCTGCCCCGAGGAGCGCAAGGCCGACGGCATCGTCGGCGAGCTGAGCGTGCGCGAGAACATCGTGCTGGCGCTGCAGGCGCGCGCCGGCCTGTGGCCCTGCATCCGGCCGGCGAAGCAACGCGAGCTGGCGCAGCGCTACATCGAGCTGCTGGGCATCCGCGCCGCCGATTCGGACATGCCGATCGCGCTGCTGTCCGGCGGCAACCAGCAGAAGGCGCTGCTCGCGCGCTGGCTCGCGACGTCGCCGCGCGTGCTGATCCTCGACGAGCCGACGCGCGGCGTCGACGTCGCCGCCAAGCAGGAACTGATGAACGAGGTGATGCGGCTTGCGCGCGAGGGCATGTCGGTGCTGTTCATCTCGTCGGAGATCGACGAGGTGCTGCGCATCTCCGACCGCATCGTCGTGATGCGCGACCGCCGCAAGGCCGGCGAGCTGCCGCGCGGCGCGAGCGAGGCGCAGGTGATGGACATGATCTGCGAGCCGGCGGCATGACGACCCACGACATGAGCACGCCAGCCCCGCTGCCGGCCAAGCAGACGCCACCACCACCACCGCCGCCCGACTCGATCTGGCTGCGCGCCGCGCGCCATCCGTTGATCTGGCCGCTGGCGACGCTGGCGCTGATCCTGGCCGTCAACGCCAGCCTGAATCCCGGCCTGTGGCACCTGCAATGGCGCGACGGCCACCTGTACGGCAGCCTGATCGACATCGTCAACCGCGCCGCGCCGCTGGCGGTCGTCGCGCTCGGCCTGACGCTGGTGATCGCCACGCGCGGCATCGACATCTCGGTGGGCGCGGTGGTCGCGATCTCCGGCGCCGTGGCCGCGCTGATGATGGGCAACGCGGTGGCCGTCATCAACGGCGCGCTCGTGCACCCCAGCCGCTTTCCGCTCGCCCTCGTGGTGCTGGCCGCGCTCGCCGCGGGCGGCCTCTGCGGCGCCTGGAACGGCCTGCTGGTGGCGCGCGCCGGGCTGCAGCCCATCATCGCCACGCTGATCATGATGCTGGCCGGCCGCGGCGCCGCGCAGTTGCTCACCGGCGGGCAGATCCTGTCGATCAGCTACCCGCCCTACTTCGTGTTCGGCAGCGGCTTCTTCCTCGGCCTGCCGGTGGCGGCCTTGATCGCGCTGGCCGTGTGGGGCGGCATGACGCTGATGCTGGAGCGCAGCGCGCTGGGCCTGTTCATCCGCGCGATCGGCATCAACCCGCGCGCCGCACGTGTCGCGGGCGTGCGCGCGCGCACGATCACCATCTGCGTGTACGCGTTCTGCGGGCTGTGCGCGGGCATCGCGGGCGTGATCGTCAGCTCCAACGTCAAGAGCGCCGACGGCAACAACGCCGGCCTGCTGATGGAGCTGGACGCCATCCTCGCGGTCACGATCGGCGGCACGCTGCTGACCGGCGGCCGCTTCTCGCTGGCGGGCACGGTGATCGGCGCGCTGATCATCCAGACGCTGACGTCCACCATCTACGCGATCGGCGTGCCGCCGGAGATCAATCTCGTCGTCAAGGCGGTGGTGGTCTTCGCGGTGATGCTGCTGCAGTCGGCCGAGTTCCGGCGCCAGTTGCGCGCGATCGCGTTCCGCGGAGAGCCGCGATGAGCGCCATGACGTCGAAGCGCCGCGGCCTGCGCATCCCGCCCGTCGTCGCCAGCGTGCTGCTGCTGCTCGCGATGGTGGCGTTCGGCAGCGTGATGTACACGGGCTTCTTCAGCGCCCAGGTGTTCCTCAACCTGCTGATCGACAACGCGTTCCTGTTGGTGGTCGCCGTCGGCATGACCTTCGTGATCCTGACCGGCGGCATCGACCTGTCGGTGGGCTCGGTGGTGGCCTTGACGACGATGGTGTCGGCCGAGCTGGTGGAGCATCGCCACTGGCCGCCCGGCGTCGTGATCCCGCTGGTGCTGGCCGGCGGCGCGGTGTTCGGCGCATTCCAGGGCTGGCTCATCGAACGCTTCCGGCTGCAGGCCTTCATCGTGACTCTGGCCGGCATGTTCCTCGCGCGAGGGCTCTGCTACGTGATCAGCATCGACTCGATCAGCATCACCGAGCCGACCTTCACCGCGATCGCGCAGACGCGCGTGCCCCTGTTCGCCGGCGCGGCGCTGTCGATCGGCTCGCTGATCGCGCTCGGCACGTTCGCGGTCGCCGTGTTCGTCGCGCACGGCACCGCCTTCGGCCGCAACGTCTACGCGATCGGCGGCAGCGAGCACTCGGCGCTGCTGATGGGCCTGCCGGTGGCACGCACCATCGTCGGGGTCTACGCGCTCAGCGGCTTCTGCGCGGCACTCGGCGGCGTGCTGTTCACGTTCTACATGCTGTCCGGCTACGGCCTGCATGCGACGGGCCTGGAGCTCGATGCCATCGCCTCGGTCGTGATCGGCGGCACGCTGTTGGCCGGCGGCGTCGGCCTCGTCGCCGGCACGCTGTGCGGCGTGCTGATGCTGGGGCTGATCCAGACGCTGATCACCTTCGACGGCTCGCTCAGTGCCTGGTGGACGCGCATCGTCATCGGCGCGCTGCTGCTGGCGTTCTGCCTGCTGCAGCGGCTGACGCAGCGCGGCGAGGCAGGCGCCGAGGCCGCCTGATCAGCGCCGCGGGTGCTGCAGGAAGAAGCGCAGCATCTCGGCGCTGGCGTCGGGGCCGCGCGGGTCGGTGTACGAGCCCGCGAGGTCGCCGCCCGACCAGGCGTGGCCGGCGCCGTGGATCGTCCATTCCTCGGCGCGCTCGGCGCCGTGCGCGTCGACGAAGCGGCGGCAGGACCAGGCCACGCCCATCGCGCTCGATCCGCGCCGCATCTCGGGGCTCGCGAACAGGCCCGCGGCCTGCAGCACGCGCTCGCCGTTGACGACGTGCACGGTGGTGTCGGCGTCGCCATGGAACACGATCGTCGGCGGCGTCGGCCCCGTCTTCGGAACGCGGCGAACCGGCTGCGCGCCGCCGCTCATGGCGGCGAACGCGGATTGGACGTCGGTCGCCGACCCGGTGGGCAGGCCCGAGTGCACGCCGACGGCGGCGAACAGCTCGGGATAGGCGTCGCCCAGGATCGCGGCCATCGCGCCGCCGGCCGACAGTCCCGCGACGTACACGCGCGCAGGATCGACGCCGTGCGTCGCGATCACCTCGCGCACCATGCCCGCGAGGATCGCCGGCTCGCCCTTGCCGCGCGCCTGGTGGTTGTGCTTGAACCAGTTCCAGCAGCGCTGCGCGTTGCAGCGCTGCGACTGCGCCGGGTACAGTACCAGGAATCCGCGCTCGCGTGCGAGCGCGTTCATGCGCGTGCCGCGCGCGAAGTCGTCGGGATCCTGCGTGCAGCCGTGCAGCATGACGACCAGCGGCAGCGCGACGTCGTCCACGCGCGCCGGTTCGAACAGCTTGTAGTCGCGGCCGCCGCACTCGTTCCTGAAGTGACCGGCCGTGAAGGACTCGCCGCGCACGCGCGATCCCTGCTCTGGCGACGCGACCGGCTCGCCGACGACGCGAGCCTCGACATCGATGACGTCGGCGTACGCGGGCGCCGTGGACGGCGGCGCTTGCGTGACGCCCAGTGCCTGCTGGATCGCCGCGGTCGCCTCCATCAGGCTGCCGGATCGCATCAGGCGCGCGGCCTCGCTCATCCGGCGTTGAAAGTCTTGGCTCATGGTTTCATCCGATCGGCGAGCGCGGCCTTGACCGCGGGGCTGGCATGCAAGGCGCCCATCACGACGAGCGAGTTGACCGTCTGCGACGCGAGTTCGGGCGTGACGTCGGGCGCGATGGTCAGCAGGCCCAGCACGCGCACGTCGAGCGACTCGCCACGCGCCTTGGCTGCCTCCAGCTCGGCGACGGTCAGGTGATGAATGCCCAGCACCAGGGTGCGCCGGCTCACGACCTGCTTCACGGCCTCCGCGTGCGCCGCGATCTGGTTGCGGATCGCGGTGCGGATCAGGTCGCTGCGGTTGGCGTAGAAGCCTTCCTGCACGAGCAGGTCGATCTGGCCGAGGTCGACGAAGCCCACGTTGATCGTGATCTTCTCGTCGACGGGCTTGGCATGGGCGGCGGGTCTCAGGGCTGGCATGTCGCCATCCTAACACCATCCAAGTGGATGGTGAATCCAATTGGCACGCGCGCGATCGAGACGCATCGGTCGAGCGCTGCGCAACCCCCTTCTGCGCTCTCGATCCTCGCGCAGGGGCGTGATCCAGGATTTCCAATTTTCGCAGGGGCTGTGTACCATCGCTTGTCCACCGGGAGATGCGCATGTGGGATGGCGTCACTTACGTCGAACCGTCGAGGCGGCCGATCATTCACGAGGGCACGGTGCCGACACAACTGGTCGTGACCAATGCCGGGCCGGACGTGATCGACCTGCTGGTGTGGGTGAGGGCAGCACTCGGCGACCGCGACGCCCCCGGGCACGCGGACATCCAGATGCGCATGGTGCCGGGCAATACACGCTCCGTGTCGGGCGACATGATCGGCGTCGCGCTGGCGGATGACCAGGGCGAACACCAGTCTGCCGGCAGATTCGCCGCGGTCGCCTGGCGGGTGCTGTGATGACCCACTGGCGCCAGCTCACCATCGTGCACCTGAGCGACCTGCACTTTGGTGCAAGGCATCGGTTCCAGCCGCCGATCCCTCCCGATGGACATCCCGCGATCGCCAAGGGTTGGCCGAAGCTCCTCGATCTGCTGCAACGCGACTGGATGGGAGGGACCTTCGCCGACCGCGGGCCACCGCCGACGCCGTCCGGCTTCCCTCCCGCGGTGGCGGCCAACGGGCTGCCCGAGCCGAACTCGCGGGTGGTGGTTGCGCTCACCGGCGACCTGACCGAGATGGCGTCAGACACCGAGTTCGCGGACGCGAAGGCCTTCGCCGTCGGCTGCACGAAGTCGATGATCACCGGCTGGTCGATGCAGCCGCAAGATCTGTTCATCGTTCCCGGGAACCACGATCTGCAGTGGGACAAAAAGACGCTCGAAGGCCGGTGGCTGCCCTATTGCCATCTGCACGGCACGCTGACGGGCGCTCACGTCGACCCGGCGAGCCCGCAGCAGTTGACCCGGATCATCGACCAATCGGCCGACGGACTCATCGTCGCGGAGATCAACTCCTGCGCATTCATCGAGCGCGGCGTCGAGAACCGCGGCCAGGTGGACCAGGCGGCCATCGCCGCACTGCGCGATCAACTCGACCGGATCGATACGAAGGCGCGAGACGGTGCCATCAAGGTGGCCCTGATGCATCATCACCCCGTGCACCTGCCGGGCCTGGCCGAATCGAACGAGGGATACAGCGCGTTGGTGAATTCGAATGCGCTGCTCGAACGCCTGCGGGACTACGGCTTCCATCTGATCCTGCACGGGCACAAGCACACGCCCTACACCTTCTGGTACGACCCGGCCTGTGCCTGGGTGTCCAACAAGGCGTATCCGTTGATGATCGCCTCGGGCGGAACCGCGGGCAGCACCGAGCTCGCAGGCGTTCCGGGTGCAACGAACACCTACAACATGATCACGCTGCGCTGGGATCCGCTTCTGCGCAGAGTGCGCATTCATGTCGAGACAAGGGGACTGGCCACGACGCGCGCGGACAACTCGCCGCTCGATCCCGACCAGTGGCATTGGCGGACGTTGCGAGTCAACGATCGCCACTTCGAATTGCCGCGCGACACGCCGGCAAAAGAAGGCGCGACGTCGCGGCAACCCACGCCCGCAGAGCTGGACGCGCTTGAGAAGCCACGACAGGCGGCCATGCTCGCGACGCGACGCAACTATCCGGTAGTCGAGATCCTGCCGTCGCTGGACCCCGTGCAGGGCAACGAAGCGCGCGTGCGGATCGAAGGCCAGGTGCGCGCCAAAGACTACCAGGCGCCCACCCGGGTCGAGTGGTGGGCAGGGACGGCGTTCGAGAAAGTCATCGATGTCAAGCGCGAAGACGATCCGACCTTCGGGGCGCGCTTCACCTATTGGGGGCCGATGCTGATCCAGGCCCGGCTGCATTGGCCCAATGGCGAGTCGGCCGAGGCCCACGTCTTCGCGCCGCTTCCCAGCGAAGGCGCGGCGTCCTGATCGCGAGCGACCAGGCATCGTGCGCGCGGTCGCGCGTTCAGGGCGCGCGCCGCATCTCGAGGTGTCCGATGCCCGCCTCCTCGAACGGTTCGCCGTGCGCGGCGAAGCCCGCCCGGCGATAGAAGCCGATCGCGGAGACCTGCGCGTGCAGCGCCACCAGCGCGTCGCCGCGGCGCCCGGCCGCGGCCATCAACGCCTCCAGCAGCGCGCGGCCGATGTTGGCGCCGCGCAGGCCCCGGCTCACGGCCATGCGGCCGATGCGCGCCGGATGCTCGGGGCCATCGGCGGCGAGCAGCCGGCCGGTGCCCACGGCGAGCCCGAGGCGGTTGCGCGCCAGCGCGTGCACGGCGTCGACGTCGGCGGCGTCGCGTTCGAGCGCCAGCGGCACCTTCTGCTCGTCGACGAAGACGGCGGTGCGGATCGCCTGCGCCTCGACGCCGAGCTGGCTCCAGTCGCCGACCGTCACGCTCACCATCGTCTCGCCCGCGGCGTGAGCGCGGAACGCGTCGACGAGCGCGGCAGGCGCCGGCTGCGGGCGCTTCGTCGGTGCGTCCGTCCACACGTAGACGATCTCGCCATGCACCAGCAGCTCCTCGCCGCGGAACACGCCGGCCACGAAGCGCAGCGAGCTGGTGCCGGCGGACTCGAAGCGGATGCCGACGTCCAGCACGTCGTCATAGCGCGCCGGCGCCAGGTACTCCAGCGTCGACTTGCGCACGAACAGGTCGCCGTCCAGCGCGGCCAGCGTGGCCTCGTACGGCAGCGCGAGCGCGCGCCAGTAATTACCCATGGCCGTATCGACGTACATCAGGTAGTGGCCGTTGAAGACCACCTTCTGCATGTCGACCTCGGCCCAGCGCACGCGCAGCGGGTCGAGGAAGCGGAATTCGGAGCGTTTCATTCGAAGGCTTTCTTGAGCGCGTCGGCGATGGCCTGCTGGGCCTGCGCGGCCTCGGGCAGCATGCGACCCATCTTGATGAAGTCGTGCGTCACGCCGCGGTAGATCTCCAGATCCACCGCGACACCGGCCGCACGCAGGAGATCGCCGTACGCGACCGCCTCGTCGATCAGCGCATCACATTCGGCGATGACGACGCAGGCCGGCGCGACGCCTTCGTGGTCGGCGGCCAGCGCCGGCGCGAAGCGCCAGTCGGTGCGGTCGGCCTGGGCGATGTACTGGTCGAAGAACCACTCGACCTGCGCCTTCTCCAGCAAGAAGCCGTGCGCGAAGCGCGCGTGCGAGGGCGTGTCCGCGTGCGCGATCGTGCCGGGCGTGATCAGCACCTGCAACGCCAGCTTCAGGCGGGCGTCGCGCGCCATCAGCGCGCAGACGGCCGCCAGCGTGCCGCCGGCGCTGTCGCCGCCGACGGCCAGGCGCGTGGTGTCCAGCCCGAGCCGCGACCCCGTCGCGGGATCGGACAACGCGCGCAGCGCGGCCCAGCAATCGTCCACCGCCGTCGGAAAGCGGTGCTCGGGCGCGAGGCGGTAGTCGAGCGCGATGACGGCCGCGCCGCTGCGCCGCGCCAGCTGGCGGCAGAGGCTGTCGTGCGTCTCGAGGTTGCCGATCGTGAAGCCGCCGCCGTGCAGGTACAGCAGCACGGGCAGGATGTCGGCGGACGGCGCGTACAGGCGCGCGGGCAGCGCGACGCCGTCGGCTCCAGGCAGCGCGATCTCCTCGACACGCGGCAATGGCGCGCGCGGCGGCTCCAGCACTTCGGCCGCGGCCGTGTAGGCGACACGGGCTTCGGCAGCCGTCATCGTCTCGAAGCCGGGACGGTTCGCACGCGCGATGCGTTCGAGCAGCGCGGCCATGCGCGGGGTCAGGAGATCTTTGGCGGACAAGGGGCGGGTGCGAGCGGACGAGACCGGCAAGCATAAGGGACACGACGCCGCGGTGACAGCCCGGTTGTTCGGCGCGTCCTAAACTCCAGCGTTCCCTTTCGACGAGACCGCCATGGCCCGCTTCCAGTACGTCACGCAGATCGAGATCGACCCCGGCGCCGTGCGCCTGCTGCCGCAGGAGTGCAGGGCCGCGGGCATCGCCAGGCCGCTGGTGGTCACCGACGCCGGCGTGCGCGCCGCGGGCGTGCTGGACCTCGCGCTCGCCGCGCTGGCCGGCGTGCCGCACGCGGTGTTCGACCAGACGCCGGGCAATCCCAACGAGGCCGCGGTGCGCGCGGCGACGGCCGTCTATCTCGACAACGGCTGCGACGGCCTGGTCGCCGTGGGCGGCGGCTCCAGCATCGACCTGGCCAAGGGCGTCGCGATCACCGCCACGCACGACGGTCCGCTGGCGAGCTACGCCACGATCACCGGCGGCGCCGAGCGCATCACGGCCAAGGCGTCGCCGCTGATCGCGGTGCCCACCACCGCCGGCACCGGCAGCGAGGTGGCGCGCGGGGCGATCCTGATCGTCGACGACGGCCGCAAGCTGGGCTTCCACAACTGGAACCTGCTGCCGCGCGTGGCGCTGCTCGATCCCGATCTCACGATGGCGCTGCCGCCGTCGCTGACCGCCGCCACCGGCATGGACGCGATCGCGCATTGCCTGGAGACCTTCATGTCGGGCAAGGTCAATCCGCCCGCCGACGGCATCGCCCTCGACGGCCTGCGCCGCGGCTGGAGCCACATCGAGCGCGCGTTCAAGGACGGCAAGACCGACCGCGAGGCGCGCTGGAACATGATGAGCGCCAGCATGCAGGGCGCCCTCGCCTTCCAGAAGGGCCTGGGCTGCGTGCACAGCCTCAGCCACAGCCTGGGCGGCGTCAATCCGCGACTGCACCACGGCACCCTCAACGCCGTGTTCCTGCCGGCCGTGATCCGCTTCAACGCCGGCGCGGAGTCCATGCTCAAGGACGACAGGCTGAACCGCATGGCGCACGCCATGGGCTTGCCCGAGGGTCGCGACTACGCCGACGGCGTCGCCGTCGCTCGAGCGGTGTCCGAGATGACGGCACGGCTCGGGCTGCCGACCGGCCTCGCGGCGATGGGCGTCACCGAATCGCTGTTCGACGAGATCATCGACCACGCGCTGGTCGACCACTGCCACGCGACCAATCCGCGCCTCGCGAGCCGTGACGACTATCGCCGCATGCTGCAGGAATCGATGTGAGCGACCAGGCCTTCGCCGACTGGGAGACACGCGTCGCGGCCGTCTGGAAGATCGCCGACGCGCTGACGCCGCAGGAACTCGTGCGCACCATCGACCAGCTGGCGTGCGAACGCCCCGTCGACGACCCGTTCGCGCTGTTCGAGCGCGCCTGCGCGCGCGACACGGTCGGCATCGAGGACGCCGCCGAGCCGCTGTACCGCGCCGCGCTCGCCAGCGGCGCGCTCGATCCGTATCGCCACGCGCGTGCCAGCATCCAGTTGGGCAGCACGCTGCGCCACCTGAATCGCCTCGAAGAGAGCGAGCAGTTGTTGCTCGCGCAGCTCGAACGCTGCCAGGCCGAAGGGCCCGGCGCGCTGCTGCACGACGAGGTGCGCGCCGTGCTGGCCTTCACGTGGATCGCGCAAGGCCGTGCCGTCGAGGCCGCGGCGCTCGCCCTGGAGACGCTGGCGCCGCACCTGTCGCGCTACAACCGCTCGATGGCCGCCAACGCACGCGCGCTGCGCGGTCGTTCCGTCCTCTGATCTCAGTGCTTGCGGCCGACCTCCCGCCACGAGCCTTCCTGCATCTCGACGCCGTACTTCTTCGCGGCCGTCTTGATGTGTTTCCACGCCTCGTCGCGTTCGGCGTCGGTGACGCCCTCGACCTGGTTGAAGCGCGCGATCGCGTTGCGCACGTGCGCGGCGTTCTCGAGCGGCTCCTTGCGCTGCTTCGGGAACGCGAAGCTGCCGGTCGGGACGGCATTGCGGTGGGCGGTATCCAGCTTGCTCATGATGTTCTCCTTCGGTGGGGTCAATCGGCGATCGGCATCGCGATCTCGCGCTGCGCCGGCGCGCGCTGCAGGGCCGCGATGAACTCGCGGTTGAAGGCCGGCAGGTCATCGGGCTTGCGGCTGGACGTCCAGTTGCCGTCGCAGACCACCTCGCGATCGACCCAGGTCGCGCCGGCGTTGCGCAGGTCGTCCTCGAGCGACCGCCAGCTCGTCAACGTGCGGCCGGCGGCCAGGCCCGCCGAGATCAGCAACCACGGGCCGTGGCAGACGACGGCGATGGGCTTGCCGGCGCCGTCGAAGGCCCGTGCGAATTTCTGCGCGGCCTCGTCCATGCGCAAGGTGTCGGCATTGACGACGCCGCCGGGCAACACGAGCCCGTCGTAGTCGTCCGGCTTCGCGGAGGCCAGCGGCACGTCGACGTCGAAGCTGTCGCCCCGCTCGTGATGCTTCATGCCGGTCACCTTGGGGCCCTTGGACGAGACGATGTGCACCGTCGCGCCAGCGGCCTCGAGCGCCTTCCTGGGTTCGGCCAGCTCGGCCTGTTCGAACAGATCGTCCACCAGGATGGCGATCTTCATGTCGTCGAGTTGTCGCGTCATGGGTTCCTCGTCAGTGGTTTTGCGCGCGTGCGCAGTGCCCTGGTGCAGCAGTCACCATGCCCAGACGAGGTGCCGGGCCGCAGCAATGCGGATCATTCGTGCAGGGCCGGCCGTTGGCGGCCGGAGGTTCGAGATGCGCACATCGCGGGATATCCGACGCGAACGCAACTTGATACAAGCCTGCAGCAGAACTCCCCCAAACTAGGGTTGACGTGTGATCTTTGTCACACCGCCCCGAGGAGCAGGAACTTTGAACGTGATCAACAGGATTGAAACAGGGCCCCGCCATCCCATGGCCAGGCTCCTGCTGGACGAGCCAGCACCCTGGAGCACCTTTGAGGACGAAAAAGGCCGGCGAATGCTGACGATCCGCGCGGCGGATTGCGACGGCGAGCGCAGCTCGGCGCACATCCTCGTCAACCGGATGTACGCCGCGCGCGGCTACACCACCTCGGCGATGCCCGATCATTCGAATTCGAACCGCATCACGCTGGTGGCCAGTGACGAGGGCGAGACCGTCGGCACCATCACGGTGAGCTTCGACGGCCCGCAGGGCCTGCTCGTCGACGAATCCTTCGCGGCCGAAGTCGCGCAACTGCGCGACCAAGGCTTCGTGCTGTGCGAATTCATCAAGCTCGCGATCGATGGCGTCGTGCGCTCGAAGAAGGTCCTGGCCTCGCTGATGGACGCGGCCTTCCTCTGCGCCCGCGAGGTGAAACGCTGCGACAAGGCCTTGATCGAAGTCAATCCGCGCCATGTCCGTTTCTACGAGACCATGCTCGGATTCGAGGTGCTGCGGCGCGACCGCATGAACCGCCGCGTCAACGCGCCGGCGGTCTTGATGTCGCTCGACCTGGATTTCGCGGACGAGCAGGTCATGGAGGCGCATCAGGACGAAGACTCGGCTGCGGCCGGCAAACGATCCCTTTATCGGCACGGGTTTTCGCCGGAAGAGCGGTCGGGTCTGGTAAATCGCCTTCGGCGATCCTATTCTTGAGATATCCCCCGGGCGCGCCGCGCCAGGGGCCAGCCGTCGACCTCGCGTATCAGGTGGATACAAGTTCACTGACGAGGAGATGGCCAACTCGTCGATACAACACTGACGACGAAGTGAACATGAATCCCGGCGGTACTCCGCGGCCGCCCGGATGGAAGCGAAAGGACTGGCTGTGAGTGAAGACACCATCATCGGCGCCGATTTCGAGCCGGTTCGGCGCACCGGCGCAGCGTCGGGCGGCCAACGTTCGCAGGCCATGAACCAGTCGTCCGACGGCGGCGAGCGCCAATTCAAGATCCGTGCCGCGCGCACGCCCGGCCAGCGCCGCTCCGCGAGCACGCTGATCAACCTGCGCTATGCCTGGCGCGGCTATTCGACCAAGCCGCTGCCGCAGGATCCGGCGCCGGGCCGCATCACGCTCGTCGCGGCCGAGCAGGACGAGACCATCGGCACGATGACCGTCGGCTTCGACGGCACGGACGGCCTGATGGTCGAGGAGCTGTTTCCCGGCGAGGTGCACAGCCTGCGCGCCGGCGGACACCGGGTGTGCGAATTCACCAAGCTGGCCATCGACGGCGCCGCGCAGTCCAAGCGCGTGCTGGCGACGCTGTTCCACGTGGCCTACCTGTACGCCTACCGCGTCATGGGCTTCGACTGCCTCCTCATCGAGGTCAATCCCCGACACGTCAACTACTACAGCCGCATTCTCGGCTTCACCGTGCTGGCGTCGTCGCGAATGAACCTGCGCGTGAACGCGCCCGCGGTGCTGATGTGCCTGGATTTTGCGCACACGGAAGAGCAGATCGCGCGCTTCGGCGGACAGCCGCAGCTCTCGGCCACCGAGCGTTCGCTCTATCCCTATTCCTTCTCGCCCGAGGAGGAAGCCGGGATCGTCGCGCGCATCAAGCGTGGCGACCGTCGCATGGTCGACGCGCACTACACGGCCTGGCCCGCGGCGGAAGCCCCCGCGATGCACGCGAGTATGTAAGCTTTCGAAACCGGACTGGACAGCAGCTCGGACGCCAGATTCCGTACTGTCGAGTTGGGATCCGGCCTCTTCCGTCCCTCCGCCGCCGGCCTGCCGGCGCGAGCCCGCATGCTATGGTTGATGCCGGGGTTGCAGAGAAGAGGGCTTACATGCAGACGATCGAAGAACAGGTCAGCGCGCAACGGCGTCACTGGCTGGTGACGGGCTCGGCCGGTTTCATCGGCAGCCATCTGATCGAGGCGTTGCTGCGCCTCGGCCAACGGGTCACATCGCTCGACAACTTCTCCACCGGACACCAGCGCAATCTCGACGAGGTGCGTGCGCGGGTCGGCGAGGAAGCGTGGGGACACCACCGCTTCATCCGCGGCGACGTCGTCGACCTCGACACCTGCCGCCAGGCCTGTGCCGAAGTGGACATCGTTCTCCATGAGGCGGCGCTCGGCTCGGTGCCGCGCTCGATCGTCGATCCGCTGCTGACGCACGCGTCGAACGTCACCGGCTTCCTGACCATGCTCGTCGCGGCCAAGGATGCCAAGGTCGGCCGCTTCGTGTACGCCGCGTCGAGTTCCACCTACGGCGACTCCGCCGCGTTGCCCAAGGTGGAGGACGTCATCGGACGCCCGCTTTCGCCCTATGCCGTGACCAAGTACGCCGACGAGCTCTACGCCGATGTGTTCTCGCGCTGCTACGGCATGGACACCATCGGACTGCGCTATTTCAACGTCTTCGGTGCACGCCAGGATCCGCTGGGCGCTTACGCCGCCGTGATCCCGATCTGGGCCCGGTCCATGCTGGACGGGCGGCCCTGCGTCGTCAACGGCGACGGACAGACGTCGCGCGACTTCTGCTACATCGACAACGTGGTCCAGGCCAACCTGAGGGCCGGCATCGTGGACTCGGCCGCCGCGCTGAACCAGGTCTACAACGTCGCGCTCGGCAACCGGACGACGCTGATGGAGCTGCACGCGTTGCTGGCGCAGGGCATCCAGTCGTTCGAGCCCGGCATCGCCGTCGCGCCGCCCTCGCACGGGCCGTCCCGCGCCGGGGATATCCGGCACTCGCTCGCCGACATCTCGAAGGCCCGGGAGCTTCTCGGCTACCAGCCCACGCACACCGTGCAACAAGGCATCGTGCAGGCCGCGGAGTGGTACGTGCGGCGACTGCCCCAACTCGCCTGAGGTCGCGTGGCCAGGCGCCGGCGCGGCGCTCGTTCAGCGGGCCTCGCTCACCTTCTGCCGCGTGACATGGCGATGTGCGTGATCCCGACCAGCACGACCCCCAGCCAGGTCAGCGGATGAACCAGCACTTCCCGGCAGCGCTCCAGCGCCTGCTGGATCGAGTATTCGGGGGCGGAATTCGCCAGCAGCCGCGAGCCCGCGGTTTGCTGCACCGGCGCGGTGCCGGCAGCTCCGCGACGCGACGCGGCCCCTGGCGCGGGAACCTCCACCAGACGCTCGGTGCGCTGCGCCATCGCTCTCACGCCACTCGATTGCGTCTCGACCGGCAGTCCCAGGTCGCCGGCGGTGCCCGGTGCGCCGGGCATCGCATCGCCGGACGGGTTGTCCTGCGCGTTGTCCGGCCGGCCGAAAACGTCGTGCATCCAGTCCCGTGCGCTGGAGGCGAACCTCTTGAGTCCGTCGTTGTCCTTGCCCAGGTCGTCCGCCTGGCTCTTCGGCAGCGAGGAGGACGCCGGATGCGCTCGCGCGCCGACCCCCTGCATGTCGATCGGCAGCAGCGCCGGATCGCGCGCCGAGGCCATTGCGTCGGCCCGTTCCTGGGCGAGCAGCTTGTCGTCGGAGTCGGTCGATACCGACGGGCGGCCGGCGCCCGCGAGCGGCATGCTGGCGCCAGGCGACGCCTGGGCCGCCGCGGAACGGGCGGCGTCCGCCTGCGCAGCCGCGTCGTCGGCCTGAATCGGGTTCGCCCGACACGGCACAACGCACTGCCACGCGATCACGGCGGCTGTGACACCCGAACGAAGAACCCTTGAACGCACCTTCCTCGCTCCTGTTCGAATGTAAGACGTCGGTCTCTGGATCAGGCCTGCACGTCAACGCAGCGTGCCTCTACTGTCCAGCGGCGGGATGTTACCCGCGGTAACTGCGTGCGTCCACGGTATGGAACCCTAGCGAGCCGCGTCCGCACGGACGCGCTCCAGCGCGCTCACAGGCGCCACAACTGCATGCCGGCGCGGCGAACTTCGGCCGGGTCGTACGCGCTCTTGACGTCGGCGAAGACGCCGCCCGGCACCAGGCGCCGAGCGAAGGTCGCGATGCCCATCTTCGCGTACTCGGTGTGCGACACCGCGGCCACGATCGCGCAGGCGACCGGCAGGTCTTCCCAGGGCGTCAGCGTGACGCCGTACTCGTGCTCGCACTCGGCGGCGTTGGCGATCGGATCGTGGATCAGCACGTTCACGCCGAAGCTCTGGAGTTCGCGCACGACGTCGATCACCTTGCTGTTGCGCAGGTCGGGGCAGTTCTCCTTGAAGGTCATGCCCAGCACGATCACCGTGGCGCCCTTGACCTGCAGGTCGCACGAGATCATCTGCTTGATCGTCTGCTCGGCGACGTACTTGCCCATGCTGTCGTTGATGCGGCGGCCCGCCAGGATGACTTGCGGCGTGTAGCCCAGCATCTCGGCCTTGTGCGTGAGGTAGTACGGATCGACGCCGATGCAGTGGCCGCCGACGAGGCCCGGCCGGAACGGCAGGAAGTTCCACTTCGTGCCGGCGGCCTGCAGCACTTCCAGCGTGTCGATGCCGATGCGGCGGAAGATCACCGACAGCTCGTTCATCAGCGCGATGTTGAGGTCGCGCTGCGTGTTCTCGATCACCTTGGCCGCCTCCGCCACCTTGATGCTGCTGGCGCGGTACACGCCCGCGGTGATGACCGAGCCGTAGACCTCGGCGACGAGGTCCAGCGTCGCGGCGGTATCGCCCGAGACCACCTTGGTGATCTTGGTGACCGTGCGTTCCTTGTCGCCGGGATTGATGCGCTCGGGGCTGTAGCCGACGAAGAAATCTTCCTTCCACTTGAGGCCCGAATGCTTCTCGATGATGGGCACGCAGATCTCTTCCGTCGCGCCCGGATACACCGTCGACTCGTAGACGACCGTCGCTCCGCGCTTCAGGTGCTTGCCGACGCTTTCGCTCGACTTCACCAGCGGCGTGAAATCGGGCTGGTGCGCGTCGTCGACCGGCGTGGGCACGGCAACGACGATGAAGTCGGCTTCGCCGATGACCGCCGGATCGGTGCTGTAGCTCAGTTGCGTGCTGGCCTTCAGTTGCTCGCCGCTCACCTCGCCGGTCGGGTCGACGCCGCTGATGTAGGCATCCACCTTTTCCTGCGACAGATCGAAACCGAGCGTCCTGAATTTCTTGCCGAACTCGATGGCGAGCGGCAAACCCACATAGCCCAGTCCGATGACAGCAATGGTCGTCACGTTCTTTTTCCTCGATGAATCTTCAAACCTCATCACGCCGCCTCTCACGTCGCGGCGTGCCCCCGTCCAGCTTAAACTATACCGTCACAACTTCTGCTCACTGGAATAGGGGAGACAGGCCTGCCAGCCCTCGTGAGAGCGTGCCTGGTGTGGCTTTCTGCCGACCAGGCGCCTGGGACTTCATGCCGTCACGGAACCCTCCCCTGTCCAAGCCCGTCTTCGGCGGCGCGCGATGAGCCGCGCCGTCCGTGCAGTCTCCAGCGTCGTCTCGCCGGGCGGCCAGCGCGCCAAGCTGCTGACCTTCTTCCTGCATCGCGTGCTCGAGAAGCCCGATCCGATGATCCCCGGCGAGATGCACGCGGCGCAGTTCGACGCGGCGCTCGGCTGGATCGGCGACCAGTTCCGCGTGCTGCCGCCGCTGGAAGCCTGCGAGCGCCTGGCCATGGGCACCCTGCCGGCACGCGCCGCGATCATCAGCTTCGACGACGGCTATCGCGACAACCACGACGTCGCGCTGCCGCTCCTCAAGCGCCATCGCATGACGGCCGCCTTCTTCGTCGCCACCGGCTATCTCGGCGAAGGCGTGCAGTTCAACGACCGCCTGACCGAAGCGCTGCGGGCCCATCAGGGCGACCTCTTCGACGCCGGCTGGCTGGGCCTGGGGCGACTGCCGACCGGCGACATCCAGGCCAGGCTGCAAACCCTCCACAGGCTGCGCGAGGGCGTCAAGTACCTGCCGCCGGCCGAACGCAACGCCGCGATCGATCGCATCGAATCGGTGTGCGGCGCGCCCACGTCGCGCGGCGCGGGCGATCGCATCATGATGACGCCGGAGGAAGTGCAGGCGCTCGCCGCCGACGGCATGGAGATCGGCGGGCACACCGTGATGCATCCGATCCTCAAGTCGGTCGACGACGCCGCCGCCTTCGAGGAGATCAGCACCGGCCGCGCCGCGCTCTCCGCGCTGCTGCCCCAGCCGCCCCGCCTGTTCGCGTATCCCAACGGCAAGCTGGGCACGGACTTCGAGCCGCGCCACGCCGACATGGCCCGGCGCGCCGGCTTTTCCTACGCCTTCTCCACGCATCGCGGCGTGGCGGACGCGCGCACGGATCGCATGATGCTGCCGCGCTTCATGCCCTGGGACAGGCAGGCGCTGCGCTTCAAGCTGCAGGCGCTCAAGGTGCTGCTGGGGCGTTGACGCCCGCGCCGGTATCCTTGCCAAGTTCAGCGCCCGCGATCGCGATGAACAGCATCAGGAAGGCGACGCGCGGCACGTCCATGACGCTGTTGACCAGGCCGGCGCACAGCGCGCCTGCGAGCGACGCGGCCAGGAATGGCGCGAATGCCGGCCCGCGCGGCCCCGCGCGCGCGAGCCGGCGCAGGACGATCGCGGCACAGGTCACGAACGCCAGCAAGGCGGGCAGGCCGCGCTCGACCAGGATGTCGAGGTAGAGGTTGTCGATGTGCCACGGCACGTAGTAGCCCATGGCCGTGGGCAGCCAATGGGCCAGGCCGTTCGAGAAGTCGCCGTTGGACAGCAGTTGCGTGCGGTCGGGCGCGGTGAGCGCGACGTGCTGGATCTCCACGGCGCCGCCGACGTTGATGACGGCGATCGACAGGATGGCGCCGCGCGGCCAGGCCGCTTCGCCCCTGCTTAGACCCTCTCCCGAGAGGTAGGCCGTGACGTGCCGCCAATCCGAGCCTGTTTCCTGAAGCGCCAGGACGCCGGCTTGGCAATGCCGCGCATAGAGCAGGTGCGTCTCGCACAGGCGAACGTGCAGCTGCGCGGCGGCGGTGACGCGGATCGCGAGATCGACGCGATGCCAGCGCCCCGGGTGGATCGCGACGCGTTGACTCAACGTCATCACGCCGTCGATGTCATCGCGCGTCTTCGGCCCCAGCAGGCGCGCGACTCCGCCGCCGGCGGCCGTGGGCTGCCAGCTCACCTCGCCCGGGAACTCGAGCCCCGGCACGCGCGTCGCATAGCCCCCGGGCAGCTGGCCGGCGCCGATGCCTGCGAGCCAGTCGGACGGCGCGTCCATCAGGCTCACGCCCTCGCTCCAGTGCTCGCGTCGGCTGAGGTAGTCGCTGTCCGTCGCGGCGATGCGCTCGCGCAGGAAGGTGCCCAGGCCGATGACCGCGAACACCTCCAGCAGCAGCGCCAAGGCCAGCACGAACGACGCGGCCGTGCGCCACGAACACGGACGGACCCAGCGGACGTACGCCGCCGCGGGCAACGCCAGTCCCAGCAGGACGAGCCCTGCCGGCGCCACACCGCCCCACTCGAACGCCAGGACCAGCACGGTGTCGATCACGACGAGCGCCGCGGCCATTGCGACGCCCGTCGTCCAGCCGCGGCGCCGCCCGCGCCCGGTCCGCTCGAGGAACATCACCACGCCGAGCACCACCAACGGCACGGCCACCGCGACATAGACACCGCGCGAGAACGTCGTGAGGCAGGTGTAGACGGTCAGCAGGGCGAGCACCGCCGCGATGCTCCACGGCCCGGGCGACTTCTGCGACCAGAGCGCCCAGGCGACGAACGGCACCGCGAGGCCGAGGTAGGCGTCGATCGCGCCGCCGCCCACGTGCATCTCCCAGAACAGCGCCGTGGTGCGGTACGGTCCGGAGAACTGCCATAGACCTGTATAGGCGGCGCGCTCGGAGATCGCCGCCAGCACCACGACGAGCAGTCCGCCCAGCATGCCTGCGACGAGGCGGCGCACCGCCGAATCGCGGTCGGCGGCGATCTCGCGGCGCAGCGGCTGCCACAGCAACGCCGCCCACAGCACGCTCTTGAACACGCGCCAGGCGTTGAGCGGATCCTCGTAGCCCTGGAACCAGGCGCCGGCCAACGACACGCCGCCGGCGGCTTCGACGCCGCGCACCAGGCTGACGGCGCTGAACACGGCGAACAGCAACGCGGCCAGTTCGAACAGCGTCCATCCGCGGCCGGCAGCGGGCGTGCGCGAAACCTCGGCGGGGTCGTTCGGCGCCAGCGCCGCCCTCGCCTGCAAGGCCGCGGCGAGCGCCAGCACGAGCAGGTCGAATTCCTCGACGACGAGGCCGCCGGTCCAGGGCGCGAAATCGAGGAAAGGCAGGCCGGCCGGCACGATCCACAACCAGTGCCGCGGCTGCCATGCCACGAACGCGATGAGCGCGACGAATCCGGCCAGCGCCCAGCCCGGCGCGAGCGGGTGCTGCAACGCCTGCCAGGCGCCGAAGGCTGCACAGACAACAGCCGCCAGCGCCGGCAACGCCTGCGGGCGCCGCGTCACGTGCGCCGCAGGCCGTGCAACGTCAAGCCTTGCAGCAGCAGGAAGTAGAAGACGAACGCGTCGCGCGGCACGTCGACCAGGCTGTCGAACAGGCCGACCATGACGAAGCCGGCGAGCGCGCCGGCGAGCGCGGGCGCCAACGGGTGCGCGCGCGCGGAGCCGAAGCCCAGCCGCCACAACGCGCCGACCAGCATCAGCACGAAGACGCACAGGCCGAACAGGCCCTGGTCGAACAGCACGTGCACGAACACGTTCTTCAGATGCCAGGGCAGATGGTTGCGATCGCTGGAGAAGAACCAGTGCGCCATGCCGTGGGAGAAATCGCCGTTGACCAGCAGGTCCTCGCCGCCGGCCTCGACCAGCCGCAGGTCGCGCACCTCGAGCAAGGTTCCTTGCGCGCGATTGGCGATCGAGAAGCTCAGCAGCCTGGGCGCGAACGGATGGCCACCCGACACGTTCTCGCCGTCCAGCGGCGCGCGTATCGTCTGCCAGGCTGCGCCGGTGGCCGGCAGGTCGATGTCCTTGAGCAGGCAGGCGCCGTTGTACAGCAGGTGCTTCTCGCAGAGCTCGATGTGCACGCCCGTCGGGTGATCCGCCTTGACCTTCAACTCCACTTGCACCGGCTGGCGCGGAACGCGCACGCGCTGCGAGACGCGCAGCAGTTCGCCCCATCCCAGCATGTGCCTGCCGGCCGACAGCGCGAGCGTGGGTTCGACGGGCGTGCCGCGCACCGCGTAGTCGCCCGGCGCGTCGGTGTTTCCGTGCAGCAGAAAATAGGTGGCAGGGTACCTGCCCAGCCCGACGCCGAACGCCCACTGCGCGGGCGAGTGCAGCACCGAAAGGCCTTCGCTCCAATGGTCGATGCGCGTCTGCAGATCGCCTTCGGTGGTCGACATCCGGTCCGTCATGTAGGCGCCGCCCAGCATCACGCCGGTGCCGCCGCTCGTGGCCACCATGCATGCGACGACGGCCGCCTGCCAGCGCAGCGAGGCCGGCCACGCACGTTCCGGCCGCCCCGAGCGCGAGGACGCCAGGGCCAGCGCGACCAACAACAGGACGGCCATCACCGGCAACGCACGAACGAGCGCCGGCTCGCTACCCCAGTGCCAGCACACCAGACCCAGCGCGAACAAGACCGCCAGGTAGCCCGCGAACGCCATCCATCGCATGCGCGGCAGGGCCGCCGCCGCCGCCGTGAACGCGAACGCCAGCGCGTAGGCCAGGTAGGCTCCGCGCGGCAACGCCCAGGCAATGAACAGGAGGAGCCCCGACAGCGCCGCCGCGAGCGCCGCCGTACGCCACTCGGGAGGCGAATCCTGCTCAGCCGGGTTGGCGCCGAGACGCATCAGCAGCACGAAGGCCCCGAGCAACGCGAGCAGGCCGCGATAACCCGCGCCGGGAAACAGCCAGAACGCGGCCCCCGCGTATCCGACGGCGAACACCACCGCCCAGCCTATCCATCCGCGCACGGAGGCACCTGTCGCCGACGCTGCCGCGCGTTGGCGCAACACCAGCCAGCCCATGACGGCCAGGCCCACCGGGATCGCGAGGAACACGCCGCGCGAGAATGTGGTCAGGCACGCGTAGCTCGCGACGACGAGCGTCGCGAGCGCGCCCGTCCAGCGCCAGCCGCGCGACGCCGTCTGCAGTTCGCGGACCGCAAAGGGCACTGTCAGCGCCAGGAAACCGTCCAGCGCCGCGCCGCCGACGTGCATCTCCCAGAACAGCGCGGTGGTGCGATAGTCGGTCGAGAAATCGAGCAGCCGGGTGAACGCGAGACGCTCCCACAGCGCGGCAAGGCTGACGCCCGCGAGGCCCAGGCACAGGCCAGCGGACCAGCGTTGCGACACCGTCAACGGGTCGGCGCGGTGCGCGTCGCGCCAGAGCGGAAACAGCAGCAGCGCGAAGACGAAACTCTTGGCCAGCCGCAGCGAGTTCATCGGCCCCTGGTAGCCCTGGAACCAGCCGAACTCGAACCCGCCGGCGTCGTCCACGCCGCGCACCAGCGCGATGGCGATCGACAGCGCGAACAGGACGACCAGCAGCCGCGTGGACACCGCAATGGGCGCGCTGTCGCGCTCATGGGCATGGCGCTCGCGGCCAGCTCGCTCGAGCGCGAGGCGCGCGTAGCCGCCGGCCGCGATGGCCAGCACCAGCATGTCCAGCTCTTCGAAGGTGAGCCAGCCGGTCCAGGGCGCGAAGCCGGCCAGCGCCAGCACCGCCGGGAGCGCCAGGATCCACGCAGTTGGCCAGAGGACGCTGCCGGCGACGACCGCGGTGAACACGGCCGCTGCCAGCAACGGCGGCCCGATCGGATATTGCAACGCCAGCGCGAGTCCGCAGGCGGCACTGAGCAGGCACGCCACGGCCGCCAGCAGGCGGATAGCCACGGGGCGCGACGGCTCCGACGAGCCCAGCGTGGCGATGGCACCGGTCGGGCGTCGGGCCGTGGCGTGAAGGGAATCTGCCATCGCGAATCGGCCGGCCGGCGGGGCGACGCTAGACCAGCACTTCCGTGCAGGCCGCGTGACCGAGGAAGGCTTGCGGGCTCGCGCTCGCGCCGTACGCGCCGGACTGGAACACGACCACCAGGTCGCCGGCCTGCGCCACCGGCAGCGTCATCCGGTCGGCGAGCAGGTCGAGCGGCGTGCACAACGGGCCCACGACCGTCGCCTCCTCGAGCGCCGCGTCGCCCTGGCGGTTGCCGATCGCGACGGGATAGTTCTTGCGGATCACCTGGCCGAAATTGCCCGAGGCCGACAGATGATGGTTGAGGCCACCGTCGGTCACGAGGAAGACCTTGCCGCGCGACTCCTTGCGGTCGAGGATGCGCGTGACGTAGACGCCCGCCTCGCCGACCAGGTAGCGCCCGAGTTCCAGCACGATCGTGGCCGCGGGCAGGTCGCGCGCGGCGCGCTCGCGCAGGCGCTGCAGGTTGTCGGCGATCGGCGCCAGGTCGAGGCGCTGCTCGCCCGGAAAGTACGGGATGCCGAAGCCGCCGCCGAGATTGAGCGATCGCACGGCCTCGGGCCTGTGCGCGGACAGGCGCAGCGCGAGTTCGTAGGACTTGAGCTGCGCCTCGCAGATCGCCTCGGCGCGCAGGTTCTGCGAGCCCGCGAACAGATGGAAGCCCTCGAACTCGAGGCCGGCCGCGGCGACGGCGTCCAGCATGGCGGGCACGTGCTCGACGTCGACGCCGAACTGCTTGGGGCCGCCGCCCATCTTCATGCCCGAGCCCTTCAGTTCGAAGTCGGGGTTCACGCGCACGGCCACGCGCGCGGCGATGCCCAGCTGCGCGCTGATGTCCTTCAGCAGGCGCACCTCGCGCATGGACTCGAGGTTCAGCAGCACGCGCGAGGCCACGGCCTGGCGCAGCTCCGCCTCGCGCTTGCCGGGGCCCGCGAAGCTGATCTCGGCCGGATCGGCGCCGGCGTCCAGCGCCACCTTCAGCTCGCCGGCGGAGGCCACGTCGATGCCGTCGACCAGCTGCGCCATGAGGCCCACGACGGCGGGCATCGGATTGGCCTTCATCGCGTAGTGCAGGCGGATGCCGGCGGGCAGCGTCGAACGAAGCTCGTCGACGCGCCGGCGCAGCAGGCCGCGGTCGTACGCGAAGAACGGCGTCTGGCCGACGCGCTCGGCCAGCGTGGACAGCGCCTCTCCGCCCACCAGCAATTGGCCACCGGCGGAGGCGAACTGCGTCATCGGGGCGTGGCGCGGCGCGCCGGGCGCGATCTCCTGGGGATCCATCAGCGACTCCGTCATGTCGGCTCGCCGCCGCCGGCCTGGGCGACCCATTCGTTGGACAACAGCTTGCGATCGATCTTGCCGTTGGGATTGCGCGGCAGCGGACCGGCGCGCACGGCGATGCCGGCCGGCACCATGTAGGCCGGCATGCGGGCGCGGCACTGCGCCTGCAGGGCGGCGAGGTCGACGCTCTCCTCGCCCGGCGGTGCGGTCGCGATCACCTGGATCGCCTGGCCCAGCACGGCGTGCTCGACGCCGAAGGCCACGCACTCGCCCACGTGCCGCGTCGCGTAGAGGATCTCCTCGACCTCGGCGGGACTGACGCGGTAGCCCGAGGTCTTGATCATCTCGTCGCGGCGTCCGATGAAATACAGGAAGCCCTCGGCGTCGCGGCGCACCGTGTCGCCGGAGTAGACGGCGAATTCCGGCAACTGCAGGCCGCTCGCGCGCCACGGGCCGCCCGCGGGCAGCAGCTTGTAGCGTTCGGCGGTCTTGGCGGCGTCGTTCCAGTAGCCCATGCCGACCAGTCCGCCGCGGTGCACCAGCTCGCCGGGTTCATCGGCGTCGCAGTTCGTGCCGTCTTCGCGCAGCACCAGGATCTCGGCGTTCGGGATCGCCTTGCCGATCGAGTCGGGCCGACGATCGACCTCCTCCGGCGGCAGGTAGGTGGAACGAAATGCCTCGGTCAGGCCGTACATCAGGAACGGACGGCTGCGCGGCAGATGCTGGCGCAGCAAGGTCAGCGTCTCGAGCGGCATGCGGCCGCCCGTGTTGGCGAAATAGCGCAGGTGGTCGGCGATGGCCTCGGGCCACTTCAACCCCGTCAGCTGGATGTACAGCGGCGGCACGGCCGTGAGGCCGGTGACCTTCTCGCGCTCCATCGCCTTGAGCACATCGCGCGGGAGCACATGGTTCAACAGCACCACGCGCGCGCCGCTGTGGAACGCCGTCGTCAGCTGGCTGAAGCCCGCGTCGAAGGACAGCGGCAGCGCCGCGAGCAAGGTGTCGTCGGCGTGGTTCCCGAGGTAGGACGCGACGCTCTTCGCGCCCAGCACCATGTTGCGGTGGGACAGCACGACACCCTTGGGCTTGCCCGTGCTGCCGGAGGTGTAGAGGATCGCCGCCATGTCGGTGTCGATGACGCGGTGATGCGCACCCGGCGGCGTGTCGAGGAACCCGGCCCAGGAGGTCGCGCGCAGTCGCGGCGGCAGGCCGGCGGGCTGCGTTTCCGCGCCGGTCGACACCACGTGCTCCAGGCCGACGCAGCGATCGAGCACGTCCGTCAACGTGACGAGCCGTTCTGGCGAGGTGACCAGCAAGCGCACGTCGCAGTCGGCCAGGATGAAGCCCACCTGCTCCGCCTTGAGCACCGGATTGATCGGCACGAAGACCGCGCCGGCGGCGGCCGCGCCGAAGCTCGCCACGACCGTCTCGACGCGCTTCTCGAGATAGATGCCGACGCGCTCGCCGCGACCGATGCCCGCCTGCACGAGTCCGGCGGCAAAGCGCTGGATGGCCTCCAGCAGGCTGTCGTACGAGACGTGGCGATCGCCGTCGGTCAGCGCGATGGCCGAGGGCGTCCGACGCGCGCTGCCGGCAACCAGTTCATGAAGAAGCGACGAATCGTTCACGGGCACGGCACAGGCTCACGCATCGAGGAGGAAAAAGTATCGCACGGCGTCTGCGCCGGAACGCCGCGACCGCCTCCCTGTTTGCGTGAACGCCGTCCGTTCCTCCGGCTTCGTGGCGGCTGCTCGACGACAACCCTCGAGGATGCGCCATTGCCGGCATCCCGGCGGCCTCGGACGCCGGGGCTCCCCCTAGTTCAAGGTACGCGGCGTCATGTCGTTGACCCTGGCCGCCGCGACATTCGTGCCTTCGAGCACGAAGCGCCGATGACGTGTCCGTCATGTGACGGCATCGGTGACGTTCGGGATCGACCTGCGCAATCGAAGTCAGATACCATCCTGGCAAATTGGAGGGGTCCGCTCGGATGGACACGACACAAGAAGTCATTCGCCTGCTGGACGATGTGCTGAGCCTCGGAGGCCGAGCCGCGTCATTCACTCGTTCCACGCCGCTGCTGGGCTCCGTTGCCGAACTGGATTCCATGGCGGTCGTCTCGCTGATCACAGCCATGGAAGAGCAGTTCGGGATCGTCATCGACGACGACGACATCGACGGACACACGTTCGCGACCGTCGGCAGCCTGACCGATTTCGTGTCGGGCAAGCTGGCCGGCTGAGCAACCATGGTCCCCGGCGCCGCTCCGTTTTTCCTGGACGACGAAGCCGGCGGCCAGCGCCTGTGCGTACTCCATCGACCGCACGCCGACGCCGTTCTCGGCGCCGTCGTGTATGTCCATCCGTTCGCCGAAGAGATGAACAAGTCGCGCCGCATGGCCGCGCTGCAGGCCCGTGCGTTCGCGCGCGCCGGCTACGCCGTGCTGCAGTGCGACCTGCTCGGTTGCGGCGACAGCTCGGGCGATTTCGGCGATGCGACCTGGGACCACTGGCTGGACGACGTCGCGCGCGCCGCGGCTTGGCTGCGCGGCCGATACGACGCACCGCTCACGCTGTGGGGCCTGCGCGCCGGCTGCCTGGTGGCCTCGGAAGCGGCGAGGCAGGGCTCGATCGACTGCGACTTCCTGTTCTGGCAGCCCATGACGGCCGGCAAGGTTGCCTTGCAACAGCATCTGCGGCTCCACGTGGCCAAGGAGATGCTGGACGGGCACGCCGGCGCCGGCACGCAGCGGCTGCGCGAACGCCTGGCTCGCGGCGAAGCGATCGACATCGCCGGCTACTCGCTGAATCCGGCGCTGGCCGCCGGACTCGAGCAGGCCACGCTGCAGCCGTCTGCCACCGGACGATCGGCGTGGCTCGAAGTCTCCACTCGCGAGGACGGCGCCCTGCTGCCGGCGAGCGCGGCACTGATCGAACGCTGGAAGGCGTCCGGCCGCCGCGTCGCCGAGCGCGTCGTCAAGGGACCGCCGTTCTGGAGCGCCACGGAGATCGAGGAGGCGCCCGAACTCATTGCCGCGACATCGGACGTGGCGTGTCGCGAGCCCGTTGCGGACTGCACGGCATGAGCACCGAACGTGCCTTGACCTTCGACTGCCAGGGAGACGAGCTGTTCGGCATCCTGAGCGAGCCCGCGATGCCGTGCGAAACCGGCGTCGTGGTCGTCGTCGGCGGCCCGCAATATCGCGCGGGCAGCCATCGGCAGTTCGTGCTGCTCGCGCGCGCGCTGGCGCGCCAGGGCTTCGCGGTGCTGCGCTTCGACGTGCGAGGCATGGGCGACAGCGCGGGCACGCCGCGCGACTTCGAGGCCATCGGCGACGACATCTCCGCGGCCATCGCGGCGCTCCTGCAGCAGGTGCCCGCCGTCCGCCAGGTGGCGCTGTGGGGACTGTGCGACGGTGCGTCGGCCGCCCTGCTCCACGCCGACGCGCAGCGCGACGCACGGGTGCGCGGCCTGGCATTGCTCAATCCCTGGGTGCGTTCCACCGAGAGCCTCGCTCGCGTCCACTTGCGCCACTATTACTGGCAGCGGCTGGCGCAACCCGAGTTCTGGACGAAACTGCTGCGCGGTGGCGTCGGCCAAGCGGCCTGGCGTGACTTGCTGGCGAACCTGCGGGCCCGCCGCTCGGCCCCGCGTGCCGTGCAACTGTCCTTCCAGGACCGCATGGCGCGCGGATGGGCGGCGTTCGAAGGCAGCGTCCTGCTGGTGCTGAGCGGCAACGACTTCACGGCCAAGGAATTCGTCGACACGACGCGCAGCGCGCCCGCGTGGGCGCGCGCGCTGCAGCACGCGCGCCTGCAGCGCCACGACCTGTCCGATGCGGATCACACGTTCACGGCGTCCGCCTGGCGCCAGCGTGTGGACGAGATCACCATCGCATGGCTCGAGGCGCTTCCCGCGCCCGGCGCCTGCGCAGTCCCGGAGAACCCGTGAACACTTCGCGCATCCTCCTGACGACGGCCCTGCTGCTGATCTCCGGCCGCGTCGCGGCCCAGGCCTGCGGCAGCCTGGAGAACCACTACGGACCCTACGACTATCGTACGGAGAAGGATGGCAAGCTGCACATCGTCGAGAAATTCCATTTCTCTCCCGCCGTGGAGGCGCTGATCCACGGGGATTCCGGCTACATCGGCGCCGACCTCGACTACGTGCTGATGACCTCGCCCAATCATCATCGGGCGCTGCTGGCCACGGTTCGATACGGGGAACGGCTCAAGACCAACCAACCCCCCGCGATGAATTATTCGATCGAATGCTATTTCGACCGCGCGATCCGGTTCCAGCCGGACGACACCGTGGTTCGCGAGATGTACGCGCGTTACCTCGGCAAGGGCGGCCACGTCAAGGAGGCCAAGGAGCAGCTCGAGGTCGCTTCGAGCTACGCCAAGGACAACGCCATCTCGCACTACAACATCGGACTGATCTACTTCGATCTGAAGGATTACGACCACGCACTGGCACAAGCACAGGTGGCCAGCACGGAAGGGTATCCGCGATCCGAATTGCGGGACATGCTCAAGGGGGTGGGCAAATGGGAGGATCCGCCCGCCGCAGTCGATGCCGCCGCATCCGCGGCTTCGGCTGCAATCGCCGCATCGGCCACGCCATGACCGGCGCAGAGCTCTCCGTCGCCGTCCCTTGCCTCGCAAGGAGGGCTCTGTCGAGAACCACGGAGGGCGCGTTCGCGCCGCATCCGGGGCTCGCGCGATGAGGGCGGACCCGATGAACTCGACGTCGGCATCGCGTCCCGCGAACGCCTGCGCGGCGCGAGAGTCATCATGACCGTGCGCCGGGCGCTCGCCTTTTCGTACATCGAGAAATACGGGTCGTTTTTCCTGAGCCTCGTGTCGACGGCGGTGATCTCGCGGCTGCTGAAGCCGGCCGACATCGGTGTGTTCGCGATCGGCATGTCCCTGGTCGGCGTGGTGGCCGTCATACGCGAGCTCGGGGTCAGCACCTACCTCGTGCAGGAAATCGACCTGAGCGAAAAGCGCATACGTGCGGCATTCACGCTGGCCGTGGTGATGGGCGTGGGCCTGTGTCTCGTGCTGCTGGTCGTGAGCGTGCCCGCCGGCGCGTTCTACAAGAATTCGAACGTCACGACCATCGTTGCCATCCTGGCCTTGAACTTCGCGCTGACCCCGCTGGGCAGCGTGTCGCAATCGCTGCTGATGCGCGAGCTTCGCTTCAGCACGCTGACATGGATTCGTCTCGCACAGTCCGCGATCCTGGCAGGCGGCTCGATCGCGCTGGCGGAACTTGGATGGGGGCCGATGAGCCTCGCCTGGGGCGCGGTGTTGTCCGCAGCCGCAAATTCGATCATGTCGCTCTGGATACGGCCGCATCCCTTGCGCCTGACTTTCGACGGCAGCGAGCTGCGGCGCGTTTTCTCCGTCGGCGGTCCGGCCACGGCGATCAGCGTCGTCGACGAGATCATGAACTCGCTGCCCGAACTCGTGCTGGGCCGCACGCAGACGCTGGCCGCTGCGGGGCTTTTCAGCCGGGGGCGCGGCATGTCGCAGATGGCGCACCAGTTGCTCGCGCGTGCGGCCGGTCCCGTGTTCCTGGCCGTGTTCTCGCAACGGCAGCGCGAAGGCGTGTCTCTGGCGCCGCTCTACGCCAAGGCCACCGCCTGCGTCGTGGGACTGGGCTGGGTGGGACTGGCCATGCTCGTCGTGCTGGCCGAGCCCGTCGTGCGGGTGCTGTTCGGGCCGAACTGGCTCGCCGTCGTGCCGCTGATGCGCTGGCTTTCCGTCGCCGCCGCCGTCGCTTTGTTGACCTCCGGCGCGCATCACCTGCTGTTGGCAAGCGGCGGCGTCCGCGACGTCCTGCGCGCCAAGGTCGCCACGCTGCCGGCTCAGGCGGTGCCCCTCGTCGCCGGGGCGATGTTCGGCGCGACCTCGATGGCGATGGCGATGGTGCTGAGCAGCGCCGTCGCGAGCCTGCTTCTGGGCTTGGCCGTGCGGGCACGCTCCGGCATGCGCTTGCGTTTCCAGCTTGCGCCGGCGATCGCGAGCCTTCCCATCACCCTGGCAAGCGCGGCCGGCGCTTCGATCGGCCTGCTGATTTCCGCGCAGCACACCGCGTTCGGCGCCTTTGAACAACTGCTGGTCGGCGGCTCGGCGGGCGTCGTGTTCGCGGCCGGCGCGCTGATGGCTGGCTCGCATCCGTTGCGCGAGGAGATCTCTACTTTGCTGATGCGCTTTCGACACGCCAGCTGACGACCCCTCCCGCTTTCCGTACCCAAGGTTTGAAGCATGCCCCCCATCCTGAAAGTCGATCTCGATGCGCTGATGAAGAGCGGCCGCCCCGTGGTGCTCGAGCTCGGCTGCGGCCCGAACAAGACGCCGGGGCGCATCGGCATCGACCGCATCGACCTGCCCGGCGTGGACATCGTGGCGGACATCGACAAAGGCCTCGGCTTCCTGCCCGATTCGTCGGTCGACGCCATCTACTCGGAGAGCTTCTTCGAACATGTCAACGACCTCGAGGGCCTGGTCCGCGAGGTTGCGCGAGTCCTCAAGCCGGACGGCTACAACTGGCTGTTCGTTCCCCATTTCTCGAATCCGCACTACTACTCGGACTACACGCACAAGAGTTTCTTCGGTCTCTACACGCTGCGGTATTTCTGCGCGGACGAAGACCAGTTGCGACGCAAGGTGCCGAACTTCTATTCCGACGTGCGCATCCGCGTGGTCTCGCAGCGCCTGATCTTCTTCTCCAGCTTCGCGCTGACGCGATGGCTGAAGAAGGTGTTCCAGAAAGTGATCAATTCCAACAGCTGGCTGCAGGAGTTCTACGAGGAGAACCTCTGCTATCTCATCCCGTGCTATGGCATGGAACTGCGCTTCGTGCGCGCCTGACGCCACGCCGTCCCTGCAACCCGTCGCCACCGATGTCCGAGGTCCCGACCTGTTTCCTTCTGCCCGAGCCTGATTCGGTGCTCGAGGCGTTGCCGTCGTCGATCGCCGAATACTGGCAATGGCAAGGCAGCGCAGCACAGCTCACGCCGTACTGGGGGCGGTACCACTGGGTTCTCCAGACCTATCTCTACCTGAAGGATGCCGGCCTGCCGGTCGTGCTTCGCAACACGATGCCGCCGCGCGGCGTGATCATCACGCACTTCGACTGCGTGGACTACGGGTACCGCCCTACCCCTGAGCAGCTTCTCGTGATCATGCTGGTCGATCGCGAGGTGCCGCACCCGCGCGCCCGGCTGCACGTGCTGCACAACCCTCTGCAGCGCCTGCCGCTCGGGCTGCGCCACTGCTACATGCCGCCCTGGCCGCAGATCGGACTCCTCCCGCGCGATCCCGCGCGCGGCGAACGGTTCGAGACACTGGGCTATTTCGGCTACCCGCACAACCTGCACGCGGACATCGTCGCCGAGTCGTTTCAGCGGCAGATCGCCGATCTCGGGTTGCGCATGTTCGTTCCACCGCCCGCCGCCTGGCACGACTTCCGCGAGGTCGACTGCGTCATGGCAGTGCGCAATTTCGGACGCGACACATCGCACCTCAACAAGCCTTCGCTCAAGCTCTTCAATGCCTGGCTGGCCGAGGCACCCGCCATCCTCGGACACGAGACCGCCTATCGCGAGGAGGGCCGTCCGGGGTGGGGCTACCTCGAAGCGACGACGCCTGACGAACTACTCGAGGCGATCCGGCTGCTGCGCGACGAGCCGGCCCGGCGTCGGGCGCTCGTCGACCACGGACGCGCCGCGGTGCGCGCGTTCAGCGTCGACCGGACCGTGGAGCGTTGGCGTGAATTGCTGCAGCAACTTGCGCTGCCGAATGCGGCGCCGGGTGCGGCTGCGACGTTCGGTGCACTTCGCCGCAGCGCGATGGGCGCCGTGCGCGAAAGAGTGCTTTGGCGCCGCCCCGGATGGTTCGAATGAACGCCGGCGCGTTGCTTCAAGACCAAATGCGCTTTGCGGCACCGACACGGATTGCTGTCTGCTCAACGCGGGCCACTTCGAACTCGACGGGTGACCACGCTCGCTTCACTTAGCCGCGGCCAAGCGGCGCTCAATCATTCATAGGAGGAAAAACCAGTGCTGAAAACGATTGTCAAGCGCGCTCTCAAGCACCGAGGGATCGAGATATGCCGCCTGTACGATTCGGAGCGTGAAGACGTGCCGCAACACGAGAGCTTCAGCTACCGCGAAGCGCAGTGGTACCGCGCCCTCGGCAACCTGGGCCAGCTCTCGCTGGTGGAGGCGCGCGCGCTCGGCGACCTTGTCCGCACCAGCGATCCCACGCGTCCGATCATCGAGATCGGGACGTTGTTCGGCTTCTCCACGATCGTCATCACGCTGGCCAAGGCGCCGACGCAGCGCCTGATCACCGTGGACAACTATTCCTGGAATCCGCTCGGCCTTCGACCAGAGGCGCACTATCAACTCACGCGCAATCGCCTGAAGGAGGCCATCGCCGTGCATGGCGTCGAACAACAACGCGTGGACAAGGACGAGTTCTACCGCACCTACGCCGGGCCGGCCCCCGCGCTGTTCTTCTGCGATGCGGATCACTCGTACGAAGCGACGAAGGCCGATATCGAGTGGGCCAAATCGGTCGGGGCCACGATCATCTGCGGCGATGACTACGATCATCCGACCCAGCGCGGCACGGCCCAGGCCGTCGACGAACTCGGCGGTCCGTCCCAGTTGTTCGGCGGACTGTTCGTGCTCTAACGCCGTCACGCCTGGCGGCGTGGCGGCTTCGCAGGGACCCCTCCGATTTCATCGAGAACAATTCAGGCGCAATGCTTTTCAATTCCTACGCGTTCCTGTTCGGTTTCCTGCCGGTCACCTTGCTGGGATTCTTCCTGTGCCGGCGCCTGGGCAAGATCTGGGGCGCCGCCTGGCTCGCCGCCTGTTCGTTGTTCTTCTACGCGTGGTGGGACTACCGCTACCTCATCCTGCTGCTGGGTTCCATCAGCGCCAATTTCATGGCGGGAGCGACGATCTCGCGACATGCGGGGCGACCTGCCGGACGCGCATGGCTCGCGGCGGCGGTGACCGCCAACCTGCTGTTGCTGGCGTATTTCAAGTACGCCGACTTTTTCCTGAGCACCGTCGATGCGATGGTCGGCGCACATTGGCCGGCGTTGCGCATCGTGCTGCCCGTGGGCATCTCGTTCTTCACGTTCACGCAGATCGCGTTCCTGGCCGACGCCTACGCCGGCAAGGTGCGTGAATACCGATTCGTCCAGTACGTGCTCTTCGTGTCGTACTTCCCGCACCTGATCGCGGGACCGGTGTTGCATCACAAGGAAATGATGCCGCAGTTCGACGACGATCGGAACTATGCCTTTTCGGTGCCGAACATTTCCGTCGGCCTGACGATCTTCGCGATCGGCCTGGCCAAGAAGGTGCTGATCGCCGACAACCTGGCGCGCTACGTGGCCCCCGTCTTCGCGCCGCAATCCGGATCCGTCTCGTTGTTTCTTGCGTGGGGCGGCGCACTGGCCTACGCGTTCCAGCTCTATTTCGATTTCTCCGGCTATTCCGACATGGCCATCGGCCTGTCGCGGCTCTTCGGCGTGAAGCTCCCCTTGAATTTCAACTCGCCCTACAAGTCCCGCGACATCTCCGAATTCTGGCGTCGCTGGCACATGACGCTGTCGCGATTCCTGCGCGACTACCTCTACATCCCGCTCGGCGGCAATCGCCGCGGTCCGTTGCGCCAAAGGCTCAACCTGATGACCACCATGGTGCTTGGAGGACTGTGGCACGGCGCGGGGTGGAATTTCGTCATCTGGGGCGCGATGCACGGCGCGTTCCTCGTCGTCCACCAGGTCTGGCAAGGCTTGTCGCAGTCGATGCGCCTGCGCCTGCCGCCGCGGCTGTCGGGGACGATCGCCACGGCGACCACGTTTGTCTGCGTCGTGTTCGCCTGGGTCTACTTCCGAGCTCCGGACCTTGCAACCGCCAAGCACATCTCGTACGGCATGCTGGGCGGCTACGGTGCCGAGATTCCGCAGGCCATCATGGACAGGCTGGGCCCTGTACGAGCCACGCTGCAGCACCTCGGAATCGGCACATTCCTGGGCGGCGGCGGCCAGTTCATTTCCACGTGGTGTTGGACGGTCGCAGCCGCCCTGCTCGCGTTCGCGGCGCCGAACACCCAGGAGATCATGTCCCGCTTCGCGCCGGCACTCGTGGAAGCGCGGCGTGGCCTGGGCCGCGCCGCGCCGTCTCTCACGTGGATGCCCACCCGACGCAGCGCCGTCTTGGTCGGCCTGCTGTTCGGATTCGGCCTGCTCGCGCTGAGCCGGCCGACCGAATTCCTCTATTTCCAATTCTGATGGGCCCGAAGACGCACGCCGTGGCCGATACGGTCTACCTGCGCTGGATGCTGGCGACGGCGACGCTCCTCGTCGCGGCGGTCGCCCTGTTCAATGTCCTGATCGACCCGCTGGGCGTGTTCGGTTCGCCGCGCATCGCCGGGCTCGACAGCCTCAAGCCGCACCTCGATCACTACCGCGAACTCACCCATTGGAAGGCGGCGAAACGCCTTTGCGCCAAGACCGGCATCTTCGGCAATTCACGGGCCGAGATCGGACTGAATCCGAACAGCCCGCCCCTGCGCGCTCACGGACTGGCGGCCTATGACCACGCTGTGCCGGGCACCGGCGCAGACCTGTCCTACCTGCAATTGAAATGGCTGGGCGAAGCCGGCTGCATGCCCGACACGGTCTTCCTCGGCATCGACTTCTTCGACTTCCTGGGCGGCCGCGCGCCAGGGAACATGAATGCGCTGGATGCAGAGCCGGCGCCTCGTTTCGACGCGCACTTCTTCGAGGAGGAAGTGTTCTCGATGACCGGCCTGGAAGACTCGATCGAGACCGTGTCGATCCAGCATGCGCGCCATCCGGACGTGCTCACCGAGTTCGGATTCAATCCGCTCGACAACTACGTCGCCGAAGTGGAACAGAGCGGCGCCTACACGCTGTTTCGCCAGAAGGCGCAGGACAATATCGCCAACTGGCGGCGGCGGGCTCCTTTGATCCGTCCTGCGACAGGCGGCATGTCCGACAGCGAGCAGGAGGTCGACGCGTTCGTCGCGCGGGCGCGCGCCTCCAACGGCAAGGTCTACCTGATGATCTACCCGTACCATGCCGAGGCGCGCATGATCGTCGAACGCTTGGGGCTCGGGGCCTTGTTCGCAGAGTGGAAGAAACAAATGGTCGAACTGGCCGCCCGGCATTCGGGGCCGGGAGTCGCGGTCGAAGTATGGGATTTCAGCGGGCTGTCCGCGCAAACGCTGGAGCCGATTCCTCCGCCGGGTGATCGCCATACGCAATTGCGCTGGTTCTGGGAGGCCGGCCACTTCAAGCAGGCGCTGGGCGAGATGGCGATCGACCGCATGCTGGGGGCGCCGAACGGATTCGGCGTCAGGCTCGACGGCACCAACGTCGATGAATGGGTTGCCCGGGACCGCGCGCAGGTACAGGCGCTGATGGCCGCCCCGTCGCCGCTGCTGGCCGAGGTGGATTCGTTGCTCCCGGCCGCCGGCCCATAGCGGCATGCGGGAAGCCGCCGCTACGCGCTTGCCTTCTTGAGCACGAGCACTTGGTCGTCACCCTGCCGCAGCCACGGTCCGATCCACGCGATCGGCATGAAGAGCGCGCAGTAGGCCGCCCAGCGGACCGACCGGAACCAACCTCGCGGCGTCCCGAACGAATAGCCGATCGGAATGCGCTGATGGCGGACGCCAACGACGCGGAAGCCCGCGCGCTCCGCGAGGCGCGACAACGAGGCCACGGAGAACTGGAACAGGTGCCCGGGCGGTTCGGCGTGTCCCCAGAACCCCAGACGCTCGGCGAGCCGCAGCGACAGGCGCGGATACAGCCCGTCGGCGTTGGGCGTCTTGAGCAGCAATTGGCCATCCTCGGCGAGGATGCGATGGATCTGTACCAGCGTCGCGTACGGGTCGGGCACGTGCTCGATCACGTCCCACATCGTCACCACGTCGAAGGATCCTGACGGATAGGTTCCCGCCTGCAGCTCACCGGTCTTGACATCGAGCTGATGCTGCTCGCGCGCGATGCGCGACGAGTCCGGTGAATACTCCAGACCCTGTCCGACCCAGCCGATGGCGCGCGCCGCACGCAGGAACAGGCCGGTGGAGCAACCGATGTCCAGCAAGCGCCCGCTGCCGGCGAAGCGTCGCAGCACGCGCAGGTTCAACCCCGCCTCGCGCGTGTGGAACGCGACGGAGGCTGCATCGTCCACAAGCGACGCATGGTAGCCGGCATCAAACGAATACAGCTTCGAGCGCTCGTCGTCCGTGGGCGGATTGCCCACCCAGATCAGGCCGCAATGCGCGCAACGCCGCAGGTCGTAGCCGTCCTTGCGCAGCAACAGCGAGGAACCGCGTTCGCCGCACGCGTTGCATGCAACCGGGGTCATGCTCATGAAGAAGACTCCGCGAATTCGCGGCGAACGCCGGCCTGCCGCGCGAACGATTGTCGGAACGGCCGGGCGGGCGCCAGCGCGCGCTCGCCGCGGATCATGGCAGGGCCATCGCAGGCGACCCTACCGAAACGAATGCCGGATCGCTCGTGCGGCCGAGAACGCGCTTGTAGATGTCCTCGAGCTGCTGCGCCACTGTGTCCCAGCTCTTGTCGGCCACGACGGCACGCGCCATGCCGGGCGCGGGAGGGTTGGCGAGAAAGCCGGTCACCGCGCGCCGGATCGCTTCATGGTCGTCCGCAGAAACCTGCGTGGCCACGCTGGCAGGCAGCGCGAAGTCCATCGTGTGGTTGTCGGTGAGCACGACCGGGCGATCGGCAGCGAGCGCTTCCAGGATCGAGTTGGGCATGCCCTCGTGCCGACTGGGAATCGCCACCACCGCGCTCGCCGCGCAGGCCGAAGCGATCAGTTCGCCGTGCGGCAGATCGCCCAGGTAATGGACGCGATCACCTCCCTCCGCGAGGCAGGCGGCGAGATAGTCGCGGGCGGAAGCGACGGCCTGCCCGAGCAGCACGATGTCGACATCCACGCCTTTGAGCGCACGCACCAGTCCCAGCTGATTCTTGACATCCCCGATGAGGCCCGTGTGCAGCACGAACGGGCGGCGTATCGGCCAACGAGCGAGGAAGGCGTCCGGCGTCGCGCGAAAGAACTCTTCGCCGACACCGTTCTGCACGATGCTGATCTTGGATGGCGGCACGAGATAGGCCTCGGTGAGCATGCGGCGTTCGATGCTGCCCAGCACCACGAGATGGTCCGCGAGTTGCATCGCGGTCGACATCTGCTGGAAGCTGGTGGTCACGGTCCACCCGGTCAGCTTGCCCACAGCGCGAGACAGGAAACGCGCCCGCATGCCGTCCCAGCGACTGAACGGCGGATTGAGAATGGTCGACATCACGACCGGCCGATCGTCGTCGCGCGCCTGTTCGACGAGCCGGTGATTGCCGTTGTAGGGCGCGAACACATGCACCAGGTCGAAATCCCGCAACCGTTCGCGCACGGGGTCGATCAGGCGCGCCTCGATGCCGCGTCGAACCAGCGCGTCGACGGTCCGGCCGAGCTTCATCTTCAGACCGCCGGAAGTCTGGAACAGCATTGGATAGGACAGTAATGCGACGCGCATGGGGTTCCGAAGCAGTGTGGCGCCGCTCCGCGAGCGCAGCCGGCAGGTGTCGCTACCGCCGACGCCAGTTCGAGCGTCGGGACGCGCTCGATTCTGCCAGAGCGCCCCGCCCCGCTTCAGCCTTGCCGGCGCCCGGTCCCCAAAACAGGGGAGACCCTCGCAACCGTCGCGACGGTTCAGGCCGTTCGGAGGAAATACAGCTCGCTCGTGCCCGCGCTCATGAGCACGAAGCCGCGTAGCGCCGCCACGTACTTGAACCTGCTGAAGACCCCGCCCCGGACCGCGGGGTCGGGAACGACGGAGCCCGTACCGAGCGTCATGATGCTCATGTCCCAGACGGTCGACGCATTGGGCTTGATGACGTAGACACGCGACGTGCTGCCTGCGGCGCCTTCATAGAACAGGTATTGGTCGTTGACCGGATCGTATTCCATCGCGCTGTAGATCGGCTCATCAGTCTGGAACTGCGTGACGGCAGCGCTCGGATTGAACGTGATGGTGCTCTTGGTTGTGCCGACGATCCTGATCGCGCTGATGGCGGGCGACGCGTTGCCCTGCCCGTCGCCCCAGGCCAGCGCGAACAGATGGGCACGGCTCGAGTCGTAGCAGACGGGATTCACGTTGATCGCATCGGCGAACGTCGCCAGAGTCGACCAGGTGTCGGTGGCGGCGGTCCACTTGTTGAGCGCGAAGTAGCCGACGCCCATGGCATAGCAATCCCCGTTGGCGTCGGCGCAACCGACGCTGTACCCATTCGACCAGGTGCCCTGCGCATCCCAGGTGTTGGTGTCCAGGTTGAAGCCGTTGGAGGCCGTGAACGACACGCCGCTGCCATAGACGAACCGGCTGTAGTGCAGCATCAGGCGGTTGCGCTGCGCGTTCCATGTGGTCGACCAATAGGTATGCCGCGATGACGGCTTGCCATCTGAATAGTAGGGCACGTCCATAGCCGTGCTCGTCGATGCGGCAGACCGGAGCACCCAGGCTGGCGCATCCTGGGCCAAGTCGATGGAGGTCACCTCGTTGCCCGAGTAGTCGCTATGTCCACCGCCGGCCGCCAGGACGATCTCGCAATCGCGCAGGCCCATGCCCGAGTACGCGAGGCGCAGGTTGGACGTGGCGTAGATATTGGTCGGGTCATCGTTCGGGGCGGCTGCCGACCCGGCATGAACGGTGCCGGGGATGGCGATCCACGCATTGAGCGGCGCGGCCTGGAGCCATGCGGGATTGACCGTGGCCGGCGCGGAAGGCGCTGGCGCTGGCGCTGGCGCTGGCGCTGGCGCTGGCGCTGGCGCTGGCGCTGGTGCCGGTGCCGGTGCCGGTGCCGGTGCTGGCGCCGGTGCTGGCGCCGGTGCCGGCGCGCTGGTGACGGGTGGGGTCGTTCCACCGGCGGAGGTCGAGCCGCTCTGGGTCCCCGACGTCGACTCCGCGTCGTTGCCCTGCCGACCGCCGCCGCAGCCGACGAGGGAAAACGAGCCACAGGTGAAGGTCACATGCCGCAGGAACTGCCGTCTCGAATTGGATTGCATGTCGAAGTTTGAGTGAAATCAGGTGAGCGACCGAACGCCCCATACCGGGCAGATCGTGTTGAACGAGTCGACGAGGCTCCAACTGGGATCGTATCCAGCCGGAGCGACAGACCAGCCGGTCGCGCCCTGCAGGCGCGCCAGGCCGGCGCTCGCGCCGGGCACACCCAGGCGAACGCAGTACGCCAGCGCCGGCAGCAGGTTGGCGACGTAGCCACCGGAGGGCGGGTTCGAGATCTCGTGGATGGTCGTCGGGTCTTCGACGAAGGCGTTGCTCGGTTGCGGGCCGTAGAACGCCATGACGGCCTTCGTGATCTCGTAGGCCTGGTTCCAGTTCGACAGCCACGGCCCCGTGCCTCCCGCCCAATCGGGGTTGTGGTCGGCGGACACGCACATGTTGTAGGGCGCGCACTCCGTGAAGAGATAGTCCGTGCCCGCGTTCGTGGCGCCCAGGCGGCCGACGACCGATTTCGAGATGAAGTTGACGAAGAAGTCGTTCAGCTTGTTCTGCGCGGTGTCGCCGATGGGCATTCCCGCGCAGATGGCCCAGCCGAAGGAGGCGACGATGAAGTCGTGCATCCAGTTCGCGGCCATGTAGCCCGTAGCGGCGGCCTGCTGGCCCGCATTGCCATATTCCAACGAGTAGTCGTCGTTCTGCTGGATGAAGCCCAGCGGGTTGTTCGACTGCTCGACGTAGAGCGCGTGGTAGCGGTTGGCGATCTGCACCCACGAGTTCGCGAACTCCGCCTGCAGGCTGGCGCTGTCGCTGTCGGGCGTGGCCAGGACGGCCGTCATCAGGGTACGCAGCACCCACGCGACCTGACGGGTCTGGACGGCGCCCGGGACGGGCTCGATGTAGCCGGCGCTGCCGCCGCGCTGAGTGTCGGTCAGGAACAGGTAGTTGGCCGTCGCGGCGAACTGCACCTCCTCCATGAAGTAGAACCGCCCCGTGAGCAAGTAGGCCATGTAGCCCACGCTCGGATGATGCGCCTCGTCCCAGCCCGCATCCGGCGTGCCGGTCGCGACAGCGGGATAGTCTCCGGTCGTCGAGTAGTTGGTCGACGTCGTCGCGTGCTGCGAGAACCGCAGCGGCCGATTCGTGTTCTCGTCGCGATAGTGGATCGCATAGCGGCCCGCGCTGTAGCCGTTGCGCTGAATTGCAGCCCCGACGGTCGACCCGGTGCTGACCAGGTACAGGACGTCGTGCTGAGGCAGCAGGCCGATGGGGTTCTGGAACCCCGTGCTGGCCATGTAGTCCTCGCTGTAGTCGAAGTCGCCCTGCTGCAGGGGAACGAAGCTGGAGGCCAGCGACGTCACCAGGCTCGACGACGGATCGACCGTGGACATGTAGCACGGCACGACCTCGGTGCTTTGCAGATAGTCCGTGTCATGGCGCACCGTCACGGCCGGATCGCTGCCGAGCCAGTACGAGAGCGCCGTGCCCGCCAGCAGCGGCGTGCGGCAGCGCGCCGGCAGGTCGATGGCCTGGGACGAACGCTGCGTGCCGCCGAGGGTGAAGGCGTAGGTCGCGGCCTTGTCGATCGGGTTGGCGACGTGAATGTAGCCATTCTCGATCCATGGCAGAACCTCGACAGCGCCCGTGGCGTACAGGCGCACCTCGAGCCAGGCGACCAGGTGCGGGTCGGAGCCCACCGGCTTGCGATAGATCCACGACGACATCTGGGCGCCGCTGACGTGGGTCGCGAACGGCGTGTCCCAGTCGGTCGTCGCCCACGATGCCGTGCCGAACGAGCCGCACGCGATGCTCGCCGTGATGCTCGTGGCCTTCAGGTTCGCGGTCGTCAGCGCCGTGCCGGTCGCGGAAGCGCCTTTCGACAGGGTGATCGTCTGGAAGGTGCCGGCGGCCAAGGCGGCCGAACCGGAGAGGATGGCAAACTTCAGGGAACCGTCAGGCCACGCGTTCATGGGCGTGACCTGGAGATTGGCGATGCTGCCCACCACGCCCTGACCCGACGGAATGTCACCCTTCTTGAATGCGAAACCGAGACAGAAAGGGACGGTCGCCGCCGTCGGACTACTCAGCGAGAAAGCCATCGCGCCGGACGGTGCGGGCGTCGGTGCTGGCGCGGGGGCAGGCCCCGGTGTCGGCGCCGGCGTCGGCGCTGGCGCCGGTGTCGGCGCTGGCGCAGGAGCGGGCGGCGCAGGGTCATCGGACGCATCGGAACTGCTGCCGCACGCGGTCAGCGACAGTCCGCTGAATGCGAAGCCGAACTGCAGGAACTGGCGCCGCTTGATCTCTTCCATTGTGCAAATGCCTGTGGTCGAATGTTCTGTCGGGGGGACTGAAGTGTGAACAAAGTCTCGCATGTATCCACGAACGCACTCCCCAGAAAAACGTGCGGAAATGTTCGTTTTATCGAGACGAGACACCCAGTCACACAAAAGACCTCTTGCAACATCGACAATGATTGCAAGTCGCCGCGCCGAATGTTCATCGACTTCCTCGCGTGAAAATCAAGGGGGGTCGATCGAGTATTGCTTCAGACCTCAGGCAAACCCAGATCCAATTTCATGCAACCCATTCACGCAAGAGCTTTTTCTCGCCAATGAACGAACCGCAGGAATCCATCGCCGTCGGCAGTCCGATATTTCGCGATAACAAGCTGGCGCAATGCGCGCGTGACAGCGGCCAGGTCGCCGCCTGGCGGGCTGCATTGGAGCACGGCCCGGCGGCCGCTGCAACGTCCGTCGACGGAGAGTTCGCCGTCGCTTTGCGGGAATCGTCCGGCCGCACTTTTCTCGCCGTCGATCGATTCGGTATTCGTACGCTTTGCTATCGGATCGTGGGCGACCAATTGCGATTCGCGTTGCGCGCGGACGCGTTGGTCGACGCCACCGAGGCCGCTGCGCTGGATCCCCAGGCGATCTTCGACTACGTCTATTTCCATGTCATTCCGTCGCCGCGCACCATATTCAAGGACGTCCAGCGCGTGCCCCCCGGTCATTACGTGCTGTTCGAGAATGGAGGGCTGACCGTCGCGCCATATTGGACTCCCGCCTTCGACGACGACTCGCCGATGTTATTGGCCGCGGAGAAGAATCGGTTCAGGCAGATGCTGCAGGAGTCGGTGGCAGCGCAACTCGATGGCACCAAGGCCGCGTGTTTCCTGAGCGGCGGCACGGACAGTTCCACCGTCGCCGGCATGATCGGCCTGGCGACGGGAAAGCCAGCCGCGACTTACTCGATCGGGTTCGAGGCCGACGGCTACGACGAGATGGAGTTCGCACGGATCACCGCGCGTCACTTCAAGACCGAACATCACGAGTACTACGTCACGCCCGACGACCTCGTCGCGGGCATTCCGGCCGTTGCGGCGCACTACGACCAGCCGTTCGGAAATTCGTCGGCCTTGCCGGCCTACTACTGCGCGCGCATGGCGCACGACGACGGCGTCACTCGCTTGCTGGCCGGCGACGGCGGCGACGAATTGTTCGGCGGCAACACCCGTTATGCCAAGCAACGAGTCTTCGGCGCCTACCAACGAATCCCCGAAGGCCTGCGCCGGGGCGCTCTCGAACCGCTCTTTCGCGTCCCCGCGATCGCCCGCGCGCCTTTGCTGCGCAAAGGTGCAAGCTACATCGACCAGGCCCGCGTACCGATGCCGGATCGATTGCAGACTTACAACCTGCTGGGCCTGCTGGGCTTCGGCGCGGTCTTCACCGATGATTTCCTCCACAGGGTAGACACCGCTGCACCAGCGCGGCAGCAACGCGAGGTGTGGGGCGGGGCCGTGACGGACGATCTCGTCAACCGGATGCTGGCCTTCGACTGGCGTTATACGCTGGGCGAAACCGATCTGCCCAAGGTCGTCGGAACCGCCCAGCTCGCCAACGTGTCCGTGGGATTCCCGATGCTGGACGCCCGTCTCCTCGACTACGCGTTGCGCATGCCGCCCGATTGCAAGCTGAAGGGACTGCGCTTGCGCTGGTTTTTCAAGGAAGCCTTGCGCGGCTTCCTTCCTGACGAAACCATCGCGAAGAAGAAGCAGGGCTTCGGGCTGCCGTTCGGCGTATGGGCCACGCGGCACGACGGCCTGCGCCGCCTCGCTGCCGATTCGCTGGGCAGCCTGTCGACGCGCGGAATCGTGCGGCCCGACTTCCTGAAGGAACTGCTCGAAGAACGACTGCCATCGCACCCAGGCTACTACGGCGAGATGATCTGGATCCTGATGATGCTGGAGCAGTGGATACAGGTGCATCAGCCGCGATTGGGCTGCATCGCCTGAAGGCGTTGATCGGATGCCGCTCCAATCTGGCCGCCGAATCGGGCCAGCAGACATCGGGCCCGACGTCAAGGACGCTTCGACCAGAGCGGCGACTGTGGGCATACCCACCGCCCTGCGAGCTATCCTGGCAACCCCCTGCCTGGAGGTGCCGGTCCGGGCGGCCTGCGCACCTAGAATCGGTGCATCCTCCCCGCAGCCACGCTTGACGGGCGGCCTACACGAACAGGACTCGAGCAATGAACACAGACAGTGCGAGAAAGAGCATCCTAGTCACTGGCGGCGCCGGCTTTCTGGGCTCGCACCTGTGCGAGCGCCTGCTGAACCAGGGGCACGACGTGCTGTGCGTGGACAACTACTTCACTGGCACCAAGTCCAACATCGCGCACCTTCTGCCCAACCCGCATTTCGAGTTGATGCGCCACGACGTGACTTTCCCGCTGTACGTCGAAGTTGACGAGATCTACAACCTGGCCTGCCCGGCGTCCCCCATCCACTACCAGTTCGACCCGGTTCAGACCACCAAGACCAGCGTCCACGGCGCCATCAACATGCTGGGCCTGGCCAAGCGTGTGAGGGCCAAGATCCTGCAGGCCTCCACGAGCGAGGTCTACGGCGACCCCAAGATCCACCCGCAGACCGAAGACTACTGGGGGCACGTCAATCCCATCGGCCTGCGATCGTGCTACGACGAAGGAAAGCGCTGTGCGGAAACGCTGTTCTTCGACTACCACCGCCAGCACAAGCTGCGCATCAAGGTGGCGCGCATCTTCAACACCTACGGCCCACGCATGCATCCCAACGATGGCCGCGTGGTGTCGAACTTCATCGTGCAGGCGCTCAAGGGTGAAGACATCACGATCTACGGCGATGGCTCGCAGACACGATCCTTCTGCTACCGCGACGATCTGATCGAAGCCATGATCCGCCTGATGAACACCGGCGACGATTTCACCGGGCCCGTCAACATCGGCAATCCGGGCGAGTTCACGATGCTGCAACTGGCGCACAAGGTGATTGCCCTGACGGGATCTGCGTCCAAGGTCGTCCATCGACCGCTGCCAAGCGACGACCCGCTGCAGCGCAAACCCGACCTGACGTTGGCGCGCGCGCATCTCGGCGGCTGGGAGCCCACCACCCAGTTGGACGATGGGCTGCGCAAGACCATCGAGTACTTCGATGCCCTGCTGTCCGACAGGCTCGAGAGCCGAGGGGCCGTCATTTGATGACGCGCGCCGAGCCGAGGCAAGCCGGACTGGTTTCGGTCATCATCCCGGCCTACAACGCGGCGTCCTACCTGCCCCAAACGCTCGATAGCGTGCTGGCGCAGGACTATCCGCACGTCGAAGTCATCGTCGTCAACGACGGCTCGAAGGACAACACCCTGGACGTGCTGCGCGGCTACGGCGATCGGATCCGCGTTGTCGACCAGGCCAACGCCGGGCCGCCGCGTGCGCGCAATGCCGGCTTGGCCGCTGTACGGGGCGAATTCGTCGCCTTCCTCGATGCCGACGACGTGTGGCTGCCCAGCAAGCTCTCTGCCCAGGTCGGCCATCTGCGCGCCCATCCCGATGTCGGCACCGTCTTCACCCGCTGGCAAGTCTGGCCCGCCGATGCAGATGGCGTCTTCCGCATTTCCGCGGTGAGCCCGCTGCCCGTCGTGGGGGGACCTGTCGTCGCGGAGCGCTCGGGATGGATGTATACCAAGCTGCTGCTCGAGTGCCATCTGTTGACCACGACGGTGATGATGCGCAGCAGCCTGGTGGACCAACTCGGCGGCTTCGACGTCGACCTGTTCAACGGCGACGACTACGACTTCTGGTTGCGCGCGTCCCGCGAGGCCAAGGTCGATCAGCTGGACGCCATCGGTGCCTACTACCGCGTCGTGCCCGGCTCGGTGTCGCGCAAGGCGCGGCCGGTGAACTACGAACGCGTGGTCATCGAGCAGGCGCTCAAGCGCTGGGGCCTGACCGATCCCAAGGCCGGCACGGCCATGGACGCGCGCGTCATGCGGGACCACATCCATCGCCTGGCCATCCAGTTCGCCTACGACCACTTGGCCGTGGGCGACGCGGCGCTGGCCTGGGCCAGCTACGCGGAGGTGCTGCGCCAGCGACCCTGGCGCCTGAGCCTGTGGCCCGCCGCGACCAAGGCCCTGGCGAAGCGCGTCTTCCCCGATATCGGGCCGCCGCGATGCAGGCACTGAGCAAGCAAGGAGCGCTCGGCTTCGTCACCGAACACGCTGCGCTCCTGGACTCGCGCAGCAACGCGCCCAATCCTTTCGCCTGCAGCGAGTGGATCCATCATTTCATCGATCAGGTCGCCGAAGACGACTGGCGCATCCTGGCGCTGCAAGGCAGCGTGAGTGGCGCCAACCTGATGCTGGCCTACCATCAGGCAGCGACGCCGTGGCGCTGCATGGCGCTCACCAACTACTACGCCTCGCTGTACTCGCCCTTGGCCAGTCTTGCCAGTTCGCCCGAAGAGCGGGCGGCGGGCATGCGTTCGGTGGTACAGGAGCTGTCTTCGGCGCGGCCTCGCGTCGCGACCCTCCAGCTCGCGCCGCTCGATGCGCAGTCGCTCGACACCCTGGCCTTGCTCGAAGAATTGCGCCGCCAGGGCTGGTACGCCCGACAGTATTTCGCGTTCGGCAACTGGACGCTGCCTTGCGAGGGGCTCGCGTTCGAGGCCTTCATCGCGGCACGCGATTCCCAGGTGCGCAACACGCTGTCGCGGAAATCCAAGAAGTTGCTCGCCTCGGGCAGCCTCGAGATCCTGACCGAGCCCGCGGATGTCGAACGCGGCATGGACGCCTGGGAGGCCATCTACAGCCGCAGCTGGAAGCAGCGCGAGCCGTATCCCGACTTCGTGCGCGGCTGGGCACGCCGGTGTGCGAAGCGCGGATGGCTGCGCCTGGGCATCGCCAGCCTCGAGGGCAAGCCGATCGCGGCCCAGTTCTGGTTCACCATCGACCGGCGCGCCTACATCTTCAAGCTGGCCTACGACGAGGAATATTCCAAATGGTCGGCCGGCACGGTACTGACGGCGCACATGTTCCGCCACGCGCTCGAGACCGACCACGTCGTCGAGATCGATTACCTCACCGGCGATGATCCTTACAAGAGCGCCTGGATGACGCACCGGCGCGAACGCATCGGCTTGATCGCCTGCAACCTCAGGTCGTCACGAGGCCTCTGGAGTGCCGCGCGGGAAATGGCCGGCAGCCTGAGCGCCCCCCTGCGCCATCGAATGCGGGACGCAGCCCAACCGCAGGCATGACGCCCGTTCGCGGTTCCTTGGCCGCGTACGAGGCGGGAAGCGACGGCGTCAAGAGGCCGGACGGCTTCGGCGTGGCCGACGGCCCAGATCCGTGTTCGGAGCGGACGCGCCGAACGCCCCCGCGCTCCGTGCGGCGAGATCCTTGTCGTGCAGCCAGCGCTCGCAGGCGACGAGGATGACGAGCACGTTGTAGGGCAAGTCGAAATAGGCAAGACTCAGAAAGGCCCCGCCCACCGCGTAGCCGATCATCGACACCTGCATCATGCCGGCCAGATGATAGAGCCAGCGGGCGTCATCGCGGCGCTGCGCTTCGCGCCGGATTCGAATGGCCGTCATGAAGGTGAACAGGCCGACCAGCAGGAACAGGATCAGGCCGACGTAGCCGTGCTCGCCCAGGATCTGGAAGTAGATGCTGTGCGCGGCATGCACGTCGTCCGGCACGGGCGCGTAGCGGGCGAAGATCTCGTCGGTGTAGATGTAGAAGCCCCCGCCCAGGAAGCGGTCGTTGGCGAGATGGGTGGCCATCTGCCAGGCGTTGATGCGCCCCATCGCGGAGCCGTCCTGGCTGTAGGCGCCGATCGTCTGCATGCGTTCCTCCCACGAGGCGGGCATGAACTGGGTCAGCACCAAGCCGGTCAGGCCGATGACGACCGCCGCCTTCGCCTTTTCCTTGCTGCGCAGCCACAGCACCGCGCCCATGGCCACGATGGCGAGGAAGGCGCCACGCGACTGGGTCCCCAGCACGGCTATGGCCGTGAACAGCATCAGCACCGTCAGCCCGATGCGCAGCCATCGTTGCGTAGCGACCGCCCGCAGGTAGTTCATCATCGGGATGACCATCACCAGCGCGAGGCCGATCTCGTTGTTGCCCTCGATGAAGCCCCCGGGCGGCCCCCACACGCGTTCTCCGCCGCCGGTGAGGATGGTGAACAAGCCACCCTTGAAGCCATAGAAGCCGAGCGACAGTGCATTCACCCAGATGAACAGTTCGATGTGACGACGCTCGCGCAACGCGGCGATCGCCACCAGCGTCATCGCCTGGATCTTGAACGTGCGCTTGAGATCCAGCCAGGACTCGTCCGGATGGATCGCGAAGATGGTGGTCACGACCATCCACAAGGTCAGCAGGACCAACGCCACGACCGCCGGGTGGTTGGGAAGCCGCACCTTGTCCTTGGTGATGAACAGCGAGATGACGGTGGCGCCCGCGGCCATCGCCGCGAAGGGCATGCTCATCGCGAAGCCCCATGCAAGCTTGTGCGGATTCATGATGCTGATCCAGGTCCACAGCAACACGCCGATCCAGGTGTGACGGCAAGCGAACGGCAGGGCCGCGACCACGATCCCCAGCAGGAGGATGTCACGCATGGGCAACGCCCTCCGCGATCCTGCGGAACAACTCCAGCTGGGCCAGGCTGGTCGCCTGCCATCCGAACTGGCTGGCATGGTCACGCACTTTTTCCCGGCTGGGCTTCGAGCGCAACACGGCCTTGATCTCGGCTGCGATGTGCTCGGCGTCGCGCACGTCCACCAGCCGCCCTGCCGCCGCGTCGGTGACGACTTCCGGCGTGCCGCCGCGCCTCGTGGCGACGACCGGCGTCCCGCAGGCCATCGACTCGAGCAGCACGTTGGCCCAGCCTTCGCGGCTGGACGAGAGTATCGACAGATCCGCCGCGCTGAACCACAACGGCAACTCGGCGTTGGCAACGCTGCCGGGAAACAGCACCCTGCCCTGCAGACCCAGCGCGTTCACCTGAGCCTCGAGACGGCCGCGCTCCGCGCCAGCGCCGACCAGCACGAGTTGCGCGGCCGGATACTCGGGCAGAAGGCTGGCGAACGCGTCTATGGTCAGATCGTGTCCCTTGAGAGGCACCAGATTGCCCACGGACAGCAGCAGCGGGCTGCCCTGCAGACCCAGGCGCGCCCGTGACTCGTCCTGCGGCAGCGGCCTGAATCTCTCGAGGTCGATTCCATTGCGCATGACGTGCAGTTTCTGTCGACCGATGTCCCACTCGCCGATGGCGTCCGCCAGCGCCTTGCTGACCCCGATGGAGGCTGCGGCCCGCCGAGCCGCCCACTGCATCATCTGCCGTGGCCGCCGGTATTGCGCGATCAGGTTGATATCGGAGCCGCGCGCAGTGATCACCAGCGGCTTGCCGAACCACTTGGCCAGCAACGCCGCCGCCACGCCGTCGGGATAGTAGTAGTGCGCATCGAAGAGATCGAAATCGAATCCATCGGCAAGGATACTGCGAACGACGGGAGCGGCCGCAAGCGCCATGCTCAGGGGCGCCATCGTCATGCCGACCTTCGGCAGAAGCGGATAGCGCGGATGAAAGACAGGCACGCCCTGCAGTGTCTCGCGGCGCGGGGTACGAGCATGCAGCGCATAGTCGCCGAAGCGCGGATGCGACGAGAAGAACCAGGGCACCGGCGCCACGACCCGGACGTCGACCGAGCCGGTGGCCAGCAGTTCCCGCAACCTCGTCTGCACGAAGATGCCATGGCCCGGCCGGACGCTGCTCGGGAACAGCGTCGAGAACAACAAGGTACGCACGCGCCTGCTCATGGCATCGGACCGAATGGCGCTAGCGGCAACGATTCACCAGCAAAGCCCGGTGACGTTCGCCGGGATGTCGCCACGATTGCGCACCCGCACCAGGTCGATGACCGTCTGGTCGGCCCGGCAATGCTGCGCGAGCGCGCGTTGCGTCGATTCGTCGTCCAGGCCGAGCACCAGCACGTCGGATTTCGCGATCACCTCGCCGATGTCGGCACTCAGCAGTTCACCGATGTGGGGCAGATGGGTCTCGATGTAGCGACGGTTCGCACCCAGCAGCCGCGACAACGTCACCTCCGGATCGTAGATGGCCAGTTGCATGCCCTTGCCGATCAGGTGCTCGGCCAGGCTCACCAGCGGGCTCTCGCGCAGGTCGTCGGTGCCGGTCTTGAACGACAAGCCGATGAAGCCGATGCGGCGCTTGCCGCTGTCCAGCACCTTGGCGATCGCCACGTCCAGGTGGTCGCGATTGGACTGCATGATGCTGCCCAGCACCGGGATCTCGACGTCGTGCATCTTGGCCAGATGCGCAGTGGCACGGAGGTCCTTCGGCAGGCACGAGCCGCCGAACGCGAAGCCGGGCTTCAGATAGGCCTTCGAGATGTTGAGCTGCGTGTCCTGGCAGACCAGGTCCATCACCTCGAACGCGTCGACGCCAAGCGCGTCGCACAGGCGCGCCGTCTCGTTGGCGAACGTGATCTTCAAGGCGTGGAAGTTGTTGCAGCAGTACTTCATCATCTCGGCCGAACGGACCGAGGTCTCGATGAACTTGCACGGGAGGTGGCCGAACAGCTGGCGCAGGCGGTTCGCCGGCTCGGGATGGTTGGCGCCGACGATGGTGAACGGAGGCTTGTCGTAGTCCCGGATCGACGAGCCTTCGCGCAGGAACTCGGGCTGGAAGCACAGGAAGAATCCTTCGCCATCTTTCTTGCCCGATGCGGCTTCCACGATCGGACGCAGGACGTCTTCCACGGTGCCGGGCACCAGCGTCGAGCGGAAAACCACGACGTGCGGTACCTGCTTGTCGGCGATGGCCTTGCCGATGTCGGCCGCCAGCCGAAGCACCGCCGATTGGTCCTGGCTGCCATTGGCGGCCGACGGCGTGCCGACGCACACCAGCGAGATGTCGGTGTCGCGCACGGCTTGCTGCACGTCGGTGGTGACCACGACGCGGCCGGCGGCGGCGACATCGGCCATGAGGTCCACCATGCCTTCCTCGACCACCGGCGTCTTGCCGGCCGCGATGAGGTCGAGCTTGGCTTTGTCGATGTCGACGCCGACGACGTCATGGCCGTCCCGCGACAGGCAGGCCAGCGAGACGGCGCCGACATAGCCCAAACCAAAAATGCTGATCTTCATGTGAGTGTGCCCTGCGTTGCGGGAAGTCTTGTGGGATCGAAGCCGGCGATGCACCGCTCGATGATGCGATCCAGGCGCCGCATCGAGTGCGGCCAGGCGTGATGGCTGAGCATGCGTTCGCGCCCCGCCATCGACAGGCGTCGCCGCTCGTCGGGTTGCTCGAGGATGCGGAGGATGGCGGCACAGGTGTCCGTCGGCGTGTCGGCGACCAGGAAGTGTTCGGGCGCCTGCGCGTCGACGCCGCCGGCGGCGATGCTGCTCGTGACGACCGGAACGCCCATGGCCATCGCCTCGAGGATCTTGTTCTGCGTGCCGCGTGCGATGTTCAGCGGCGCCACCATCAGCGCCGAACCCAGGATGAACGGCCGCACGTCCGGCACGGAGCCCGTCACGGTCACGCCGGGCAGTTCGCCGAGCCGGCGCATTTCCGGCGACGGGTCGGCACCCACGATCAGCAGCTTCAACGCGGGCCGGCGCGCCTTGAGCAGCGGCCAGGTCTGGCTGCAGAAGCGCGCCATGCCCTCCTGGTTCGGGTAGTAGTCCATGCGGCCTATGAAGCTGATGGTGTCCGCATCGAAGGCCTTCTCCGAAGGATTGAAATAGTCCGAGTCGACACCGTTCGGGAACCAGTCGGTCGACACGCCCGTGCCGTAGGCTTCGAGGGTCTCCCACTCGGCGCGGGTCGTCGCGGTGCAGAGGTCGAAACGGCGCGCCAGGCGGCTCTCGGCCCGCGCCATCTTGTGACCTTCCAGCGTGTAGCCGAGCGACAGCGGAAACGGCTTGTAGTTCGCATACTCGAGCCACTTCTGCGAGTCCATGTCGCCGAAGTCGAGGATCTTGGGGACGTCGTCGACATGCGCGACGTACTGCGCCACCGACGAGCAGTGCACGAAGATCAGGTCCCATTGGCGTTGCGCGAGCAACTCGCGCACGCGCCGCGCCAGCTTGGCCGAATAGAAGAAACCCATCGACGAGGGCGTCGTCAGCGGCAGCCGCGCGACCATGCGCAGCATCTGGACGGGGTCGGCCACCTGCGCCATCTCGTAGGCCGCGCAGAACGGCGCGATGCCCTTGCCCTCCCCGCCTTCGGCCGCCGACCGCACCAGCGAACACACGGTCACCTGGTGCCCCTGGGCGGACAGGTGGCGGATCATGTTGAAGGGCCGGATCTTGCCGCCGCGCTTCGGGGGATACGGGAAGCGATGGCAAAGGTAGAGGATGTTCATGTAACGTGGCTCTTCAATTCGGCGGCGACGTCCGCGGGCTCCCGACCGTCGAGGTAGATCCGGCTCCAGATCTCCAGGTTCATCAGCGCGAGCAACGCGTCGGTGCCGTCGATGCGGCTCGCCTTGTGATCGGCGACCAGCCGGTCGATCGCCGCTTGCCGGAACAGGCCGCGCGCGCCGACCACTTGCGGCGCCAGCAGCCGATCGAGCAACGGCGCCAGCTCGCCCTTGAGCCATGCGCCCATCGGCGTGCCGAAGCCGCGCTTCTTGCGATCGAGGATGTCGGGCGGCAGCAGCTCGCCGAGCGCCTCCTTCATCACGTGCTTGAGCCGGCCGCCGCGCACCTTGACCGCGGCTGGCATCGAGGCAGCCAGCTCCACGAGCTCGTGATCGAGCAAGGGAACGCGACACTCGAGCGAGACCGCCATGCTCATCTTGTCCGTCAGCATCAGCAGGTCGTCCGGCAACTGCGTCTCGGCATCGACCGCCAGCATGCGCTGGAGCGAATCCTGCGACCCGGCGGTGGCCATGGCGCGCACCAGCGGATCCTCGGCCTGCGTCGACGGCTGCAGCATCAGTTCGCCGACAGCGTCGCGCCCCAGCACCTGCAGGTAGCTGCGATAGCGTTCGTCGTCGGTGAGCTCCGCGGATGCCAGAAAGCCCTTGGCGAGGCGCAGCGCGTTGAGCGCGCCGGAGTGCCGATCGGCCGGCAGGTGGCGGGCCGCGTAGGCCGCGCTGCGCCGCATCCAGTGGGGCCACTTGCGCAGGCGTTCGGCATAGTGGCCGCCGAGGTAGCGGCGATAGCCGCCGAACAGCTCGTCGCCGCCGACGCCCGACAGGATCACCTTCACGTCCTGGCGTGCGAACTCGGACACCAGGAACGTGGTGATGAAGGCGGTGTCGGCGAGCGGCTCGTCCATGTGCCACAGCAGCTTGGGCAGCAGCGAGACGACATCGGGTTTGACCAGGATCTCGCGATGCGTGGTTCCGAACAGCTTGGCCACGCGCTGCGCGTACGGCAGCTCGTTGTAGAGGGCCTCCGCGGCGCCGCCCTCGAAACCGATCGCGTAGGTTCGGATCGGCTGAGCCGAATGCCTGGCCATGTAGCCGACGACCGCGCTCGAATCGACGCCGCCGGACAGGAACGCGCCGATCGGCACGTCGCTGACCATCTGCATGCGCACGGATTCCTCGAGACGCGCGCGAACGCGTGCGATCCATTCCTGTTCGGAGACGCCGTGCTCGATGCGCTCCGGCAGGCGCCAGTAGCGCCACTCGCGAACCTGGCCGTCCTCGACACTGAGCAACGTGGCCGGCGGCAGCTTGCGCACGCCCTTGAAGATGCAGCCGGGGGCGGCGACATAGCCCAGGTGCAGGTAGCTGGCCACCACGCCGGTGTCGAGCTCGGCGCCGACACCCGGCAGCGTGAGCAACGCCTTGGCCTCGGTGGCGAACGCGACGCGTCGTGCGTCCTGTAGCACGTACAACGGCTTGACGCCCAGGCGGTCGCGACCGATCAGCAGGCGGCGGCGGCGCGCATCCCACAGCGCGAAGTCGAACATGCCGTTGAGCCGGTGCACGAACTCGTCGCCACAGCGCTCGTACAGGTGCAACAGCACTTCGCAGTCGGAGCCCGTCTTGAACACGGCGCCCTGGGCCTGCAGTTCGGCCCGCAACTCACGGTAGTTGTAGATCTCGCCGTTGCAGACGAGCCAGAGCGTGCCGTCCGCATTGCTCAGCGGCTGATGGCCGCCCGCGAGGTCGATGATGGAGAGGCGACGCATCGCGATGCCGCAGTTGCCGTCGACGTGGATGCCTTCGTCGTCGGGCCCGCGATGGCGCGTGACGTCGCCCATCCCGGACAGCGTGGAGGCCTCGACGCCCTGCCCGTCCAGCCGGATGATTCCGTGGATACCGCACATGACCGAGTCAGCTTGTGGCGGCGGCGAACTGGCCTGCCCGGCCCAGCGCACGTCGATACACGTCGTCGTAGCGGGCGACGCTGTTGGACCACGTCCGCTCCGCCTCCACGAAGGTGCGTGCCTGGGCGCGGATCTGCGGCCACTGCTCGCGCCGCGCCAGCATGGCCTCGATGGCGCCCTCGAGCGCCGCCGCATCGCCAGCGGGAAACAGGAAACCGGTGACACCGTCGCGCACGAGCTCGCGATGCCCGCCGACGTCGGACGCGACGAACATGCGCCCCTGCGCCATCGCCTCGAGCGGCTTCAGGGGCGTCACCAATTCCGTCAGCCGCATCGACAGGCGCGGATAGGCCAGCACGTCGATCAGGTCGTAGTAGCGCTGAACGTCGCCCTGCGGCACTCGTCCCGTGAAGACGACGTGGCCGGCCAGGCCCAGTTGCGCGGCCTGGGCCTTCAGCTTGTCTTCCTGGAACCCGCCGCCGACGAGCAGCACCCGCAAATTCGGATGGCGCGGCAGCATGCGCCGCGCCGCCTCGACCAGCAGGTCCACGCCTTCGTACGCGTAGAACGAGCCCGCGAAGCCCAGGACCAAGGCACCCTCGAGACCCAGCGTGCGCCGCAGCTCCGGGTCCGGTGCGGCGCCGAAGGCAAAGGCCGCGACGTCGACGGCATTCGGGATGACCGTGATCCGGTCATCCGGGATGCCGCGCGAGCGGATGTCGGAGCGCAGTCCTTCGCAGATCGTCGTGATCTGGTCCGCACGCCGCAGCGCGAACGATTCGAGTGCCCGCGACAGCCGATAGCGCAGGCTGCCCTCCGTGGTCGTTCCATGGTCGACGGCGGCGTCCTCCCAGGAGGCGCGCATCTCGTAGACGACGGGCACGCCCGTGCGTCGTCCGACCCACAGGCTGGGCAACGCGTTGAGAACCGGCGAATGGGCATGGATGACGTCGGGCCGCGCGGAGCGCACGATCTGCTGCAGGCGCGCGGCGGTCAATCTCATCTGGGTCAGCAATCCCTCGTCGCCCGTGTTGGGCGTGCGATGGAACAGCCAGCCGTCCACGTCCTCGTCCTCCATCGTGCAACGGCCCTGCTTGGGCGTCGTCAGGTGCAGCGTGTCCCATCCGCGCGCCCGCTGCTCGCGCAGGATCGCGAGCGAGCGGAACGTGTAGCCGCTGTGCAGCGGCAGCGAATGATCGAACACGTGCAGGATCCGCAAGCTCATTGCGAAACCTCCGGCCTGCGGCCTGCGGTGCGAGCCCCCTTCGGAGCGGCCGGGCGTGCGCTCATGGCTGCGCCACCGCTTCACGCTGCGACGCCGCCGCGGCGACAGGCGTGTCGTCCAGCACGTTGCGAAGGAAGGACTCGAACATCATGAGCGTCCACAACGGCGCGCTGTAGTCGCGCGCGCCCGACTGATGGGCGTCGATCAGGTGCTCGAGGTAGCCGCGGTCGAACCAGCCGGTGTCCGCGAGTCGCTGCCCGAGGACGGCGTCACGCACCCGCTGCTTCAGCGGGCCGCGGAACCAGCGCGCCAGCGGCACCGCGAAGCCCATCTTCGGCCGGTACAGGATGTTGTTCGGCAGCTTCGGCTCCATGGCCTTCTTCAGCAGGTACTTGGCCTCCTGGCCGCGGATCTTCAGCGACGACGGCAAGGTGGCCACCCATTCGACCAGCTCGTGGTCCATCAGCGGCTCGCGCACCTCGAGCGAGTGCGCCATGCTGGCCCGGTCGACCTTGGTGTTGATGTCGCCGACCAGGTAGGTCTTCATGTCGATGTACTGGATCAGCGCGAGCGGGTCGTCCGTCGCCGCATTCGCGGCGTGGCGGTCGAACACCTGCCGCGCGGTGTAGCCCGCCAGTTCACCCTTGAAGCGGCTGCTGAAGAGCCGCTCGCGCATCGGGTCGGAGAGGATAGCCATCGAGTGGAAGTAGGCCTCGACGGACGTGCGTGCCATCCCCTCGAAGGTCGTCTTGGCGCGGAAGACGCGCGGCGCCCAGTCCGCCTTCGGATAGGCCCGGCCGAGGGTGCTGAACAGCGGCTTGCGCACGGCCAGCGGCATCGCCGCGCGGAAGCGCTCCTCGAACAGATGCATCCGGTAGCGCCGGTAGCCGCCGAAGGTCTCGTCGCCGCCATCGCCCGACAAGGCCACCGTGACGTGCTTGCGCGCGAGCTGGCATACGCGGTAGGTCGGGATGGCCGAGCTGTCGGCGAACGGTTCGTCGTACTGGCGCGCCAGCGTGTCGATCAGATCGAAGTCGTCGCTGCGCACCGTCTCGACGTGGTGGTTGGTGCGATATTGGTCGGCGACGATCTGCGCGAATTCGGCCTCGTCGAAGGCCGGGTCGTCGAACGCGACCGAGCAGGTGTTGACCTTGCCGTCCGTCAGGCCCGCCATCGTCGCCACCACGGCGCTCGAGTCCACGCCGCCGGACAGGAACGCGCCCAGCGGCACCTCGGCGATCATGCGCAGGCGCACCGACTCCTCGAGGCGATGCCGCAGTTCGGCGCACGCGTCCTCGGCGCCGATGCGGTTGTCGAGCTCGAAGCGCACGTCCCAGTAGCACTGCGGCTCGGCCGCGCGCTCGCCGCGGCGCACGAGCAGCGTGTGGGCCGGCGACAGCTTGCGGGCCTGGCGGAAGATCGTTCGCGGCTCGGCGACGTAGCCGAGGGCGAAGTACTCCTCCACCGCGGCCGGATCCATGTCGCGCGACAGCCCGCCGTGGGCCAGCAGCGCCTTCAGCTCCGAGCCGAAGACGAAGCGGCCGTCGGCCAGCCAGGCGTAGTACAGCGGCTTGACGGCGAGGCGGTCGCGCGCGAGGAACAGCGTCTGCTGGTTGCGGTCCCACAGCGCGAACGCGAACATGCCGCGGAAGCGCTTGACGCAGTCCGGGCCCCAGGCCTCCCAGGCGTGGACGATGACCTCGGTGTCGCTGCGGGTGTGGAACACATGGCCGAGCGCCTGCAGCTCGGGGATCAGCGACTGGTAGTTGTAGATCTCGCCGTTGAAGACGACCACGACGGAGCCGTCCTCGTTGAACAACGGCTGCTGGCCGGTGGACACGTCGATGATGGACAGGCGCCGATGCGCGAGGCCGACGCCCGGCTCCACGTGCACCGAGCCTTCGTCCGGGCCGCGGTGGTATTGGGCCTGGTTCATCCGCGCCAACGCGTCGCGATCGATCTCGCTGGATCCTTGCGGATCCAATATGCCGGCAATTCCACACATGTCTTGTTCCGATCAATCTAGGCCCGGGATCCGGCCAGGGCCGGCTCCCGAGTTCTGCGGTGCATTGTCCAAGAGGCGGCTCCTCAACGTCCGAGTATCAGCCGCTCATAGGCGCCGCGGTAGCCTTCGACCATGGCCTTGAGGCTGAAGCTCTCGACGGCCAGCTGGCGCGAACGCTCGCCGTGTCGCCGGCGGGAGCCCGGGTCGACGAGATAGCCCGCGAGCAGGCGCTTCAGCGCCGCGGCATCGCCCGCCTCGAACAGCGCGCCGCACTCGCCGTCCCGCACCAGTTCGACGTTGCCCCCGACGCGCGTGGCGATCACCGGCAGGCCCGTCGCCATGGCCTCGAGGATGGTATTGGAAATGCCCTCGGCCAGCGAGGGCAGCACGAACACGTCCATGCACTGCAGGAGCTGCGCGACGTCCGTGCGGTCGCCGACGAAGCAGGTCAGGTGCGCGATTCCCAGCGCCTGCGCCCGTTGCTCCAGCGCCTCGCGCAACGGGCCGTTGCCGACCATCAGCAGCCGTGCCGACGCGGCGGCGTCGCCGGACTCGCGCACGAGGTCGGCGAACGCGGCCAGCAGCGTCTGCTGGTCCTTCACCGGCTGCAGCCGGCCGACCGTGCCCATGATGACCAGGCCGTCGCCCGACAGATCCGCGGGCAGCACGCCGGCCGGCTTGCGGTCGGCGGGACGGAACTTGTCGGTGTCGACGCCGTTGCAGATGGTCGTGATCCGCTCCGGCCGGATGCCGACGCGTTCGACCAGGTAGTCGCGCAGGCTGCGTGACACGGTCACGTAGCGCTCGACGAGGGGCGAATGCAGGCGACGCAGCACCCGCTCCTTGATGCTGAGCCCGTCCAGGTCGTGCACGTCCCAGCCGTGCTCGCCGTGCACGCAATGCGGCACGCCGGCCAGCCGCGCCGGCAGCAGCGCGTCCAGGCCGGACTTGTTGCGCGAGTGCACGATCGCCGGCTTGAGCTGGCGAAACATCCTGAACAGCCGATAGCGCATCCGCCAGGTGCCGATGCGCGAGCGCTGCAGGGCGACGACCTCCGTCTCCGAACCGTTCAGGCGGTTGCGGAAATCGGAGTAGTCCTCGATGCAGACGATCCCGTGACGGAAGCTGGACGCCGGCAGGTTGTTGATCAGGCTGACCAAGCCGTTTTCCATCCCCCCGGTCACCAGGTGGTGGATCACATGCAGGATCAGGGGGCGCGGCTCGGTCATAGGGCTGCCCTCCGCCTGTCGGCTGCGGTGCGAGTTCCCTTCGGAACGGCCGGGCGTACGCTCATGCCATCCCCACGAATTCGCGCATGAACGCGGCGTCGGAGAAGCCCCAGTAGATGCCGCGCCGGCGCACGTCGAAGGCATCGACGCGCCGCAGGTTGACGCCGCCATAGGCCGACAGGCAGCCCGAGTAGCCGGCCTGCTTGACCATGTCGAGCCGCTGCGGGGTCATGTGCTCGCGCCCGCCGTACGGGTAGCCGAGCGTCACGTCCTGGATGCCCAGCTCCTGGCGCAAGGTGTCGCGGGAGCGGGTCAACTCGTCCCACACGACGGCTTCGGGCTCGGCCGCGCAATCGATGTGGTTGACCGTGTGCGAGCCGATCGTGAATCCCATCTGGCGCATGCCTCTGAGCTGCGCCCAGTTCATGTTCGGGATCGAGCCGTTGCCGCGCCGGATGTCGTGCGGAAACGGCAGGTCGGTGCCGACGATGCCGGTGGACACGAAGAACGCGGCCGGCAGCTGGTGTCGCACGAGGATGGGCACCGCGTAGTCGTGGTTGTCCCGGTAGCCGTCGTCGAAGGTGACGCAGACCAGCGGCTGCCGCGAACGCGGGATCGCCTGGGTGTCCAGCACCTCCTCGAGCGACAGCACCCGGCAGTGCTTTCGCAGCAAGGCCATGTGGCGGTCGAACTGCGCGACGCCGGTCGTCAGGTTGTTGCGCACCGCATCGGTGACGCGGTGGTAGAGCAGCACCGTGATGCGCGGCGGCAGCACGCGGTAGCCGGAGCGCCAGATCGCGTGCGAGCCATTGCCCAGGCCAGACTTCAACAGCGTCTTGGCGCGCGATTCGTGCCGGGGTTGGCGCGACGCGAGGCGCCGCTCCAGCTCGGCGAACTGGGCGAGCGTCGGCTTGCGATAGGTGTGGCCGCCCGATGCCTGCGGCTCAGCCTGCGCGGTTCCCTCCAGGACTTGCGTGACCGCCGATCGAACGAGGTCGTTGCCGACCTGTTCGAGCTGCAGCTGCAGGCCCTTGAGCGTCGAGAACGGCTCGCATTGCACGACGTCCCGAACGACCACGGCGCCCGTGTCGAGCTTGTCGTCGACCCAGTGCACGGTGCAGCCGACGCTGGTCTCGCCGTTCCAGAGTTCCCAGAACGCCGGCGGCATGCCGCGGTAGTCGGGCAGACGGCCCTTGTGGAGGTTCAGCGTGCCGAGTGCCGGCAGCGCGAACAACGGGCGGCGAAGGATCGGCGCCGCCAGCGCGAGGCCGAGTTGCGCCTCGAAGTCGCGCACGAGCGCGATGGCCTCGGGTGCATGGATGTCGGGAACGCGCGCGACCTTGACGTTCGGCCGCGACTCGAACGCGGCGCTGGCGAATTGCTCGCCTGGCGAGCCCGGCTCGGGGTCGGCGGCCGCCCTGACGCCGACGATGCGCCGACAGGCCTCCGCGAGCACCTCGGGGATCCGGCGCCAGCCGTTGCGCCGCAGGTTGAGCCACTGGCTTCGCAGAAATTGCGGCAGGCGCTTGCGCGGCGAATGCACCAGCACGAGCCAGGACAGGTTGTCGATCGAGCGATCGACCAGCACGATCCCCTTGCGCACCTGGAACGACAGGTCGCCCGTGAAGACGACGATGCGGCGCTCGGGCGACGCGCCGGCGTTGCCGTGGGCGCTCATCGACGCCTCCACGTCTGGGTGAGTTGCGCGTCCAGCAGCTCGAGGTTGTCCTGGACGAAGGATTGCAAGGCGCGGTCGGCCGCTTCAGGCGTCGCGCCGCTCACGTAGACGATCAGTTCCGCGGAGTCGTCGCCGCGCCCGAGAAGGCGGTCGACGGCCACATAGGCCTTCGCCACGGCATCGCTGCTGGTGAAACGTCCGCCGACCCAGTACACCTGCCACGCCGACACGCTGCTGTTGCCGTCGGCGCCGAGCTCGTCGCGGCGCAGCAGTTGCGCCGTGCGCAGCGCGATGATCTGCGCGCCGACGGCCAGCTGCTGTTGCCCTGCGTGGACGCGCGACCAGCGCTTGTCCTCGCTCTGCGCCAGCAGCGCGTTCGCATCGCTCAGCTTGCGCAGGCCATCCTGCTGGCGGTAGTACGCGACATAGAGGCCGACCGGCGGCAGGCCTTCCTTGCGATAGACGGCATCGACCAGGGCGGACGGGTTGTCCAGCCTCGGCTTCCATTCGCCGCCCGGCTCTCCGACGCCCGCGGACCAGCCCGAAGCGAGCGTCGCGGGTGCCGTGAACTGCGGCGCGGCCGTCGACTCGTGCAGCCCGAGCTCGCGCATGATCCAGGGCGGCACCGCGGCCAGCAGGATCAGCGCCGCGGCGACCGCGAACGTGGCGTGCATGCGGCCGCGCGACTGCGACACGGTGGCAGATGCCGGCGCTGGCGACGCAACGCGCGGCACCACCGGCTCCGACCAGCGCAGGCCGACCGCGAACAGCAGGAAGATCACGACGCCGAAGAACAGCCAGCCGTAGATCAGGTGGTCGACGCCCGTCGCGATGCGGTTGTTCGACAGATGTCCCAGCATCACGATCAGGTAGGCGCGCACCCAGTTCGCCAGCAGCGGCATCACCAGCGAGATGCCCATGAAGATCATGCGGCGCCGGTTCGAGCGGTACATCAGGTAGGCGTACAGCGTGCCCACCATGAACGAGGCGATCAGGTAGCGCACGCCGCTGCAGGCTTCGACGACCGACCATTGGCCCGACGGGATCACGAACAGCAGGCCTTCGCGGAAGACCGGCACCCCGCTCAGGCGCAGCGCGGCGATCGTGAAGTCGGCGGTCATCTGCATCAGCCACGGCAGCAGGAATTCGCCGAGCGGCACGCAGAAGAACAGGAAGGCGAGCGGAAAGATGGCCGCGCGTGCGAAACGGGTTCCGAGCACGGCGGGCACCGACAGCACCACCATTGCCACGAAGGCCAGCTGGGTGGCGGCGTTGACGGCAGCGAGCTCGCCGAGCAGCCACAGCAAGGCGACGCCCGCCATCGGCAACAGCATCCACGCATTCGGCTGCGGCGCGATAGGCGCCAGCCGGTCACGCTCGCGCCACAGCAACCAGGCGGAGATCGGCGGCACCAGGAACGCGTGCATGAAGGTCTCGGAGCGAATCCAGATGCCCACCATGCCGGCGGCCGTCGACCAGTACAGCAGCACCACGGCCGCCAGGGCCAGCACCAGCGCCGGCAGCGCCGTGCCCCAGGCGCTGCCGGGCGCCGGCAGGCTCAGGCGGACGGTCGACGACGGTGGCACGGTCGTGGTCATCCGAGATTGCGCACGACGAAGGGGCCGAGCCAGTTCGCCACGCCGATCGGCAGGCGGCGCCAAGTCTCGATCATCAGCTTGTACTTCGCGTTCGACGGATTGTTCTGCGGAATCGCGTCGCGCTTGTAGAGCTGGTATTCGTAGTGCAGCGGCGCCGGCTCGAAGCCCCAGTTCTTCTTGAACGAATACGAACCCGTGCCCTGCTTGCTGCGTCCGTAGTCGAAGACCTTGAGGCCGCGCGCGCACGCCCGCCGCATCAGTTCCCAGTACTTGAAGTCGTTGGCCGCCAGGTCGCGCGCGAGCACGTCGTCGCCGGCGTAGTACGGCAGCACCTCGTCGCGGAAGTAGAAGCTGAGGACGCTGCTGAGCGCGCGGCCATCGGGCGCGACGACTGTCAGCACCTCGCAGTCGGTCCCGAACTCGTCGAGCAGCGCCTGGAAGTATTTCTTCGGCATCGCCGGCGTGCCGTGCCGATGCACGTTGTCCGCGTACAGCGCGAAGAAGCGCTCGACGCCGTCGTCGATCTCGCTGCGCAGGCCGTTCTTGATGCCCTTGCGCACCATCGCCCGCTGCTTGCGCGGGATGGCCAGCATGTTGGCCTCCTCGTCCGCCAGGATCTCGCGGCGGAACGTGACGTAGAGATCCTGCAAGGGCCAGTCGGGATGGCGCCGCGCCACGTTGCGCAGTTCCAGGTGATCGACGCCCAGGTTGCGTCCGAGCCGCGCGGCTTCCTTCTCGAGCGCGAGCGCCACCGCCTCCGTGGCCGCCGCGACGCCGCCATAGACGCCGAACGGCAGGCTCACCAGCGAGTTGCCGAACAACGCGCTGTTCACGTGGCCCAGCGGCAGCACGCCGGCGACCTGTCCGTCGAGTTCGGCGTACAGGAAATACGTGTCGTGCCGGAAGACGTCGGCCAGGATCCGCTGCCAGCCGGCGCGATGGAAGAAGGTGGCGCCGGGACACGTCGCGACGAACGCATCCCACGCGGCGGCGGCAGCGCGATCGCGCTGCGCCAGCCTCTTGATCTGCATGGCGGCGGACATCAATTCAGCGCCCGGCCCGTCGCCGCGCCGGCCTTGAGGAAGATGTCGTCCATGCGGCCCCACTTGAAGTCCGCCAGCAGTCCGGCCAGGCGGTCTTCCATCCGGTCGATGTTGACGTAGTGGCGGAAGCGCGTCTTGGCGTCGATGCCCGCGATGCGCGGCTGCCCGACGTCGAACTCCCAGGGATGGCAATAGAAGATGGCGGCCTGCTGGTCGACCTCGTGCACGCGCTTGATCATCCAGCGCGACACCGGGTAAGGCAGCAGGCGGAAGTAGCCGCCGCCGCTCGAAGGCAGGTTGCGTCGGAAGACGCGCAGCGTGGTGATCGGCACTTCCAGCAGTTCGGGCTTGACGCGGTAGGCGAAGCGCGGCGCGTCCGGCATCCCGTAGTGATCGTGGCGGATCGGATAGATGCTGGAGCTGTAGCGATAGCCGGCGCGCGACAGGCAGTCGAACGCCCAGAGATTGGCCGTGCCGATCGAGAAGCTCGGCGCCCGATAGCCGGCCACCGCGCAGCCGCCGATGTCTTCGAGGATGCCCTTGGCGCGGCTGATGTCGTCGAAGAACTCGGCTTCGCTCAGGTCGCTGGCACGCTGGTGTCCGTAGCCATGGCTGGCGAGCTCGTGGCCCTCGCGCACGATGCGGCGGATCAGCTCCGGATAGCGCTCCGCGATCCAGCCGAGCGTGAAGAACGTGGCCTTGGTGTCGTGCGCCGCGAGGATCTCCAGCAGCCGGCCGACATTGCGCTCGACCCGGCACTCGCGATGGCCCCATTCGCTGCGCGCGATGTACGGCGCGAACGCGGAGACCTGGAAGTAGTCCTCCACGTCGATGGTCATGGCGTTGATGATCGTGTCCGCCGGCATGGAATCCAGTCTCAAGTTAACGGGGCTCGACCAGCCACTGCGCGAGATCGGCAGCGATGCGCTCCGCCGCATGCCCGTCCCAGAACTCGGGCGTGCGGCCACGCTTGCCCCGGCCCTGCAGGATCTCATCGATGCATTGCAGGATCGCGACGCGATCGTCGCCGACCATGGTGTTGGTGCCCTCCTCCACCGTGATCGGCCGCTCGGTGTTGGCTCGCAACGTCAGGCAGGGGACGCCCAGCGCCGTGGTTTCCTCCTGCAGGCCGCCCGAGTCGGTCAGCACCAGCGTGGCCTCCGCCATCAGGCCCAGCATCTCGAGATAGCCCTGCGGCGGCAGCAGTACCACGCGCTGCGGGTCGATCAGGCTGGCGAGGCCGAAGCGCTCGATGTTGTTGCGCGTGCGCGGATGCTGCACGAACACGAGCGGCAGGCGCGCGGCAACCTCGGCGAGAACGCCCAGCAATCGGCCCAGCACCTGCGCGTCATCGACGTTCGACGGCCGGTGCAGCGTCACGACGCCGAAGCGTCCATGGGCGGTGAGCACGGCCGGATCGATGCCGTGCGCACGCAGCGTGTCGGCCGCGCTGTGCGCGTGCTCGCGATTGGCGAGCAGCGAGTCGATCATCACGTTGCCGACAAAACAGATGCGCTCCGGCGCGATGCCTTCGCGCAGCAGGTTGTCGCCGGCGCTGCGCTCGGTGATATAGAGCCGGTCGGCCACCTGGTCGGTGAGGACGCGGTTGATCTCCTCGGGCATCTTGCGGTCGTAGCTGCGCAGCCCGGCCTCGACGTGCACCACCGGCACGTCCTTCTTGACCGCCACCAGCGTGCAGGCGAGTGTCGAATTGACATCGCCCACCACGATCACGCAGCAGGGGCGGTGCGTGTCGAGCGCCGGCTCGAAGCGGCGCATGACGTCGGCCGTCTGCACGGCATGGCTGGCGGATCCGACGTCGAGATTGATGTCGGGTCGCGGCAGTCCGAGATCGGTGAACAGGCGATCGCTCATGTCCCGGTCATAGTGCTGGCCGGTGTGCACGAGCATCGTTCGCAGGCTAGGCGCATGCGTCGCCAGCGCGCGCAGGATCGGGGCCATCTTCATGAAATTGGGACGCGCGCCCACGACGCACATCACCGGGCCGAGTGCACTGGAGGTCGATGAATCGGCGGTCATGAAGGGTTCTCGTCCTGGCCCTGTTCCTGGGCCGGCGGCGGCTTGACGGCGCTCACCAGTTTCAGCAGGGTCGCCAAGGTGTTCTGGCTGAGGCGTTCGACACGCAGCATGCTGGCCTCGACGCGTTCCAGCTGCGCCTGCCCTTGCTCCGCCACGAGCGCGCTCAGGTGGCGGGTGAGGCGGTTCGCAAGTTCCGGATCGAGCCCGATGCGCGACAGGTCGGCGTTGATGTCGTGGCCGTTCGTCGGCGACGCCTTGCGAAGCGCGCCGCCGTCGCCGCCGACGTCGAGCTCGATGTCGATGGCGGTCTCGGTCGCGAAATCCTTGACGACTTCGGCGACGTCTTCGACGCTCAGGTGCGTGCGGCTGTTCAGGAACCCCAGCAGCAACAGCCGATCGCAGATGGAATTGATCCGGCGCGGGATGCCGCCGCTGGCCTCGTAGATGGCCGTGAAGGCCTGGTCGTCGAACGTCGGCAAGCCGGTCGAGCCGGCGCACTTCAGCCGATGCTGGATGTAGCCGCGCGTCTCGTCGCCGTTCAACGGCCCGATGTGGCAGGTCGCGGCGACGCGCTGGCGAAACTGCTCCATCTCGGGCCGCCGCAGGATCTCGCGGAACTCGGGCTGGCCGATCAGGAAGCTTTGCAGCAGCGCCTTGTTGCCGAACTGGAAGTTCGACAGCATGCGCAATTCCTCGACGGCCCGCATCGTGAGGTTCTGGGCCTCGTCGACGATCAGCAGGCAGTGCTGGCCCTTGCTCACCTTGCTGAGCAGGAAGGCCTCGAGCGCGATCAGCAGTTCGGACTTCGGGATGCCCTTGACGTTGAAACCGAACGCCGCGCCCACCATGCGCAGCGTGTCCTCGGCGTCGAGCTGCGTCGTCACCAACTGCCCGATGATGACGTTGCTGCCATGCATGCCTTCGATCAGCGTGCGCAGGATCGTCGTCTTGCCGGCCCCGATCTCGCCGGTCACGATCACGAAGCCCTCGTTGCACGAGATGCCGTACTCGAGGTAGGCCCGCGCGCGGCTGTGCTGCTTGCTGCCGAAATAGAAATTGGGATCGGGGCTGAGCAGGAACGGCTTGCTGGTCAATCCATAGAAGGCTTCGTACATTCGTCAGATCTGCAATGAGAGTGTGGCGAGCAGCGCCGATTCCGTGTAAGGGGAGTCGCCGAAGGAAATGGAGCGGCGCGCGCCAAGCGAGAAGTTCGTCCGCATGCCGAGCTGGGTGACCCAGTTGGCGGTAATCGTCCGCAATGCGACACGGCTGCCGCTGTTGCGATCGAGCGTCCTCGACTCCGAGAGGGTCAGGTTGGCCGAGCTCAGCGGGGTCAGTCGCTGCGACGCCGACAGCGAGATCGAACGCTGTCGGATCGCGCTGCCGTCGGACAAGGAGTCCACCGCCGAGGACAGCGGGTCGAGACGGCTCGTGTCGCCCTGCAGCGCTGAAAGCAGCAAAGAGGTTCGCAGGCCGATGTAGGCCACCGAGAACGACAGGTTGCGTTGCAGGGAGACGGCGTCGGTCAGGAAACCCGATGGCACGACGACCAGCGGATTCAGCCCCAGCGCCTGCAATTCGAGCAGGGTCTGGCTGGCTCGGGTCACCGGGTCGGGGTACTTCGAAGCCAGTTGCAGGTAGATGAGATCGAACGCCGTCATCAACTGGCCCTGGGAGGCCGCGGATCCGTTGTCGATCACCTGGCGCGAATCGCTGACCATCCACACCGTCTGGCTGGTTCGATGCTGGAAACTGAACGTGTAGGCGTCGCCGAAGTAGCGCTTGTCGTCCTGCAGCACGAGCGTCGTGCGTTCGGACGGCTTCCAGGTCAGACCGCCACCGTAGGTCGTGTCGTATTTGAGATTCAGGGTTTCGACATCGTTGCCCTCGCGGCCGCCGCGCAGCGTGAACTGCAGTTCGCCGTCCGGACTGAAGATGAGGGAGCCGACGGCGCTCTTGTTCGTCGTCGATCGACCCTGGCTGAAACTGGTCTCCTCGTCGGAAACGTCCAGGCCCCAGCCCATGCGAGCGGTCGTCTGCGCCGTTCCCAGGTGGGCGCTGCCACCGGAATTCGTGGAATTGCCGATCCCTTCCGAGCCACTGTGCATCGTCGCGTAATCTCCGCCCAGGCGATAGGCGACGTTGCCCGCCAGAGTGCCTTGGAGATAAGGAGTCAGCGCCAAGGACTCGACCTGGGTCTGGTTGTCGGTGTGCAGACTGGCATCCGGCGTCTGCGTTCCGAGCGCGCTGATGTTCTGGCGCGAGATGCTGGCGTTCGCATCCACGAAAAGATGGTGATCGAGCATCTGCGTCTGGACGGCGGTCTCGAGAGACTGCTGCATCGAATCCGGAGACGTGCTGCGGGCGTAGGTCAGGCCGATCAGGGAATAGTTCAGGTATCCCTGCGCCCAGCCGGCGGCGCTGCGCAACTGCAACCCGGGACTGACCTGCGTGATGAGATCGGGGCGTCGGTCGGTGGGCGTCAGGTTCGCGTTGTTGGTCAGCGTCTCGTTGGCGGTGATGCTCGGCGTAATCGCGAACGGGCGGCTCGCGTCTCCGCCCGTATCGGGCTGCGCATGGGCGTCGACCAGGGCCAGGCTCAGCAGGCCGAGCACGGTCAGCCCGAGCCGATCGATCGCGACAGGGCGCGGATTTCGGCGGTCAGGCTTCGCGCGCGCCACGACGACGACCATCATCAGGCCGCCGGCTGCCGATCGCCCGCGCCGCCGTATGCATACCCATGCCCGTAGCCGTATCCGTCGCCGGCAGGCGAACCGGCGCGCGACATGTTCAGGAGCAGCATCCGCACCGGACACGATTCGATGGTCGCCAGCGCGCGCTGGACGTCGGCGCGCAAGGTCTTCTCCGCCTGGACGACCATGACGACCTGGCCCACCTGAGTGGCAAGCACACGCGCTTCGGTGGTGAGCAGCAGCGGCGGCGAATCGAAGATGATGATCCGGTCCGGGTAGCGCTTGGCGATGTCATCGAGCAGCAGACGCATCGCATCGCTGGCCAGCAGTTCCGTGGAGCGGGGGTGCGGCGTGCCGCTGGGCAGCAACGTCAGCTTCTCGATGCTGGTGCGAAGCAGCACGCTGGACATGTCCGCCTCGCCCTTGAGCACGTCGAGCAGGCCCGGGCTGGGCGGCAGGTTGAGCATGCGCATCAGCGACGGCCTGGCGACGTCTGCGTCCACCAGCATCACCGTATTGTCGAGCTCGGCAGCGATGCTCATGGCCAGGTTCACCGCCGTGAAGCTCTTGCCCTCGCCGGCCAGCGCGCTGGTCACCATGATCAGGTTGCCGTGATTCAGAATCGACGCGCCCTTGCCCATCGCATTGCTGATGAGTGGTCTCTTGATGACACGATATTGGTCGGCCGCGTGCGAACGCGGCGCATTCGGCGTGACCAGGCCGGCGGCCGCCAATGCCGCCAGGTCCAGTTCGACCAGCTTCGCCACGGCAACCGCCGGGGTCGCGACGGACGACACCTTCACGGGCTGCGCAGTGGCGGCGCTCGGCGGCATGGGAAGCGCTGCGGGCACCACCGGCGTGTCCTCCGGCATCATCGCGCCCGCCCTGCGCAATTGTTCGAGTCGCTCCGCGGCTTGTTCGATCAAACTGGCCACGTCACTCCCCTCCCGCGCGGCGAGCGGCCACGATGGACATCACGATGATCATGGCGACGAAAATTCCCACGAGGGAGCCGGAACCGGCAAGAAACCGCATCAGATAGACCTTCTCGAGTCGCTTCTCCGCTTCGCTCGTCACGCGAGAAACGATTCCGAGCACCGGAAGCTCCAGTTGCGCACGCAGGTCGCCCGTGTTGAAGAACACGGGGCGAAGCTGACTGGCCACGAACGCGAATCCGAAGCCCGAGCCCAGAGCGGCACACAGCGCCGCCGCAAGCAGGATGAGGCGATTCGGAGACACCGGCTTGTTGGAGACCCGAGGCGGGTCGATCAGGCGGAAATCGGCCACACCCGACGCCGACTCGAGGTCTCCGGACATCACCGCGGACTCGCGCCGGGCCACCAGATCCTCGTAGTTCTTCTTGTTGATCGTGTAGTCGCGGTTGAGCTGCGAGGCTTCCGCCTCGAGTTGCGGCGCCGTCTTGATCGCATCCTTCGCGCGCTCGTAGCGCGCGGAATAGTCCGACACCCGAGCCTGGAGACTGGCAACCTGAACTTCCGAGGTCGCCAGCAGTCGGTTCAGTTCCTGATAGACCAGGTTCTCGTTGTTGCCGGACGAACTGAGCGTCGGCATCGCCATCGCGGCCTTGCGCAGTTCCGCGACCTGTTTCTTCTTCTGCTCCTCGAGCTCCGCGATCAAGTGCCGCGTCGCGAGCACGTCGGGATGCTGCTCGGTGTAGCGCTGAAGCAAGGTGTCGAGGTTCTTCTTCTGCAGGTCGATGCGCGAATCGATCTCCGGAGTCGCCAAGTTGACGGCGGACTCCTGCAGCAGGCTCTGCGTCGTCAGGTTTGCGTTGGCGGCCTTCTCGTTGTTGAGCTGCGTCTTGGCGGCGTCGCGGGCGTTCTCCGCCTCGTGCAGCGCCACGCGAGCGGCGTCCAGCTGTTCGCCGAGCGTGGCCAGTTGCGACGCCGAATCCCTGCCTTCGGAGAACTGGAGGTTGATGTTCTTGAGCTTGAACTCCTTCAGCTTCGCTTCTGCCTCCTGCAGCTTCTCCTCGTAGCTCTTGATCTGGTCATTGATGAACAGCTTGGCCGTGGCGGTGTCGCTGCGCGAGTTGCCTAGGCTGGACTCGACGAAGATGGAAACGAATGCCTGGATCACACGCTGCGCCTTCGCGGGATCGGAATCGCGATAGGACAGCGTATACAGGTTGTCGCGGCCGACGCTCTTGATCTCGAGCCCGTTCATGAGCTTGGCGACGAGTTCTTCCTGGCGCGCCTTCGAATCGACCTTCAGGTCGAGATCGGCCATGCGGACCAGCTTTTCGACGTTGGGGCGGCTGATCAGCGTCCGGCTCAGCATCACCACTTGCTGGTCCACGTTGGGTTGCACTGCCAGGCCCGACATCAGCGGTCGCAGGATCGATTGCGTGTCGACATAGATCCGCGCGGTCGCTTCGTAGTCATCCGGGATGCGGAAGACCACGACCACGGCGACCACGCCGATGACCCACGCCACCAGCAGCGATTGCCAGCGAAACCTCCACATGCCCTTGGCGATGGCAAGTGCCTGGTCTATCAACTCTTCCATGGAATACGTGCTATCGCGTCAGTGAACCGCGCGCCTTCAGAGGCCGGCCGGCGGTTGCTCGAGGACGGCCAGAGCCTGGCCGCAGAAGGAATCAGAAGAAGCTCTGGGGGATGATCAGCACATCGCCCGGCTTCATTTCGACATTCGCCGAGATGTCACCGCGCTTGATCAGATCCTTCAACCGGACGGCGTATTGCGCGTGTTCCGACGTGCGCAAGATCGTGGCGTCGTTGCCGGCAGCGAAGTCCGTCAGGCCACCGACGGCGATCATCACGTCCAGCAAGGTCATCTGTTGCTTGTAGGGCAGGAACTGGGGACGCGCCGCCTCGCCGATCACGCGGATCTGCTGGCTGTAGGGACCGACGAAGCTGGTGACCACCACCGACACGTTCGGGTCGATCACGTACTTGGCGAGGCCCTTCTGGATGTCAGCCTGGATCTGCGCGGGCGTCTTGCCCTGGACGACGAGATCGTTGATCAGCGGCGTCGAGATCTTGCCGTCCGGACGGACGGTGACGGTCATGTTGAGTTCGGGATTGCGCCATACCGTGATGTTGAGCGCATCGCCCGATCCGACGATGTAGCTGTAGTCCTGGGTCGCCGCCGACTGCGGCGCCGGCGGCAGGCCCGAGGCCACGCTCGTGCATCCGGCCAGCAGCCAGGTCAATGAACACAGCAGCACGCCAAGCGCAACGCGTACGGTCGAACCAATAGATCTTGTCATGGTGTCCTCCACAAACAGACGTGACCGACGCAGTGCTCCAGAAGGAGCTCCCGCCCCAACCATACACGCCTCAAGCCGCCCGCTTCCCTCCAGCAATCCTCGCTAGGATGATGGCACATCCAAGCGGGCCGCCGCAAGGTTCAGATGTGGGGAACGACCCCCGGTTTGGGTGAACACCGATGCCCCGGACAAGCATTCCTGCACGGGGAAGCGGCTTTGCAACACAACTGTCATGCCGGCATCGGGCCTCAGCCTCGCAAGCGCGGACGGATGAGCATCAATAGCAGTTGCTGCAAGGGATTGGCGTTGCCGCCTGGGCGCCAGGTGAAGCGCAGTCGCTCCCTGTAGGCGTCGAAGTGCATGCCCCACGGCGCGAACCTGAACGAGCCTCGGCCCAGCAGCACCTTGAGGACGTTGGTGCCCATCACGCCGGCGCACAGGTCGCACGCCATGCCCGTCGACGGTCCTCGCTGCTCGATGAAGTTGACCGCCTCCGGCGCGACAAGGTAGTTGCGCTGCAGCATCGCCGGCGACAGGCCCGCGATGAAGCGCGCGAACTGCTCCTGGTGATCGTGGCCCTCGACCTTGAAATACCGCTCGAAGCTCATCCCGGGCGGCGCGAAGCCGAGCATCGCCACGCCCATACCCAGGGGGGCAGCCGTAAGGGCCGGAATGCCGCGTTCGTAGCAGGCCTTGAAAAGCAGCCGGCGCGCAGGCATTGCGAAGAAGTCGATGCCATCGACGAAGACATCGACGCCGCGCAGGAACTCGTCGACGTTGGCCGGCGTGACGCCGTCCGGGAATGTCCGGATGTCGGCTTCGGGGTTGATGTCGCTGGCGATGCCCGCCATGACGTCGACCTTGGGCTGCCCGATCGACGACATGAAAGCGCCCGCCTGGCGATTCATGTTGTGGATCTCGAACCGGTCGAAGTCGGCAATGTTGAAGTTGCCGACCCCCAGTCGCGCCAGCGTCCGCAGGTGCGCCCCGCCGACGCCGCCCATGCCGGCAATGGCGACACGCTTGTGCCGCAGCGTCTCCTGCTCCGCCGCGGTCACCCATCCGAGGTTGCGCGAGAACGCACGCTGGTAGTCGAACGTCACGGAGGACACGGCGCAAGTACCTCGTCAGGTTGGTTGAATGGCGGCCGATGCGTCGCTGCCTGGGCAAGATTCCTCGAATCAGCGCCACTGCCCGGCGCGGGCCTGGCGCAGGATATCAACAGCTGCAAGCGCTGCGTGCGCTGCTTCGCGAAAATGCCGGGGACATGCCAGGAGTCGAAGGCATGGCGGAATCGACCGTCATGCCACCGTCGATGCCGCCGCGGGTGAATGGGCAACCTTGCTCCCGAGCCCTCCCGTTGGAGCGCGGCAAGCTGATTTCACGAAAACGGATCGTCCCGCAAGCCGCCCAGAGCGAAGAACGTGCGCATTTCGTTGAGATCGCGCCGGTATCGGGGAATCAAGCGCTTCTGCAGACTATGGATCTGCTGCTTCAATGCCGCCGGCAACGCGCGATCCGCCGTCTTGACGATCATCAGGAAAGGCACCTTGAAGGTCGAAACCACTCTGACATCGGCCGCCAGGTATTCCGCGGCAAGCGCGACAAAGTCTTCCTTGAGAAATGCCGCACGAAGCGAACGCTCGTAATCCAGAGAAAATATGTGCGGCTGATATCGGCGGTTCATGTACGCAAAGCACAAAACCGATTTGAGCGACTTCAATCGGCAAAAGTCCGTCAGATAGATCGCGCCGCCCGGCTTCAGGACTCTTCGAATCTGCCTGAAACAATCTGCCAGCAGTTGCTCGGTCGGCAGATGATGCAGCGCCACGGTACTGATCACGGCATCCACGCTCTGGTCGGGCACGCTTTCCAGCCGGGAAATGTCGCCCAGTCTGAATCGAACATTCGTCAGTCCCAGACTCGCCACGTGGCGTTCGGCATCGCTGAGCATGGTTGGCGACAGATCGATTCCCGTGAATTCGATATCCGGATTCAGCTGGGCGATTTGGGCCAATTGGGTCGCGGGGCCACAGCCGAGATCGAGCACGGATTTGCAGCCGCGTATGACCTGGCTGATCCGCGCGGACTGAAACAGGTAGGAGGCGGCCATGACGCCCTCGATGCGGCCGGCCTCCGCATACCCTGCGACCTGTTCCGGGTCGTCCATCACGAGGTCGGGTTCGGGCTCCCGTGGCAACGTGCGCGAGACGACAAGTTCGCGCAAGAATGTCAGGATGAGGCTTGGCCGAAGCATGCCGTTCAGTATAGTTGTTCAGCAGGCTTGCGAGTGGATTCGCACTGACGCTGGCGCGAGCGTCGCGCTCCATCATTTCCACTTGCGCCGTCATCCACGGCTCGTCGAGGCGGCCCTCGCCACCAGCACGGCATATGAAAAAAAATCGCGCCCGACTGGGCGCGATCCTGGTTCTGGCCATCAACGCAAACGGGCTTCAGACCCGCTCACGCTGGAAGCCGGTCACGATTGGCTCTTGCGCTTGCTGGCGATACCCAGGCCAAGCAACGCGATACCGGCGAGTGCCAGCGAAGCCGGCTCCGGAACGCCGTTGAAGTCGACGCCACCGCTGGCGTTGGTGATCGACACGACATTTCCGTTTTGGAGGATGCCCTGGGTCGTGTTGTTGTACTCGCTGAACGCGAGGCTGTAGAACGGGATCGGTTGCGAGAAGAACGCCCGCCCGGTGCCGGTCGTGCAATTGGCGTCCGCAACATTCGCGGCACCGATGGCAGCGGTTCCAGCGCCAGTGCAAAGGCCAAAGGTGTTGATGGCGTTGATGTAGGCGCCGCCCAGGGCGTCGAAGCCGGCGGTGCCCGAGACGATGCTACCGTCGCCGAGCAGGATGTCGTCGCTGGTCGTGCCGCCCACGGTCGCGTTCGTCAGCGTCGTCGCGTTCGCTTGCGTGAACGTGGTGTTCACGTTCGGGTCCGCATAGACCTTGAAATTCAGCGTGTTGATGTTGTACGTGCTGTTCGCCCCGTAGGCGGTGCCGCTGGCCAGCGTATCGGTGAAGCTGAAGGTCAGGTACAACTGGTAGGTGACGTCCAGGCCACTGGTGCCCGGCAGAATCGTGTTGCCGGCGTTGGTGAAGGACGAATACTGCACCCAGCCGGAACCACTGAAGGTGGTGGCGCTGGTCGCGGTGATCAGTTCGGAGCTCGTGCCGGCGATGAAGTCAGCGTAGAACGGAGCGGCCGTCGTCGCGCCGCCGAGCGCCGTGGGCGTCACCTGGAAGAGAGGCGAAGCACCGGCAGTCGCGCACAGCGCTGCCAGGGCGACGCCTGCGAACATGTTCAATTTGAAGAATTTCACGATTGATCCTTTCGAGCGGGGATAGAGCCTGACAGCATCGACTTGCGCGGCCATGGTGCCGGCTTGTACGAGCGTCATAAAAGCACGACCCGTGCCAGAAAATAAAATTCATTCAAATCAATGACTTGGCGCATCGGGCTTCTTTTCCAGGCGGCCCGATGTAAAGGAAATCGACGCCATGAACGGGGGCCATTTCTCGTTGCGGGGTTCTGCTTCAAGGACGAACTTGAAGTTGATCCACGCTCGGCCGGCCTGCGCGGACGGACGGCGCAGCGGCATGACCCATCCGAAAGACCACGAACGCACGCCCCGCGGGACACAGCTCGGCCCAGCCCGTTGCGAGCGCGTCGCGGAGCTCCTGGCTGATGGACGTCGATCCCTCCAGTGCGTAGAGCGGTGAGGCCGCGAACACCTGAAACGACCACCCCAGCAGCGTTGCGCGAAGCCAGAGCCGTTGCAGCAGCCGCCCGGCGTTGACGGCAGCCACCTCGACCGGCCCGGTCGCCGTCACGACACAGAGATGCGGCGCGAGACGGCACGGAAGATCCGCAGCCCGCAGGCCGATGAAGCGATGCACCCCCAGGATGTTCGCGATGCGCTGGACCGGCCACCGCCGCAAGGCCAGGAACGCCGGACGTTCGAACACGGGCAATTCCAACGCGCCCGCCGGCAAGCCTTCCGATGCCGACGCGTGCCAGCCGACGTCGAAGCGGATCGAGCCGAACAGTTCACGATGGAGCTCCTCGTTGCGAAAGCGTTCGCTCTCCGCCCGACGTATCAGCCGCAGGCTTCGGCTCCTGGACGCCGGCGTGTCGAGCCAGACCAGATCCGCGCCCTCCACCGAGGCCGATTCCTGGGCGAACCGATGCTGCTCAGCCGGTGAAAGCACCGGCCCGGTGAAGCGCAGGCGCCGGTTGCTGTGGCGTGCCTCAAGCGCCGACTCCAGAGGCTCGGAGGCGGCTGCCATGGTCCTTGCCGACAGGCCCGCGATCAGTCGCGAGCCCACGCCGTCACCGATATGCCATGCGGCCTCCAGGCGGATGCCCAGGGCGGCACCACGGATCTGCAGGTTCTGCAATGCCGCGCCAAGAGAGATCAGCCCGAGGATTCGCCTGCTGCCGCGTGCCTGCAGAAACTCGTCGGTCGCCAGCACGCGCAGTCCGTCGGCACAAGATTCCAGCCGAAACACATGCTTGTTGTCCGCGGACGGCGCAGCCATGGCTGCGGCGCAGAGCGACTCGAACTGGGCTTTGGACAAGGCCGGCATCGGCTGCATCTTGACACCGCTCGTGGTTGTGGCGGCGATTCTATGTTGCGCCACCGTGCGATCCCATTCGTCGGCCGCCTCTCCGACGGCGAGGATCCGCATTGCCATGGTCGAATCGAACGCGCGGTTGGAAATGGACTCGCTTCTGCCGGACCGCCCGGCACGCAGCGGAACAAACGTTTACGCCAAGATCACTGCCAAGTCGTAAGATCAAAAGTCGCTTCCGACACGGAACGAGCGCCATGACCGATCCACTCGACCTTCCACCCGCCGCGCCGTTGAGCTCCGCCAAGCCCGACGTTCGGCCCACGTTGCGCTTGTCCGTGCGCCGTCTGCGGGTCGATTTCTCGTCAGGCTTCGATCGCCTCTGGAACGGCGGAGATGCCTACCGCACGCAGTACATGAATGCGCTGTCGATGAGCTTTCCGGTCGGCGAGCAGTTCTTCATCGACTCGCTGAAGCGGGGCGTGAAGACGCTGCCACCCGAGCAGCAGGCCGCCTGGGCCGAGGAGCTTCGCGGATTCGTCGGGCAGGAGGCGACGCACCGCTTCATTCATGCCCAATTCAACGCCGAGCTGGAGCGCCAGGGCTTGCGCAACCACTGGCAGAACTGGGCCGCCCGGCGCGTCGAGAAGACCAAGAACTTCCAACCGATCAATCATGTCGCCATCACTGCCGCGTTGGAGCATTTCACCGCGGTGCTGGCCCTGGGCGTGCTCACGCATCCAGACTGGCTTGCTGGCGCATCGCCCGAAGTCGCGCTGATGTGGCGTTGGCACGCGGTCGAGGAGAGCGAGCACAAGAGTGTCGCCGTCGACGTGTACCGGGCAATGGGAGGCTCCGAGCGGCGACGCAAGTTCTGGTTCGTCTTCATCGCGCTGCAGTTCTTCGCAGAGTCCAGCCTCCAGACCTTCATCAACCTTTGGCACAGTGGTCACTGGTGGCGGCCGCGCACCTGGTGGAATGCGGCGCGCTTCCTGATCGGTCCTGGCGGCCTGTGGTGGGCCAGCGCCGCGCCGCTGGCGGCCTACCTGCGACACGGCTTTCACCCGACCGACTTCGACGACGCCGCCGAGATCTCGGCCTGGCTCGACGCGCAGCGCCAGGCCTATTCGATCGTCGCGTGAACGCGAAGCTGCAGTCGATGCCGTCCGCCTGACCTGTCGGCCGACGACGATCGGCCCTGAGTCAGAGGTCCTTGCGCAGGCTGGTCACTTCGGCGTGCCCCGCGAACTTGTCGCCGAGCGCGGCGAGCTTGTCCAGTTCCAGACGCGCGTCCCCCTTGTCGCCCGCCTTGAGGTACAACTTGGCCAGATCGAGCCTGAAGCCGTCATTGGTCGGCGCCAGCGCCACGACTTTCTTCTGCAGTTCGACTGCCTTGTCCAGCTGCCCCGCGGTGCCGAGAACGAGTGCCATCGTATCCATGAAGGCCGGCTGGTTGGGCGCCAGTTGATTGGCCTTCTCGGCGTATGCCAGCGCCTCCGGTTTGTGCTGGGCGCTGGCCACCCACGCGAGGTTGTTGTACGCCGCAGCGTTGCCGGGCTGGAGCTTGAGCACGGTGGCATAGGCCGCCTCCGCCGACACGTAGTCCCCGCGCGCCAACGCGGTATCACCGACATGGAACACGAAAGTCGAGTCTGTCGGATGGTCCTTGCGCCAGCTGGCCTCGAAGGCTCGGGCCTCCGCGCCGGTACCCGAGGCCAGCAACACCGAATAGAGCTTCACTGCCAATTCATTGGAGCTCGTCTGCTTGATCCCTGCGCGATAGGCTTTTGCCGCGCTGGCCCAGTCGCGCCGCTGCGCGTCGAGATCGCCCTCCAACGCGAAGCCGACGGACTCGGTCGGACGTTGTCGCTGGACCGTGCGCGCAACGTCAAGAGCGCCCTGGAGATTCCCTGTGGCAGCGTCGATGCCCACCAGTCTGCGTTGTGCCTCGATCAGATCGGGCTTGATGGCAAGCGCCTTGCGCAGAGTCTCGCGTGCGCTGTCCCGGTCGCCGCCCTGCAGCTGCGCATCGGCCAGCCGCACCAGGGGCTCCGGTGAACCGGGCGCCAGCTCCGCCATCTTTCTGAAGGTCGCGATTGCCTGGTTCAGGTCATTTGATTGCTGCTGAACCTCTCCCAGCGCTTCGAGGATGGCGGGCTGGTCGGGCAACGCCACGGCCGCGTTCTGTGCTGTCGTGCCCGCCATGCGCAGGTTCTTGTCGCTCAGATACAGCTTGATCAGCAGCAGCCGTGGGGCCGGCAGGGCCGGATTCGCCGCGATGGCCTTCTGCAGATAGTCCGCGGAGGCTCCGCTCGACGTTCCCGGAATCAGGGCGAGCGCCATCAGGACGGCGCTGTTCTTGGGATTGCTTGCGGAGAATGCCTCGAGCCGCTTGCGCGCGTCCGTCGGCTTGTTCTCCTTCATGTCGAGCGACGCCAGGCTCGCCACCGCTGGATAGTAGGTCGGCGCCATGGTCAGTGCCTTCTCGAAGCTCCGACGTGCCGCTGCGACATCTCCCATGGTCAGTTGGACACGGCCGCGCAGATCGGAAGCGAGCGGCCGCCCGGGCTCCTTGCGTTCCAGCGCGTCGATGGCACGCAGCGCGCTTTCATGGTCGCCCCGCTTCATGTACGCGCTGATGAGCGCGAGATCCGCCGACGTGCCCTTGTCGCTCGAGGCGATCCCTTGCAATTCCTCGAACGCCAGCGGCGCCTGTCCATCGACCATGTGCGCCACGGCCAGGGACGTGCGCACGCTCGCATCGGTCGGATCCTCCTTGGCCGCCTTGCCGAAGTACTCCTCGGCGGTCTTGACATCGCCATTCTGCATGTAGGCTTCAGCGGCCACGGCATAAAGCTCGGGGGGCACCTGTCCGTTCGTCTCGCCTGCTTCCAGCGTTGCCAGCGCACGATCCGGCTGATTGGAACGCAGATAGGTCGCGATCAGCATGCGTCGCGCGGTGAGGGCCTGGGGGGCGATCTTCACGGCGTGCTCGAGGTAGGTTTCGGCCTGCAGCATGGAGCCTCCCTGGAGCTCGACGCCGCCCGCCAGCAACAGGATGGACGGGCTGTTCGGCGCGAACTTGAGCAGTTGCTGCGTCAGTTGCCGCGCCCTCTCCATGTTCTTGCGCGCATAGGCGATCAGCGCTTCGATATAGATCGCTTGCACGGTGTTGCCGGTGACCTTGCGCATCTCGCCCAACTGCTTCTCGGCCTCGTCCATCTTGTGCTGCGACATCAGGATCGCCAGGATGGCCAGGTGCGAAGGCGTGGAGTTGGGATCGATCGCCAGGGTCTTGCGATAGTCGGCGATCGCCTGATCTGGCTCGGACTTCAGATACATGTGGATGTCGCCCTGCAGTCGCAACGCCTCCACGCTGCGCGGATTGCGCTGCAGAACCTTGTTGGCGAGCGCGATCGCGGCATCCGCGTCGCCTTCGCGGGCGAGGAAACGCGCTTGCGCAACCAACGCGGGCTCGAAGTCAGGAGCCGCGGCGAGCGCCGCCTTCAGCGAGGCGTCGGAAGGCTCGCGCTGGCCTTGCATCGCGTAGGCGTAGGCAAGCGAGGTGTCCAGGTCCGCCTCCGCCAAGGCCGTCCCCATCCGGGTATTCGCATAGTCGTCGGTCAGCTTCTTGTATTGCGATTCCGCAAGAAGCAATGCCGCCAGCTTCGGCACCACCTGGTCGGTTGCATAGTGCAGCGCCTCCGCCTTGTGCAACTCGAGATCCGCCGCCCCGAAATCCCCCTGATCCAACAGGACGGATCCGAGCAGGAACCTCGCCTCGCCGGAGTTCGGATCCGCCTGCAGCGCGTTCTTGATCTGGATGACGGCCGTCTTGTTGTCGTTCTTGGCCATGCTCGCCTTGGCCGACGCGATCAGCTTCTGCGGCGAATCGTTTCCGCAGCCGATGAGGCACGACGAGATCAGCACGGCGAAAGTCGCTGCTGCAGCTTTGTTCTTCATGTTTCGGAGCCCCGCGGAAAAACCCGTATCGACACAGCACTCGAGATCACTTGAGCCCCAACCGATTCATCAGGTCGTAGAGCGTCGGGCGACTCACCCCCAGCAGGTCGGCCGCCTTGACGATGTTGCCATTGACCCGCCCGAGCGCGGCCAGGATCGTCTTGCGTTCCGCCGCCTCGCGCACCAGCCGCAGGTCGAAGGACGACGTGTCCGTGTCGTCCGCCGCCGCGCCCCCCTTCAGGCCGAGGTCACGCGCGGTGATCTGGTTGCCGTCGGCCATGATGACGGCGCGCCGGATGCAGCTCGCCAGCTCGCGCACGTTGCCGGGCCACGCGTGCGCCTCGATGGCCTTGGCCGCGTCCTCGCCGAGCATCATCGAACCGCGGTTCTGCTCCTGGGCGAAGCGGCGCACGAACGCGTGCGCGAGCAGCGCAGCGTCGCCGGGGCGCGCGCGCAGCGGCGGGATCTCGATCACGATCTCCGCGAGGCGGTAGTACAGATCCTCGCGAAACCGGCCTTCCTTCGTGAGCGCGGTCAGGTCCTGGTGCGTCGCGCAGACGATGCGCACATCGACCGGGATCTCCTGGCGGCCGCCCACGCGCTCGATCGTGCGCTCCTGCAGGAAGCGCAGCAGCTTGGACTGGAGCGGGAACGGCAGGTCGCCGATCTCGTCGAGCATCAGCGTTCCGCCATTGGCCGTCTCGATCCGGCCGGGCGTCGTCTTGGCGGCGCCGGTGAAGGCGCCTTTTTCGTAGCCGAACAGCTCGCTTTCGAGCAGGTTCTCGGGAATGGCCGCGCAGTTGATCGCGACGAACTTGCCGGCGCGTCGAGGCGAGGCCTGGTGCAACCCGTTGGCCAGCACCTCCTTGCCCGTGCCGCTCTCGCCCAGCAGCATCACCGTCGCGTTGCTGGCCGCCACCTTCTCGATCATCCGGCACACGCGCAACATCTCGGGATCGCGCGTGATCAGGCCGGACAGCGCGTCCGGCTGATGCAGCGCCTGCAGCCGGCGGTTTTCCTTCTGCAGCTCGAACAGCTTGACCGCCCGCTCCACCGTGAGGTTCAGCAGCTCCGGCTCGAACGGCTTGGCGAAGAAATCGTAGGCCCCGAGCGAGATCGCGCGCAGCGCATTGACGTGGTCGTTCTGGCCGGTGAGGACGATGACCTTCGTGTCGCCATCGAGCGCCAGGATGCGCTCCAACAGCAGGAAGCCCTCCGAGACCGAATCGGCGTCCGGCGGCAGGCCGAGGTCCATCGTGACGACGGCCGGATTGAAGCGGCGCATCTGCACCAGCGCCGATTCGCGATCGTTCGCCGTGACGGATTCGAACTTGTCGAGCGACCACTTGATCTGCTTCTGGAGCGCGAGGTCGTCCTCGACGATCAGGAGCGTACGTCCCGAGTCGGATGTCATGATGCCTTCAACATGTCGATGTCCGATTCATTCTGCGCCTCGAGCAGCGGCAGCAGGATGACGACCCGCGTGCCCTGCCCCGGTTCGCTCTGGACCTGGATGGTGCCGCCCAGTTCCTGGACGTACTGCAGGCTCTCGTAGGCGCCGATGCCCATGCCCGCTGCCTTGGTGGTCTGGAAAGGCTTGAAAAGCCGGTCGCTGATGAATTCGCGCGACATGCCGTGTCCGGTGTCCGCGACTTCGATGCGCGCCTGGCTGCCGATCCGGTCGAGCTTGACGGACACGGCACCGGACCTCTCGGTGGCGTCGAGCGCATTCTGCACGATGTGGCCGATCACGCGTTCCAGGCGCTGCGTGTCGCCCCGGGTGGTAATCCTCTCAGGCGCGTCGATCTCGAGGCGGCGGCCCTTGACCAGCGCAGGCGACTCGATGCGCCGCAACGCGGCGGCGAGATCGACGTCCGCCGCGGTCTGGGCGCCGGTGGAGCCCTCGCGCAGTTGCAGCATCATCTGGCGCATCCGATCCAGCGAGTTCTCCACGGTCGCCAGCATGTCCTGCTGGAACTCGGGGTTGGCCTGCAGCCGCTTGGCGTTCTTCATCATCAGCGACAGCTGCGTGACGATGTTCTTCAGATCGTGCACCACGAATGCCGACATGCGGTTGAACGCGTCGAACTTGCGCGCCTCCAGCAGCGCCTCCGTGGCCTGCATCTGCGCCAGGAAACCCGCCGCCTGCCGGCCCGCGGTCTTGAGCAGGTCGTTGACCTCCCAGTTGATGTCCACCGGCGCGCGCGGACTGGCGAGGACGACGAATCCGATCAGCTCGTCCGCCACCCGCAGCGGGACGACCAGCCAGGCCTGTGGCGTCGACATCAGCCAGTTGGGCACGACCAGGTCCTGGTACTTCTGAGGCGACTGCCGGAACTGCTCGAGATCGATCACCCAGCCGCTGCGCATCAGGAACTGGCAAAACGGCGAACCGGCGTCCTCGGGATCGGACTGCGCGGCCATGTTCCACCGCGCCGTGTTCCTGAACGCCTCGCTGCCGGCCACGCGCGTCCACAGCAGGCCCGCAGGGCTCTCCAGCATGTCGGCCAGGCCGGTGATCACCTGGCGTCCCATGTCCTGCGGCGAGTTCTCCCCGAACAGCGTGTGCGTGAAGCGCAGCCATTCCTCGCGATAGTCGTATCGATACTGGAAGAAGTGCTTTCCCAGCTGCACCTTCAGCTTGGCGCGCACCGTTCCCGAGAAGACGACCACGCTCAGCGCGACCAGCGCGGCGAACACCACGGCGAGCTGGAGGGCCTGCCCCCACTCCCCGCCGAAGTAGCGCACGTAGTAGCCGATCGCCGACACGAACAGCAGGTACAGGCCGGCGATGAGCAGCGTGGCCGAATGGAAGGCGGCCCGGCGGGACAGGCGCAGCTTCGAGATCCAGTCGCGCCGGCGCCGGATGGACAGGAACAGCAGCGGCACCATCAGCGCATGCACCAGTCCGCGCACCTGCAAGGCCTGTTCGTCGACATGGCCCACGAGCAGCGCGCGCGAGTACAGGTAGAGGTCGAAGACGAACGTTCCCGCCAGCCCGAGACAGAGCGGCTTCGCGTTCCAGCGCGAGTCCTCGTGCACGTTGCGGTAAAGCTGCTCGACGAGCACTAGCGAGAAGACCGGCAGGGACAGCGCGCTCAGGAGAACGAGCGCCGCCTGGGGCGCGAAAACCCGCTGCAGGGCGGCCGGCCACTGGGTGAGCAGCGCAGCCGCGACGAGGACGCCGGACATCGAGACGAGCCATCGGCCGCCCAGGCGCGTCTCCTTTTCCGGCCCAAGGAAGCTCAGCAGGCACACGTTCCAGCTTGCGTAGCGGGCGATGTCCGCGACGGTCGCCGCGCCGCGGAAGGCGACATCCGAGCTGTAGAAGTCCGCGAACCCGAACACGGCCCACAACGCGGAAAAGGACGCCGCCGCCACCAGGGACATCGAGGTGACGCTGCGCGGCGCACGGGCGTAGCCGAGTGCCCATAGCCGGATGGCAAAGGCAGAAAAGATCAGGCTTGCGAGCCCGTAGCTCCATGCAGCGAGCTCGGAAGAAGCGCTCGTCAAATGATTTCCCCTCCCCGGTTGATGCGTTTCGGCGAGACGTCGCGGCGCACCAACGGAGCGCCCGCCTCCAACCACGCATGCCTTGCCTCGTACGCGATGCGTCACGAAGGCGACTCGGAGCTAGTGTAAAAACAATTCCAGGTCGCCGCAGCTTCTTATTCGCGGGATGGATGCCGGTCGGCAGTGTTGTCGACACAGGGAGATCCCGCATGGCTGTTGCATGACCAGCGGCGGGTTTTCTCCTTCTCCCCAATTAAGGGGGTGGCGCGGAGAAGACCCGGACTTTAAGATAAACAAAAGGTTACACCAGCGTCGCGATCTTGTTTCGTGCGCGCCGGGGCATCGCGACGGATGGAGGGCGACAAATGAAACTCATCACGGATACGATTGCACCACGCGCTGGCGCCGAGGTTGCCGTGGACGCCATCCTCTGCTTCAGTGCGCTCGTGCTGGCAGCGTCGACCTTGGCGGTGAAGTCCGCGCACGTCCCCGACTTCTTTCCGCAACTGACGCTGACCCTGGCGAGCGCCGCGATCTTCGCGCTGGTCATGGCGGCCATGTATGCGCTGGTCGGCCTGTACCGGCCGGGCACCATCTCGCTGGCCGCAATGCTCGGACGCATCACGCTGGCCATGGGCGTCGGCGGCTATCTCACCTACGTGGCGATGCGTGCCGTCGGCGTGCCGGGATCGCTGGCGACGCTGATCCTCACGCTCGTCTATCTGTGCATCGGCCTGTTGCTCGTGCGCACCGGCGGCAACGTGATGCGCCGCGTCTCGCCTCTGGCGCGGGTGCTGATCGTCGGCACCGGCCCCGAGGCCTACGCGATCGCGCGCGAGCTGGCCTCCCGCGGCGAGATGTCGCGTGACGTGGTCGGCCTGTATCCGTCGGCCGGCGGCCAGGCGGCGCCCGAGCTGAGCGGTTCCGGGCTTCACGTGTTTCCCGAGAACGCCTCGATTCCCGACCTGGTCTCTCTGCACGGGATCCAGGAAGTGATCGTCGCCGTGCGCGAACAGCGCGGTGGCGGCGTTCCGATGGATCAATTGCTGGCCTGCCGCATCAAGGGCGTTCCGGTGCTCGATTTCGCCGGCTTTTGCGAGAAGACGCAGCGCGAGGTGCCGATCGACAGCCTGAAGGGAAGCTGGCTCGTCTATGGACGCGGCTTCGTGCAGGGCGGCGTGCGTACGTTTGTCAAGCGCCTGTTCGACATCGTCAGCTCGATCATTCTGCTGATCGTGCTGTCGCCCATCATGATCGCCACGATGATCGCGGTGCCCCTGGACAGCCGCGGCCCCGTCTTCTACCGCCAGCGCCGTACCGGCCTCGGCGGCGTCGACTTCACGTGCCTGAAGTTCCGCAGCATGCACGTCGACTCGGAGAAGGACGGCGTCGCCCGCTGGGCGGTGCGCAACGATCCCCGCACGACCCGCGTCGGCGCCTTCATCCGCAAGACCCGCATCGACGAGTTGCCGCAGCTGTTCAGCGTGCTCAAGGGCGAGATGAGCCTCGTCGGCCCGCGTCCCGAGCGGCCCAGCTTCGTCGCGCAGCTGAAGGACCAGATCCCCTTCTATGACATTCGCCACAGCGTCAAGCCCGGAGTCACCGGTTGGGCGCAGGTGCGGTATCACTACGGCGCGACCTTCGAGGATGCACGTCGCAAGCACCAGTTCGATCTGTACTATGTGAAGAACAACTCGTTGTTGCTGGACATCCTGATCCTCATCGAGACGGTGAGTGTCGTGATGTTCCGCGAGGGACAGTGAGGCAGCGAGAAGCAGAACAGCACAGAACGTTTGAGATCGGATAGATCCATGACTGACCCAGACAATACCCCTTCGGTTGAATCGTCCGTTGCCGCGGCACAGGGCAACAAGGCCGGCTTGGCCGCGGACGGCCTGAAGCGGCGGCGTCTGTTCAAGCTGGGCGCGTCCACGGCCACCGTCGCGCTGACGCTGACCAGCCGGCCCGCACGCGCATGGCATTGCAATTCGACATCGGCCTGGGGCTCTGCCCAACTCGCTCCGACGACGAGCACGACCGCGCGCAACGGCTCCACCGAGATCGGCGACGAGTGCTGGTCCATCACGGAGTGGTGCAACAACACCAGCCACGGCAGCCTGGGCCAACCCTGGCCGTACCTGGGCTGCACCACCACCACCCAGATCAACGCGTACACGGTGGGAACGCTTTACGCGCCCTACGGCGGGATTCCCACCGGGCTGACGGGCAGCAACAAGCTGATGGACAGGCTCAAGAACGGCACGCAGTTCCAGCAGTACATGTTGTGCGCACGCCTCAACGCGAAGTTCGTCGCCAACGTTCAGACCTGCCTTCGCAACAACCTGGTCGACCAGTTGCCGCTGATGGCGGGCGGCACCTACTCTCCGCCCAACCTGCCCGGCGTCGTGTGGAACCAGGCAGAAATCATCCAGTACCTGTCCAGCAACTGGATGGTCCAGCCCTGAGAGCTGGCCTGCCTCGCCGATGAACACCTGGTCCTGCGCCGCCCGCGAGCGTTTTCTCGTGCGCTCCTGGAGTGGCGAGGAAGGTGTCGTGTTCGACACGCTCAGCGGCGACACCCACCTGCTCGAACCCCTCGCGCTCGAGCTGCTGCAGCGCCTGGATCCAGCGATGACGCGCAGCGCGCGTGCGTTGCTGGACGACCTTGCCGATTTCGTCGAGGACACCCCTCCCGAGTCTGCGTTGGCTGCGGTCGAACACAGCCTCGAATCGATGCGTCGCGTGGGGCTGGTCATCGCGTCTCCGGCTTGAAGGTCGCGCAACTCTCGCAGGCCGAACTGGCGCGCCTGTTGCGCCGCGGCGAGTTCCTGCTCGAACTTCCCCCCTTTGTCGCACGCCTGCGTTCCGACGTCCCCAGCCTCACACGGGACATCGCTGTCATGTACGGCGAGTTCGAACTCGGCGCGCCGGACGCCTTCGCCGATTTCTCGGTCGAGGTGTCGCTCGAACCCGGCCTTCGGCGCTGGTACAAGCCGCAGGCGCGCTTCTACTACGACGACCTGCCCTCGTTCGCGCCGTTGCCCGCCGAACAGGCGTTCCCGATGATCGAGTGGGGCCTGAACTGGTGCGTGGCCGCGCATGCCCACCAGTACCTCACCATCCACGCAGCGGTCATCGAGCGCGATGGCCGCGCGGTCGTGCTGCCGGCCCCCCCGGGCTCCGGCAAGAGCACGCTGTGCGCCGGGCTGATCCATCGCGGCTGGCGTCTTCTGTCCGACGAACTGGCCCTGCTCGACATGAACAGCGGCATGATCTACGGCATGGCCCGGCCCGTCAGCCTGAAGAATGCATCGATCGAGGCCATCCGTGCGTTCGTGCCGGAGGCCGTCATGACGCCCGCGGTGCCGGACACGGCCAAGGGCACGGTAGCGTTGCTGCAACCGCCCGTCGCCAGCGTCCGGCGCGTGCGGGAGCCTGCACGCGCAACGTGGATCGTGCTGCCGACCTACGAAAGGGACGCGGCGCCCGTGTTCTCCCCGCACGGCAAGGAGCGCACGTTCATGACGTTGGCCGAGCAGTCGTTCAACTATGACATGCACGGCGCAAGCGGCTTCGAGGCCATGAGCCGGCTCGTCGACCAGTGCGAGTGCCTCAGGTTCAACTACGGCAGGCTGGAGGATGCCGCTGAGGCATTCGATCGCCTGGCTGCTCCGAGCCTGCCATGACCATGCCCACACTGCTCCAGGTCGCATTGACCGACCCGCAAAGCATCCGGAGCTGCTCGCCGGCGCAGTGGGATCTGCTCGTGCGTGAGGCGCGGCGCGCCAACCTGCTGGCGCGCCTGAGCTGCACGCTGCAGGGCGCCGGCCTGACGTCCGCCGTGCCCGAGGCGCCGCGCCAGCACCTGCACGCCGCCGACGTGATCGCCCGACGCCAGTCGATCTCGGTGCGGTACGAAGTGCAGTGCATCGGCGAGACGCTTGCAGCATGCGGCGCGCCGGTCGTCTTGCTCAAAGGCGCTGCTTACGAGATGGCGAAGCTGCCGCCCGCGCAGGGTCGCCTGTTCTCGGACATCGACATCCTCGTGCCGCGAGCCCTGCTGCCGGCCGTCGAATCCGCGCTGATGCTGGCCGGCTGGCAGGCGTCGGAACACGATGCCTACGACCAGCACTTCTACCGCGAGTGGATGCACGAGATCCCGCCGCTGCGCCACGTCCGCCGCGACACCACGATCGATGTGCACTACAACATCCTGCCGGGCACGTCGCGGGTGCAGGTCGACGCACAAGCCCTGATCGACGCGTCGGTGACGGTGCCGGGACAGGACGGCCTGCGCGTCCTGCAGCCCGTCGACATGCTGCTGCACAGCGCTACGCACCTGTTCCACGAAGGCGAGTTTGCCAACGGCCTGCGCGACCTGTTCGACATCGACACCCTGCTGCGGGACTTCGGCCGCGACCCAGGCTTCTGGGACGAACTGATCCCGCGCACCGCGAGGCTGGGCCTGGGCCGCTCGCTGTACCACGCGCTGCAAACGAGCACGCAGATGCTGGGCACGCCGGTTCCGCCCGAGGTGCTGGCCGCCGCCCAGGCATGGCGCCCCCCGGGCCCGGCGGCCGCGTTGACGGCGTGGTGCTACCGCCACGCGCTCCAGCCCGCCCATCCCAGCGCGGAGACGCGCAGCGTCAAGCTCGCGCGCATGGCGCTCTATCTGCGCTCGCACTGGCTGCGCATGCCGTTCCACCTGATGGTCTACCACCTCGGGCGCAAGGCCCTGTTGCGCATGCGCAAGGGCGACGAGCCGTCGGCCGTACCGCAGGCTCCGGAAAAGCGCGCGCCATGAAAAAGACCCATCCGCTGCTCGACGCGGATGGGTCTTGTCGTCACGCCGACCGGCCGCCCGCGAAGGCGCCCGGTCGACCGCAAGCCAGGCTCAGGCGTGCTTCTTGTCGAAGAACTGCTCGTCTTCCGTCGAGCCCTTCAGCGCGCCGGTGGAGGCTTCGCGCTCGATCGTCGTCGTGACGGCGTCGAAGTACCCGGTGCCCACTTCGCGCTGGTGCTTGACGGCGGTGAAGCCCTTCTCCGCGGCCGCGAATTCCGATTCCTGCAGTTCGACGAACGCGCTCATGTTGTTGCGCGCGTAGCCGTAGGCCAGGTTGAACATCGAGTAGTTCAGCGCGTGGAAGCCGGCCAGCGTGATGAACTGGAACTTGTAGC
>Ga0302314_10000077_pt1 | contig 152660 bp, 142 predicted proteins | sample III_Palsa_N2_3_FD_200533 | JGI IMG/M metagenome (GOLD analysis project Ga0302314, IMG submission 200533) | Peat permafrost microbial communities from Stordalen Mire near Abisko, Sweden - III_Palsa_N2_3 | ecosystem: Environmental > Terrestrial > Soil > Palsa > Peat permafrost | place: Sweden... | reverse complement strand
ATGGGAAGTCCAATCGCTGAGATGCGCCGGCGCGCACGGACGCCTGCCGGCCGTCAGGGGTGGGCGGGGAGCCTCAGGCCCTCAAGCGAATGGAAATCATCTCGGCGGTTCCGTCTCTAGCTGAGGGGAGTTTACCAGCGGCTGGGCGACCCGCAAGTCTGAAGGAGCTACTAACCCGAACAGATCGCGCTGACCGTAGGGGGCGCGTGACCGGGGGTGATCATGGCGGCGCCGTTCGGCAGCGTTTCGACCTTGGTCTTGCTGTCGGCCTGGGCGCGTGTCGCCGCATCGGCCAGCGCCTTCTGGCGCGCGGTCTCGCACTCGGCCCGCGATTCGAACTTCGCGCGGGTGGTCGTGGCCGGCTCGTCCGCCGGCTTCGTGGTCTCAGTGAGGGTGTAGGTCCGCGCTGCAGGGGCGGTGCGCGCCGGCGCCGCCTTCACAGGCTTGGCCGTCTCCAGGGCCTGCAACCGATCGTCGAGGGTGGCGATCCTGGCTTCGTCCGCCGCCAGCCGCGTTTCCATGGCGGCGACCCGGTTGGGTGACTGCACGGACGGAGGCGCTGGCTGGGAACAGCCCCACAGAAGGCCGGCGGCGATCGGGGCGAACAATGAGGCGCGCATGGGCTCGGCCGCCTCCAGCGACCTCTAGTGCTGACTTTCCGGCATCCTGACCACCAGGCCGTCGAGGTCGTCGGTGACCTTGATCTGGCAGGAGAGGCGGGAGTTAGGCTCCACGTTCTCGGCGAAATCGAGCATGGATTCCTCCATGGCCGACTTGTCGCCGGTCTTCTCCAGCCAAGGCGCCTCGACATAGACGTGGCAGGTGGCGCAGGCGCAGGCCCCGCCGCAATCGGCGTCGATACCGGGAATGTTGTTCTTGACCGCGCCCTCCATCACCGAAAGCCCGGTCTTCACTTCGATGACGTGCTCGGCGCCGCCGTGTTCGATGTAGGTTATCTTGGCCATGGACTTCCCGTGCGACTCCCCGTGCGCGCGACCTTCTAGGCCGCGACCTCTTTCATGGAAACTGAAACGTCGGCAAGCCTCGCCGGATCGATCGGCCGCCTGTGGCCGATCAGCTGACGCCCACCCATGAACTCGGCTGGCGCATTCACCGCCTCGACCGCCTGGATGACGTCGCCCTTCAGGTGGAACACCGCGAACCTGGCCTGATCCGGGTCGCCGCGGACCAGCACCCGGTCGACGTCCACGGGCAGGCCGGCGAACTGGTATTTGAGATCGTACTGATCCGACCAGTTCCAGGTCACCTCCGGCGCGGGCGCCGGCCTGCTGGTGATGGCTGAAGCGGCCTGCCGCGCCTGCTCAAGGGCGTTGGCCACGCTCTCCAGGCGGAACATGCGCCGATAGTGGGGCATGGGCCGGCGGGTGACGTCGCCGATGGCGAAGATGGCCGGATCGGCGGTGCGCGCCTCCAGGTCGACCACGATTCCGCTGTCGCATTTCAGGCCCGCCCGCGCGGCGAGGCCATCGTCCGGCGGCGCGCCGACGCCCACTAGCACCACGTCGCAGGCGATCAGGCGGCCATCGCCCAGGCGTACGCCGGCGACCCTGCCGCCTGATCCCTCAAAAGCCGTGACGTCGGCGCTCAATTCAAAGGTCACGCCGCGCGCCGCGTGATAGCCGGTGAAGAAATCGGAGAGCACCTTGCAGGCCACCCGCGCCAGGATCTGAGCCTCCTTCTCGATCACCACCGCTTCGGCGCCCAGGTAGCGGGCCGAGGCCGCCACCTCGAGACCGATGTAGCCGCCGCCGACCACGGCGATGCGCTTACCGGGACCCAGGTGAGCCTTCAGCGCCTCCGCGTCGGCGATCCCGCGCAGGGTGAGCACGCCGTCCAGGTCCGCGCCCGGAATGGGCAGCCGCCGCGGCTTGGCGCCGGTGGCCAGGATGAGATGGTCGAAGGCGAAGCTCTGGCCGCCGGCCAGCCGCACGCGCCGCTCCGCCGCCTCGATCGCCGTGACATGCGCGCCGGTCATCAGCTCGATCCCGGCTTCGGCATAGAAACTCGTCGGCTTGAGGGTCAGGGCGTCTTCGTCCGTCTCGCCCTTGAGCCAGGCCTTGGAGAGCGGCGGGCGCTGATAGGGCGCCGCCGGCTCCTCGCCGATCAGGTGGATGGGGCCCTCATAGCCATACTGGCGTAGAAGCGCGGCGGCCGTTCCGCCGCCGTGTCCCGCACCGACGATAATGACGCCTGCGTCACTCATCACGCGTCTCGTTGCCGACAAACCTGGCCATCGTCAATGCGCATGGGCGAAGGCTCCTGCCGGTTTGATTGAACGCCGTCGGCTGTCTATCACCGGCCCATGTTCGCTCGCCATCCCAAGACGCGACGTGAGGCCCTCGCGGGGCCACTGCGCGCCCGGGCGGCCGTGCGTATGACCTGGATCGTGGCGGTGGCCGTGCTGACCGGCGTGGCGGCGGCCCTGTTCGCGCGCCTTAGCGATCTCGCCATGCACGCGCACGACCGACTCCACCAGGCGTGGCCCTGGGCGAGCCTCATATTGCTGCCGGCTGGATTCGCGGTCGGCGCCTGGCTGACCAAGCGGTTCGCGCCGGAGGCCGCCGGCAGCGGCATTCCGCAGGTGATCGCGGCGGCGGAACAGCGCTGGACCGGCCGCTGGGGCGGACAAAGGGTGACGCTCAAGACCGCGGCGTGGAAGGTGGCGCTCGGGGCGGCGCTGCTGGTCTGCGGCGCCTCGCTCGGCCGCGAAGGCCCAACCGTGCAGGTAAGCGCGGCCCTGATGCGCACCCTGACACGCGGTCTCAAGGGCGGACCCGGCCGGCGTGCGATGATTATCGCCGGCGGGGCCGCCGGCGTGGCGGCGGCGTTCAATACGCCGATCGCGGGCGTGGTCTTCGCCGTGGAGGAACTGGGCAAGAGCTTCGACTTGCGCACCAACACCAACGTTATCCTGATCGTGGTCGTGTCCGGTTTCGCCGCCTACGCCTTACAAGGGAACTACGCCTATTTCGGCGTGCTGAACGGCGAGGGGCAACTGACCTCGGCCTGGCTGGCGGCGCCGGTGCTGGGGATCGTCGGCGGCGTTCTGGGCGGCGCGTTCGCCCGGGCCCTGACCTGGCTCATCGGCGCGGGCTCCAACCCGGTGGCTGACTGGCGGCGTGCTCATCCGGTGGTCTTCGCGCTTATCTGCGGGGTGATCGCGGCGGCGGTGGCGGTCGCCTCCGGCGGCCTGACATTCGGCGCCGGCTATGACCAGGCCAAGTCCCTGCTGCAGGACCATCCCGGTCGCGGGGCGAGCTTCGCCCTTTGGAAGTTCATCGCCACCCTGGCGGCGTCGGCGGCGGGCGTGCCCGGCGGCCTGTTCTCGCCGTCGTTGGCCACCGGCGCGGGCATTGGCGCGGCCTTCGCGCGGCTGGGCTTCGCTGTGGCGGGGCGGGACGCCGTGGTGCTGGGCATGACAAGCTATCTTTCAGGTGTCGTTCAGGCGCCGCTGACGAGTGCTGTGATCCTGATGGAAATGACCCGCGATCCTGGCTTGGTGGGGCCACTGATGCTGGCGGCGCTCCTGGCGCGCTGGGCGTCGGGCTGGGTGCAAGGCGAGCCGCTCTATCACGCCCTCTCGCGCAGCTGGCGTCTGACCCCCAAGCATAGGGCGCAAGCATGAACGGGATCGGTCTCACGCGGCGGGCGGTCACCGGGGGTTTGCTCGTCGGCGGGTTGGCCACCGGCGCATGGGCGGCGGGCGACGCCGGACCGTCGGTCGGGCCGCCCAAGCCATTTTCGTTCGAAACTCTCAAGAACCGCGCGCGCGTCCTGGCGGGCCAGCCCTACCGCGCGGCGCCTTCGCGTCCAGGCCTGGACGCGCTGGACTTCGACGCCGTCGGCGCCATCCGCTACCGCCCGGAAGCCGCGCTGTGGCGCGATCTGCCGGGCGACTCGGCGGTCGAATTCTTCCATCTCGGCCGCTATGCGCCGACGCCAGTCGCCATCAATCTCGTCGACGGCGCCGTCGCCCGCCCGGTCGTCTATTCCAGATCGCTGTTCGATATCCCAAGGGGAAATCCGGCGGCGCGCCTGCCGGACAACCTCGGCTTCGCCGGCTTCCGGGTGATGAATCACGAGGGCGGCGGCGACTGGCTGGCCTTTCTCGGCGCCTCCTATTTCCGGGCGGCGACGCCGTTCAACCAATATGGCCTGTCGATGCGGGCCATCGCCATCGACACCGCCACGCCGGACGTCGAGGAATTTCCGAGCTTCACGGAGTTCTGGCTCGATCACGACCCGGAGGGCAATCTCGTCGTCTGCGCCCTGCTGGACGGTCCCAGCGTCGCCGGCGCCTATCGCATCGTCCACCGCAAGAGCGCGAGCGGCCTGGTCCAGGAGATCGAGGCGGCGCTCAACTTCCGCCGTGGCGTGCAACGCCTGGGCCTCGCGCCACTGACCAGCATGTACTGGTACGGCGAGGCCGATAGGGCGAAGGCTGTCGACTGGCGCCCGCAGATCCATGATTCCGATGGCCTGGCCATGTGGACGGGCGCGGGCGAGCGCATCTGGCGGCCGCTCGCCAACCCGCCGCGGGTGGTGACCAACGCCTTTCAAGACCACGACCCACGCGGCTTTGGCTTGATGCAGCGCGATCGCGTTTTCAGCGACTATGAGGACGATGGCGCATTCTACGACCGCCGGCCGAGTCTGTGGGTCGAGCCCGTCGGCGCCTGGGGCGCGGGCGCGGTGCAGCTAGTGGAGATCCCTACCGCCGCGGAGACCAACGACAATATCGTAGCCTTCTGGACGCCGGCGAAGTCGGTCGCCGCGGGCGACACGCTCGAGACGCGCTATCGCCTGTACTGGACCGACGAAGAGCCGGCGCCGGTCGGCGTCGCCCGGGCGGTCGCGACGCGCATCGGCGTCGGCGGGCGGCCGGGGCTGGCGGGCGATGCCGCGACACGCAAGTTTGTGATCGATTTCGCCGGCGGGCGGCTGGCTGGCCTCACGCGGTCCAGCGGGGTCGAGGCGGTCGTGACAATTAGTCGCGGCGCGCCCACCGACGTCGCCGCCTATCCCATCGTGGGGACGCCGAATTGGCGGCTGATGTTCGACGTGGCGCTCTCGCCGGGGAACACCCTCGACCTGCGCGCGTTTCTGCGCGTGAACGGCGCCGCGCTGACCGAAACCTGGGTCGGACAGGCGTTCGGCTAGCGCCGTCTGTTCAAATCGGTGGCGTCGGCCCTTGTTTTGTCACAGGGTCCGCGGCGTTTTGCGGCTGCCGGGCTGAGTTCGTCTCTTCTCGCCGCGTCGGGAAGAGAGCGTATGGAGTATTCGTTGGCCCCCAGTTCCGCAGCCGTCACGGCCACGCGCCCGTCCGTCATCCCCTGGCCCAATCCCGATCCCGCCGCGGATCTGCCGCCCGCCGCTCCGCTCGACATGCCGACGCAGTCGCTGAGCGAGGCGCCGGAGTGGACCCACGGGCGCGGGATCCGCTGGCCGCTCGGTTGGCGCGCGGCCCTGCTGATAGCCATGACCGTCCTGGCCACGGGCCTCGCGGTCTACGCCTTCTACGGCGTGCTCAATGTCGACACCTTGGGGCCGCTCGATTTGGTAGTGCTGGCGGTGTTCGCGCCTCTCTTCGCCTGGACGGCGTTTTCCTTCGCCAGCGCCCTGTCCGGCCTGTGGGCCGCCTGGCGCGACCGCGACGCCCTGGGACTCGAGGGACCAGCGCCGACGCTGGCCAGCCGAACCGCCATCCTGTCGCCGATCTACAACGAGGCCCCGGACGACCTGCTGGCCCGCCTGCAGGCCATGTGGCGCTCGATCGAAGCCGTGGGCGCGGCCGACGCCTTCGATTTTTTCATCCTCAGCGACTCGACCAACGATGAGATCGCGCGCGCTGAATACGACTGTTTCCGCGCCCTGCGCCGGCGTCTACCGGCCGATGCGCGGCTCTACTACCGTCGCCGCGCGCGCAATATCGACCGCAAAGCCGGCAACATCGCCGACTGGGTGCGCGCCTTTGGGGGCGCCTATGACTTCATGGTCATCCTCGACGCCGACAGCTTGATGGAGGGCGATACGCTCGTCCGCCTGGCCGGGGCCATGGAGCGCAACCGGCGGGTGGGCCTGATCCAGACGACGCCAGTGGTCATCAACCGGCACAGCCTGTTCGCGCGCACCGAACAATTCGCCAGCCGCCTTTACGGTCCGATCCTGGCCCGAGGCATGGACTGGTGGTCGGGCGACCAGGGCAACTACTGGGGCCACAACGCCATCATCCGCGTGCGGGCCTTCGCCGCCCAGGCGGGGCTGCCGCACCTGGGGGGTCCCGGGCCGTTCGGCGGCCATATCCTCAGCCACGACTTCGTCGAGGCGGCGCTGATGCGCAGAGCCGGCTGGGAGATCCGTCTCGCCCCCGGACTGCGCGGCAGCTATGAGGAAAGCCCGCCGACGCTGGCCGACGCCATCGCCCGCGACCGGCGCTGGTGCCAGGGTAATCTGCAGCATTTAAAGGTTCTTGGCGCGCGCGGCCTGGCCCCGCTGAACCGCCTGCACCTCGCCCGCGGGGTGTCGTCGTACCTCACCGCGCCGTTATGGCTCCTGTTGCTGGTGACCAGCGCCCTGCTGGCCTTGAAGCCGGAGTGGGGTGAGGCCAATACGGAGATCGCCGACCAGTATCTGGACTTGCCCGTCCATGGCCAGTTGCCGATCATCGCGGTCTTCGCCCTGTCCATGGCCTTCCTGCTGGCGCCTAAGGTCATCGCCTTCCTGGCTATGCTGACCTCGCGCGAGGAGAGGCGGCTGTTCGGTGGCGGATGGAAGGCCCTCGGGAGCATGGCGCTGGAGATCGTGCTGTCGGCACTCCTGGCCCCGGTCCTGATGCTGAACCAGGTGTGGGCCCTGATCTCCATCCTGTCCGGCCGCGATTCCGGGTGGGCGGCGCAGCACCGGGAGGAGGGGGATCTCTCCCTCGATGAAGCGGCCAACCAGCATCTCGGCGACAGCGCCGTGGGCGTCGCTCTGGCGGTGAGCGCGCTCGGCGTCTCGGTTCAGACTTTCCTGTGGATGCTGCCTGTGATCCTCGGCCTGGTGTTGTGCATCCCGCTGGCGGCGCTCAGTTCGCGCCGCGACCTCGGCGAGATGATGGCGCGCGCCGGCCTGCTGGTCACGCCCGAGGAATCCGACCCGCCGCCGGTGGTCCGCGCCTACAACGCCTTGCGCTTCCAGCCCACGCCACTGCCGGAGGCCACGGCCCCGGTGTTTTCGCTGATGAGGGCCGCCGAGGCCTAGGTCACCCGCTCCACGAGCATGCCCTTGATCTCGGCTATGGCCTTAGCCGGGTTGAGGCCCTTGGGGCAGACCTGGGCGCAGTTCATGATCGTGTGGCAGCGGTAGAGCTTGAACGGATCCTCGAGCGCGTCGAGCCGTTCGCCAGCAGCCTCGTCGCGGCTGTCGGCCAACCAGCGACGCGCCTGCAGCAGGGTGGCTGGGCCGAGGTATTTGTCGCCGTTCCACCAGTAGCTCGGGCACGATGTCGAGCAGCAGGCGCACAGGATGCACTCATAGAGGCCGTCGAGCTTGGCCCGATCGGCCTCGGACTGCAGCCACTCGCCTTGCGGCTGCGGCGTGGTGGTGTGCAGCCACGGCTCGATGGAGGCGTACTGGGCGTAAAACAGGGTGAGATCGGGCACCAGGTCCTTGATCACCGGTTGGCTGGGCAGCGGCGAGATGATGACCTGCTTGCCGGGGATCTCCTCCCAGCCGTGGGTGCAGGCGAGCGTGTTGCGGCCGCCGACGTTCATGGCGCAGGAGCCGCACACGCCTTCGCGGCACGAGCGGCGGAACGTCAGGGTGCTGTCCATGGTGTTCTTGATGTGGATCAGCACGTCCAGGACCATCGGGCCGCAGGCGTCGACATCCACCTCATAGATGTCCCAGGTCGGGTTGCCGCCGGCTTCCGGATCGTAGCGATAGACGCGGAAGTTCTTCACCCGCTTGGCGCCGGCCGGCGCTGCGTGGCGCTTGCCCTTACCGATCTTGGAGTTCTTGGGCAGGGTCAGTTGGACCACGGACGATCCTTCGCGCTGAGCGGTTGAGACATCAGTACACCCGCGCCTTGGGCGGGATATAAGCGACGTCGTTGGTCATGGTGTAGGAATGCACCGGCCGGTAATCGAGCTTCACCGCGCCCGAGGCGTCGTCGAACCAGGCCAGGGTGTGGCGCATCCAATGGGCGTCGTCGCGCGTGGAGAAATCCTCGCGGGCGTGGGCGCCGCGGCTCTCGGTGCGATTGACCGCACCGGCCACGGTGACGATGGCCTGGGCGATCAGGTTCTCGAACTCCAGGGTCTCCATGAGGTCGGAGTTCCAGATCAGGCCGCGGTCGGTCACGTGCAGGTCGGCGCGGCGGGTGTGGACCTCCGCCAGGCGCCGGGCCCCCGATTCCAGCGTCTCGCCGGTGCGGAACACGGCCGCGTCCTCCTGCGTCGCCAGTTGCATCTGCAGGCGCAGGTCGGCGGTGGAGACCGAACCGTTGGCGTGGCGCAGGCGATCGAAGCGGGCCAGGTGCGGGTCGGTCCAGGCGGCCTTGCCCTCCGGCTGGGTGGCGCCGGACGTGAGCTCCTCGGCGCAGCGCAGCCCGACGGCGCGGCCGAACACCACCAGATCGATCAGGGAGTTGGAGCCCAGGCGGTTGGCGCCGTGCACCGAGACGCAGGCCGCCTCGCCCACGGCCATCAGGCCGGGAATGATCCGGTCCGGGTTTTCGCCGTCGAGCGTGACGGCCTCGCCGTGATAGTTCGTGGGGATGCCGCCCATGTTGTAGTGCACCGTCGGCAGCACCGGGATCGGCTCTTTGGTCACGTCAACGCCGGCGAAGATCTTGGCCGTTTCGGAAATGCCGGGCAGGCGCTCGTGCAGCACCTTGGGATCCAGGTGATCGAGGTGCAGGAAGATGTGATCCTTTTTCGGACCGACGCCGCGGCCCTCGCGGATCTCGATGGTCATGGCGCGGCTGACCATGTCGCGCGGGGCGAGGTCCTTCACCGACGGCGCATAGCGTTCCATGAACCGCTCGCCTTCGGAATTGGTCAGATAACCGCCCTCGCCGCGCGCGCCCTCGGTGATCAGACAGCCGGCGCCATAGATGCCGGTCGGGTGGAACTGCACGAACTCCATGTCCTGGAGGGGCAGGCCGGCGCGCAGAGCCATCCCGCCGCCGTCGCCGGTGCAGGTGTGGGCGCTGGTGCAAGAGAAGTAGGACCGGCCATAGCCGCCGGTGGCCAACACCACCCGCTGGGCGAAGAAGCGGTGCAGCGTGCCGTCGTCGAGCTTCCAGGCGGTGACGCCGCGCACCACACCCTCGTCCATGATCAGATCGAGGGTGAAGTATTCGATGAAGAACTCGACGCTCTTGGACAACGCCTGGCCGTACATGGTGTGCAGCATGGCGTGGCCGGTGCGGTCGGCCGCGGCGCAGGTGCGCTGGATCGGGGCTTCGCCATAGTTGCGGGTCATGCCGCCGAAGGCGCGCTGATAGATCTTGCCCTCGGCCGTACGTGAGAACGGCACGCCCCAATGCTCGAGCTCATAGACCGCCGCCGGCGCGTTGCGGACCATGTATTCGATGGCGTCCTGATCGCCCAGCCAGTCCGACCCCTTGACGGTGTCGTACATGTGCCAGCGCCAGTCGTCCGGGCCCATGTTGCCGAGGCTGGCGGAGATGCCGCCTTGGGCGGCCACGGTGTGCGATCGGGTCGGGAAGACCTTGGAGATGCAGGCCGTCTTGAGGCCCGCTTCGGCGCAGCCGATGGCCGCGCGCAGGCCGGACCCGCCAGCGCCGACCACCACGACATCGAACCTGTGATCGATGAACTGATAGGCCGCCATGGTCTAGACCGTCCCGTTTGTGAGCGAGACGCCCAGGATGCAGACGACCGCCAGGGCCGCCACGACCGCGGCGACGAAAACATTGAGGATCAGCAGAGCCGCCCTGGGCAACTCCGCTTCGACGTAATCCTCGACGACCACCCTCAGGCCCAGCTGGCCGTGATAGAGGCCGGCCAGGATAGTGAGGATCAGCAGGACCGCGTGCGTGGGCCGGCCGAGCCAGGCCTGCGCCGCCTCATAGCCGCCGCCGGCCAGGCGATAGCCCGACCACAGGACCCAGGGCGCCAGCAGCAGCAGCGCCACGGCCGAGACCCGCTGGCCGATGAAGTGACCGACGCCGCGCTTGGCCGAGCCCAGCCCGCGCGCGCGCCTGAGGGGGGTGGAGTAATCGGTCATGTCAGAGCTTCCCGCTGGCTGCGAGCGCCAGCCACAGGCCGGCGTTGGCGACCAAGGCGAAGGCGAAAGCGCCCCAGGCGGTGGCGTCCGCGGTCTTGGGCGCGAAGCCGAAGCCCACATCCCAGACCAGATGGCGCACGCCGTTGGCCAGGTGGAACAGCAGGGCCAAGGTGATCAGGAACAGGACGACGAGGCCGGGCGCGGAGGCCAGGACGCTGGTGTAGGTGGCGAAGACCTGCGGCCCGGCGTGGAGCGCGAAGGCCCAGCCAGCCAGCATCAGAATGCCGGCATAGATCGCCACGCCGGCGGCGCGGTGCAGGATCGACGCCGCCAGGGTGACGTGCCAGCGCCACACCTGCAGATGTGGCGACAGGGGTCTTGCCCCGGTCGGCCGCGAACTATCGGCCATCGCGCGTCCGCCATCCCTTGTGCATGTGCGGCCGTGTTTAAGGCGTACGCCCGGCGTGTCAACGAAACGCAGGCGGAATTCAGGCCGCGCGCGGCCTGGCGTGAGGTCGTCAGGCGGGCAGGGCCGCCTTGCGCCGGCGCAGCGCCAGCCCGAGGGCGCCGAATCCCGCCAGCAGCATGGCCCAGGTCGTGGGCTCGGGGACGGTGGACGTCAGATTGAAGTTGTCGAAATCGCCCTGGCCGCCGGAGTTGGCGACGTCGATGGCGATGGACTGGCCGCTCGTCGCGGTTGTGAACGTCGCCTGGTACTCCGTCCAATCGCCTTGGGTGAGAGCCGCGCCGGTCGCCGCCACATCGGTTCCGCCAATGACCAGATCGACGGCGTTGGTCGGCAGACCCTGATCGTTGCGCCAACCCTCGTAGAAGGTGAGGGTGTAGGTGGCGCCCGCCACGGTCGTGGCGCTGAGGTCCTGGGAGAACGTGCCGCCATTCGTGTACGCCACGGTCGGTCCGGACTCACCACCCGTAGTGTTGAAGAAGACGGAGTTCGAGTCGCCCGGTTGCCACTCACCGGTCCCGCCGGTGACGGACCAGCCCGGAATGGAGCCGGAGTTGTATTGGCAGCCAAGCACCGAGCCGCAACCGGCGGTGAGGTTGAACCCGCCCACAGGCGCGGTCTCGAAGGATGGGTTAATGATCGTGACGGAGCCAGCGTGTGCGCCAACGGCGGCGACAGCTAGCGCGGCGCCAACCAGGAGGCTTCGGAATGCCGACATTCGGCCTCTCCAGTCTTTCAGGGTCCGACTTAAGAAACGCGGCACTACCGCAATCTTTGCCACGATCCGACATAGTTACAACGGGCTTTACGTAACGATAAGGGGCCGTCAGGCGGCGGCCTGGGCCAGCCACGCCTGCGAGCGCATCTCTTCCAGGCGAGAGGCGGTGCGCTGGAACTCGAAGGCCTGGTCCCCGGCCGGATAGATGTCGGCGGGCTCGACAGCGGCCAGGACCACCAGGCGGGCGCGGGCCTCGTAGAGAGTGTCGACCAGGATCGCCAGCCGCCGCGCCTGGTCCTGCTGATCGGGGGCAAGCTTGGGCACGGCCTCGACGAATACGGTGTGGAAGCGCTCGGCGATGGCCAGGTAGTCGGACGGGCCGAGGGCGTGGACGCACAGGCTGGCGAAATGGGCGCGCAGCAGGCCGCCGACAGCCCTGGGCCAGTGCTGGGTTCGACCCAGAACCTCGAGGGCGACGCCCACCTCCTTGGCGCCGCTCAGCATGTCGAGCCAAAGAGCGTCGAACTGCGCCTCATTGTCGGGATCGTCAGGCGAGAACCAGGTGCGCGCGGCGCGCAGCCGGTCCAGCCGCCAGTCGTGCGCCCCGGCCACCTCGACGATCTCCATGCGCGCCTCGAGCATGGAGATGAAGGGCAGGAAGAGCTGGCGGTTGACGCCATCCTTGTAGAGGTCGTCCGGCGGCCGGTTGGATGTGGCGACGAGGGTGACGCCGCGGGCGAACAGAGCCTCGAACAGACGGCCCAGGATCATGGCGTCGGCGATGTCGGTCACCGCTAGTTCGTCGAAGCAGAGGAGGCTGGCCTCGCGGGCGACGAGGTCCGCGACCGGGGCGATGGGGTCGTCGCCGCGCGCCTGGCCGAACTTGGCGCGCTTTTCGGCCGTGGTCCCGGTGCGCCACAGGTTCACCAGGCGGTGGGTCCGGGCCATGAACATCTCGAAGTGGACGCGCCGCTTGGTCTTGACCGGCGCGGCGTCGAAAAACAGGTCCATGAGCATGGACTTGCCGCGGCCGACCGGACCCCAGAGGTAGACGCCGCGCTGGCCGCGCGGTTTGCGAAACAGGCCGCGGCCACTGGCGGCGAGGTCCGTTTCGAGCCGCGCCAACGCCTCGACCGCGGCCGCCTGGCCGGGGTCGGGAGAGATCGCCCGCCCGGCCAGTCTCTCTTCATAGGCGGCGCGCAGGCGGCTGGCCATGGCGCCGGTTAGACCGGCCGCGCACGGATCACAACCCGCGCTGTCGGCCCATGGGCCAAGCCCTCTTGCGGCTGACCCCGAGGCGCGGTCTTGTGCGGCCATGATCGTTCCCGCCGCCGGCGATTTCCGCCTCAATACCGAAGCCGACACCACTCGGTTCGGTGCGGCGGTGGCCGGCGCGCTGAAGAAGGGTGAGGCGGTGTGCCTCAGCGGGCCGCTCGGGGCCGGCAAGTCGGTGTTGGCGCGTGGCCTGATTCGCCAGATCGCGCCGGACGAACGCGACGTGCCCAGCCCCACCTTCACCCTGGTCCAGTTCTATCGCGGCGAGCGGCTGGCCGTCGCCCATTTCGACCTCTACCGCCTGGAGCGCGCCGACGAGGCCTTCGAGCTCGGCCTCGACGAAGCCCTGGCCGAGGGCGCGGCGGTGATCGAATGGGCCGAGAAGCTTGGCCGCCACCTGCCGCGCAATCGCCTGGACATCGACATGGCGATCGATGGCGCGTCCCGGCACGTCAGCTTGCGGCCGCACGGCGCCTGGGAGGATCGCCCCCTTGCTCTCTGAGCGTGAGGAGGTCCGTCGCGGATTCCTGGACCGCGCCGGCGTGGGCGACGCGGCGCGCGAGCCCCTGGCCGGTGATGCGTCGACCCGGCGCTATGAGCGCATTCATCCGGCGGGGAGTCCCAGCCTGATCTTCATGGATCAACCACCGTCGGCTGAGACACAGCCCTGTCCGCCGGACGCCAGCCCGGCGGAGCGCGCCGCGCTCGGCTACAACGCCCTGGCGCGCCTGGCCGCCGGGCGGGTGGAGGCGTTCGTCGCCTGCGCCGCCTATCTGCGCGGCCTCGGCCTATCGGCGCCGAAGGTGGTCTACGCCGAACCCGAAGACGGCTTCGCCCTGCTGGAGGACCTGGGCGACGACCTGTTCGCCCGCCTCACCGAGGCCGGCGCTGACGAGCGCGTGCTCTACGATGGGGCTATCGACGCCCTGGCGCGGATCCATGGTGAGGCGCCGCCCGCCGTGCTGCGCGCCGAGGGCGCGACCTGGCCGCTGCTCACCTACGACAACCTGGCGCTGAAGACCGGGGGCGATGTGCTGCCGGAGTGGCTGCCTAGGTTCGCGCCCGGCATGAACGTGGATGACGCGGCGCTGGCGGAATGGGAGGCGATCTGGGCGCCCGTCCGTGCGCGCGGTGAGGCGGGGGCCAGCGTCTTCTGCCACCGCGACTACCATGCCGAGAACCTGATCTGGCTGGCCGGGCGGGGGGGCGCGGCGCGCGTGGGCATGCTCGATTTCCAGGATGCGCTGAAGGCCCATCCCGCGTGGGATATGTCGATGCTGCTGCACGACGCCCGCCGCGATGTCAGCCCTGAGCTGGGGGCGGCGGCGCTGGCTCGCTATTTCGCGTTGCGGCCCGAGATCGACCGGGCGGCGTTCATGGCCGACTTCCATGCCCTCGGCGCGCTCAATATCTGTCGCATCCTGGGCATTTTCGCCCGCTTGGTGGTGCGGGACGGCAAGCCGCGCTACGCCGCCTTCATGCCTCGGCTCTGGCGCTATCTCGACCGCTGCCTCGCCGATCCCGCGCCGGCCGGGTTGGCGGCTTGGCTCGCCCGCCACGCTCCGGCCGAGGTGCGCGCCGCATGAGTGCGCCGACCACGGCCATGGTGCTGGCGGCGGGCCTCGGCACGCGCATGCGGCCGCTGACCAACGACCGGCCCAAGGCGCTTGTGGAGGTCGGCGGGCGGCCGCTGATCGACCATGTGCTCGACCGTCTGGCTCAGGCCGGGGTCACGCGGGTGGTGGTCAATGTCCACGCCTTCGCCGACATGCTTGAGGCGCATGTGCGGCGGCGGACCGACATCGAGGTGGTGATCTCGGACGAGCGCGGCGAACTGCTGGAGACGGGCGGCGGCCTGCGTCGCGCCCGAGCCTGGCTCGGCGAGGCGCCGATCCTGGTGGCCAACATCGATACATTGTGGACGGACGATAGCCTGATCGCGCGCCTGGTCGCCGCCTGGGATTCGGCGCGCATGGACGACCTGCTGCTGGTCGTGCCAGTGGAGCGGGCGCTGGGCTTCGACGGTCCGGGCGACTTCTTCATCGATGAGGCTGGCCGCCTCGACCATCGTGGCGTCCGGCCCAAGGCGCCGCTGGCCTACATGGGCGTGCACATGCTGGATCCGGCGCTGATCGACGCCTGGCCCGAGGGTCGACACGGCGTTTTCGAGCACTGGATGGGCTTCGCGCGCCAGGGTCGCCTGCATGGCCTGGTCGCCGGCGGTCTGTGGATGCACGTGGGCGACCCGGCGGCCCTCGCGGCGGCGGAGGCCGAGCTGGCGAGCGCCGCGTGAGCGGCTTCCTGGATGCTCCGTCGCCCAGGTGGTTCTCCATCGCCGCCCACCGGCCGTTTCTCGAGGATCTGGCGCGCGGCCTTTGGCGAGAGCTCGCGCCCCGGGGACCGGAAGCCCTGTCGGACGCGATCATCCTCTTGCCGAACCGGCGGATGGCCCGCGCGCTCGCCGAGGCCTTCGTCGACTGCGCCGACGGTCGCGCGGTGCTGCCGCCGCAGATGCGGGCCCTGGGTGATCTCGACGAGAATGAGCCGCCGTTCGAGCCCGGCGACCTGGCGCTCGACCTGCCGCCCGCCATCGGCGCGGCGCGTCGGCGCTTCGAGCTGGCGGGATTGGTCGTCGCCCACCAGCATCTTCTCCACCGCGCCGTGGACGCCGCCGCCGCGCTCGACCTCGCCGACGCCCTGGCCGCCTTTCTCGACGCCGTGCAGATCGAGGAGGTGGGTCCGGACGTCGACCTCGCCGCGGCGGTCGACGCCGATTTCGCCGAGCATTGGCGCAAGTCGGCCGACTTTCTCGATCTCGCTCTCGGCGAATGGCCAAAGCGGCTGAATGAGTTGGGTGTGATGGACGTCGCCGAGCGGCGCGTCGCCTTGCTCCGGCGCCTGGAGGCGCGCTGGCGCGAGGCGCCGCTGGACCAGGTGATCGTGGCGGCCGGCTCGACCGGCTCGACCAACGCCACGGCCGATCTGTTGGCCGCGGTCGCCGCCGCGCCGCGCGGCCTCACTGTGCTGCCGGGTCTTGATTTCTCGCTGGCCGACGCCGCCTGGCAGGCGGCCGACGACCAGCATCCGCAGGCTAGCCTCCACCGACTTCTCCAGCGCGCGGGCGTGACGCGTGGCCAGGTGCGCGACTGGGAGGGCGCCGGCGAAGCCGTCGACAGCGGGCGCTGGCGCCGGCGGGTGATCAATGAGGCGCTGCGGCCCGCCGATCTCACCGCCGACTGGCTCGAGGTGATCGCCGACCTGAAGCGCGAGACGCCCGGCGTCGATCCCATCGCCGCGGGGCTGGAAGGCCTGTCGCTGATCTCCGCCCAGAACGAAGAGGAGGCGGCGACAGCGGCGGCGCTGATGCTGCGCGAGACTCTGGAGGCGCCGGATCGGACCGCGGCCCTGGTGACACCCGACGCCGCCCTCGCCCGCCGGGTCGAAGCTCACCTGGCGCGCTGGAACATCACCGCCGATTCCTCAGTCGGCCGCCCCTTGACCGCGACGCCGATCGGCGTCCTGGCCCAGCTCGTGGCGCGGACCGCGCGCGACCCCGTCGACCCGGTGTTGCTGCTGGCGATCGTCAAGCATCCCTCGACGCGCCTCGGCCTGGATCCGGAGACGTTGGCGGAGTCGCGGGAGCGCCTGGAACGGCTCGGGTTGCGCGGACCGCGCCCGGACGGCTGGGCCGGACTCGAGAGTCGTCTCCAAGATGCGCCCGAGGCGATCGCCCTCGGCCGCCGCCTGCGCGCGGTGCTGGAGCCGATCGCGGCGCTGTGGGCGGAGGGCGCCGTGGCCCCGGCTCTGGCGGCGCGGATCGTGGCCGAAGCCTTGGTCGCCCTGTCCGCCAGCCCAGACGGCGAAGCCGGCGATGTGTGGAACGGCCAGGCCGGCGCGGGCCTGGCGACGGTGCTGAGCCGGCTGATCGACGAGAGCGCGGCGCTGCCGCACGTGACTCCATCCGGCTTTGTCCAACTTCTGACCGGGCTCCTCGAACGCGAGTCAGTGCGTCCGGGCGGGGCCAGTCATCCGCGCCTGCGCATCCTGGGCGTGCTGGAAGCGCGCCTGATCCGCGCCGACCTCCTTATCCTGGCCGGCCTGGAGGAAGGGGTGTGGCCGGCGGCGGCGCCGGTCGATCCGTTCCTGTCGCGGCCCATGCGCAAACGGCTGGGCCTGCCGTCACCCGAGCGGCGCATCGGCCTCGCCGCCCACGACTTCGCCCAGGCGGCGTGCGCGCCGAACGTCATCCTGTTGCACACCGAGCGGCGCGGCGGCGCGCCGACCGTGCAGTCCCGCTGGCTATGGCGCCTGCGCACCCTGATCGAAGGCGCCGGCCTCGCCAGGCCTGGGCGGCCGGAGGTGCTGGCCTGGGCGCGCGCGCTGGATGCGCCGCTCATCGAACCGCCGCCCTCGCTCAGGACCGCTGTGAGGCCCCGGCCCACGCCGCCGGTTGCGGCGCGTCCACGCGTGCTGCCGGTGACGGCGGTGGAGACCTGGGTGCGCGATCCCTACGCCATCTACGCCCGGCGGATATTGAAACTGCGCCCGCTCGATCCGCCTGACGCCGTCGTCGACGCCCGCACGCGCGGCACGGCGATCCACAGCGCCTTTGAGCGCTTCGCGCTGGCCTGGTCGGACGCTCTTCCTGTCGACGCCGAGCGTATCTTCGAGCTGATGGTGATGGAGGAGCTCGAACGGGCCGGCATGCCGCAGGCGGCCATGGCCCGTGAAGCGGCCCTGGCCAGGAATGTGGCGCCATGGGTGATGGACTTCGAGCGCGGCCGACGGCCGGGCGCACGGCTGCTGGTCGAGCAGACCGGGCGCCTGGAATGGCAGGCGCCCGCGGGAATGTTCACGGTGACGGCGCGGGCCGACCGCGTCGAGTTACGAGACGGGACCGCCGATGTCCTCGACTTCAAGACCGGCGCGGCGCCGTCGAAGAAGCAGGTGAAGGCCGGGCTCGCGCCGCAACTCACGCTCACAGCCGCCATACTGGCGGCCGGCGGATTCACCGAGGCTGGAGCCGTCACGCCGGGCGAGCTCCTCTATGTGCGGGTGAGCGGTCGGCGGCCGCCTGGCAAGATCGAGTCGCGGGGCGACGGCGAGGCGCCCGCGCTGGCGGACGAAGCGCTCGCCGGTCTGAAACGCCGCGTGGCGGGCTTCGACAAGGAGTCGACGCCCTATGCCTCTTGGGCCGTGCCGCGGTTGATGACCGATAAAGGCGACTACGCCGGACTCGCACGGCAGTGGGAATGGGCCGTGATAGGCGAGGTCGACGAGTGAGCGCGCCCGCCGCCACCGCCGGCCGCGCGGCCCAGGTCCAGGCGTCCAACCCCCGAGCCTCGGTTTTCGTGACCGCCAACGCGGGGTCCGGCAAGACCTCGACGCTGGTGACCCGCGTGACCCGCCTGCTCCTGGCCGGTGCGCCGCCGGAGGCCATCCTGTGCGTCACCTTCACCAAGGCCGCGGCGACAGAGATGCAACGGCGGCTGTTCAAGCAGCTCGGCGACTGGGCGGTGATGGACAACGCGGATCTCACCAAGGCCCTCGCGAACATTGACGAGGCGGGGCGGGACCTGCGCCGCGCCCGCGCCCTCTTCGCCCGCGCCCTGGAAACGCCCGGCGGCCTCAAGATCCAGACCATTCACGCCTTCTGCGAGAAACTCCTGCGCCGCTTCCCGCTCGAGGCCGGCGTTCCACCCGGGTTCAAGGTGCTTGAGGACGCCGCGGCGGCCGAGGTCGCGCGCGAGGCGCGCAGGCGTCTGGCCGAGCTGGCCTTCGGCGCCGACCATGCAGTGGCGGAAGCCTATGCCCACTTCTCGATCGGACTCGCCGCCGGCGACTTCGACAAGCTGCTCGATGATCTCGCCGCCAAGGGCGCGGCCATCGAGACCTACGCCGACGCCTGCCTGACGGCGGGTCGGAGCGTGGACGCGGACGTCTGGCGCCGGTGCGGATTTGAGCGCCGGGCCAGTGTGGCGGAGATCGAGCAGGCGGCGCTGAAGCGGACGCAGACCATCAAATGGCGGCGCATGGCGGACGCGATCGCCGCCTGCGCCAAGCCCAGCGAGGCGACCGTCGGCGTGCAGCTCCAGGCCGCTGCGTCAGCCGACTCGCTCGGCGAACTGAGCGCCATCTTCCTCACCGGCAAGGGCGAAGCGCGAAAGGTCATCGACAAGCTGTCGGTCGCCCCCGCAGTTCTCGAACAGCTACACGACGAGCGGGCGCGGCTCTTCGAGGCCCTCGAGCGCATCGCCGCGGCCGGGGTGGCGGAGGATACGGTGCGCGCGCTGAAACTGGCGATGGCCTACACATCGCTGTACCGCGCCGCCAAGGACGCGCGCGGCGCCCTCGATTTCGCCGATCTCATCTCCGCCGCCCTCGAACTGCTGACTCGCAGGGCCGACGCCGCCTGGGTGCTCTACAAGCTCGATGGCGGGCTGGAGCACGTGCTCCTGGACGAGGCGCAGGACACCGCCGCCGAGCAATGGGGCATATTGCACGCGCTCACAGCCGAGTTCTTCCACGGTGAAGGCGTCCGGGCTGGCGGCCGCACCCTGTTCGCGGTCGGCGATCCCAAGCAATCGATCTTCTCGTTTCAGGGCGCGGCCCCGGAACGGTTGGCGTTGGAGGAGGGCGCATTCGCAGAGACGGCGGCGGCGGCGCAACAGAGGTTTTGGCGGGTGCCGCTCCTGGAAAGCTGGCGCTCGGCGCCGGAAGTCCTGTCGCTGGTCGATCAGGTCTTCGCCGACGCCGACGCCCTGGCCGGGCTGAGACCCGCCGGCGACAACGTTGCGGCGTTCGAACTCCGCCACAACGCCATCAGGGGGCCGGGCGGTGGCGTGGATCTGTGGCCGCTGGAGACCTGGGACGCCTCCGAGGCCGACGACGATCCCTGGGATCCTCTGGACAAGGAGCCGGCGGGAAGCGCCAACCGGAAACTCGCCGAACGGATCGCGCTCGCGGTCGCCGAGATGGTGGCGCGTGGCGATGCGGTGGTCGATCGCGAAACCGGCGCGGCGCGCGCCTGTCGTTTCGGCGATGTGCTGATCCTGGTGCGCTGGCGCGGCCCGATCTTCAACGAGACCATCCGCGCGCTCAAGCGTCGCGGCGTCCCGGTAGCCGGCGCCGACCGTCTGAAGCTCTCCGAGCATGGCGCGTTCAAGGACCTGATGGCGCTGGGCCAGTTCGCCCGCTTTCCCGCCGATGACCTGTCACTGGCCGTCCTGCTGCGGGGTCCGTTCTGCGACCTTGATGAGGAGAGTCTGTTCGATCTCGCCCATGGCCGGCCGGGGACCTTGTGGGGGGAGCTACAAAGCCGGGCGGGCGAGCGGCGGGAATGGGCCGAGGCGGCGCGCTTTCTCGGCTGGGCGGTCGGAGCAGCGGTCAGCGCCGCGCCGTTCGACTTCTATTGCCAGGCTCTGGGCCGGATCGACGGCGAAGGACGCTCCATGCGTCAGCGAACACTCACCAGGTTGGGCGCCGAGGCCGAACAGGCCCTCGACGTCTTCGTCGGCCAGACCCTGGTCGCCGAATCCGCCGGCCTGGCCGATCTTGAGCGCCTATTGGCCTGGATGGGCGCGCTCGATCTCGACATCAAGCGCGAGCAGGAGGCGGCCGGTGGCGGCGAGGTGCGGGTCATGACCGTGCACGGCGCCAAGGGGTTGGAGGCGCCGATCGTGATCTTCCCCGACACCATGGGCGTCCCCAAGATGCTGAGTAATGCGCTGATCGGCGACGGCCACGGCGGCTTCATCTGGGCCCCGAGCTCGGACGCCGACTGCGCGGCGACCCGGGAGGCCAAGGCCGCGCTCGGCCTCGCCGGCCGTCATGAGCGGCTCCGCCTTCTCTATGTGGCCCTGACCCGGGCGCGCGACCGTCTGATCGTCTGCGGGGTAAGCCCCAAGCGGCAGACGACGCAGGCCGCGGAGCCCTGGTACGACTGGGTCGCGCGGGCGTTCGCCCGCGCGGAGGCGCGGCCGTTTCCCTTGCCCGGCGGCGGTGAGGGCCAGCGCATCGGGTCCGACCCGGCGACGGCGGCGCCACTGGAAGCGCCGGTTTCGGGCGCCTCCCTGCTGCCGACCTGGACAGCGGGCCTGGCGCCGGCCGATCCGCCCAGGCCGCGCGTGACCTCGCCGTCCCGCCTCGAACGCGAGGATACGGAGCCGTCGCCGTCGCCTTTGGCTGAGGTGCGCGGGCTGGGTCGCTGGCGGCGCGGCGAAATCATCCACCGCCTGTTGCAGCTCCTGCCCGATCTGCCGCCCGATGCGCGCCGGGAGGCGGCGACGCGCCTGCTGGCGCGCGAGCCGGGCCTCACGCCAGATCAGCGCGACGAGGTGAGCGCGGCGGCCTTGGGGGTCCTGGAGGACGCGCGGTTCGCGCCCGTCTTCGGTCCCGGCTCCCGGGCGGAGGTGGCGGTGGTCGGCGGCGCGGCGAGCTTGCCGGCCAATCTCAAGATCTCTGGCCGCGTCGACCGCCTGGTGGTCGAAGCCGAGCGGGTCCTGGTGGCGGACTTCAAGACCAACCGCCCGGCGCCGGCGCGGATCGAGGACGCCGACCCGGCCTACATTCGCCAGATGGCCCTCTACGCCGCCGTGCTGGCCGAGGTGTTCCCCGGCCGCCGGATCGAGGCGGCGCTGGTGTGGACCGACGGTCCCGCCCTGATGCCCATTCCCGCCGAACGGCTCTCGGCCGCTCTTGCGGCGTTGCGCCCGTGAGCGCTCCCCGCGCCTTCCAGCGCAGCATGAAGATCTTCGGCGTGCTGCTGCTCACTCTGTCAGCGGTGACGCCGGCGTCTTCGGTGTTCGTGATCATCCCGGGCGTGATCCAGCAGGCCGGTTCCGGCGCGATCCTGAGCCTCCTCTGCGCCGCCGCGGTGTCGCTGTGCATGGCCTTCGTCTACGCCGAGTTGGCGTCCGCGTGGCCCCTGGCCGGTGGCGAGTATGCCATGGCCGGGCGCGCGCTCGGCCCCTTTGCCGGCTATGTATTGATGGGCGCGAACGCCCTGGCCTACACCCTGGTGCCGCCGGTCCTGGCGCTCGGGGCGGCGACCTATCTGGCCGTGATCTGGCCGGGCGCGCCAGCCGTGCCCATCGCTATCGGAACCATCGCGGTGGGCACGGTGCTCGGCATACTGAACATCCGCCTCAACGCCTGGGTCACCGGCCTCTTTCTGCTGGTGGAGGCGATCGCCCTCCTGGTCGTGGCGGCGCTGGGCTTCACCCATATGGTCCGGCCGATCGGCGAGGTGCTGGCCCATCCGGTCATGGCTGGGGTAGGCGGTGCGCTCGCGCCGACGCCACTGATCGCCGTTGGCGTCACGACCACGGTGGCCATCTTCGCCTACAACGGCTACGGCGCGGCGGTCTATTTCAGCGAGGAGATGCACGAGGCGCGCCACAGGATCGCCCGCACCATTGTCCTGGCCCTGGGCATCACCCTGGCGCTGGAGTTCCTGCCGACACTGGCGCTGATCCTGGGTGCGCCGGATCTCGGCGCCACGCTGCGTTCGCCGACACCCTTCGGCGATTTCGTGGAAAAGATGGGCGGATGGCCGCTGGGCGTGGCCGTGAGCCTGGGGGTGGCGCTGGCCATCGTCAACGCGGTTATCGCGTCGCTGCTGATCAATGCGCGGATCCTCTACGCCAGCGGCCGCGACGGCGCCTGGCATGGCGCGGTCAACGATCTTTTCACCCGGCTGCATCTGCGCTTCGACTCACCGTGGGCGGCCACCCTGGCCACCGGCGTGGCCGGGATCGCCTGCTGCTTCATCCCCTTTCACCTGCTTCTCGTGCTGAACGGCATGAGCGTGGTGGTCACCTACCTCTCGCTGTGCGTGTCGGTGATCGTGGCCCGGATCAGCGGCGCCTCGGCCCACGCGGCCTATCGGATGCCCTTGTTTCCGCTGGCGCCGGCCGTGGGGCTGGCGGCCCTGGCGGGCGTGGTCGCAGCCAACTGGACCGACACCGATGTCGGCCGGCCGAGCCTGCTGGCGACGATGGCGACGATGGTCCTGTTCGCGGCGCTTTATCTTCTCCGGCGCCGGACAGGTCGCTTCGCCTGGGCGCTCGCCGGCCCTGAGCCATCACCGCAACTCACGGTCGCCGCACGAAATCTCGAAGGCGGCGGGAGTTGACGAGCGGCGCCCACGGACTACATCCGGTCATTCCGTTCAGGAGAGCGCTATGAGCACTGTCGCCGTTACCGACGCCACCTTCGAAGCCGATGTCCTCAAGGCGACCGGTCCCGTTCTGGTCGATTTCTGGGCCGAGTGGTGCGGACCCTGCAAGCAGATCGCCCCGGCGCTCGAGCAGATCGCCAAGGAGCTGAGCGGCTTGGTGACGGTCGCCAAGCTGGATATCGAGGAAAGCCCGACGACGCCGTCCCGCTATGGCGTGCGCGGTATCCCGACCATGATGCTGTTCAGGGACGGTCGCATGGCGTCGATGAAAGTGGGCGCCATGCCCAAGCAGAAGATCCTCGACTGGCTGGCCGAAGCCGGCGTCGCCGCCGCGGCCTGACGTCTGATCAATCGTTCCAGGTTGCGCCGTCGCGTTCGGTGAGGGCGACGGCGGCCGGCGGTCCCCACGTCCCTGCGGCATAGCCCTTGGGCGTCATGCCTGTCGCCGCCCAGCCGGCGCGGATGGCGTCGATCCAGGTCCATTGCGCCTCCACCTCGTCGCGGCGGACGAACAGGGTCGGATCGCCGTCCATGAGATCGAGCAGCAGCCGCTCATAGGCGATGCGCCGACGTTTGTCGGCGAAGGCGTTGGGCATGGAGATGTCGAGCGGCACCTCGCGCAGGCGGATGCCGGCGCGGTCGAGGCCGGGCTCCTTGGCCATCAGGCGCAGGCTGATGTTTTCCTCCGGCTGCAGCCCGATGATCAGCTTGTTCGGCTGCAGCGACGCGCCCGGCCCCGCGAAGATGGAATGCGGCACGCATTTAAACTGGATGACGATCTCGGTGCGCCGGGTGGCCAGGCGCTTGCCGGTGCGCAGGTAGAAGGGCACGGCCTGCCAGCGCCAGTTGTCGATATTGGCCTTGAGCGCCACGAAGGTTTCCGTGCCGCTGGCGCGGCCCAGCTCCTGGACATAGCCCGCCGCCGGCGAACCGCCGATCACGCCTGATTCGAACTGGCCGATGACGGTGTGGGTGCGCACCGTGCTGGCGTCGATCGGCCGCAACGAGCGCAGCACCTTGACCTTTTCATCGCGCACCGAAGCGGCGTCGAACTTCGCCGGCGGCTCCATGGCCGTGAGCGCCAGCAACTGCAGCATATGGTTCTGCACCATGTCGCGCAGGGCGCCGGTCTCGTCATAGAAGCCCGTCCGGCCCTCCAGACCCACGGTCTCCGACACCGTGATCTGCACGTGGTCGATGCCGCGGGCGTTCCAGAGCGGTTCGAACAGGGTGTTGGCGAAGCGCAGGGCGATGAGATTCTGGACGGTCTCCTTGCCCAGATAGTGGTCGATGCGAAAAGTGCGGTTCTCGGGGAAACCCGCGGCGACCGCGTCATTGATCACCCGGCTGGAGGCGAGGTCGACGCCGAGCGGTTTTTCCAGCGCCAGCCGCGCGCGGTCGCCGGCGAGGCCGGCCTTTTCGAGGCCCGCGATGGTCGGTCCGAACAGGGACGGCGCGGTCGACAGGAAGATCGACAGGTCCTTGGGCGCGGTGTCGCCGACCGCCTTGGCCAGCTCGCCGAACGGTTCCGGCGAGGCGACGTCAGCGCTGCGGTAGCGCAGCCGGGCGAGGAACCTCGCCACCACCTTGGGCTTCAGCCGGTCGGCGTCGGCGAACTCGAGCAGGGCGTTCTCCGCCTTCTCGCGGTACCAGCCGTCATCGCCCTCGCTGCGGGCTGTGCCGACAATCACTAGGTCGTCCGGCAGCAGGCCGTCGCTGTCCAGGCCGTATAGCGAGGGCAGCAGCATACGCCGCGCCAGGTCGCCGGTCGCGCCGAACAGGAGCAAGGTCTTCATCAAGGTCCTCGATTGGATGCAGTGCGCCCGCGGCGGCTATTAGCCGGGGCGCTCAGGCGGGCCAAGTCTCTGGGCTGGCGGCCAGCACTTCGCCGATGAAATGCAGCGATCCGCAGATGACCACATGCGGCGCCGGCCCGCCGGCCGCGAGGGCGGTCGTCAGCGCCGCGTCCACGCCGTCGGCGATTTCCGCCTCCAGGCCGGCGTCGCGGGCCGCAGTCGCCAGATCGGCCGGCGGCGTCGCGCTTTCGGAGTGGAATCCGGTGACCAGGATGCGCGGCGCCAGGTCCGCGAAGGCCTCGAAGAAGCCCCGCGCATCCTTGCGGCCCAACATGCCGACGATGAGGGTGAGCGGGCGGCCATCGCGTCGCGTCAGGCGCGCGCAGGTCGCCGCCAGAGCGCGGGCGGCGTGGGGATTGTGCGCTCCGTCGAGCCACAGGTCCGCGCCGCGCTCGCTCGCCTGCCGCGCCATCGGTCCGGCGGACAGACGCTGGAATCGACCGGGCCAGGCCGCGCTCGCCACGCCGCGCGCCAGGGCGTCCTCGTCGATGCGCGGGTCAGCCAGGGAGAGAATGGAGGCCACGGCCAGACCGGCGTTTGCGAACTGGTGCGACCCGTAAAGGCTGGGCGCGGGCAGGTCGAGGAACCGGTCGGCCAGCTGGACCATCAGCCGGCCACGCTCCTCCCAGGCGTCGAAGTCGCGACCCATCACGGCCAACGGCGCGCCGAGTCGGTCCGCCTCAGCCTCGATCACCGCCGACGCGTCGTCCTTCTGGTGTCCGACAAACACGGGCGCGCCGGCCTTGATGATCCCCGCCTTTTCCCAGGCGATCTTGCCGAGCTCGGGGCCCAGCCATTCCAGGTGATCGAGATCCACCGGCGTGATGACGCTGGCGGCCGGCCGCTCAAAGACATTGGTGGCGTCGAACCGTCCGCCCAATCCGACTTCCACCAGGGTGATGTCGGCCGGCGTGGCGGCGAAGGCGTGGAAAGCCAGCGCGGTGGCGATCTCGAAAAAGCTGATCGGCGCGCCGGCGTTGGCCGCCTCGACTTCGTCGATGCGGGCCGACAGTTCCTCGTCGCTGATCAGGGCGCCGGCGATGCGGATGCGTTCGGCGAAGCGAACCAGATGCGGCGAGGTGAGGGCGTGGACCCTCAGTCCGGCAGCCTCGGCGATGGCGCGCAGATAGGCCACGGTCGAGCCCTTGCCGTTGGTGCCGGCCACATGGATCACTTTGCCGAGCCGGTCCTGGGGCCGATCGAGCGCCGCCAGCAGACGCTCTACCCGGCCAGTGGACAGGTCGATCAGGGTGGGGTGCAGGGCGCGCAGCCTAGCGATCGCCTGGTCGGAGGCGCGAATCGGATCGTGGTCGATGACCGGAAGACTCAGGGTCTTGTCGCCGCTCAGGCCGCCCGCCGATTGGCGCGCCCGGCCATCAGGGTGCGCAGGATCGAACCCAGGACCGCCGGCAGCTCCTTGCGGGTGACCACCCGGTCTACCATGCCGCGCTCGACCTGGAATTCCGCGGTCTGGAAGCCCGGCGGCAGGGCTTCGCGGATGGTGTCCTCGATCACGCGTCGGCCGGCGAAGCCGATCAGGGCCGCCGGCTCGGCCAGATGAATATCGCCCAACATGGCGTAGGAAGCGGTCACGCCACCGGTGGTCGGGTCCGTCAGGACGACAATGTAGGGCAGGTGGGCGCGCTTGAGCCGCTGGATGGCCGCCGTGGTGCGGGCGAGCTGCATCAGCGACAGCGTGCCCTCCTGCATCCGCGCCCCGCCGGAAGCGGTGAAGACCACGAACGGAACCTCCCGCTTCACCGCCTCGTCGACTGCGGCCAGGAAGGCTTCGCCCGCCGCCGCGCCCAGCGACCCGCCCATGAAGGCGAAGTCCTGCACCAGGACCACGGCCGTCTGGCCGCCGATCTCGCCGACGGCGGCGGCCATGGCGTCGGTCTCGCCGGTGTTCTTGCGCGCGGTCGCCAGGCTGTCGCGATAGGGCTTGCCGTAGGTGAATTCGAGCGGGTCGTCCGGCGTGCGGGGCAAGGACAGGAGTTTGTGGCGGCCGCCATCGAAGGTGTAGGCGAAGCGCAGGTTCGACCGGATGCGCATATGTCGGCCGGCAGGGGTGACCCACAGCGCCGCCTCGAGGTCGGGCCGGTAGATCATCTCCCCGGTGTCGGGGCATTTCTCCCAGAGATTTTCGGGCGTTTCCTGGCGCGCGACCAGCTTGCGCACGCCCGGCGCGATCTTGGCCAGCCAACCGCCGCGCTCGCGCCCCACCGGTGGGACGGGACCCCGGATCGGCCGCTTCTTCTTGTCGTCGGTCAAAGCCATGGTCAGCCGTTTACCCTGGCGGAATGCACAGCCTGAGCCATGGCGGCCACGGTATCCAGGACTTTCCGCGCCGGATCACGTTTTAGTGCGACGGATTGCGCGATCTCCTCCACCAGCGCCGTCCCGATCACCACTGCGTCGGCGATCCTGGCGACCTCGGCCGCTCGCTCAGCCGTCCTGATGCCGAATCCCACCGCCACCGGCAGGCCGGTGACGGTGCGCGTGCGGGCGACCTGCCCGGCGATGGCGGCTGCGTCGGCCTCCTTGACGCCGGTGACGCCGGTCACCGAGACGAAATAGACGAAGCCGCTGCTGCGGCGGGCGACGATGGCCAGCCTGGCCTCGTCCGTGGTTGGCGTCGCCAATCGGATCAGAGCCACGCCATGGGCGTCGAGGGCGTCGGCCAGCGGGTCCGCCTCCTCAGGCGGGACGTCGACGACGATCAGGCCATCCACGCCGGCGTCGGCGGCGGCCGCCGCGAAGGCGCCCAGGCCGAAGCTCAGGATCGGGTTGTAGTAGCCCATGAGCACCACCGGCGTCGCCGCCTCGACCGCGCGGAACCGACGGACGAGAGCCAGAACGCCCTTTGTGTCCATGCCTGTGGCGAGGGCCCGGGCCGCGCCACGCTGGATGGTCGGGCCATCGGCCATGGGGTCGGAGAAGGGCAGGCCCAGCTCGATCAGGTCGGCGCCGGCGGGCGGCAGGCCCTCCAGGATGCGCCAGGCGGTGTCGGGGTCTGGGTCGCCGGCCATGACATAGGGCGCGAAGGCCGCGCGGCCTTCGCGCGCCAGGGCGGCGAAGCGGGCCTCGATCCGACCGGCGCTCACGACATCCGCTCCAGGCGAGGCGCGACCGCGGCAAGGTCCTTGTCGCCGCGGCCGGAGAGCCCCAGGACCACGATCCCGTCCTTGCCCACCTCGGCGGCGACCTCCGCAAGCTTGGCCAGGGCATGGGCGGATTCGAGCGCCGGAACGATCCCCTCCAGGCGCGCGCAAAGGGCGAAGGCCGCCAGCGCCTCCTCGTCGGTAGCGGTCAGGTAGCGGGCGCGGCCGACGTCGCGCAGCCAGGCGTGCTCGGGACCTATGCCGGGATAGTCGAGCCCGGCGGAGATGGAATGCGCCTCAAGGATCTGACCGTCGTGGTCTTGCAGCAGATAGGAGTGGGCGCCGTGGAGCACGCCTGGCCGGCCGCCGGCCAGCGCGGCGGCGTGACGGCCGGTCGCCATGCCCTCGCCCGCCGCCTCGACGCCGAAGAAACGCACGTCCTCGTCGGCGAGGAAAGGATGGAAAAGGCCGATGGCGTTGGAGCCTCCGCCGACGCAAGCCACCAGCGCGTCCGGCAGCCTGCCTTCGGCCTCCAGGATCTGGGCGCGCGATTCGCGGCCGATCACCGTCTGGAAGTCGCGCACCATGACCGGATAGGGGTGCGGTCCGGCGGCCGAGCCGATCAGGTAGTAGGTGTCGGAAACATTGGCGACCCAGTCGCGGAGCGCCTCGTTCATGGCGTCCTTGAGCGTCGCTGAGCCGCTCTCCACCGGTCGCACCTCGGCGCCCAGCAGACGCATGCGCAGGACGTTCGGCGCCTGACGCTCCACGTCAACCGCGCCCATGTAGACCACGCACGGCAGGCCGAAGAGGGCGCAGGCGGTGGCGGTCGCCACCCCATGCTGGCCCGCGCCGGTCTCGGCGATGATCCGGGTCTTGCCCATGCGGCGGGCGAGCAGGATCTGGCCCATGCAGTTGTTGATCTTGTGCGAGCCGGTATGGTTCAGCTCTTCGCGCTTGAGCCAGATCCTGGCGCCGTGATGCTCGGACAGGCGGCGCGCAAAGTAGAGCGGGCTTGGTCGGCCGACATAGGTGGTCAGATATCCGGCCAGATCCGCCTGGAACCCCTCGTCCGCCTTGGCGTGCGCATAGGCCTCGTCCAGCGCCAGCACCAACGGCATCAGCGTCTCGGGCACGAAACGGCCGCCATAGTCGCCGAACCGCCCATGCGCGTCCGGCCAGGCGTCGTAAGCATTTGTGGATTGAGGAAGGCTAGTCAGCTGGGGGCTCTGAAACAGCGGTGACCGCCGCGAGGAAACGGGCGATGAGAGCGGGGTCCTTTAGGCCGCTCGCCCCTTCCACGCCAGAGGAAACATCGACCATCGGCGCGCCCGACGCGGCGATGGCTTCGGCGACATTGACCGCCGTCAGGCCGCCGGCGAGGAACCACGGACGGCGGAATCGCCGCCCGCCGAGGACCTGCCAGTCGAACGCCTCGCCGAGACCGCCCGGGCGCGCCGCGGCCTCCGGGGCCTTGGCGTCGAACATCAGGTGATCGGCGACGTCGTCGAAGGCGGCGGCCGCGTTCAAGTCCGCGGCGTTCGAGATCGGGATGGCCTTGATGACGCCGGCCCCGGCCCGGGCGGCGATTTCGCGCGCGCGGGCGGGTGATTCACGGCCGTGCAGCTGGATCAGGTCCGGCGCCAGGCCGCTCGCCAATGCGTCGATCAATGTATCGTCGGGGTCGACCGTAACGGCCGCGATCCTGGCTCGCCCTCGCGCGATCGCCGCCAACTCGGCGGCGGCCTCGATCGTCACCCGCCTGGGGCTCGCGGGGAAGAAGACGAAGCCGACAAACGCCGCGCCCCCGTCGAGCGCGGCGTCGACCGCGGCCCGCGTGGAGAGTCCGCAAATCTTGGTGAGCGTCACTCCACGCGATCCGTCGTCAGCGCCCCCTCAGGCGGAGGCGAGGTTAAAGACTTAGGCGCCGCCTCCGCGGTTGGCCAGGATGTCGCGGATCTGGACCAGCAGCTCTTCCGAGGTCGGGCCGGCCGGCGGGGCTTCTTCCACCGCCTTGGGCTTCTGAACGGAGTTGATCAACTTGACCACCGCGAAGATGGCCGCGCCGATGATCACGAATTGGATGATGGTATTGAAGAAGACGCCGTAGTTGATCGACACTTCGGCGACCTTAGCCGCCGCGTCCGCCGGCTTCAGCACGAGCTTGAGGGACGAGAAGTCGACGCCTCCGAGGAGGATGCCGATGGGCGGCATGATGATATCGCTGACGAGGCTGGTGACGATCTTGCCGAAGGCGCCGCCGATAACCACGGCGACGGCCAGATCGACCACGTTGCCGCGGACCATGAAGTCGCGAAATTCCTTTATCATCGACATGTGAGGGTTCTTCCTTTCCGCGGCCCTTTTTTGGCCTGTTGTTTAGTCGGCGTTGAGCCGCGCCCTCAGCTCTTTGCCGCTTTTGAAGAATGGGACGTGTTTCGCCTGCACTTGGACGGACGCGCCGGTGCGCGGGTTGCGCCCGGCTCGCGCCGCCCTTGAGCGGACGGAAAAGGCCCCGAACCCGCGCAACTCGACACGGCCACCGGCCTCGAGGGCGACGATGACACGTTCAAAGATGACGCCGACCACACGCTCAATATCGCGTTGCGTGAGATGCTGGTTCTCCGCCGCGAGGGCCGCGATCAGTTCTGACTTGATCATGACATACTGTCCCCGCCGCGCTGAAAGCATTGCGCGAACTTACTCTTGAGATCAAGGGGATGCGCCGCCCGTTCGGCGGGCGTGATTTTGCGTCAAATTCGAAACATGCGAATCCCTCCCTCTCCATGGCGGAGAGGGAGGGACGCAGAAGGCGGCCGGACCTACTCCTTGGTCGCGGCCTTCTCGCGCAGGGCCGCGCCCAGGATGTCGCCAAGCGAGGCGCCGCTGTCGGAGGAGCCGAACTTTTCGATCGCCTCCTTGTCCTCGGCCATCTCCAGCGCCTTGACCGACAGCGACACGCGCCGGGCGGCCTTGTCGATGTTGGTGATCTGGGCGTCCAGGCGATCGCCGACGGCGTAGCGCTCGGTGCGCTGCTCGGAGCGGTCGCGCGAGAGGTCCGACTTGCGGATGAAGGCCGACATCGGCGCGTTGTCGTCGCCGAACTTGACCTCGATGCCACCGGTGGTGACCTCGGTGACCGTCGCCGTGACGATCTGGCCCTTGCGATAGGAGTCGCCGGCCATGGGGTCGCCGCTGAGTTGCTTGATGCCCAGGCTGATGCGCTCCTTTTCGACGTCGACGTCCAGAACCCTCGCCTTGACCGTCTCGCCCTTCTTGTAACGGGCCATGGCCTCTTCGCCGGCGGCGTTCCAGTCGATGTCCGAGAGATGCACCATGCCGTCGATGTCGTTGTCCAGGCCGATGAACAGACCGAATTCGGTCGCGTTCTTGACCTCGCCTTCGACGGTCGAGCCCACCGGGTGCTGCTCCAGGAAATGTTCCCAGGGGTTGGCCATGGCCTGCTTGAGGCCGAGGCTGACGCGCCGCTTGGAGGCGTCGACGTCCAGCACCACCACCTCGACCTCTTGCGAGGTGGAGACAATCTTGCCGGGGTGGACGTTCTTCTTGGTCCAGCTCATTTCCGAGACGTGCACCAGGCCTTCGACGCCCGCCTCCAGCTCCACGAAGGCGCCGTAGTCGGTGATGTTGGTGATGCGGCCAGTGAACTTGGCGCCGGCCGGATACTTGGCCTCCACCCCGTCCCACGGATCGGACTGCAGCTGCTTCATACCCAGGCTGATGCGCTGGGTGTCCGGGTTGATCTTGATGATCTGCACCTTGATGGTGTCGCCCACGGCCAGGACCTGGCTGGGATGCGAGACGCGCTTCCAGCTCATGTCGGTGACGTGCAGCAAGCCGTCGATGCCGCCCAGGTCCACGAAGGCGCCGTAGTCGGTGATATTCTTGACCACGCCTTCGCGCACTTCGCCTTCCAGCAGCTGGCTGACCAGTTCGGTGCGCTGTTCGGCGCGAGCTTCTTCCAGGATGGCGCGGCGCGAAACGACGATGTTGCCGCGCGGACGGTCCATCTTGAGGATGGCGAATGGCTGATCCTTGCCCATCAGCGGGCCGACGTCGCGCACCGGGCGGATGTCGACCTGGGAGCCGGGCAGGAAGGCCGAGGCGCCGCCGAGATCGACGGTGAAGCCGCCTTTCACGCGGCCGACGATGGCGCCCATCACCGGCTCGTTCTTGGCGAACACGCCCTCGAGGCGCGTCCAGGCTTCTTCGCGCCGGGCCTTGTCGCGGCTGATCACCGCTTCTCCCAGGGCGTTTTCAATACGCTCGAGGAACACCTCGACCGTGTCGCCCACCTTGAGCGTCGGCCGGCCGGCCTCGTCCACGCCGAATTCCTTCACGCCGATCCGGCCTTCGGTCTTGAGACCGACGTCGATGACCGCGATGTCCTTTTCGATGGCCACTACGAGGCCCTTGACTACCGTGCCCTCTGCGAAATCGCCCGAGCCCATGCTCTCGTCGAGCAGGGCCGCGAAATCGTCCCGCGAGGGATTCATGCTGAGATCGTCCGCCATAAAAGTCCTTCTTGAAATGTCTGTCCGTGTCCAGGCGCGCGCATGGCCGCCCGGACGATGGGTGATGTTTGCGAAATTAAGAGCGTCGCCCGCGGCGTGCGAGGTCCGGCGCGATGGGATTGCCGCTCGGGAGAAGCTTCTAATCAGCTCCCGCGCGGGCTCGCGCCGCCTCGACAATGCGGCGGGCCGCATCGAAGGCGGCGTCTATACTAAGATCGGTGGTGTCGAGCAAGATGGCGTCGGATGCGGGCTTGAGCGGGGCGACGGCCCGGCCCTCGTCGCGCTCGTCGCGCCGCACGATATCGGCCAACACGGCCTCATAGACCGCGGTCTCGCCGCGCACGACCGCTTCGCGCCAGCGACGCAGGGCCCGCGCCTCGGCGGACGCGGTGACATAGAGTTTGACCCTGGCGTCGGGGACGATGACCGTGCCGATGTCGCGGCCGTCCAGCACGGCTCCAGGCTCGCGGGCGGCGAAGGCGCGCTGGACCGAGACCAGAGCCTCGCGCACCTCTGGGTGGACAGCCACCCGGCTGGCCGCTTCGCCCATGGCGGGCGAACGTAGGGACGGGTCGACCAAGCTGTCGAGATCGAGCTTTTCGGCGGCGGAGGCGCAGGTCTTGGGATCGTCCAGGTCGCCGCCGTCGCGAAGAACCGCGGCCGCCACGGCTCGGTAGAGAAGGCCGGAGTCGAGCACGGGCAGGCCGAAGGCCTCCCCTAGTCGCGCCGCCAGCGTTCCCTTGCCGGACGCCGCCGGTCCGTCGATGGCGACCACGAAGCCCATGTCAGGCGAAATCCAGCCGCGCGCCCAGCGATGACATCAGGGTGCGGAAGGTGGGAAAGCTGGTGGCGATCATGCCGGCGTCGGCCACGCTCACCGGCGACCGGGCGGCCAGGCCGAGAACGAGGAAGCTCATGGCGATGCGGTGATCGCTGTCGGTGCGGACCCTCGCCCCGCCGGCCACGGCCGGCCGGCCGGTCACGATCAGTCCCTCGGGTTCTTCCTCCGCCGTCGCGCCGCAGGCGGCCAGACCGGCGGCCATCAGGGCGATGCGGTCGCTCTCCTTGACGCGCATCTCGCCGATGCCGCGCATCACCGTCTGGCCCGAAGCGAACGCCGCCGCGGCGGCCAGGATCGGATATTCGTCGATCATCGAGGCGGCGCGCGCGGGTGGGACGACGATCCCGGCAAGGGCCGAATGGCGAGCTGTGACGTCGCCGACCTCCTCGCCGCCCTCGGCGCGCACTTCGGAGACGGCGATATCCGCGCCCATCTCCTCGAGTGTCGTGAGCAGGCCGGCGCGCAGCGGGTTGAGCATCACGCCTCTGACCGTGATCTCGGACCCCGGCGTGATCAGGGCGGCGACGAGGGGAAAGGCGGCGGACGACGGATCGCCTGGCGCGCGGATACGGGCGCCGCGCAGCTTCTGACCGCCGGCCAGGCGCACGCTTCGACCCTCCGCCGCATTCTCTACGGTCACCTCGGCGCCGAAGGCGCGCAGCATGCGTTCGGTGTGGTCGCGCGTGGGCGTAGGCTCGACGATGCGAGTCTCGCCAGCGGCGTTGAGGCCCGCCAGCAGCACAGCCGATTTCACCTGCGCTGAAGGTTCGGGCGGGCGATAGTCGATCCCCCTCAACCCGCCGCCGCGCAGGGTCAGCGGCAGCCGGCCGCCCTCGCGGCACAGCCACTCCGCGCCCATCTGGCCCAGCGGTTTCAGCACGCGCATCATCGGCCGCCCGCGCAGGGACGCATCGCCGGTGAAGCTGGCCGTTAGGGGATGGCCGGCGGCTGCGCCCATGATCAGCCTCACGCCGGTGCCGGCGTTGCCGCAGTCGATCACATCGGCCGGTTCGGCCAGGCCGCCGCGGCCCTCGATCCGCCACCGCCCCTCGCCCAAACGCTCGACGCGCGCTCCGAAGGCCGACATGGCCGCGGCCGTGCGCCGCACGTCTTCGCCTTCCAGCAGCCCCTCGATCTCCGTAACGCCCTCGGCCATCGCGCCCAGGATGAGGGCGCGGTGCGAAACCGACTTGTCGCCGGGCGCGCTGACGCATCCTGAGAGCTTTGCGCTCGGATAGGCCGTGGCCTCGCCCGGGGCCATGGTCGTCGTCGCGGTCACGTCGCCGATCCGAAAAGGGGAGGGGGAATGCTTTTGACAGTGACCCTTGGCCATGGCAAGGGAGCCGCCGCTTCAAACCCCCCCCACATGGAAATCGAGGTCGCCTCCTTGGCCAATCCGGAACTGGGCGCCAAACAGATCTGCCCGACCTGTTCTTCCAAATTCTACGATCTGAACCGCCGGCCCGCCCACTGCCCCAAATGCGGCGCCGAGTTCGATCCCGAGGAAGCCCTGCGCAACCGTCGCGTCCGCAGCCGTCCGCTGCCGGTCGACGATGACGAACAGACGCCCGCAAAGCCGGTGTCGCCCGATGTCGAGGACGGCTTCGAAGCCGAACCCGACGAGGCGCCCGAGCTCGACGCCGGCGTGGACGAGGCCCCCTTGCTGGCCGACGACGACAGCGCGGAAGAGGCGACGCCGGGCGCGCCCGGCGAGGCCCTGGGCGTCGACTTCGCCGAAGACGACGAGCTTGAGGCGGCTGACGACGACGAGGTGCCGTTCATCGAGGACGAGGACGACGAGTTCTCCGACGACGAGATCGACGGCCTGCCGCCTGAAGGATCGACAGAGGATCACTGACGGGTCTTGATCGCCGCGGGCCGGGGCACTAGGTTCCGCCGCTTCGCGCCGGCCGGCCTATCGTCGGCGGGCGCGCCACCCGATGGTTTCGGGGCTATAGCTCAGCTGGTAGAGCGCTTGAATGGCATTCAAGAGGTCAGCGGTTCGACTCCGCTTAGCTCCACCATCTCTTTCAAAGGGTTTTCTGACCGGAAGGTCGGCTGGTAGACTGGCTCTGACCCAGCCTCAGGTCTCACCCCGCGCAATAGATGGCCGATTCAAGCCCCAGGTGTGGGGCGCTGCGGCCCACGCTCGCCTTTATACTCCGGGGGCAGGTTTAGCACGCGGGCCAACCCGTCTTGGCCCATTTACCGCCAAATTCCGGAAGATAGCCGCATGTATCTAGACCGATTGATGCTTACGGCCCGCACGGCGCTGGTGACCGGCGGCGCGAGTGGAATCGGCTTGGCGATCTGCGAGGCGCTCGGGGAGGCGGGTGCGTCGGTGGTGATCGGTGATTTCAGTCAGGATCTGATCGAGGCGGCATTGTCCAATTTGGCGACCAAGGGGATTCGCGCCACGGGCAAGCTCATGGACGTCACCGACTCGACGCGGGTTACCCAGGTCGCCAACGAGATAGCAAGCGAGGCCGGCGGCATAGATATCCTGATCAACAATGCCGGGATCGCACGAAGCGAGACCGCGGCCGAGGATGTCGCCGACGAACACTGGCTCAACGTCCTGGATGTGAACCTCAACGGCAGTTTCTGGTGTGCGCGCGCGGTCGGACGTCACATGCTCGCCCGTGGTCAGGGAAGCATCGTCAACGTCGGCTCGATGTCGGGTATCATTGTCAATCGTCCGCAGCCGCAGAGCTACTACAACGCCTCCAAGGCGGCGCTTCATCAGCTGACCAAGTCGCTCGCCGCCGAGTGGGCTGGGCGAGGAATTCGGGTCAATGCCGTGGCGCCGACCTACATCGACACCCCCATAAACGCCTTCGCCGATCGCTCCGGCGAGATGTACCGGCGGTGGATCGACGGAACGCCAATGGGCCGACTCGGCAAGGCTGAAGAGGTCGCGGCGGTGGTGGCCTTTCTCGCGTCGGATGCGGCAAGCTTGATGACCGGCGCCGTAGTGGTGGTGGACGGCGGCTATAGCTGTTGGTGAGTGACGCGTGGGGGTAGGCGGGCAGGAGTCTCCCCAAAAGCCGTCCGGATAGAGCTTGCAACGCCCGACAGCGTGCTTGAGGGCCTGGCCGGAGGTGGCGCACGGCGCTGTCAAACTAGCCTTACGTTAGGGCCCTCCGCGCGATTGCTGCGCCACGGTAGCCGGCTCGGGGCCCGGTCGGACCCTAGTTCTGGTCGTCGAGCGGCGGCCGACGCGCGTCAATCTGGCGCGTGAAATCAAGCACCGCCCTGTTCCCCGCGTCGGGTGCGGCCACCAGGTAGTTGTGCCCGGCGCCCGCGATCTTCACGAACCGGCTTTGCGGCAGAATCTTCGCCAGCTCCTCTCCCCATTTGAAGGGGACCACGCTGTCTTCGTCGCCATGCAGGACCAAGGCCGGCATGGTCAATCCGGCGACCGCCTCCCGCGTCGCGCTATAGGCCGCAATGGCCGCGGCCTGGGCGACGAGACCCTTCACGGTGAATTTGTCCTTGGCCAGCACGGCCTGGTCGACGGCGATCGCCTCTGGCGCGGCGGCGCTGCCATAGCCCAGATCGCCGCGCCGACCGGACATCAGCAGTTTCAGCATCCAGGGCGGAAGATAGTAGAGCGTCCGCATGATGGCCGGCATCCGCGGCTTGTCGGCCGTCAATGCGCCAGAGCAGCCAACGATCAGGGACAACACCCGCCCCGGCTGCTGAAACGCCACTTCCTGAACGATCGCGCCGCCCATGGAAACACCATAGATGTGCGCCTGTCGCGCGCCCGCCGCGTCCATCACCGCCAGGGCGTCAGCGGCCATCTGGGGCAGGGTGACCTTGGGCGTCGTCTGGCTCTCGCCCGTGCCGCGGTTGTCGAACCAGATGACCCGATGTTCGGCCGCCAGGGCCGGAATCGCCGGATACCACATCTTCGAACTGTAGCGGTGGCCCATGACGAGCAGGATTGGGGTTCCGCTCCCCGCCTCCTCCCAGTGCAGGCGAACGCCCTTGTTCTCAGTGAAGGGCATGTGCGGCGCCCCGCGCGGGGCTTCTCATGCCGCGATCGCCTTGCGCAGCTCGGCCATCCAGGCCCAGCGGGGGTCGGGGACATTGAAGGCGGTGGACATGGTGTTGGCGACGTAAGCCGCCGCCACGCCGCTCTCCGGATGGGCAAAGGCAGCCCGGCCCCCTGCTCCGTCGTGGCCGAACGAGCCCGAGCCCATCATCTCGGTCGGTTCGCGCGCGAGCTGGTATCCGAGACCGTAGCGCGTGGGCAGGCCGATCTGCAGCTTTCCAAGGTCGCCGGCTGGAACCATCGCACCAGTGCGCAGGGTGCGGGCGCGCTCCACGGTCTCCGGCTTCAGCAACCGGACGCCGTCGACCTCGCCGATCATGGCCGCATACATCCTGGCCAGCGACGCGGCGTCGGTGACGCCGTTGCCGGCCGGGAGCTCGGCCGCGCGCGTCGCCTGGTTGTTCATTTTCTCGATCAGCTCGCCGGTGTGCTGAAGAGAAAGCAAAAACACTCTGGCCAGACGCGTATTGATGTCGATGCCGACGCTGGTGAGCAGGGCGGCGATCTGATCGGCGGTCAGACCCGGCGTCGTCTGGAAATGAGGGGCGACTCGGTGGTCCTCCTCAAGCGGCAAGCCAATCCAGAAATCGAGGCCAAGCGGGCCGCTGATCTCCTCGGCCAGAAGGCGGGACACGCTCTTGCCAGTCACGCGCCGGACGAGGCCATCCAGCAAAGACCCGTAGGTGATCGGGTGGTAGTGACAGGAGGCGCCCGGCGCCCACACCGGGGCCATGGCTTCCAGCGCCGGCAAATGTCGATCCAGGCTGAGCAGATCCTGAGCGGTGAGGCCGCTTTCCGGATCGACGCCCGGCAGGCCGACCGAGTGGCTCATCAGGTGCCAGATGCGCGCATCGCCCTTCCCCCCGGCCGCGAACTCCGGCCAGTATTCGGCGACCGGCGCCTCGTAGTCGATCAGCCCACGCTCAGCCAGCCGGTGAACGACCGCCGCCGTCGCTCCCTTGGTGCATGACATGATGACGGTGAGGGTTTCATCCGTATACGCACGGTCGTTGATCTTGTCCCGCCCGGCCCACAGGTCGACGACCTTCTCACCATGGCGATAGACGCAAAGCTGGCCGCCCCCTTCGTCTGCGGACTGCGCCGAGGCGAACGCCTCTTGAACCCCCTCGAACCCTCGGGAGACATATCCACCAACCTTCATGCTGCTCTTCTTCCGCTTAGAACGACTTTTGGAGACGGATGCCATACTGGCGGGGCGCTCCGGGGAACCTCAGGCCAGAATTCTCCTGGGAAACGTAGTGCAGATTATTGAGGTTGGTGGAATAGGCCGTGACCCTCCACGTCCCCTGGGCGTAGCTGAGTTGCGCGTTGACGAGGCTGCGGGCGCCAAGCAGATCGTCCTGCGACACATCCTGAAACAGGGTCGCCCACTCAGAACTGACATAGCCGTAGTCGATCCGGGGCGTCAGGGTGGCGTTGGCGCCGATCCGGAAAGCGTATTCGGCGCCGATGTTGGCCGTCCAGCTCGGTGCGTCGGACAGGGTGCGGCCCGTCAGATCGGTGCAGGCGGTCAGAGGTGAGGCTGGCCCCACGGCTGGATCACAGGAGGCGGCGGAGACAAGCGCCGCGAGCCTGGGGTCAATAGCGAAGAACTTTCCTATGGAGCTATGCAGATGAGAGCCGCTGAAATTGATCCTCAGGGCTCCGAAAACGGCGTCTCCGGAAAGCTCAACGCCATAGTTGACCGTGGTGTTGGGCACATTGAGGATCAGTGAGGTGTTGCCCACTGTCGGGCTGTCGATACTGACCTGGAAGTTGTTGTAGCGGTCATAGTAGGCGCCCAATTGCGTACGCAGATGACCGTTAAGCAGGGTTGCTTTCCAACCCAGCTCATAGTCGGTGACATTCTCGGGCTTGATATGGGGCGGCAGGCTCAGCAGGGTCGTCGAATTCGCCCCGCCCGGCTTGTTGCCCGTGGCGACGAAGGCATAGAGGTAGTTGGCGTCATTGACCGTCCAGTTGATGGCCAACTTGCCGGTGACGGCCGATTCCTCGTCAAGCTGAACTTGATGACCGATGGCCGACGCGGGTAGTCCGGGAACGAAGCCGTAGTAGGGGTCGACAACGACCGTCGTGACGTCCGAGGGCTCGCGCGTGTAGCTGTAGCGTAGGCCGGCTTGAATCTGGACGCCGTGGGAGAAGTTGAGGCTGCCCTGGCCAAGCCCGGCCATGGTCTCCCGGGAATAGTCGGCGGCGAGGGTGCCGTAGACCACGCCCGGAATGACCTCATCGGTGAATCCGCCGTTGGGCGGAATACGCGTGGCGTCATGCTGGTAGTAGAGTCCGCCGATCCAGCGAACGAACCCGCTATCAGGGGAAATGATATTCAGCTCTTGTGAATATATGTCCTCGAAAGCCCTGTCCTGAAACGTTTCGGACGAGAGGAGTCCCGCGCCGCTGGCTCCATCGGCGTCTTCCTCCAGGGCGCCGCTGGCGTGCTGAAAGCCCGAAATCGATCGAATATCTATGCCGTCATTCAGCGTATAGTCGGCAGTCAAGACTGATCGGAATATACGATCTATCTGCAGGTTGTCGGCGTTATTGCTGATCGTGAACAGATCATAGTTGGCAGTCTGGGGGCTGGTGATATAGCCGCCCTGGTCTATGTAGCTGTATTCGTTCTTGAAGACCACTTTCAGGCTGGATGTGGGCTGCCAGAGCAAGCCGACCCGAGCATTTGACTCCATCAATCTGCCGGGATGGCCGGCGTACGGACCGGTGATCTGGGCGAAGGAGTTGTGGTACTCGTCATTGAAGGCGATGCGCAGGGAAAGGGTGTCATTGATCGGCATGTTGACGGCGCCACGCAGCTGGCCGTCGTTGTAGTTGCCGTACTGCCCCTGGATATAGCCGTTCAGGCCGCTCAGATTTGGGCTGTTGGTGTTGACGATGAGGGCGCCGCCGGTGGCGTTCTGGCCTTGGAACGTCCCCTGCGGGCCGCGCAGCACTTCGATGCTGGAGATATCGTAGAACGGCTCATCCTGGAAAAAGCCGGGGAAGGTGGCCAGGCCGTCGCGATAGATGATCACACCCACTACGGTGGTGCTGGCGGTCTCCGATTTGCCGATGCCGCGAATATTCAGATTATTGCTTTGGCCGGAGTTCTCCACACTGGCCGAGGGGGTCACAAATTGGATTTGGTCCACCGTGGTGACCGCTCGCGTCGTCAAATCGGCCCCGGTGAGCACGGTTGCGGCGACGGAGGTGGTCTGGAGATTGGTCGCCCGGTGTTCGGCGGTGACCACCAATTCGGTGACCGTCGGTTGGTTCGCAATGGCGGCCGGTCCGATCGGAGCGGAGTCTGCAGCGACGGCGGCCCCGCCACACGCCAGGACGGCTGTCGACACGGAGACAAGGAGTCCTGCAGCGTTGCTGTGCCTTCCCCTTACGGTTGCGGCCACCATCGCCGTGAAGGACGCCGTGATCGCACCCTGAAGTGGAAACCGTGGCATGATCGTCCCCCCGTCCGTTTTTTGTGTCGCTAAGGCGACTTGAGACGCAGGTAGCAGCCGCCCTTACCTAAGGAAAATTCATTCCATGGCGCTAGTATTCTCATCACGCATATCGAGGTCAGCGACCAGGCGGAGCGAAGGCGGCATTGAGGGCTTGCAAGGAGAGCTTATGGCTTGCGCAGGCCGTCTTGCACCGCGGCATCAGCCTGCACCGCGGCGATGAAGGCGCGAACGGCCGGCTTCGCCTCCCAGCGCGCTCGAACCGCACAGCACATTCGGGCCGGCTCGAATGGCACGAGGTGGTCGAGCAAAGCGAACTCTCGTCGAAACGATGACGTGGCGGCATGGGTCAGGGACACGACGCCGATGGCGTTCGAGCTCGCGACAATGCGCCGAACGATCGGGAAGTAGTCGATGACGTGAAGGCGAGTGCGCCATTCGACGCCTTGGCTCTCATAGATATGGCGAATGACCGCGCCGAAGGGACGCGAGTCCGATGGCGAGACGAAGTCATATTGCGCGAGATCAGCGAGGGTCGCGGGAACCGCGCCCAGAGCGGGGTGCCCTCTCCTGACGAAAAGTGTGGTCTCGAGCTCAGGCACGGGCTCCCGTCGCAGATCCGACCAGTCGCTGAACGCCGCATCCAAACCTACCGCGACATCGACGGCGCCGTTGCGAAGCAACTGGACCATGCGTTCAAAACTGGAGCCGCTGACCTCGAACCGGATGGCGGGATGGCGGGACAGGAGCTTGGCGAGCGGCGCTATCAGGCGCCACTCCAGCGACGCGGGACACACGCCGATACGAAGCGGCCCAGCATAGGGGTCATTGGTGTTGGCTGATCCCTCCAGAAGTTCGCGTGCGTCGTCCAGCAGCCTGGCCGCGCGTTCAGCAAAGTCACTTCCCTTCTCGGTGAGCAGGGCGCCGCGCGCGGTTCGGTGGAAGACGGAATAGCCGAGCTGGCGTTCCAGGTCCGCGACGCCCTTCGTCACCGCCGATTGGGTTACGCCGATGGCTTTGGCGGCCGCGGTAAACGAGCCGCACCGCGCCACGGCCACGATATGGTTGAGCCTTGGATCCAGCATGAACCATTCCTATGGAGCATGTGGACGTCCCACAATGAATTTGACCCCGGAGGCGCCGGGCGAGATTGGCGCGTCTTGACCTAGGATCCGGCCAGGAGACTATCGATCGAGGTGTCGAAGTGGGCGTCCATGGCGGCCCGGGCGGCTTGTGGGTCGCCGTCGGCGATGGCGCGGGCGACATCCAGGTGGCGCCTGAGCACCACCTGGCGCTGGTCGTCGGTTTCGCGCGTTCGCCATGCCGTGGGGATGGCCACTTCCATCAGTGGTCCAAACGAGGCGACGATCTGGCTGAAGAGTTCGTTACGGCTGGCCTGCGCGATGGCCTGGTGAAAGGCAATGTCGTGCGCGATCACCTCCGCAAGATCTCCGGCGTCGCGTGTCATGGCGGTGGCGATCTCGAGCAGGCGGGTGGCCTGGGCCTCGGTGCGGTGCTCAGCGGCCAAGGCGGCGGTGCGCAACTCTAGCGTGCGGCGCACGTCCCACACCTGTGGAACGGTGACCTGGGCGGTCGCGACCGCGTGGTCGAGCGCGGCGGCCATCACCGAGCCGTCGATGGCGGCGACGCGAGGCTTACGACCATTGACCACCTCGATGCGGTTGAGCGCAGCCAAGGCCCCGAAGGCTTCGCGCATCACCGCCCGACTGACCCCGAGCTCAGTGGCGAAGTGGGCCTCGCCCGGCAGTACATCCCCGACCCGAAGCGCCTGCGAGCGGATATGGTCAGCGACCGCGTCCATCGCCCGGCGCACGAGCGAGCCTCTGACCCTGGCGGGCGCCGAGTTCGGTTGCGAGCTCAAGCGGCCTGCTCGGCGAAGCGGAAGTTGGAGGGCGAGCGACCGAATCGTCGGCCGAACGCGCGCGCGAAACTGGCGTTGTTAAGATAGCCTGACTCATAGCCCACCGACGAGATAGGCAGGTCGGTCGTCAGCAACATGCGACGCGCCAATTCCAGTCGCCTTTCGGCGATGGCGTGGGCGACGGTGCAGTCGAACAGCTCCTTGAAACCGCGGGTCAGCTTGGATCGATTGAGGCCGCAGTTGCGGGCGATGAAGTCGAGCGTCAGCTTCTCGCTGGCGCGTTCGTCGATGAGCCGGCGCGCCGCCATCATGCGGCGAGTGTCGGCAGGCGACAGCTGACCCCCGCCAGACACCGGCGCGAGCTCGCCGCCACGAAACTGGCGAATGGTCTCGCACATGAATTCGATGCTTTTGGCCAACTGATAGGTGGGCCGCACTTCAGGTTCCGTCGGCGGGTCGCACAGAGCCAAGATTATAGCGCGCAGCTGGGCCGTAAGATGAAATGCGATGGCCCCGGCCTCGATCAGCCCAACGCCGCCCAGACGGATCACCGCCTCGGTCCGGACCAGAAACACCAGAGAAGATTCATTTGCCGACGCGAGCGCACGACCAATGTCCGGGTCGGGGTCGATGCTCAACGTCCACAACCCGCGGCTGGCGGCCACGACCATGGTTATCGGCGCCGGCGGGATCGGGGCGCCATGAGTGTCGGGGCCTAAGACCGCGGTCATCTCGGGCGACACCACTACGTAGTCGCCGCGAACTGCCGCCACTTCTCCCGAACTCATGGTCGCCTCCCCGGCCCTGTCGGCGGGCTTGAGGCGCATTCGAACCTATCTGACAGGAATTGGCAAGACCTATCTGAAAGGTCAAGCGAGGGCGCGGGCCAGCGCCGACAGACTGTCGCGGCGGGCGCGTCGCGCGACGTCGGCCTCGGGCGCGAAGTCGAAGGCGTGAAAGGCGCCGGGATAGACATGAAGTTCGGTCGGCACACCGGCGCCCATCAGACGCTGGGCGTAGTCCACGTCCTCGTCCACGAACAGGTCGAGGGCGCCGGTGGAGATGAAGGTCGGCGGCAAACCTGCGAGGCTTTCTGCGCGTGCCGGCGATGCATAGGGGGAAACACCGTCGGATCCGGCCGGGACTCCCAACAGCGCGTCCCAGCCGAAGCGATTGTTGTGATGGGTCCATATGAATTCGCCGGCGAAGGGATGGATGTCGATCCCACTCGCGGAGGTGCGATCGTCAAGCATTGGATAGATCAGGTGCTGAAAGGCGAGCTGATGTTCGGCCCGGTCCCGGACCAGGAGAGCCAGGGCCGCCGCCAGCCCGCCGCCGGCGCTCTCCCCCATGACTCCGACCCGCGCTGAATCGACGCCGATTTCGCCAGCATGTGCGGCGAGCCAGGTTAGCGCCGCATAACAGTCCTCGACCGCTCCGGGAGCGCGGGTCTCCGGCGCCAATCGATACTCGACCGCGACCAGGGCGCAGCCGAGTTTCTGGACCAGAGGCTTGTGCAACGGGGCCATGGAGCTGGCTGAGCCCATCACATAGCCGCCGCCGTGGATGTGCAGGATGCACGGCAAGACGCCGCTCGCCGCACGCGGGCGGTAATGGAAGATCTCGACCTCCGGCGCGCCGGCTGGACCGGGGATGCGCCTCACCTCACCGACCACCGCCGCCTCCGCCGCGGGATCGATTGGCAGGGGCAGCTCGCGCGCCCGCGCCTCGGCCAGGATCTCGTCCGACAGGACGGTGGCCGGAAAGAGATCGAGCAGGGGGTTGAGCTCGGCGTCGACGAGGTGGCGGCTGTGGATAGAAGTCATGGGCAGGCTCCTGTCGAAGAATTGACCGCTTTGGTGAGGCTCAGCGCCACCGCACCTCAATATCCTCTGGGCGAAGGGCCACGATCGGATGGCTCACCGAGAGAGTGACGGTTTCGCCCGCGGCGAGGTCGAAATAGTTGTCGCTGAACTGCGTCCGTTCGTCGGGAGCGAGGATGTGGGCAAAGTGCAAATAGGTCCTTGCCGTCAGGGTGACGGCCAGGGAGCGTTCGCCCAGGGATTCGATCGTCACCTCTGGAGCCGCGATTTCGCCTCGCCGCAGGTCCTTGATCGGTGCGAACCAGTGCCGGTTGGGCGCGAAAGCGCCGTCGTGAGCCCGAACGGTGACGACCTGATCAGGATCGGCGACGCCGATCTCGCGCGTCCAGACCCTAAGGCTCTCCCCCGCGCCAACGCTCCAGGCTACCTGCTCGGACCATTCCGCGGCGCCGGCAAAAGAGGCCCTGGCCACTGTGAGTTCTCCAGCAGCCGGCGCGCGTCGATCATTGACGATCCACAGTTCGAGGACGCCGGCGTCCGTGGCCTTGAACGAGGCCATGATCGGAGCGTAGGCCCGGCGCACGTAATAATAGCCCGCCTTGCCGAAGCCATTGTAGTCGATGAGGCTCCAGCTGACGCACGGCCAACAGTCGTTGAGTTGCCAGATCAACGACCCGGAACAGTGCGGCGTGCGCCGCCGGAAGTGCTCGATGCCGAACTTTAGGCCTTCGGCCTGGGTGATCTGGGTTAGATCAACATATTCGACCAGGGTCTCAGGCGATCCCACCAATGGCGCCATGATCGCGTCGATCTTGTTTTTTGGCTCGTCCTTGATGAGATGGATAAGCCCCTCGCTCCCCAACCTTCGCTCCGTCGCCGGCAGGGCGCGCTCAAGTGTTGTGAGCGCGGGCGAGGCGTGAATGCCGTATTCGCTGATGAATCGGGACATGTCCTCGGCATAGCGCGTGAACGCGACGCCGGCGGGGCTGCGATCGACAGCGCCGACCGGCCGGTCGACCGGGATCGGAGGTATGCCGTGCCAGACCGTCCAGTTGTGAACGTCACCGGCCAGCATGCTGTTCGGGTTGGGACCGCCGGCGGGGCTTCCTGGCCAATATGGTGTCGATGGATCGAGTTCAGCCACGACGGCAGGCATAACTTCATCATAGAGCCGCACGCCCGGCAGAGGATCGTCCCGATGGCTAAGGTGATTGGCGAAGCTCTGAATCGCCTGGCATTCATTATTGCCGCACCACAGCGCCAGCGAGGCATGGTTGCGCAGCCGCGTGACCTGACAGCGAACCTCGGCCTCGACGCTGGCCGCGAAAGCCGCGTCATCGGGATAGGGCGCGCAAGCAAACATGAAGTCCTGCCAGACCAAGAGCCCTAGTTCGTCGCAGAGGTCATAGAAGGCGTCGTGCTCATAGACCCCACCGCCCCAGACGCGGATCATGTTCATGTGAGCGTCGGCTGACATTTCCAGAAACAGGCGATACCGGTCGGCGTCCACCGCACCCGGAAACGAACTGGCAGGAATCCAGCAGGCTCCCTTGGCGAAAATCGGGACGCCGTTGAGCACAAACCGAAAAAAGCTCGTCCCCGGCTCGTCCGGGTCGAGAGAGGTGTCGAGCGCGATGGTGAGCACCCCCACGCGCAGCGAGCGTTCATCGAGGGCTTTTCCGGCGACTGTCAGCAGGACCGTCAGGGTGTACAGCTCGGGCGAGCCGAGGTCGCTCGTCCACCACAGGCGCGGTTCGGCAATCTCGAACTCCGCCCGCGCCACCTCCCCTGGAATCTCGATCCGCCGGTCGAACACCGTCGCGCCATCGGGATCGGTCAGCACAATGTGCGCCGAAAGCTGGGCCGCGGCGAAGGCGTCGACGGCGATGTCGACGCTTACGCGCGCCTGCTCGCGAGAGGCTTCCAGCGTGGTGAACCGCACGCCGACGATCGCCGCCGCGCGCTGCCGGCGAATGGTGACCGGGGCCCAGATACCCACCGTTGGCAGACGCGGGCCCCAGTCCCAGCCCCAGCCGAACTGGGCCTTGCGCACGAGATTGCGTTTGGTCTCGGACAGCGGGTCGGGCGGTCGACCCCAACTGAGCGGCGCCTTGTCGGCGGTCACGATCGCGGGCGGCGTGAAGGCCACCGCAAGCCGGTTGACGCCCGACTGCACATGAGCGCCGATGTCGAACGACGCGGTCACGAACATATTGTCCGAGCGCCCGATCGCCTCGCCGTTCAGCCAGATCTCGGCGAAGGTGTCCAAGCCTTCGAAGGTCAGGATCAGCCGCTCGTCTCGGCCGGGCGGGGCGGCTTCGAAGTCGGCCCGCCACCACCATTCCCGCTCGCCGATCCAGGCGCAGGCCTCCTCGCCGCCCTGGGCGAACGGATCGCCGATTCGGCCGGCCGCGCGCAGAGCCAAGTGTGTGTCACCTGGGGCCGTCGCGTCGATCCATTCGCCGCCGTCGGTGTCGGCCTCAAACGCGCGCGTGGCCGCGCCGTCGCCGACGGCAAAGTCCTTCAATCGCCACTTGGAGATTTGCCCCTCGGTCATGCGATCCCTCTTTCGCCGCGTGTTGAAGGCGGCCGGCTAGAGATAAGGAACGGATCCCGCTGGCAAAACAACGACGGCATGCCGGTCGGCGGCCACGCTTTGCCGAACGGGTCGATCGGTTCAGCGGCCGGGGGGCGCACGCTAGGCTTCAGGCCTAGACAATACGTGGAGCCATGGCCGATAGTATCGCAATTCCGTCGGCGTCGGCGGCGTACCTGCGCCGGACGCCGCTTGGACTCGGGTTCAACGCCGTCTATGGCGCTGGCGCGGTGCTGGACGGCGTCGTGCAGACCGCGCTTGGGACCTTTCTGTTCTTCTACCTGACCGCGGTCTGCGGTCTCTCCAATTCCCTGGCCGGTCTGTCGTTGTTCGCCGCTCTGGCGGTTGACGCCGTGGCCGACCCGCTGGTCGGCTCGCTCTCGGACAACAGCTGGACGCGTTGGGGACGACGCCATCCTTTCATGCTCGCCGGGGCGGTTCCGGTGGCCCTCGCCCTGGGCGCCTTGTTTTCGATCCCGAGCGGGCTCGCGGGAGGGTGGCTATTCGCCTTCGCCACCTTGGTATCCATCGGATTGCGCGTTTCCTATTCGGTGTTCATCCTGCCCTACACCGCGCTCGGGGCGGAGCTCTCGGACGACTATGCCGAACGGACCAAGATCGTCGCCATCCGGGCGCTGTTCTACGTGGCCGGCGGCCTCGGCTGCATCGGTTTCGGCTTGTTCGGCTTCCTCAGCGGACCTCAGGGCCTCATGCACAGGGCCGCCTATGTCCCGTTCGGCTGGGGCTGCGCCGGCCTGGCGCTGGCCGGCGCGCTGATCGCCACCTTCGGCACGCTTCGCGCCCTCCCCCGCCTGCACCGTGTTGCGACCGCCACGGGAGCGCCAGCGGCGCGGTTCGTGCGCGATCTGGGCGAGCTCGTCCGCAACCGCTCGTTCATGGTCTTGTTCATCACGGTGCTGATAATGTTCATCGGCAACGGTGTCGCCGCCGCGCTCACCCTACACGCGGTCAAGTTCTTCTGGAGGCTGCCGTCCCAGATCATCCAGGCCATCACCCTGGCCGCGCCGCTGGGCATTATCGTCGGCGTCCCGGCGAGCGTCTTCATTAGCAACCGCTTTGAAAAGCGACGCGTTGTCGTCGTCTGCCTGATCGTGCTCACCTCCTACTATGCGGTGGTTCCGACGCTTGCAGTCTTCGGCCTGGCGCCCAGGGGCCAGCTGCTCTGGGCGTTGCTGCTCGCTCTGGCCTTGGTCCTGGGCGCGGTGACCGGGTGCGCCGCCATCGGCTTTCAATCGATGATGGCCGACGCCGCCGACGAGCACGAGGCCCTGTTCGGCACGCGCCGCGAGGGGCTCTATTTCGCCGGGCTGAACTTCGCGGCCAAAGCCGCCTCGGGCGCGGGCGCGCTGGTGGCCGGGGTCAGCCTGGACGCCATCGGCTTTCCCACCAACCTCGCCGCCAGAGGTGACGCCAGTCTCCATATGGACGCCTCGGTGATCCGCAACCTGGGTCTGATGGTCGGGCCGGGCGTGGCGATGATCTACGCCGTTTCCATCGCCGTCTTCCTCGCCTACCGCCTCGACCGCGCCACCTACGCCGGCATCCAGCGCACGCTGGACGAGCGCCGCGCGGCGCCAGCCTAAAGCGAAAAGATCTTACCGGGATTGAACAGGTCCTGGGGGTCGATCGCGCGCTTGATCGCCCGCATCAGGTCGACCGCGTCGCCCAGTTCGGCCACCAGCCAGTCCTGCTTGCCGATGCCGATGCCGTGCTCGCCGGTGCAGGTGCCGTCCATGGCCAGGGCGCGGGCCACCAGGCGTTGGTTGAGGCGTTCGGCCTCGGCCCACTCCTCAGGCCGGTTGGGGTCGATCACGAATACAACGTGGAAATTGCCATCGCCGACGTGACCCAAAATCGGGGCCAGGACGCCGGCTTCTTCCAGGTCGTGCTTGGTCTCGCCGATGCATTCGGCGAGGCGTCCGATCGGCACGCACACGTCGGTCGGCCAGCCGACGCAACCGGGTCTGAGACCCACCGCGGCGTAATAGGCCTCGTGGCGCGCCTTCCAAAGCTTCGACCGCTCCTCCGGCCGGTTCGACCAGGCGAACTCGCCGCCGCCGTTATCCGCAGCCAGGGTTTGGACAGTCTCGATCTGTTCGGCCACCGCCAGCGCGGAGCCGTGAAACTCGAAGAACAAGGTTGTCACTTCAGGATAGTCGAGCTTCGACCAACGGTTCACCGCCCGCATTTGGACGTCGTCAAGGATTTCGATGCGGGCCATGGGCACGCCCATCTGAATCGCCTGCACCACCGTATCCACTGCGCCGGCGAGGGTCTCGAAGCCGCAGACGGCGGCCGAGATGGTCTCGGGAATACCGTGCAGGCGCAGGGTCACCTCGGTGATGATCCCGAGTGTGCCCTCCGAACCGATCATCAGCCGGGTGAGGTCATAGCCGGCCGCCGACTTTCGCGCTCGCCGCGCGGTCCGCATGTCCTTGCCGTCCGGCGTCACGACCCTCAGGGAGAGAACCGCCTCCCGCATGGTGCCGTAGCGCACGGCGTTGGTGCCTGAGGCCCGGGTGGCCGCCATGCCGCCGATGGTGGCGTTGGCGCCGGGATCGATGGGGAAGAACAGGCCCTGGTCCCTCAGGTGCTCGTTGAGTTGCTCGCGGCGAACCCCGGCCTCGACCGTGCAATCGAGATCGCCGGCGTTGACCGCCACGATGCGATCCATCTCCGAAAGATCAATCGTAACGCCACCGCGAACGGGCGTGGTGTTGCCCTCGATCGAGGTGCCGGCGCCGAAAGGTATGATCGGGATGTTGGCGGAGACGCACGCCCGCACCAAACCGACGACTTCCTCTGTGGAATGCGGAAAGACCACCGCGTCCGGCAGCACCGTCTCGAAGTGGGACTCGCTACCGCCATGCGCTGCGCGAGCCGCTTCGTCCAGCCGCAGGCGGTCGCCGACGATCGTTCTGAGCCGATCGGCGCTCTCGCTGGTCAGACCTGTCACGCCCTCGCCGTCCTAAAACGCGACTGTCACCTGGCCGCCGAATGTGCGCGGAGGAATGACCGAGTCGGTGTTGTAGTCGGTCACGACAGACCCCGACGCGAGAACGGGCACATAGACGATGCCGTGCGAATTGCCGAGGTTGCGAATGAAGGCCTGGAAGGTGACGGGGCCGTGGGTGACGCTGGCGTTCACATTGAAGGTTGTGAAGCTTGGCAGGGTCCCTCCGTAGGCGTCCGTGAATCCCGACTGGCGATCGCCGATGTAGTTCACCGAGCCGCCGACGTCGGCCGTCCAACCGTCCATCACTGGCCAATCGTAATCGGCGGTGATCGCTCCCGTCCATTTGGGCACGAACGGCAATTCATCTCCGTTCAGCCCGCCGGCGGCGGGGGCGTCCGTAGTGAGGTTGGCTTCGGTGTAGGCGCCGTTGAGCCCGAAGGTCAGACCATGGACTGGCTGCCAGGTGGTCGAAAGCTCGACCCCCCGGGTGCGCGCGGTTCCGCCATTGATGAACCCTTGAAACCCGGCGCCGGCGGTGGTCTGGATCTGTATGTTGTCCCACTGGTTCCAGTAGAGAGCGAGATCCACGGTCAATGTACGATTGAACCACTGACTCTTGTAGCCGGCTTCGTAGCTGGTCACCGTGTCCGGCTGGAACGTTGCAGGCAGGCCCAGGTCCGTCGGAAAGGCGTTGGCTCCGCCCGGGCGATAACCGTCGGCGAACCGAAGATAGACCATGTTGTTGTCGTCGATCTTATATCGCGGCGAGACCAGATAATTAAAGTCGCGGCCCGTCGAAGAACTTCCGTACGCTAGAGTGTTTCCCGGCTGTCCTTCCAGGATATTCACGAGCGCGATGTAGGTTCCGGTGTAGTATTCGTTGAAATTTTGACTGTTGGCGCTCTCGCGGACTCCGCCGAGGATGTCAAACTGCTTGGTGATGTGGAAATCAAGGTTGGCGTAGCCTGAGTACTCGGTGTAGCGCGACGCGATTTCGGCGTTGAGGAGCGGCATGGTGCTCCACGGGAACAATTGCGGTAGCGGAGCGCCCGTCGTCTTGTCGTACAGATAGTAGCCCGGAATCGTCAGGAGGTCGTTTTCATGGGTGAAAAACACGCCGGCTTGGGCGTCGACACGGCCGTTAAAGAAGCTGTCGGAGACGCGGAACTCCTGCGAAAATCGTCGGACCTTGCTCGCCAGCGAGGCTTGAAAGGCGGTGTTCGCCGGGTTGGCGATCACGCCGAAGGCGCCTAACAGCGCCAGGTCCTCAATCCCCCCCGAGGTCTGAGTGTCGTCGGCGTAAGCAATGCCGCGGATCTCTTGGTAGGTGGTCGAAGAGAGGAGGTTTAGATCTCCCCACTGACCTTTCACCGTGGCATTGTAGACTTCGAATTGGACCTTGTAGGTCTGCGGAGTGTAGGCCTTCAAGGTCAAGGGGGCGTACAGCGGCTGAAAGGTCTGGACGTTCGAGTCCACGGCTGCCGTGCCAGAATTGTTGATATTATGAATAAGGGCCCAGGCGTCGACCGAAATGTGGGACGTGGGCTTCCATAGAACGTCGACACGACCGCCCTCCACCTTGGAGTCGTTTTGGTATTTGTTGGTCACGAGATTTTTGACGTAGCCCGGATCCTCGCGCGTGAAGGCGCTAACGCGGACGCCCAGCACGTCGCTGATGATCGGCATATTGACGAGTCCGCGGAAGGTGTAACCGGCCGTCCCTACGTCGGTCACCTCGCCGCCGGCGGTGACCTCGCCGCTGTACCGCTCGAGGTTCACCGGCCTGGTGTCGAACTTGACGACGCCGCCCACCGCCGAGGCGCCATAGAGGGTGCCCTGCGGACCCTTGAGCACTTCGATCTGGGAGAGTTCGGCCGGATCGAGGTCGGGGGTCAGGTCGCTGCCGGCGGCGTAAGCGTTCACCGAGCCGAAAGGCGCATCGTCGATATAGATCGAGGTGGTGGGAGAGGCTTCGTTCTCGCCGCTGGTGATGCCGCGAATGGCGATCTGCATCGAGCCCGGGGCCACCGTGGTGAGCGAAAGGCCCGGCACCTGGGCGACGTAGTCCTGCAGCTTGACGAAGCCGGCCTTGGCCAGGGTCTGGGCGTTCAATGCGGTAACCGCCGCGGGCACGTTCTGGATGTTCTCGGACCGCTTGGTGGCGGTGACGATCACCTCGGTCACCTGGGTGTCGTTTGCCGCGGGCGCGGTCTGGGCCGAAGCCACACCGGCGAACGCGGCGCCCGCAAGTAGCCATCCGACGAAGTTGACGGCGCGCGGGCCGTAGGAAGGGTTGAAGGTGCGCATGATGGTCTCCCCCGCGGCGCCCGTGACTCAGCGCTTGGTGTCAATTTGAACCTATATGATAGGTCTGGGCCGCCTTGCCCAAGCGACTCGGCTGTGCCGAGCGGCAAAATCGATATGCCGAACGGTCCGCGCGCTGACGGACGAGGGCCCTACCAGCAGCCGTGATCGCAGTCGGCCGTCACCACCGGGCCGATGACGGGCGCCACGCAGTCGGTCCGTCGGATTCGCTCAAGACACACGGAGCCTCAGGGCAAATAGGCGGCCGCCGGCGGGACCGGCTCGGCGACGGCGGCGCCGGTCTCTAAGGCATAGACCTGACGATCGTCGCGGCGGTACTCCGGCCACGGCAGCGAGCCGTCGCGCGCGAAATCGACCCAGATCCGGTGCACCGAACGGGCCAGAGCCGTCGGCGGATGAGGTCCGCACAAGCCTTCGGGGCCCGTGGCGCAGGCCAGGGTGTCAAACACAAAGGGCAGTTCCAGGCCATGGCAGGCGCCGAGTTGACCGCCGCAGGCGTCCGATCGCCAGCCAAACTCATAGACGTGGGTGCGACCCTGATGCTCCTCGGCAAACCGGCGCGCCGGCCAGCGGAACATCAGATCGGTCATGGCTTCGGCGAGCGCGTCCCCAGCCCTTACGCCCTTCCGACCGAGACCATAGTCGCGCAGCACCGCCCCGGCCTTGGGCTGAACCCTGGACAACATGAACCGGGCCAGAAGACCACCAATCTTCCGGCGCACGCCGGTGGGGACGAAATATAGATTCATCTCGTCGCGGTTGGAGCCGATCAACAGATCGATCTCCGCGCCGACACCTTTCTTGAGCGCGGTCATTGGCGGCTCAGGCAAGACCTCGTCGCCGAATACCGGCAGGAACTTCGACAGGCCGAGGGTGGGCTCGCGCTTGCTCTCGTCACGCAGGTCGACGCGCACCTTGGGACCGCTGGCCCAGGCCACCGCGGCGAGGGTGTCCTCCAGGCTGCGGCTGCGAAAGCCGTCGATGTCCGCGCTCACCTTCAAGCGTTTGGCCAGCAATCTGGTTAGGCGCAGCGCTGTCGGGATCGAGCGTACCAGGGCCCCGTGGCCGCTCTGAACGATCGCGCGCCGGAACAGGCCCTTGGCGAGCGGTGAGGCGACCAGATCGGAGATGGTCATGGCTCCCGCCGACTCCCCGAACACCGTCACATTGGCGGCGTCGCCACCGAACGCAGCGGCGGTGTCGCGCACCCATTCCAATGCGGCGAGCTGGTCGCGCAAGCCGAGATTGCTGTCGCCGCCGGGAATGTGGACGAAGCCCTCCAGGCCCAGGCGATAGTTGATGGAGATCAGGACCACCCCCGACCGGGCGAAGGCGGCGCCGTCATAGATCGGGGCGTCCTTGCTCCCGAACAGAAACGCGCCGCCGTGGATGAACACCATGACCGGCAGGCCGACGGCCGCGGGATCGGGGGTCCAGATGTTCGCGGCCAGGAAGTCCTCGCCCGGGACCGCCCCCTCGCCGATCAGGGCCCCGAGTTCCAGCCCCTCCAGTCGGCCACCTTCCGGCGTGTGCTGGGGGGCGCTCGCTCCTGGCGTCAGGGCGTCGCGCACGCCGGCCCACGGCGGATGTGGCTGGGGGCGAAGATAGCGCCGCTCGCCGAGCGGAGGAGCGGCGTAGGGAACACTCAGGAACCGGACTGCGCCGTCCACGCGCGCGCCACGGATGCGCCCGGCTGTGACTTCGACGATCGGTTCGGGCTTGCGGGCAACGTCGTTCATGGTCGCAAGCTAGCCCCGGGGCGTCATCCTCCGCCAGCCGCTGTCCTTTGCTCGGCTGCCCTAAGTGTGTGCCGCGTCGGCGCGGGCCGTGAGGCGAAAGGCGGACCACGCAGCCCGAGTCATTTTGCGCGGCCGGCGATCCAAGGGCCCATCCGGACCGGCGGGCTCTCTATTCCGCGTTCCGGCGAATGAGCCACGCCGCGCCACGGCCACGATATGGTTGAGCCTTGGATCCGGCATGAACCATTCCTGTGGAGCATGTGGACGTTCCACAATGAATTTGACCATGCGACCTAAGGTGTGAATCCTCGGAAGTGGCCTAGTATGGCGATCCAAGAAATTCGCCTTGGGGCCTCTCCACCAAGTCCCAACGGCGCATTCTCCTAAGGAAGCGAAGAATCCTATGACCCTGCACGAACCTGCAGCCCATATGCCGCCGCCGCCAGAGACCCTGAGCGCCGAAGCGCTCGCGCAACTCAGCATCCTGGCCAGCGCAGGCCCCATGCCCTCGATGGACATGCAGCAGATGCGGTCCTTTGCTGAACAGATGCAGGTGATCGTCGGCGGCGAGCAGCGCAAGGCGCACGCGGTTTCGGTCACCGACGATGTTATCGCCGGCGTCCCTGTTCGACGGATCGCGCGCGCCTCCGGCGATATCGAGCGTAAGCGAGTGCTTATGAACCTCCACGGCGGCGGCTTCGCGACAGATTCAGGCTCGCTGACCGAAAACATCCCCATCGCGGCGCTGAGTGGCGTCGAGGTCGTCGCCGTGCTCTATCGGTTCGCGCCCGAACACCCGTATCCTGCGGCGGTCGACGACGCGCTCGCCGTCTACAAGGCCCTGCTCGCCGACCATCACCCGGCCGATATCGGGGTCTATGGCACGTCCGCTGGTGCGGTTATCGGCCCACAGCTGATGATGCGGCTACGCGCGGAGTCCCTGCCCTTGCCGGGCGTGCTTGGGGTGTTCTCCGGAGAGCCGGACCTGGTAGGGACCGCCGACTCCTTGAAGATCTTCGCCAAGTCGGATGAGGCCCAGCTGCTGATCGACTGCAAGTGGGCCTATGTCGGCGGGGCCGATCCGAAGGATCCGATGCTCTCGCCGATCTTCGGCGATCTGTCCTTCTTCCCGCCCACGCTGTGCGTATCGAGCGGGCGTGACGTGCTGCTGAGCGGCACGGTCAACCTGAACCGCAAGCTGAGCGACGCCGGCGTCTATACGGAACTGGTCGTCTACGACGCGCTGCCGCACGCGTTCTGGGCCATGCTTCTGGCGCCTGAGAGTGACGAGGCCTTCCGGCGCATGTCGTCGTTCCTCACTAAGCATCTTGGCCGTCGATAGGCGCGCCGGGCGGTTGGGCGCCTGATTTGAGCGTAGCGCTCCAGCCTGGCGCGATCGCCGACGTCTCGTCGGAGCGGGCCCGCAAAACTGTGTGGAGCGCGGTGCTGCTCCTGGCGGCGGTGCTGTTTGCTGGAGGGATGATTCGGACGGTCTTCTCGCCGCTTCAGGAGGCCGCCAAGCTTGACTTGAGGCTATCCGACTTCGCCATCAGCCTGGTCCAGGGCCTCGCCACCGGCGCGCCGATCGCCCTGGTTTCCATCCCTCTGGCCTGGGTGATCGACCACGGCCGCAGGGTCAGGCTGCTGGTCGCGCTTTTCGCCGTCTGCGTCGTCGGCACCTTCTGGACCGCTTTCGCCACCGGCCTTGTTTCACTTTTCCTGGCCCGAATGCTCTCGGCGCTGGGCGCCAGCTGCGCCATTCCGGTGATCATTTCGCTCGTGGCCGACCTCTGCGCGCCCGAGAAGCGTGGGCGGGCGATCGTGGTGCTCGGCCTTGGCACCTACGCCGGCGCGGCGGCCGCCTTCGTGCTGGGCGGCATGCTGTTGACGGGGCTGAGCAACCATCCCATCGCCGCCCTGGCGGGCATGGCGCCCTGGCGCGGAACCCACCTGCTGCTGGGCATGGCGGGAAGCCTCCTGCTGTTCCCACTCTTCCTGCTGCGCGAGCCGGCGCGGCGCGAGGTCGAGCTGCACACGACGTCTCTCGGCCCGACGATGCGGGCGCTGTGGGCCAAGCGGGCCTTCCTGTTTCCGCTCTTCGCCGGCCAGATCGGCGTATCCATGGCCGACACCGCAGCCGGCGTCTGGGCGACCCCCGTTCTGATCCGGGGCTATCACCTGCAGCCGGTCGCGTTCGCCGGATGGGTGGGAGCTATTCTCTTCGTCGGCGGCATCCTGGGCTCGATCCTCGGCGGCTTCGGCGCCGACCTTGGCCAGAAAACGGGCCGCCGCGGCGGCATTCTGATTGCTGCGGTCCTCGCCACCGCCCTGGGGATTCCCACCGCTCTGTTCCCCATCATGCCCAGCATCGGGGGATTTCAGATTCTATTCTTCTTCCTGCTGCTCGCCGGCACGATCACCTCGGTGGTGGCGTCCACGACCGTAGCGGTGCTGATTCCCAACGAGGAGCGCGGCGCCTGCATGGCCGCGTTCAGCGTGATCAGCTCGATCGTCGGGGCGAGCGTGGCCCCTACGATCGTGACGCTTCTCAGCACGCTGATGGGCGGTGAACAGCATCTCGCCGAGTCGCTTGCGGCGACGGGACTTGTCACCGGCGTCATTTCGCTCGCGGGCTACATGCTGGCCATGCGCAACGCGCCGAAGAGCGCGACCGAGTGGCGCTAAGGGCCGGCGCTCCCGTCGTCAGCCAAATCCCTGGTCGGTGAGCCAGTCGTGGAACAGATTGATCCACTGGTCTGACGGGGCGCCCTGCTTCACCATCCCAAACCCATGACTGCCCCGGCGATAGATGTGCAGCTCGGCGGATCGCCCAGCGTCGGTCCAGTCGGAATAGAGACCCTCGACCACCCGATAGAGCAGGATGTCATCCTGGGCGAGGGCGGTGAAGAGCGGCGGGGCGTCGTCGGGCACCGGGCGTCCTAGCGTTTCGCCGCCATAGATCGGCGCGACGAAGGCGAGCGGCGCCGCGCGCGGATCGACCGCCACATCAGCGGCCAGAAACGCACCCGCGGAGAAGCCAATCATGCCGATCTTGCCGGGGTCCAGGTCCCAGTCCTTGGCCCGATCGCGGACAATCGCCACCGCGCGACGTCCGTCGTCGGCGGCCGCTTCGCGTGCGGGGCGGATCGTCTCATAAGGCACGATTTCGCCCATGCCGCGGAACGCGGTGCGTCCCTTCCGCGTCGGATCGATCTGCGAATAAAGCTTCTCCATCTCGGCGTCGTAGTCGGCCTGGGCGGCGGGCGTGCCGCGCACGCGGTACTTCAGGAGAAATGCGGTGTAGCCACGCGCCGTCAGCCAACGCACGACTTCAGTTCCTTCATGCTCCCAGGCGAGGATGCGCCAGCCACCACCGGGGCATACGATGACGCCGACACCATTTGGCTTGCCGTTCGTGGGCCGGTACGCGCTGAGCGTCGGCTCTGACACATTGCGCAGCATGACCGCATGGGCGGCCGTGCCCACGGGCCCGCGGAATTCCACTTCAGGCCCCACGCCCTCGAGCGTTGATGGCGGCCCGTCAGGCCACAGGCCTATGACCTCGTCAGGCAGGGTTTCTTGGGTCATGGTTGGGCCTCTTCTGGCTCATTTGAGCCAACTAGGGTTTGATCTCATTGCGGATAAGAACGCCGTCCACGAACCTTCCAATCTCGAGCCAGGCCCGCCGCGCTTCCGGAAGGAACGGAATGAGCGGGTAGACGTGCATCAGGCCTTCCTCCTCGACGTATCTGACCACGCCGGGCGCCGCGGCGGCCAGCCGGCGCGCGTCCGCGACAAGAATGTCGGCCGATCCGCACAGTAAAAGTGTCGGCGGCAGTGCGGAAAGGTCGCCAAACAACGGGCTGACCATGGGGTCCGCTAGGCCTCTGGACCCGGCCCACCATGCCCCCCAGGTGCGCAGCGTGAAGCGATTGAGCAGGAATTCTGAGCGCTCGATCTCAAGTTGGCAGGGATCCGAAACGCTGGCGTCCAGCCACGGCGCGTTGAGAAGGAGACCCGCCGGCGCCGTCTTGGCCTGCTGCAGCATCGCCAGGGCTAGGCCGCCGCCGGCGGAATCGCCCATGACCAGGAGGTTTTGCGCGCCATGCTCGCTTACCAGCCGGTGATATGCGTCGACGGCGAATGCGACGCCTTCGTCGCACGTGTGTTCCGGCGCCAACGGATAGAGCGGGACCGTGCACGCCAAGCCCAAGGTCTTCACCAGGCGAGCGACGAACCACCAATGGAGAAACGCCGGCGGATTCACATAGCCACCGCCAGGAAGGTAAAATACTTGGCCGCGCACCGGCCCATCGTGGCGCGGCCGCACCGTGAAGATCCGATGTTCGCCCGCCTGCCGAACCTCTACGGCGCATTGCCTGCCCAGGCTGGCTGGCGGATCCCCGGCCGATCTTCGCCGCACCTGCCGCACGGCCTTTCGCAGAGGAGCCTCGTCGTGCGGCAAGCGCCCCGAGAACGCGGCGCGCATCAGCGATTGAAAGGCTCGCGCGGCGAGGCTGGGCATCAGATGTTGACCCCTCCGCCTACGATCAGCACCTCACCGCTGACATAGTCGCTCTCGGGAATGCAGAAGAGATAGACCCCGCCGGCGGCTTCCCGGGGCGTGCCAGCGCGGCCCAGCGGCACCATGGTCTTCAATGCGCCCAGCATGGCGCCGGGCACGCCGGCCTGGATGGTGCGTCCCTCGATCTCAATCCGGGTCTCGGGATCGTCCATCGCCTTGGTCAGCCGTGTCTCGATGAAGCCGAAGGCGACGCAGTTCACGCACACCTTGTATCGGCCCCACTCCTTTGAGAGGGTCTTGGTCATGCCGATCAACGCGGCTTTGGCGGAAGAATAGTTGACTTGGCCAGGGTTGCCGTTGGTGCCCGCCATCGAGGAGATGTTGACGACCTTGCGGATCACCTCCCGTCCCTCGGCGGCTTCCTGCTTGGCGAACATCCGGATCGGCTCGGCGGCGGCGCGCAGGATGCGGAATGGCGCCAGCACGTGGACGTCGAGCATCGACTGGAACTGCTCGTCGGTTTGCCTCTGGATCACTGCGTCGCGGGTGTAGCCGGCGTTGTTGACTATGATGTCCAGGCCGCCGAACTCGGAGATCGCTGTCTGTACGAAGCGTTCTCCGAAGTCCTCGGCGGTGACATTGCCGACGCAGGCGATCGCCTTGCCGCCCGCGGCTTGGACGGCGGCCACGGTCTCGGCCGCCGGGCCCGTGTCGAGGTCGTTGACCACGACGCTCGCTCCTTCGGACGCCAACTTCAATGCGACCGCGCGGCCGATTCCGCGTCCCGATCCGGAAATGATCGCGACCTTGCCGTCCAGCTTAGCCAAATCCTTAGTCCCCCAAGCTCACGACGGCTTCACCGTTCAGCGTTTGCAAATCCGTGTCGGTCCAAGCGCCGATCTTCAGCCGCGCCAGGCGCTCGCCGCCTTCCTCGAAGATCTCGACCACCTCGCCGCCGCAACGCACCGTCGCGTGCAGCGGAGTGATGGCTGTGAAGCGAGCGCTCCAGCGGCGCAGCCGCTCCTGGGGCGCCCAGCGCGTCAGGGACTGGGCAAGATAGGCCATCGACAACATGCCATGGGCGAATACGTCGTCCATGCCGGCGGCCTGGGCGTAGTCGCTGTCAATATGCAGCGGCACGTAGTCGTTGGACGCGCCGGCGAAGAGCGCCAGCGTCGTGCGGGTGATCGGACCCACGACGTGGTCTGGAAGGCGGTCGCCAACCCGCACCACGGGCGCCGTTGCCGAAGCGCTAACCATTCCGGATCACCGTGACGACGCTCATCGTGGCGCAAAGCTCCCCAGCGTCGTTCACGGCCTGGGTGTCCTGGACGATGAACTCCAGCGCTCCGCCCCGTTTTTCATAGATGTCCCGTGTGGTGGTCGTCAGGGTCAGCCGGTCGCCCGCATGGATCGGACGGTGGTAGGCGAACGACTGCTCACCGTGCAGGATGCGGCGCATGTCCGCGCCGATGCCGTTTTCGGAGTCCAGCACGTCGCCCCGTTTCGCGGGTGCGCCGAGCGCCAGCGAGAAGAGATAGGTCGGCGGCGCGGGAAGCGCCGGATGGCCCGCCGCGAGGGCCGCGGTTTCGTCGAAATAGATCGGGTTTGTTTCGCCGACAGCCCGGGCGAAGAACTTCAGGAAGCCCGCCTCCAGGACCACCGCGCGGGGCTCGGAGACGACGCCGACGTGCCTGTCGCGGTCGATCGGCATCGGTCAGGCTTTGCCATAGAGCGTGACCACGCAGGCGCCGCCGAGGCCGAGGTTGTGCTGCAGAGCCAGACGAACGCCGTCTACCTGCCGCTTGTCCGCGTCGCCGCGCAGCTGCCGGGTCAGCTCGTAGCACTGCGCCAGCCCGGTCGCCCCAAGCGGGTGTCCCTTGGACAGTAACCCGCCGGAAGGATTGGTGACGTGTTTGCCGCCATAGGTATTGTCACCGTCGCGGATGTATTGCTCGGCCCCTCCCTCCGCGCACAGGCCGAGCGCCTCGTAGCTGATCAGCTCGTTGGGCGTGAAGCAGTCATGCAGCTCGATCACGTCGATGTCGCCCGGACCCACCCCCGCGGCTTCATAGACCTGGCGCGCGGCCTCCCTGGTCATGTCGTAGCCGATCACCTTCATCATTGAGGCGCTCTCGAAGGTGTCGGCGAAGTCGGTGGTCATGGCCTGGGCGACGATCTCGACCGAGGCGTCAAGATTGTGCTTGGCGGCGAACGCCGGAGACACGAGCACCGCCGCCGCCGCGCCGCAGGTGGGCGGGCAGGCCTGGAAACGAGTGATTGGGCCATAGAGGTGTTTGGACGCCATTACCTCTTCGAGGGTCAGCGGATCGCGGAAGACCGCCAGCGGATTGTTGGCCGCGTGCCGCCGCGCCTTGACCGAGATCAGGCCGAAAACCTCGTCGCTGGCGCCGTAGCGGGCCTGGTAGTCCAGACCACCGCCGCCGAACTGCTGCGCGGCCATCGGCGCGCTCTCGTCCCAGCCTTGGATCTCGCCCTGTTTGCTGAGCTGGAGGTCAAGAGTGCGCTTGCGGTCGCTGAACATCATGCCGAGCGCGCCGGGCAGCATTTGTTCGAAGCCGACCGCCAGCACGCAGTCGGCGGCGCCCAGTTCGACCATCTGCCGCGCAAGGTAGAGCGCGGTCGAGCCGGTGGAACAGTTGTTGTTGACGTTGATGATCGGAATGCCGGTGATCCCGACGCGGTAGAGGGCCGACTGGCCGGCGGTGGAGTCGCCGTAGACATAGCCGGCGAAGGCCTGCTGGATCTGGTCATATTCGAGCCCGGCGTCCGCCAGGGCCACGCGGACGGCCTTCTCGGCCATCACGTCCCAGTCCTCGCTCTGGCCGGGCTTGGTGAAGGGGATCATGCCGACCCCCGCGACTCTGGCTTTTGTGGTCATCTCTTGGCTCCTTCAAGTCCGCGCGCCGCTAGAGCGTGCGGGCGATGATCAGTTTCATGACTTCGCTGGCGCCGCCGTAGACACGTGACACGCGCGCGTCGGCGTAAAGCTGGGCGATAGGGTATTCGGCCATGTAGCCGTAGCCGCCGAACAGCTGCTGGCAGGCGTCGATCACCCGGCATTGAGTCTCGGTGGTCCACAGCTTGGCCATGGCGGCGGTTGGACCATCGAGGTCGCCGGCGAGCAGGCGCACCATCAGGGCGTCGACCAGGGTGCGGGCGACGGTGGCCTCGGTCTTGGCCTCGGCGAGGACGAATTCGGTATTCTGGAACTCGATCAGCGGCTTGCCGAAAATCTTGCGCCCGCGGACATAGTCGACGGTTAGCTGGACGGCCCGCTCCATGTTCACCGTGGCGTCAAGGGCAATGATCATCCTCTCCCACGCCAATTGATGCATCAGCTGGGCGAAGCCGAGGCCTGGCGTCTCACCGATCAGATTGCGCGCGGGAACGAACACCTCGTCGAAAAAGAGCTCGGACGTGTCCTGGGCGTGCATGCCGAGCTTCTCGAGCTTGCGCCCGCGCCGGAACCCCTTGGCGGCGGCCTCCACCACCACCAGCGACAACCCCTTGGCCCCGTGCGCGTCGCCCGTACGCGCTACGACCACGATAAGGTCGGCGGTCTGGCCGTTGCTGATGAAGGTCTTCTGGCCGCTCAGGCGGTAGCCCCCCTCGACCGGCCGCGCCGTCGTGCGCACAGCTTGCAGGTCCGAACCGGCGTCCGGCTCGGTCATGGCGATGGCGCCGATCAGTTCGCCGCGCGCCATCGCCGGCAACCATCGCTGCTTCTGGTCCTCGGTCCCGTAGGCCAGGACGTAGTGGGCGACGATCGCAGAGGAAACGCTATTGCCGGCGCCGAAGCCGCCCCCCAGCCCAGCGCGGGTCAGTTCCTGATGGATCACCGCCTCGTGCGCCAGAGTGCCGCCGCCGCCGCCATAGACCTCGGGAACGCTGGCGCAGAGCAACCCCGCCGCGCCCGCCTTCAGCCAAGCCGCCCGATCGACCTGCCGCTCCCGCCGCCAGCGCTCCGCGTGGGGAACCAGCTCCCGCGCCACAAACCGCCCCACCTGCTCCTGCAGGATCGCCAGCTCTTCGTCGATCCAGGGAGACCGGTCAGGCGACATTGCGATCGCGGCCCTGCCAATAGGGCTCTCGCAACACATGCTTCAGCACCTTGCCGGCGGCGGACAGCGGCAGCGGCTCGGTTCTCAGCTCGATAGACTTGGGGCATTTGTAGCCGGCGATCAAACCCCGGCAGTGGCTCATGACCTCGTCGACGGCGACTTGCGCGCCCGGCCTGGGGACGACGATTGCGTGCACCCGCTCGCCCCAGCGCTCGTCGGGTACGCCGATCACCGCGCACTGGGCGACGCCCGGAAAACGGGCAAGCGCGCTCTCGACCTCCCCGGAGTAGACGTTCTCCCCACCGGTGACGATCATGTCCTTCAGTCGGTCGACCACATAGACGAGGCCCAGCTCGTCTATCCGGCCGCCATCGCCGGTGTGCATCCAGCCGCCGCGCAGAGCTTCGGCAGTGAGGTCCGGCTGGTTCCAGTAGCCCAGCATGAACCCGGCGCCGCGGACGAGTATCTCGCCGACCTGACCCGTGGGTCTCGGCCGGTCCTCATCGTCGGCGATCATGACTTCGGTGTTGGCGATGGCGTGGCCGGCCGCGCGGTGGCGGCCCGCCGTGCGATGCTCGCCAAGATGAAATTCGGGACGCAGGATGGTCGCCGCGCAGGAAACCTCGGTCATGCCGTAGGCCTGAAAGAAGTCCACATGGGGCGCCGAGGCCATCATCCGATCGAGCGTCGCCTCGGCGATGGGAGACGCGCCGTAAATGATGCGTTTTAGGCGCGCCAACCGCCCCGGGTCGAAGCTCGGATCGTCAAGCACCATCTGTATCATGGTCGGGACCAGCATCGCGTCGGTGACCGCCGATTCGTCGATGGCGGTTAGGGTGGCGTCGGGGGTGAAGGCGGCGAGGATCACCGCAGTCCCACCCGCCTGCATGATCGCCGCCAGAACCGCCGCGGCGGCGAGGTGGAATAGCGGGGCGACGACAAGGCCGCGACAGCCATCAGGGAACAGGCCGGCGTCACGGATCGCCTGGGCGTTGCCCACGAGCCCGGCGTGGCTGAGCATCACACCCTTGGAGCGCCCGGTGGTGCCACCGGTGTAGAAGATGCCGAAGAGGTCGTCGCCTTGCCGCCGGAGGGGCTCGATGGGCGGGGCGTCCAGCAGAGCCTCGTAGGCGATCCAGCCGTCGGGCGCTGGAGTGGGTGCGGCCCATATGAGGGTCGGCGTCTTCGAACGGTCCGCCGGAAGGTTGGGAGCTAGAAGTTCAAGAGCCTGAGCGCCGACGCCCCCGCCGACGAAGATCACCTTCGGCGTACAATCGCCGATGGCATAGCGGTTCTCTTCGATGCTCCAGCGTGGATTGAGTGGCGTGATCATCCCACCGGCCCAGGGGACGGCCAGGAAAAGCTCCATGTAACGATCGCTGTTCGCGCTGAGGACCGCGACCCGGTCTCCGGGTTCGACTCCAAGGCGACGCAGGCCGCCGGCCAGGCGGGCGGCCCGGCCCAGGAGGTCGCCCCAGGTCCTGGTCCCGCCTTCGAAGATCGACGCAAGCTGGCTGGTGTCGGTCGCCGCGGAACGGATGGCGTCAACGTAGCCGAGGTCGCCCGATTCCATGCAAGCCTCCCGGCGCAGCCGGTTCCCGCCGCTCTCAGACTTGATGTCTAGTAAGACGGTTACTCGTGAGTAGCAACCGAAAACGCGGTCGACCTCGGAGCCAGGCCCGCCGTCATCTGGTTGACGTAGATTTCGGCCACCGCGGCCGGGTTCAAGTCGCCGCCGTCCCGATACCAACGGCCGATGCCATTGATGGCGCCACCGAGCATGAAGGCGGTCAGCCGGGTGTCGCAGGCAGCGATCGAGCCATCCCCCTTGCCTTTGTCGATCAAGATTCTGAACTGTCGGTCGATGGTTCGCTTGCCATCGCGAATGCGCGCGCTTCCCGCCTCGCCGACGTCGGCGTCATTCAACTGGGCCAGGCAGCGTCCGAAGTCGGTGGCCACCACCTCCGCGTAGCGGCGCAGCAACTGCTTCAGCTGATCGAGGCCGGAGGCGTGAACATCGGCGGGTTCGCAGGCGCGGATCTGGTCCAACGCTCGCACGACGACCGCAGCGATCAGCTCGTCCTTGCCGGCGGCATAGTAGTAGAGCGTGGGCTTGCTGATCCCGAGGCGCTCGGCGATGCCATCGAGGGAGGTGCGGTGGTAGCCGTTCTCGCTGAACGCCTGGGCCGCAGCGTGCAGCACGGCCTCCATCTTCTGCTGGCGCTCCAACGCCCGATCCTGGGGCGATGACCAGGGCGATCGGGGGGCTGTCTTATGGCCTTGCATCGGCACAGGATGGCACAAAGGCCGATACGCTCAAAGCGCGCGCCACGAAAATCTCTACCCAGAGGTCGCATCTCTACTCGGCGGTAGCTGTGGACCCCCGAAGGGCTGACTGGCGGCCCCCTCGCGCTGCGGATCCCCGTCGCGGGGCCCGAGTCGATGAACAATCTCCGGCGCAGCGGGAGACGGGTTGGCGATAGACTGCCGGCATCACCATCCGGTCTCGCGACTGGAGGGCGGCGAGTTCGAAATCCGCAAACTAGGCGTGAACTCCACCGGCTAACGCCGGCGCATCAGGACGCCGCCGGCAGCTCGTCGGTGATGACCTGAAAATCAGCGAGGATCGCTTCCCCGAATGTGTGGGCGATGGGCACGTCGGCGGCGTCACGCCCACGTGCGATCAGGATGCGGCCAATGCGCGGTCGGTGGTTGCGCGGATCGAACACATACCAGCGTCCGCCGAGATAGGCCTCGAACCAGGCGCTGAAATCCATCGGCCCGGCCGCCGGCACGCCGATATCGCCCAGGTAGCCGGTGCAGTAACGCGCCGGGATGTTCATGCATCGGCAAAAGGCGATGGCCAGGTGGGCGTAGTCGCGGCACACGCCCCTGCGTTCCTCATAGGCTTCGAAGGCGCCCATGGTCGCTCGGGCGTGCTCATAGCCGAACGTGATATGGTCGTGCACGAAGTCCACGATCGCCTGCACGCGCGGCCAACCCAGCGGCGTCTGGCCGAACAGGTCCCAGGCCAGGTTGCTCAGCCGGTCGGTCTCACAGTACCGGCTGCCCAGCAAATGAACCAAGGCCTCATCCGGCAAGTCCTGCACGACCGTTTGCGGCGCATCGGGCGCGACCTCGTCCAGTTCTCCGCTGACGCGAATGACGAAGTCGGCCGAGATGACCAACCGCCCCGCGGGGGCGAGAATCCGGCTACAGATGTTGCCGGCGCCGTCGATGTATTGGCGCACGTCGAGCATCGGGTCCGTCCGCACCCAATCCGCCGTCTCCAGATCCGGCCGGTGTAAGGGATGTACGCTCAGGCACAGAAACATGGGCGTCGGCGCCGGCAAGTCGTAGCTGATCCGATATCCCGCGCGCACACGCATGACGCCTCCAGCCTACGTCCAGTTAGCCGGCCACGCCAACGGCTCGGGGCGCTAAAAGTTGCTCGAGCCCGTCATGTTCGGTGCGCACCTCGACCTCTACGTCCATGCCCAGATAGTCGCCGGGCGACCCGGCCCAGGCGCCGTGCAGCGGCAGGGCCTGACGTGGATCGCCGGCAATGGCTACGCGCACCAGGTCGGCATTGCCGACAATGCCGTTGGTCGGGTCGAACTCCACCCAGCCGCAGGCGGGCAGATAGACTCGCACCCAGGCGTGGGTATGACCGCCGCCGATCCGGCCTCGGCTGGAGGGCGTGAACGCGGGACTGTAGACGTATCCGGACACGAACTGCGCGGCGAGCCCGAGACTGCGGCAGGCGTCCATCATCAGCACGGCGAAGTCGCGACAACTTCCGGCGCCCAGAGCCAGGGTCTCGATCGGCGTCTGCACGCCGATTTCCAGCCTCGCGCAGTATTTGAAGTCGGAATAGATGGCCCAGGTCATGTCGCTGAGCAGGCTTTGCAGGCTGGTCCGACCGAACGGCCGCACGAAGCGCCGCGCCCACTGATCGACCCGTTCGTCCGGACCGGGATGGCGCCGTTGAATGGAGGGCGTCAGGTCCGGAAGGTCCTCCGGGCTGTAGTCGACGGGCATGGCTCCGCGATAAACCTCTATCTCGCCGTCCATATCGGCAAAGGCCGGCAGAGGGACGTGTTCCAGACGCGCACGGCTTTCGAACAGGAGTTCGGTCGTGCGTCCGGCGAACCGGGCCACGCCAATGCAATTGCCGAACACGTCATGGATGAAGCGCAGACTGGCGGGCGTGGGCGTGATCGTCAGTTCATGCGACAGAAGACGCTGGTCATAGCTCTCGCTCGGCCGGAACATCATTCGGTGTTCGCCCAACGCCACCGGATTGCGGTATCGGTAGCGGGTCAGGTGGCGGATCGACAGGATCGGCATTTGCAGATGTCTTGGCCCGATTCACCGCCCACGTCGAAGGCCTTGCTCCGCCCCGATGATCCGCCTGCTGTCATTGTTCGCAATGCGGGCGCCGCATCGCCCTTTCTGCTGCTGGGCGACCATGCGGGGCGCGCCATTCCCGCGCGCCTGGGCGATATGGGCCTGCCCCCCGGCGCGCTCGACCGACACATAGCCTGGGATATTGGCGTCGCCGGCCTGGGCGAGCGCCTGTCCCGAAGTCTGGACGCCTGCTTCGTCCGCCAGACCTATTCGCGCCTGGTGATCGACTGCAACCGCAGGCCAGGCCTCCCGAGCTCCATTCCGGCGGTCAGCGACGGCGTCGCCATCCCCGCGAACCGCGATCTATCGGACAGCGACCGCGCTGGGCGCGAGGCGGAGGTGTTCCAGCCCTACCACGACGAGATTTCGTCGCTGCTGGACGCGCGTGGGCGGCGCGGCGAGGCGACCTTGCTCGTGGCGCTGCACAGCTTCACCCCCGTCTTTCAGGGATTTACGCGCCCCTGGCGCTATGGCGTTCTGCACCGCGGCGACTCCGCCTTGTCCCGGGATGTGCTAGCGGGGCTGAGAGGCGAGATGGGCGATGAGGCCGGGGATAATCAGCCCTACGCCATGGACGAGACCGACGCGACCGTCCCCCTGCACGCCGATCCGCGCGGGCTGGACTATCTGGAGCTGGAGGTCAGGCAGGATCTGATCGCGGACGAGGCTGGGCAAGACGCCGCGGCCGCGCTGATCGTTCGACTGCTGCGAGGGGCTGTCTAGTCGCGGTAGCGAGTCCGCGCGTCTCCCAGAGCGATCTCAAGGTCGCCAAGCCAGGGCTCGAACTTTTTCCACTGGTCGAGGCCGTCGCGAAAAATGGGTTGGCGCACCTGCTCGGCGCTGGGCGTCCTCACGCTGCGCTTGGTTTTGTGAAATTCGACGCACGCCGGCTCGAATTCCAGACCACAGTAGCCGAGAATCCGCCGCACGCTGCCCTCGAGATCGTCGACGACATCTTCGTGATGCACGCGCAGCACCCGCCCGGGCAAGACCTCGTCCCAATGCCGCATCAGGTCCAGGTAGGTGCGATAGTAGCGAGCGATGTCCTGGGCGCTGTAGGTGAATTCCTGCCCCTGGGCGAAAAGCTGTTTCAGGTTGCTGAAGCAGCAGGACATCGGCTCTCGCCGCACGTCGATGATCCGGGCGTTGGGCAGCATCAGGTGAACGAGACCGAGGTGGCGGAAGTTGTTCGGCATCTTGTCGACAAAGAACGGCTTGTCGGTGCGGTAGACGCGGGTGTCGGCCAGATAGGCCTCGCCCAGGCGCAGGAAATCCGCCGCGGTCGTGTCGGCCAGCAGTCCGGGATAGCGGGGATTGTCGTAGTTCGGATCGGAGCCCTGCAGGTTCAGCACCATCCGTTGAACGTCCGCCAGCTCCTGCGTGCCCTCCACCCGCGAGTGCGAGGCGAGGATCTGCTCGATCAGGGTTGATCCGGACCTCGGCAGGCCGACGACGAATATAGGGTCGGGGGCCTGCGCGCCCCAGCCGGCGCGAGCCTCGAAGAAGGCGCGCGTGCACACCGCCTTTTGATGGGCGGTGTTGGCCTCCAGGATCTCCGGGCGATAGCGGCTCCCCGAGCGCTGGATGGTGTTGCCGCGCTCGTAGTACAGCCATGCCTCTTCCGCCTGATCCCGATCCTCCAACGCCTTGCCAAGGGCGAAGCAGAGGTGGGCGCGGTCCACGGCCGATACACCGGGCGCGGCCTCGCTCGCACGCATTTGGCCGATCTCCGTGTCCTCGAAGCGGAACGTCTTGAGATTGGCGAGGCTCCAGTAGGCGTCGCCGAAGTCGGGCCGGTGGGCGGCCGCGGCGCGGTAGGCGTCCACCGCTTCCGGTGTCCGACCCACGGTCTTCAGCGCGTGACCGAGCCACAGATTGACATCGGCCGCGTTCGGAAAGTCGGCCAGCATCGCACGGTAGAGTTCGATGGCCTTGTCGTTCTCGCCGAGACCGACAGCCGCCGTGGCGGCGAGTGAGCGCCAGTCGGGATTGACCGGATCGACGGCCAGCAAGCGTTCGATCTCCACACGCGCCTGGGCGTACTTGTGGCGATTGACCAGGCACTGGGCGTAGTCGCCCCGCGCCGCGCGGTGGTCTGGCGCTAGGGCCAGCACCGCCTCCAGCAGGACTTCGGCGTCGTCGAGCACGTCACGGGCCATGGCGATCTTGGCCAGAAGGCGCATGGCTTCCGGATGGTCGCCATTGCGCAGGAGGAAGGCGCGGATGAGCCGTTCGGCGGGCGCGAGGTCCCCATCGGAGAACAACGCCGTGGCGGTCACCACTTCCGGCGGCAGCGCCCGCAGCGTCGCGACGTGGGCGGCGGCGGTCTCGGCGGCCCCGGGGTCGCCGGAGATGCGGTAGACGCCCTCCAGCATCCGCCAACTCATCGGCAGGGCCGGGTTGAGATTGACGGCCCGCAGCAGGGAGTCGATCGCTTGCGGCGCGTCCTTGAGCGCCACGTGGCAGAGGCCCCGCTCTTCGTGCGCGCGACTGAACCGCGGCTGTAGCGTCGCCAGCCGATCGAGCGTCGCCAGGGCTTCGGGAATCCGCCCCAGGTGACGCCGACTAACTGCGGCGATCAGGAGGAGGTCACGGTTTTCGGGCAGGCCCGCGAGCAATGCGTCCGCGCCCTCGACCGCCTCCAGGTGCCGGCCCGCCTGCTGCTGCTTGCGAAGGCGGGCGACCTCGGTCTCGACAACGGACGGCGCGGTGGCGATCGAGTCCATGAACCTGAATCGGCTGGGGCGAGCGTCGCCGCCCGCCCGTCACCGCTACTACAGCCCGGCGATTTCTAGAAGTTGGCGCCGATCTTGAGCATCACCACGCGCGGCCGCAGCGGCACCTCGGACTTGATGAATTGGGCGGCGGAGGTGAACGTGCTGGCGTTCGAGTTGTTGAGGTTGGTGCCGTAGATCTCGGCGAACCACTTGTCCTTGGCGATGCCGATCGAAGCGTCGATCGTGCCGTAGCCGGGCTGCAGATACCGCAGCAGGGTGGTGGTGGGGATCAGCACGCCCTCGCCGGAGGCGTAGGTGGCCGGCTGGTTCCACATGCTGCTCACATAGTTGCCGCCGATGGACACATGCGCCTTGTAGTCGCCGACGTTCCATTCGTAACGGGCGCGGATGTTGCCCTGGAACTTCGGCGAGAAAGCCGGGACGGTGCCCGGCGCCCCGTAGGGGTTCTGGAACGGCTGCAGGCCCTCGCCCTTCACCACGGCCGCTGTAATGCACTGATTGTAGGTCGCGCTCGCCGGGTTGTTGCTTATCAGACACGGCGAGTTGCTCTGGGTGGCGTCGTTGTAGGAGGCCGAACCGGTGAGGGTCAGGCCGTCGGTCACGCGGGCCGTGAACTGGGCCTCCAGGCCTTTGATGTTATAGTTCGGGCCGTTGACCCCGAAGGTCACATTGCCCAGCACCGTCGGGTTGAAAAGCAGAAGCTGAACGTCGTCCCAGTCCATGTAGTAGGCGGACAGATTCAGAAGCAACCGATGATCGAAGAGCTGGCTCTTCAGGCCGATCTCGTAGTTGGTGAGGGAGTCGGGCCCATAGGCGTTGGGGGTCAGGAATTGCGGGTTGCCGTCGGCGCCGGTGGCGACGCCCTTGTTGTCCTTGCGGTTGAATCCGCCGGGACGATAGCCCTGCGAGAAGGTGAAATAGGTCATGAAATCGGGCGTGATCTTCCAGGTGATGTTCGCCCGGCTCTTAAAGCCCGAATATGTGACGTGGTCGTCGTGGCTGTCGATGTTGACGTTGTCGGCGAAGCAGCCGTTCGGCACGTTCAGGCAGCCCGTTCCGGTCTGGTAGACTGAACCGACTTCGAATTCGTTGTACTGGTAGTAGCGGGTGCCGCCGCTGATCGTCAGCTTGTCAGGGATGATGTCGAAGTCGCCCGACACGAAGACCGCCGTCTGCTGGTAGCCGCGGGTGGCGTCCTCGCCGAAGGCGGTGGCGTCGCCGCGGATGCTGGGATCGATGGTGGTCGAGCCCGGCGATGGCGCCACGTTGGCGACGCACACCGGTCCGCCGGCCAGGGCCTCCGAGAGGTTCTCCGGACTGCACGACGGGATCGTCTTATAGTCGAAGTTCATCACATCGTAGATGCGGAACTGCTCCCAGAATCCGCCGGCGATGAACCGGAACCGCCAAGTATCGGGCGAACTCACCCGGAATTCCTGGGTGATGTGGGTGCTATGGACCTTGTCGTTCCAGTAGGCGACCGGCGAGTAGCACTGCGGGGCGGCCGTGCCCCAGCCGGTCGAGCCGCCGGTGCACTCGTAGTACATGCCGCCGCCCGAACGCGAATAGCCCGTATAGTCCTGCTGCTGCGAGATGTGGCGATCGAGATAGCCGCCCGTGTAGATAAGCTTGAGGGGGCCGACCTTGCCGTTCACGGTCCAGGCTGTGTTCGACCAATTGTCCTTGTCATAGGCCGGCGCGAACGACGTCTCTTGCAGCGGCCCCAGAGGCTGGAAATTGAGGCCCACCGGCTCCTGGGCCCACATGCCCTCGGCGTCGAGGTGCTGCAGGGTTTCGGTGATCAGCACATCCCAGTCCGGATTGATCTGCCAGAGCACCGAGACGCGTCCGCCGGTGTAGGTGGCCGGATTCTGGGCCTTGGCGGCGACTGACTGATTGTTGGCCGATGGCGCCGCCGAGGACGGCAGCGCGCAGAGCCCAGCCGCCCCAGCGGCCTGGCCGTTGGGGCAGAGGCCGGTCGCGCCCGGCTTGATGTTGAAATAATAGTTGCCGAGGTCGTTGTTCGAGCGGTCGAACTGGCTGGGCACATTGTCGATGTAGCCGCCCTGGCGCTCGTCATAGATCACGGCGCGGATGGCCAGCCTGTCTTCGATGATCGGAACGTTGACGACCGCCTGAAGCTCGGTGTTGTTGTCGCCGTGCGCCGTCCAGCCATAGCCGGCTTCGACGTTGCCCTCGAAATGTTCGAGATTGGGCTTGTTGGTGATGTAGCGCACCGCGCCCGCTTCGGCGCCCCCGCCGAACAGGGTGCCCTGCGGACCTTCGAGGACCTCCACCCGGCTCATGTCGGCCATGTAGATGTCGACGTTGCGCGACGGGAACGACATCGACTCTTCGTCGAGATAGATCGCCACGTTGGGGAAGGGATCCTTGGTGGCGCTGGATTGGTTGCCGGCAAAGCCCGCGGAAAGGCCGCGCATGAAGATGCTGCCGGTGCCGGGGCCATTGCTGGCGAAGGTGACGTTGGGCGTATACTTCAGCAGATCGTCCAGTGTGGTGATATTCTGCTTCTGCAGCGTATCCCCGCTCAGCGCCTGAACCGTCAGCGGGACCTTCTGGATGGATTCATCCCGGTGCTGAGCCGTCACGATGACTTCTTCGACCGCCGGGGCGGCGGTGCTCGATCCCGCGGCGGATGACGCGGCGTCGGCGGCCATGGCGGCTCCAGCGGACCCGCTGAGGATGGCGGCGACCGCGCACGAAACGATATATTTGGCTTTCATGAATTCATCCCCCAGAAGCCGCCCACACGACGGCGCACGCGCGCGCTGGGAGAGTGTTCGCTCCTCCGCGCGCACGCTGAATACGGTTCACGTCAAGTGGAAGATCGCGACCCATCCCCAGACGCAGCGTGACCATAGGACCGCCGCGTGATGTTTCGGTGACGGGACTATTTCACATCGATGAAATAATTCGGGAGCATCCGGGGGCGGGCAGCGGCCCTGTTCCGGATCCGGCGACGCGCGTTAGGATCGCCGATCGGATGTTGGAGACCGCGCCGTGGCCGTTGTCATAGATAAGATATTCGACCTGTTCGCGAGCTTCGGATCGGAAGCCTATGGCGAAGACCTCTCGCTGGAGCGACACATGATTCAATCGGCCGCCCTGGCGAAAGCGATGGGCGCGTCCGACAGCCTTGTCGTCGCCGCGCTTCTGCACGACGTCGGCTACTTCCTGCATGCCGACGGCGGCGCGCGGGATGGCGTCGGTGGCGATTTCGAGCATGAATCGCTCGGCGCGATGTGGTTGTCGCAGGCGTTCGGCGAGGAGGTCACCCGTCCGATCGCCCTTCATGTGCGCGCCAAGCAATACCTGTGCGCGGTTGAGCCCGGCTATCTCGAACAGCTCAGCGACGCGTCGCGCCTGAGCCTTGCGGCGCAGGGCGGCGTCATGAGCGCCGACGAAGTCGCGGAATTCGCGAAAGAGTCGGCCTTCGACGCGGCGCTGCTCCTGCGCCGCTGCGACGATCGCGGCAAGGATCCGGCGATGCCGACGCCAAGTCTCGAGCGTTTCCGCGGACTGATGATCGCGTCTCTCCGCCCATCGCCTTGAGCGAGGCCGCGATCAGGCGACGGCGGGGCGTTCGCCGGCGGCTATGCGGGCCGAGATCTTCTCCAGCACCGGCCTGATGTCGGCGATCGTATCGATCACATAGTCCGCCCCCGCCGCCGTCAGCTCCTGGGCGGCGCCGGCGACCCGAGCGCTTCGCTCCGCCTCGGACAGGGCCTGGTAGTCCGACAGGCTCAGGCCCACGCCGTTGCCCGATGCGGCCAAGCCGACGGTCCAGCATCCGGCGAGGCGGCCTTCCTCAATGCCCACGGTGGCGTCATCGACCTTGATACAGGCCTGCGCCGGCCAGGCGTCCAATTCCACGAGCGCCTTCCAGGCCATCAGCGGGGCGGGCCGCCCGGAGGCGGTCTCGCCGGCGCAAACCACGACTTGCGGGGCATAGCCCTGGGCCGCGGCGCGCGGCAGGATTCCCGACATCATCTGACGCGTATAGCCAGTGCCGGATCCAATCTTCACCCCGAGGCTCGCAAGCTCGGCGGCGACCGCCGCCGCCCCGGGAATCAGGTCGGCGCAGCGCGTGGCGGCCGCCTCGATCAGCGGCTCGAGCGCCCGATAGATCGCGTCCCGGTCCTCTGTCGTGGGCGGCGCGCCCTTGGCCGCTGTCCAGGCGGCGGCGATGGAGGGGTCCCTGAGGATCGCCCATACGTGATCGAGCTTGGCGCGGCCCATGTCGCGGCGCGCATCCGCGGCCGTGATCGGCACGCCGTGGGCGGCGAAGGCGTCGATCAGGGCGTCGACCGGGGCCATGCAGCCGAAATCGACCATGGTTCCGGCCCAGTCGAAAATCACCGCCTTGATCGGATAGCTCATCAGGAGACCTCCGGTTTGTCGCCGAAGAGATCGGCGATGGTCTGTTCCGCGATGCCAAAGCCAGTGGAGGCCCCTGTGCCGCTGGTCACCATCACCAGGCGAACATCCTCCGACGGCGCGTCCACGAGGTAGTTGCGCCCCTCGGCGGCCGCATAGGTTCCCACCCAGCGCTCCACGACGGGGGGCGGCGTGAAACCAGTGGCGCGTTGAAATTCGTCGAGAATGCAGGCTTCCGCCTCTGCGGGCGCGAAGGGCGCCGGCAGATCGTCATAGTGATGGCTGTCGCCCACCACCAAGGACCCGTCGGCGCTTTGCACGACGATCAGATGGACCCCATTGGCGAGATGCGCCGCCTGCTCTGAAGAGAGCCGCGCACGCAGCGCCTCGGCCTCTGGCAGGGCGGCATAGCCGGCATATCGGGCCAGGCTCAGATCAGACATCACCGGCGCCGGAAGACGGAACCCCGGCGAGGCCAGCCGCATCATCGAAAGGCGGCATCGCCGCGGTTGGTAGGCGGCGATTCGCTCGGGAAACAGGGTGGTGAAATCATCGCCGGGGCAGACGATGACCGCCTCCGCGCGAACCGGCCCGCGTGAGGTTTCGATCCGCGGCGGGGCGACCGAATGCACCGCGGTTTCGGTCAGGAAGGTCACGCCGTGGGCGGCTTCGAGCCACGCCGCGAGTTTCGGCAGAGCCGTGGGCGATTCCACCCGCAGCTCGTGCGGGCTGACGAGGGCGCCGAGCGCGTCGTCGGCGGCAATTTCGCCATGGCGGGTGTGGAGCTCCTTCGCGTCGAGCCACCGGCAGCCTTCGCCCATCTCGGTGTTCAGAAACGCCTCGGCCACGACCACAGCCTCGGGATGGCGCACAGTGACGATCAGCCCCTTCTGCTCGATCGCGATCCCCGCCTCAGGCGCGACGGCGGCCCAGACGTCGCGCGTTCTGCGGGCCAGGGTCCAGCTCTCCCCGCGCTCCTGGCCTGTGACGGTGATGAAGCCGAAGTTGCGGATCGAGGCGCCATTGGCGCGCGGGTCACGATCGATGACCACCACGCGCTTGCCGGTCTTGGCTGCGGCGAGGGCGTGGGCGAGGCCGACAATGCCGGCGCCGACCACAGCCAGGTCAAAGCTTGAATGTCCGCTCGCTTGCAACGGTGTTCCACTCCAGACAGGCCGAACCCAGCTCCGGCGTCACCAGAGAGTGACGCCTTGTGGCGCGACCCGCGGCGCACGCGCCAATAGCTATGATCTATGTCCGCCATAGGCGTATGCGGCCGATATGACCGTCATCATAGTGTAGCCATTCGATCCTAGGTCTGGTCGGTCGCGCCATTGAGGGGCCGTCTTCGACGGGGTCGGCGTTGGCCGTCAATCACCAGCATCTGCGGGCGTTTCACGCCATCGCCAGCGAGGGCGGCGTCAGCCGCGCCGCGCGTCGCCTGAACGTCGCCCAGCCGACGTTGTCGCAACAGCTCAAGGCCCTGGAAGAGCGCTACCAGGCGGCGTTGTTCGACGGCCGCAAGCCGCCCCTGAGGCTGACGGTGCTCGGGCGAGAACTTTTCGCTCTGACGGAGCGAATGTTCGCCGCGTCCCGTCAGATCGAGGAACTGCTCGGCGACGGTCCGGGTGAGAGTTCAGCCGCCGTGCGGCTGGGCTCGGATTCGCCGATCTATGGCGCCCGAATGGCGGCGCGGTTGCGGAAGCGGCACCCGGAATTGGCCATACAGGTGCGCATCGGCAACGCCCGCGAGACCTTGAAGGGGTTGCATGACGCCAACGTCGATGTGGCGATCGTCTCCGACCCGCCGGGCGACGATCAATATGCCTATATACCGTTGTTCGCGGACTGGTTCATGGTGGCCATGCCGGCGGGCCACGCACGGGCCAGGGACCGCCCTTTCCCGCTCGCCGCCCTGGCGCAAGAAAGGCTTCTCGTGCGCGAGCCTACATCCCGGACCCGCGCCGTGACCGAGCGTCTGCTGACGGCGGCCAATGTCGTTCCCGCCGATGTCATCGAGCTGCATACGCGGGAAACCATACGCGAAGGGGTGGCCCTGGGGCTGGGTGTCAGCCTGCTCGCCTCGTCCGAATGCCCGCCCGATTCACGGATTTGCTATGCGCCCCTGGAGCGGCGGTCGGAATTGAGTGGCGTCGGGCTGGCCGGATTTGTCGTCTGTCTGGCGGCGCGCAAGCGAACCCGGCTGATGCGATCGGTCTGGGCCATCGCCGAAGAACTTGGGCCGCTCAGCCCGGTGGATCTGGACCCGGCGCCCGTCGCCGCTTCGCCCCTGCGGCTACATTAGATGGCCTGTTCCTCGGCTCCGGGCGCGAAAGCGCGACGCATCGACCGGGCCCGAGCCGAAAAAAGAAGGATTCCCTGGTGAGCGGCGGACTCCGGCAATCTCTCTCACGCGCCAACCCGGTGGTGTTCACCGCGGTCGCCGGCCTCGCCGGCTTCTGCGCTTATTTTTCCATGTACGCCTTTCGCAAGCCGTTCTCGGCGGCGACCTTCGACTCCGTGCCGGGCTGGCATTTCGCCCTCGACTACAAGATCGCCCTCGTCCTCGCCCAGGTGGCCGGCTACGCCCTCTCCAAGCTGATCGGGGTCAAGGTGATCTCCGAGATGGATCCGGCCCGCCGCGGCGCGGCGATCCTCGGCCTGATCGGCGTCTCCTGGCTGGCCCTGGTCGCCTTCGCCGTGATCCCGGCGCCGTGGAATATCGCCTGCCTGTTCGTCAACGGCCTGCCGCTGGGCATGATCTGGGGCCTGGTGTTCGGCTATATGGAAGGCCGCCGGGTGACCGAAGTGCTCGGCGCCATGCTGTGCGCCAGCTTCATTCTGTCTTCCGGCGTCGTGAAATCCGTCGGCGCGTGGCTCATGCTTTCGGCCCATGTCGACCGGTTCTGGATGCCGGCCGCCGCCGGGGCCCTGTTCATGCCGCTGCTCCTGGTCTCGACCTGGGTGCTCGGCCAGCTGCCGCCGCCCAGCGCTGAGGACGAGGCCGAGCGCGTGCGGCGGGCGCCCATGACCCGGGACGAGCGGTCGGCGTTCCTGAAGGCCTATGCGCCCGGTCTCGCGCTCCTGGTGCTGTCCTATGTCCTGCTCACCGCCCTTCGCGATTTTCGCGACAACTTCGCCGCCGAGATCTGGGCGGGGCTTGGCTACGGCGGCGAGGCGGGGGTGTTCAGCGCCAGCGAACTGCCTGTCGCCGTCATCGCCCTCGGGGCCATGGCCGCGGTGATGGTCGTGCGCGACAATCTGCGCGCGCTGATGGTGGTGCACGGTCTGGTGGCGGCGGGCTTCCTGCTTCTGGGCGTCTCGACCCTGGCCTTTCAGGCCCACCTCCTGGCGCCTCTGCCGTGGATGATCCTGGCCGGCGCCGGCCTCTACATGGCCTATACGCCGTTCAACGCCGTGCTGTTCGACCGTCTGGTCGCCTTCAGCGGCCGCGTGGCGACGGCGGGGTTCCTGATCTATGTCGCCGACGCCTCCGGCTATCTGGGCAGCGCGGTGCTGCTGCTGTGGCGCAACTTCGGCGGCGCCAGGCTGGACTGGCTGAACTTCTTCATCCTCAGCGCCTACGCCACCAGCGTGATCGGCGCGGCCCTGACGGCGTTGGCGGCCCTCTATTTCTATCGCGGCGCCCGGACGACCCAGGCGATCGTCGCGACGGCGGTGTCCTGAATTTCAGACCGCTGGAAAGCCATGACCAAGTCCGGTGGAATATCTCCGGCTTTCACCCGGCTTGCAGCAAAGCGACCGTGCCCTGACCCCCGTCGGCGCAGATGCTGACGATGGCGCGCGCGCCTGAGGGCATGGCCGACAGCTCCTTGACCGCCTGACTGAGGATGCGGGCGCCGGTGGCCCCGAACGGATGGCCGAGTGCGACGCTGCCGCCGTTGGGGTTGATGCGGTCGCGCGGGAAGGCGCCGAGATCGGTCAGAACGCCGGCCTTTTCGCGTAGGAAGACCGGATCCTCGAGCGCTTTCATGTGGAATAGCACCTGAGCGGCGAAGGCTTCGTGGATCTCCCACAGGTCGATGTCCGCGTACGTCATTCCGTTCCGCGCCAGAAGCTTGGGGATCGCGAACGCCGGGGCCATCAGGAGGCCCTCGACGCGGAAATCCACCGCCGCCACCTCGAAGTCGACCAGCATCACGCGCGGCGTGGCGGGCGGAAGCCTCTCCAGGCCCGCTTCGGTGGCGGCCCACAGGCTGGCGGCGCCGTCGGTCAGGGGCGTGGATGAGCCGGCGGTGAGCGTGCCATGGCCGCTGGTTCGATCGAAGGCGGGCGGCAGGCGACCCAGCTTTTCGAGCGAGGTGTCGCGACGCGGGATGGCGTCGCGGGCGAACTCGCCCACGGGCAGGACGAGGTCGTCGAAGAAGCCCCGATCCCAGGCGGCCACGGCGCGCTGGTGGCTCTGCAGGGCCATGGCGTCCTGCTCGGCGCGGCCGATGCCCCATTGCTTGGCGGTGATCTCGGTATGCTCGCCCATGCTCATGCCCGTGGTCCGGTTGACCACACCGGGAATGAACAGGCGCACGTCCGAGGGTTTCAGGTCCGCCAGGTGGGAGACGCGGTCGCCCAGCGAGCGGGCCTGCTGGAAGGCGCGCACCCAATTCGAGAGGGGTTGGCTGAGGCCAAGCTGGATCTGGCTCATGCTGTCCACGCCGCCCACCAGGGCCAGATCGCGGCCGTGGCCGTCGAGCATGCCGGCGGCTTCGAAGACGCCGACCATGCTGGTGGAGCAGGCCATGACGGTGGCGAAGGCCGGAACGGTCGCGCCGACGCCCGCGTCCATCAGCACCTCGCGGGCGATGTTGCTCCAGGTCAGATTCGGCGCCGCCGCGCCCCACACCGCGAAGTCCGGCAGGCCGCCGTCCAGCAGACCCACCATGTGCCTGGCGAGCGGCGTCGAAAGGGCGATGGAGTCGAACGCCGCCAGCGGCCCGTCCACCTTGGCGAACGGGGTTCGAACCCCCGAGGCGAGCCAGATTTGCGGACGCGACGATGAAGGCATGGCTTCCTCCTTTGGGTGGGAGCCAGCTAGGCGCCGGCGGGTCGGAACCGTCTCACCGCCAGCACGCCCATGACCACGAAGACCACCAGCGTGAGCCCCTGCACGACCGAGAAGGCCGGCCCGGACGGCGGCGTTGTCGGCGCCAGGGCATGTAGAGCCGGTAGTTTTTCGAAGGCCTGCACGATGAGCACGAACACGTTGAAGTAAAGCGCCGTCACCGATCCGGCGGCATAGATCCAGCGCCACGGCCCGGTGAGGTGAAACACATATCGCCCGGCGACGGCGGCGGCCAAGACGATCAGCGACAGAACGCCGAGCAAGATCGCCGGCGTCACCCCGTGAAAGGGGAACAGGAAGCCGGTGAGGCTGGTCGCCGCCGTGCCGACGAGAAATGTCGTGGTCCACGCCTTCGAGAGGTTCGACGCCAGCAGTGCACGCACAACGACCAGGCCCGCGGCGATGCCGATCAGGCTCAGCAGCACATGGATGAAGGTGAATGGGGTCATGCCGAAGATCATGGTGACGCCTCCCTTTGAGTTCTCATGAACGTTCTACGGCCGCGATGCGCCACCCGCCACCAGGCCGGCGGTCGCCGCGGCGGCGATCGAGATGACCGCGCCGGCGATGGCCGCCAGGCGGAAGGCGTGGATGAGGCCCGCGCCGTGCGTCGCCAGCACCGCGCCGAGGAGGGCGATGGCGACGACACCGCCGACACGGGCGACGGCGCTGTTCAACCCCGAAGCCGAGCCGGTGTGGCGCTGATCGACCAAGCTCAGCACCGCCGTGGTCAGCGGCGCGGCCGCGCAGGCCATGCCCAGGCCGACGGTCAGCACGCTTGGCGCCACCCCGGTCCAATAGCCGGCGTCCGCGTCGATCAGCAGGGCGGCGAGCAGGCCCGCCGCGACCAGCACGCATCCGGCGACGAGCGGAATCCTGGGTCCGATCCGGCCCGCGACCATGCCCGCCACCGGCGAGATCAGGCTCAGAACGATGGGAAAGGGCAGCAGGGCCGCGCCGGCCGCCAGCGCCGAATAGTGCAGGGCCTCGATCAGGACGTAGGGCAGCAGCAACAGGTAACCGGAGAGCGCGCCGTAGAGCAGGAAGGTCATCAGATTGAGCGCCGCCACCGGGCGCGAGCCGAACAACGCCAGGGGCGTCATGGCCCGGTCGCCCAGGCGCTTCTCGGTCCACACGAAAGCGACGCCGAGGATGAGGCCCACGGACGCGGCGGCCACCGCGCCGGCGCTCCAGCCGCCCGCGCCCGATCCGGCCGTGAGGCCCCAGGTGAGAGCGGCCAGCGCCGCAGTGGCGATCACGGCCCCGGCGATGTCGAGCCGCGCGCCTGTGGCGGCGGCGCTGTCGTCGCGCACCGCATAGAGGGCGATGGCGATGGCCATCGCCGCCAAGGGCAGATTGATGAGGAAGATCGCCGGCCAGCCGACCTTGTCGATCAGCCAGCCGCCCAGCACCGGGCCGATCGCGCTGGCGACGGCGCCCGCGGCCGACCAGATGCCGACGGCGCGGCCGCGCGCGGCGCCCTCGAAGCTTCCCCCGAGAATCGCCAGGCTGCTCGGCAGCAGCAGCGCCGCGCCGATCCCTTGCACAGCGCGCGCCAGGCAGAGCCAGACCAGTGTCGGCGCCAGGGCGCAGGCGGCCGAGCCCATAGCGAACAGGGCGACGCCGAAGTTCAGCAGGCGCCGCCGTCCGAAGCGGTCGCCCAGCGCGCCGCCGAACAGGATCAGGGCGCTGAGCGGCAGCAGATAGGCGTTGATCACCCACGACAGGCCTTCGGCCGAGCCCCTCAGGCTATGGCCGATGGCCGGCAGGCCGACATTGACCACCGACCCGTCGACGAAGGCGAGACTGGAAGCCAGGATGGTCGTCGCCAGCACCAGCCGCGGATGATCCGGCGCGCGCGCCGGGCTGGAAAGCGCGATCCCCCGGTCGCAAAGCGTATGAGCGGTCATGCCTCGCCCTTGGTCAGACCCATCCGGCTCTAGGCTGGCCGGGCGGCGTTCGGCGCCGGCTCCAGGGCCGTCAGGATATCGAACCCGGACTTCAGGGCCAGGGTGACGGGCGTTCGCTCGACCACATCGCGCAGGCGCGTGATCCCGGCTTCGTCCGGCGCGCCGCGGACCTCGACGCGGCGGCGGATCGTGCGGCGCTCGTCGCCGTGCTCGAGGCTCAGCTCGATGCGCAACTCTATATCCGGCCAGCCCTTGTGTTCAGCATACATGCGCAGGGTCGCGCCGGTGCACGCTGCGAGGCCCGCCAGCACCAGGGCGAACGGCGCCGGCCCGGCGTCGCCGCCGCCCAACGCGACCGGTTCGTCCGCCACCAGAAGGTGGCCATCGCCGTCAATGTCTGTCCGGTAGCGGGCGGCCGCCGTGACGCCGATCACCTTCATGGGTTGCTCCCTGTCAACCGCTCTTATCGCCTCGCGCCGGGCGGTCCGGCTTGATCACCCTTGGCATAAACTCGCGGGCGATTTTGTTCCAAGAACGATGAATTCCATCAAGCTTCGCGCTTGCCAAGCTCGTAGACCTGATCTCCTGGCGATCCTGGTCTTGCGAGGCATATGTCATGACGGTGAGTGCACGGGCCCAGCCCGGACGAACTCTTCTGAACCCGGACGATCACGTCCTGATCCTGATCGACTATCAGTCGCAGATGGCGTTCGCCACCAAGTCGATCGACGCCACGCTTTTGCGCAACAACGCCGGGCTGCTGGCCGAGGCGGCGAAGGCCTTCAAGGTCGACACCATTCTGACCACCGTGGCCGAGAAGTCCTTCTCTGGACCGATGTTTCACGAGGTGACGGACCCCTTTCCCGGCTGTCAGATGATCGACCGCACGACCATGAACTGCTGGGAGGACGCGCATGTCACCGATCGCGTCAATGCGATCGGCAAGGGCCGGATCGTTCTCGCCGGCCTGTGGACGGGCGTGTGCATCGTGGGACCGGCCCTCTCCGCCATCGACCAGGGCTTCGAGGTCTATGTCATCGCCGACGCCAGCGGCGATGTCTCCGCCGAGGCGCATGACCGGGCCATGGACCGCATGGTCCAAGCCGGCGCGCGGCCGATGACATCGGTGCAGTACCTGTTGGAGTTGCAACGCGATTGGGCGCGCGCGGGCACCTATGAGCTCACCAGGGGCATCGCGGCCGAACGCGGCGGCGCCTATGGGCTTGGCCTGATCTATGCCGGCGCGGTGATGCCCGGCCACACCGAAGCCGACGCGGCGGCCTAGCGGCGATGAAGGTCTATTTCATATCGCTGGCGGTGGGCGCGCTGGTGGGCGTGCTCTACGGCCTCATCGGCGTTCGCTCGCCGGCGCCGCCCTTGATCGCGCTGGCGGGCCTGCTCGGCATGGTGCTCGGCGAACAGGCGGTGCCCATGGCCAAGCATATGATCGCCGGCCACCCGCCCGCAGTCGCCTGGCGGATGACCGGCGGCGGCGCCAAGGCCCTTGGGCGTCTTCCTGGCGATGCATCGGTCAAATCGGCGGAGACCTCCGATGACTGAGGCGCCGAAACTTATCCTTCACAACGGACGCTTCACGACTCTCGACCGCTCGAACCCCGCCACGACCGCGGTGGCGATCGCGGGCGGCGTGTTCACCGCGGTTGGCCTGGACGAAGACGTCGTTCCTTCGGCCGGGCCGGGAACCAGGATTGTCGATCTCAAGGGCCGGCGGGCGCTGCCCGGCTTGATCGACAACCACCTGCACATCATCCGCGGCGGGCTCAACTTCAACATGGAGCTGCGCTGGGACGGCGTGCGCTCCCTGGCCGACGCGATGTCGATGCTGAAGCGCCAGGTGGCGATCACGCCGCCGCCGCAATGGGTGCGGGTGGTCGGCGGCTTCACCGCTCATCAGTTCGTCGAGAAGCGCCTGCCGACCATCGACGAGCTGAACGCCGTCGCCCCGGACACCCCGGTCTTCCTGCTGCACCTCTATGACCGGGCCATCCTCAACGCCGCCGCCCTGCGCGCGGTGGGCTACACGCGTGAGACGCCGGACCCGGCCGGCGGCGAGATCACTCGCGACGCTAAGGGCGAGCCGACCGGCCTGCTGCTCGCCAAGCCCAACGCCGGGATCCTCTATGCGACCCTGGCCAAGGGTCCGAAACTGCCCTTCGATTATCAGCTGAACTCAACGCGCCACTTCATGCGCGAGCTGAACCGGCTGGGCGTCACCGGGGCCATCGACGCCGGCGGCGGCTTCCAGAACTATCCGGAAGACTATGCGGTGGTTGAGAAGCTCTCAGCCGAGGGTCAGCTCACCGTCCGCCTCGCCTACAACTTGTTCACTCAGAAGCCCAAGGGTGAGAAAGACGACTTCCTCAACTGGACCCGGACGTCGAAATACAAACAGGGCGACGACTTCTTCCGGCACAACGGCGCCGGCGAGATGCTGGTCTTCTCCGCCGCCGACTTCGAGGATTTCCGCGAGCCGCGTCCCAACATGCCGCCGGAGATGGAGGGCAACCTTGAGGAGGTTGTTCGCATCCTGGCCGAGAACCGCTGGCCGTGGCGGATGCACGCCACCTACGACGAGACCATCAGCCGCGCGCTCGACGTGTTCGAGAAGGTCAATCGCGACATTCCCTTGAGTGGCCTCAACTGGTTCTTCGACCACGCCGAGACGATTTCGGACCGCTCGATCGATCGCATCGCGGCGCTGGGCGGCGGCGTCGCCGTGCAGCACCGCATGGCCTACCAGGGCGAATATTTCGTCGAGCGCTATGGCGCTGGCGCGGCCGAGGCGACGCCGCCGGTCTCCAAGATCCTTGCGTCTGGCGTGCGGACCTCGGCCGGGACGGACGCCACGCGGGTGGCGTCCTACAACCCCTGGGTGTCGCTGGCCTGGCTGGTCACGGGCAAGACAGTAGGCGGCCTGCGCATCTATCCCCGGCGCAACTGCCTGGATCGGGAAACCGCGCTGCGCATGTGGACCGAAAACGTCACTTGGTTCTCAAACGAGGAAGGCCGCAAGGGGCGCATCGAGGTCGGACAGTTCGCCGACCTGATCGTTCCGGACCGGGATTATCTCGCCTGTCCCGAGGACGAGATCGCCGACATAACGTCCGACCTGACCCTGGTCGGCGGCAAGGTGGTCTACGCCGCCGGCGCGTTCGCCAGCCTGGACGCCGCCCAGCCGCCGCCGGCCATGCCCGACTGGTCGCCGGTGCGGCGCTTTGGCGGTTACGCGGCCCGGGCCGACCCGGAAGTCGCTGGAGGGGCGCGCCTGACCGAGCAGGCCGCGTCGGCGTGCGGTTGCGCGCACGGGTGCGGAATTCACGGCCACGACCACGCCACAGCCTGGTCGAGCCGGCTGCCGATCTCTGATCTGAAGTCATTCTGGGGCGCGCTGGGTTGCGCCTGCTGGGCGGTCTGAGTTGGCCCTGCCGGAGGACTCGCCCTGGGTGGACGCCATCCTCGATTGGCGTTGGACCTGGCTGGCGGCGCGCGTCGGCCTCTCGGGCGCCTATCTGTTTGGCGGCCTGACCAAGCTGTTCAATTTCCAGGCCGCGGTGGCCGAGCAGGCCCATTTCGGTCTCCACCCGGCCTGGCTGTGGGCCGGCCTCGCCATTGTGGTCGAGCTGGCCGGCTCCGCCCTCCTGATCTCAGGCCGACTTGTCTGGCTGGGGGCCGGGGCGCTCGGCGTGCTGACTCTCATCGCCAGCGTGGTGGCGAACGACTTCTGGAATATGAGCGGTCAGGCGCGGCTGGCCGCCGCCAACGCCTTTTCCGAGCACATCGGCCTCATCGCCGGCTTTGTCATGGCCGCGCTCATCGCCCGGCGCGCGCCCAACCCCCGAACCGATGCTGGAGTTTCCCATGCGCGCACCTAGAACCCTGGCCCTGGCTGGCCTGCTTCTGGCGGCCCTGACCTCTCAGGCGCTGGCCCGGCCCGCGACGCACGCCCGTCCGAATGTCGCTGTCGGGCCTCAGTTCGACACCACCCACGTCTATGTTGCGCCGGCCGATTTTGATCGCTTCGTCGCCAGCCTGATCGCCACCTTCGGCGGGATGACGACCAAGCAGGGGGTGTTCCAAGTCACCCCAACGCCCAGCCAGACCATGTCGCAGCTGGTGCTGACACCGGTGGGGTCAGTCTCCGTCTTCGGCTTCAAGACGCCGATCCCCTATCCGTTCGGCGCGGAGCGGACGGGCTATCTGGTCACCGACATGGACACGGCCATCGCCGACGCGCGCCGTGACGGCGCCGATGTCATCGTCGCCAAATTTCCCGATCCGATCGGCCAGGATGTCGTTGTCCAGTGGCCGGGCGGCGTGAACATGCAACTCTATTGGCACACCACGCCGCCGCACTACGCCGTGCTCGCGAGCGTCCCGGAGAACCGTATCTACATTTCGGCCGACCGGGCCGACGCCTTCGTCCGCGACTTCGTGGCCTTCGCCCACGGCAAGGTGATCTCCGACACCGCCGCCGCGCCCGGCGTGGAGATCGGCCAGCCCGGCGGCGCCTATCGTCGCATCCGCATCAGCTCCACATTCGGCAGGGCGGTGGTGATGGTTACCGACGGGCACCTCACCTGGCCCTATGGCCATGAGCTCACCGGCTATGAAGTCGCCGACCTCTCGCAGACACTGGCCAAGGCGACGGCGGCCGGAGCGACGGTGCTGGTTGCACCCTACAATGCCGATCACCGCGACGCCGCCATCGTCCAGTTTCCCGGGGGCTACATCGCGGAGATTCACGCCACGCGGCCGTGAGCCTTCGCAATAGTCATTGGGTGCTCGTGCTGGCAGCGACCGCCCTGGCCTCGCGCGCCGGAGCGCAGGAGGCGACAAACGACGGCGCGCCAGCCCGGCCGGCCATCGCCTTCAATCGCTGGCTCGAAGACTGGTCGGTGTTGGCCGATCCCCGGACGCCCCGCGAACCGTTCGACGAACTGAAATACATTCCACTCTCGCTGAGTGATCCCAAGACCTACCTTTCGCTGGGAGCCGACGTGCGCGAACGGTTCGAGGCCAATGACGCACCCAACTTCGGCGTCGGCGGCGCCCATCCCGAGGACTATGTCATCAGCCGCATGGAGGTCGACGCCGACCTTCACGTGGCCGATCAGCTCCAGGTCTTCACTCAGCTGCAGAGCGATTTCGCACCGGGAAAGACCCATCTCACCCCGGTCGACCAGGATCGCTTCGACCTCGAGCAGGCGTTCATAACCCTGACCGAGCCGGTGGGCGGCGGGACGCTGAAGCTTCGTTTCGGGCGCCAGCAGTTCGCCTTCGATCTGCAGCGGTTCATCTCCGCGCGCGATGGGCCGAACGTGCGCCAGTCCTATGACGCCGCCTGGGCCGACTATGAGCGCGGCGACTGGAAGTTCATCGCCTTTTACAGCCAGCCGGTTCAGGACCGCGACCTGCGCGCCTTCGACGACTACAGCAGCGCCCGCCTGACCTACGGCGGCGTGCGGGTCGAGCGACGTCTCTGGCAAGGGACACAGTTTGCCGTCTACCTCTCCCGCTTCACGCAGGATCAGGCGCGCTACCTGACCGTCACGGGAAACGAACACCGGGAGATCATCGACGCCCACTTTTCGGGCGCAAGGTCCGGGTTCGACTGGGACATCGAGGGCATGAATCAGACAGGCCGGATCGGCCCTGACGCCATCGAAGCCTGGGCGTTCGGCTCGCTCGGTGGCTACACCTTCAGCCAAGTCGCGCTAACGCCACGGTTGGGGTTGCAGATCGACGCCGCGTCCGGGAATCGCAACGGGGCCGACCATCGGCTCGGAACCTTCAACCCGCTGTTTCCAAACGGCTATTATGTGACGCTCGCCGGCTACACGGGCTATGTCAACTTCGTCCACATCAAACCGTCGCTGACGCTGCATCCGACCCGCAAGCTGAAGCTGATGCTGGCCGCGGCCGGACAGTGGCGCGAGACCACGGCCGACGCCGTCTACACCCAGCCCAACATTCCCGTGGCGAACACGGCTGGCCGCCCGGGAAGCTACACGGGGACCTACGGTCAGATCCGCGTCGATTGGGCCATTTCGGAACACTACACTGCGGCGATCGAGGCCGTGCATTTCGCGGTCGCCGAGGTCATCCGCCAGGCGGGCGCACATGACGGCGACTACCTGGGCGTCGAGCTCAAATACGGATGGTGAGGCGCACCGCGTTCAACAGGGAGACCTTCCATGAAACTGACACTGGCCGCCACCGTCGCGCTCGCGGCGTTCGCCGCTCAGCCGGCCGGGGCGGAGCCGATCGGCAAGGCCGATATCCAGCGGTGGTCCGAGGCGTGGAACAGCCACGACATCGACAAGGTGACCGCGCTCTTCTCCCAGGACGTCGTCATCTATCAGCCGGAAAATCCCAAGCCGCTCGACCATGCCGGCCTGCGCAACTTTTTCTCGATGATCTTCCGCGCCTATCCCGACTTTCACATCGCAGTGGAAGACGCGCTGATCGACGGTCGGAAGGCCGCGACCTTCGAGCGCGTCACCGGGACCTGGAGCGGGCCGTTCACCGATCCCGGCACCGGCAAGACGACTCCGGGCAACGGCCGCTCCTTCGACCATCCGGGGGTGATGTATCTGGTCTACAACCCCGACCATAGGATCCGGGAAGTCCGCATCTACTGGGATAGGCTCACCGTGGACCAGCAGCTTGGCATAACTCCGTGAGCGACGCCGTCGCGCCCTTCCGGCCGGCGCTTCCGGTGGTGATGAGCGCGTTGGCCGGCTATGTCGACACGGCCGGGTTCCTCGCGCTGCAGGGCCTTTTTACCGCCCACGTCACCGGCAACTTCGTCACCCTTGGCGCGACGCTGGTGCTCGGAACCACCGGCGCGATTTCCAAGCTCATGGCGCTGCCGACGTTCTGCGTTGCCATCATTGCCGCCCGGCTCGTCGCCTCCGAGCTGCGCGCCCGAGGGCGCGCGCCTCTGCGCCTCCTGCTGACCGTGAAGCTCGGCCTTCTCACCGTGGGCGGCGCCTTGGCGATCTGGCTGGGCCCGTTTCACAACGGCGACAGCTGGCAGGCGCTGCTCACCGGCATGACGCTCGTCACCGCCATGGCCATCCAGAACGCCGTTCACCGCGTCCACCTGGGCGCTGCGCCGCCCAGCACCCTGATGACCGGCAACACCACCCAGATCATGCTGGATCTTGCCGATCTCTGGCGTGGCGAGACCGCGGACCGAGCCATCATGACCGCACGTCTCAGGAAGATGGGCCTCGCCGTCGGGGCTTTCGCCCTCGGCTGCGCCGGCGCGGCGCTGCTCTATTCCCAGGTCAGCGTGTGGTGTTTCGTCGTACCGCCCGTGCTGGCGGCGATCAGCCTTGCCCTCAGCCCGCGCGCGCCAGTCACGTCGCGCTCGTGGTCAAAACCCGGCGCTTAAGCCCGCGCGAGATTTTGGGACTTTTGGCGCCACGCGAGCCGAACGCCCGCTTCCTGAGCACAGCCGATGACCGGAGCTGACTCTGGGCGGTCGTTGGAAAGGTCTGCTTTGGGGCACAGAGCCGACTGGGATAGCCGACCGTGCTCGGATCGCCCCTCAGAATCGCCGCTGGCCTACCCGCTGCAATGCTTTGAGGGTCGCGATCGTAAAGTCGCAACACCGGTGAGCGCTGCCCGGATCGGAGGCTTGCCCTTTCGCCGTCCGGCCATTGCAGTCCGTCACCATCCAGTTGCATCCCGCTGGTCGGGGTTGAATTTGGACGGCATAGCCTCGCCGTAGGTTGACACCCCGCTCCATTCCAGGCCCTCCGGCTCTGACGAAGCCGCAATCTGGACCGCTCCGCCGCAGGCGGCGTCGAGACGATGTGGAGATTTGGTGCAGCCCGCTACAACAGTTGCGGACTGCGCGCTGCTCTTGGAAGCGACACCTCGAACACCGCTCCCGTGGTCGACTCGGCCATGACGATCGCGCCGCCGTGAGCCTCGATCAGGGACCTAGCGATCGACAGGCCGAGGCCCGTCCCTCCCTTCGCGCGCCGGGTAGTGAAAAAAGGCTCAAACAGGCGGTCACGATCGGCTGCGGCAACGCCCGGGCCATCATCGGCAATGGTCAATCGGATAAAGCCGTCGCTAGCCAGGCCAGTGATCCCAACCTTACACGCGCCAGCCTGACGGCTGTTCTCCACCAGGGTCGTCAGCACGGCCTCCACCGTGGTCTCCGGAAGGGCAACGCTCGGCAGGTCCGTCGGTACGTCCTGAAGAACCCGGAAGTCCCGATCGCTCAAGGCATCCGCGATACGTCGGGCCGGGTTATACAGCTTCACAGAGGCTTCAGCGTCGGGGCGCGTCATATCCGCGCGCGCGAGGTCGAGCAGGCGGGCGACGAGGTGGGAAAGGCGGTCGACGTCAGTGGCAATGTTCGACAGGAAGGCGCCGCGCTCTTCCGTGCTCATGGTCGCGTAGTGATCCTGCAGAATCTCGACCGCCCCACCGATACCGGCCAGCGGTGTCTTGAATTCGTGGCTCACCGACGCGGCGAAGTCGCGAAGGTAGCGCGAGCGACGCGTAATGACGTCCCCCATGCGCCGAAAATCTTCATAGAGGCCGCGGATCTCGACGGCGGCTGTGGGCGGCGTTTCGGGGATGGAGCCACCGCCCGCCGCCACCGCACGCGTGGCGGCGCTCAAGGCTTCAATCGGCCGCGTTATGCCCCGTGAGACCAGGCCGGCCAAGCCGAACAGCAGGCCGACAATGATGGCCGCGCCCAACGTGATCTTGCCGAGGTCATCGTAGAGGCCTCGGAACAGGGCGCGCGGCGAGCGCGAGAAGAGCATCGCCCCGACGACATTACCGTTGACGAGGATCGGCCGGGCGTAGTGCAGGCGCAGGGCCGAAGCCCGACTGAGCCATTCCATGGAATAGCGAGGATGATAGGCTCCGTTTCGCCGCAGTACGGTTTGCGACTTGCCATTCAGGGCCGACCGGATTTCGGGCAAGGTCGAAAGATCGCCGCCCAACCCGTCCCCGCGAACCACGACACCCTGGCGATCCACCATTACGACCGCGGCGAGCGTGGTGCGGACGGTCTGGTCGATGATCGGCCCCATGCGCCGCGCGGTCTCAACGGCCGCGGGGTCGGAGGCGTGGGCGGAGGGCTTCGGCGTCGGACGCTCAGCCAGGACAGGCGTGGAGTTCAGATCGATCGTGCTGGGTTCCGGTCGATAGTAGCCCGGATCATGGACCCCGGCCTGGACGGTTGGCTGCTCGCTTCCGGGCCAGATCGCGCCTGCGCTCGCGGTCAGCGCTGCCCCCTGGGCGATAAGCTCGGCCTCGCTCTGCCGCACGAGCGTATTCTCATAACCCCTTAGCCAGACGGCTTCGATCGCAGGCATGGCCGCGGCGAACAGCAGCACCGCCAACAGGATTTCCCGCAGTCTTAGGGCCGGCCAATGCCGCTTGATGAAATCCTTGGCGCGCGTGATCACGCGTCGGCGCCGAGGCACGGACCGAGGCGATAGCCTACACCGGCTCGGGTCTCGATGACGTCGTGCCCGCCGAGTCCCGCGAACTTGCCGCGCAAGTTGCGAATATGGCTGTCGATGGTGCGGTCAGTAACCGCGAAACCGGGACCCCGCAGGCGGTCGATGATGGCGTCGCGTGTGAAGACCCTCGACGGCGAAGCGGCCAGGGTTCGCAAAATGCTGAACTCCGTGACGGTGAGTCCGATTTCGGTCCCGTCCCAGATCGCGCTCCACGCCTCTGGATCCAGGCTCAATTTGCCCCGCTGGATCAACGGCCCAGGGGCCGTGGAGGCCGGCGCCGCCGAGGTGCGGCGCAGGATCGCGGTCACCCGGGCCACCACTTCGCGAGGGCTGAACGGTTTGACGACGTAGTCATCGGCGCCGAGCTCGATTCCCAGCACGCGGTCGATCTCTTCGTCGCGCGACGACAGGAACAGGATGGGCAATTCGCTCTCGGCGCGCACCCGGCGGCACACGTCCAGGCCGTTCATGCGCGGCAGATTGATGTCGAGCACGACGAGGTCGGGCTCCGCCAGGGCGATGGAGGCCAGGGCGGCCTCGCCATCCTCCGCCTCGCGGGCGCCGAACCCGGCTTTGCCGAGTGCGAAGACCAGGAGCTGACGGATGTGTGGGTCGTCATCGACGACGAGGATGGTCTGGCTCATGGCGGCCATGTTCAGCTTGGCGGCCTCAGCGTCAACGGGACCGGAGCGGCCTGCGGCGGCATCTCCTGACGCCCGTCGCAGTTTCGCACTCCAACGGAGATTGCCGATGCCGACAGCTGGGCCGGATAGAGTGACCTCGCGCGCTCGAACCGGCGCTCATCACGCCACGTCCAGCTGCGCCACTGAGCCTGGCGGGCGTTCAGGTCCTGTAATGCAACTGAGCGCACCCAGGACACGCGGTCGCGAAAAGTCGGTGAAAGCGGGCGGCGCTCGAGGTCGCTCAACGGCACGACGATCGATGAGTCGCTCAGACCGGTCAGGTAGCAAAGGTCAAGCGGCGGCCCATCGCCGCCAACTTCGCGTGCATGATCGACATTCCATTGCGCCGCGACGCCGCCGAGGTCCACGACGCTGCAGCTCACGAACACCAGTCCGGCCGCTAGAACGTTGGCGTTGATCAACCAGCCGGAGGTCTTGCCGCGCAGCAGTCGCCAACAGATCAACGTCAGCCCGACCGCCACAAGACCCATCCACAACAGGGCGGCAATGCGCAGGCGGGTCAGCGAATAGGCCTCGACGTAGTTGAGGGTCCGCAGAATGCTCGAGGCGACGAGGAAGACGTTCTGCACCACCCACAGGACCACAAGCCCCCGGAGCCACGGCTGGCGCGCGGTCGCCGAGCCAGGGCGAAGGGCGACCAGAACAAAGACGCCGGCGAGCAATGCCGTCGCAATCAGCGGGTAGGCGCCGCGATGGGCGTACTCGGCCAGAGTCACACCCTTCGGCAGGGCGGCGCCACTCCACAGGAAGGCGATGTCGAGGCCATTCTGAAGCGCGAAGAGCGCGTTGAATACGCCCAGCGAGAGACCGACCGAAGCGACGCTGATCCCCGGGATCGGCCGATCGCTCGATTTCGCCGGTCTCACCTTCCCATGGCGCAGGAACCGCGGCCTGAGGAATGACCAGACGCCCACCAGGCAAACAAGCCAGAAGAGCACATGAGGGATGTTGAAATCGGGCAGGCGAATTCCGCTCACCACTTGGTCGATGATCGGATTGGCGGACGCGAACAGGCTGATGAAGACCGCGCCGCCGATGGCCGGTATCGCGACAATCGCCAGGAAGCGGAGGGCGGCGCCGTGCGGAAGGCCCAGGCGTCCCCGCAAGCGAAGACCGTCGCGGATCGGCCCGCTCATCCCAACCAACGCCTGGTGGCCCAGCAGCCTCGACCACGCCAAGGTGTCCAGACCAGCCCTTGCGCGCGGCGACAGCACGGCCACGGAGAGCGCCGTCCAGTAGAGTAACCACCCCTGGATACTCGGCGCATAGAACAGTACCACGGCTGTCACAGCGGCCAGGGTGACGGCGGCGCGCGCCCTTGGATCGCGCCGCACACCAGCGTGCACCAACACGATGGCTACAACCAGCGTCATGGCGAAAACGCCCACGGTCGAGCCGAGGTGACCCCCAAAAAAGAACGTGTCGGCCAATGCAACGAGCGCGATCGCGATCGGAGGCTTGACCGAGAAACTCAGCCGTCCGGGCCGATGTGCTGTCATGGAAGCCCCCAACAAGAATTGAGGGCTTAGCCATGGAGCCTGCGGATCAAGCGAAGAGGCGGACGCGATGCAAAAGCCAAACGACTTCGGTGCAAATCCTGTGCAGTGGACGCCTCGGTCGCGAGCGGCGCGCGCCCACCGCACGTCCGGCGTTCGCCGTTCGTTGGGCTAATGCCCCGGCGCGCCTGAACGGAGAGCTAGGCCAATGACCGCTTGTGGCGCATTGCCGACCGGGCCTGGCGCTCTCAGCGCTTCATCCAGGGTTTCGACTTTCCCGAGGCGAGAGCGGCAGCCTGCTGGCGCTGGAAGTTTCCGCCGCGCGGCGGCCTGGGCCTGGCGTCGGTGGCAGCCCGCTTGAGCCGCAGCGCGCGCTGGATCGGCGTCTCGGCTGCGGCGTCGGGCGGGTCGCTCATTCCCGCATCTTACCACTCATTCCGCTTTGGGACGTTCACTGCCGCCAGACCCGCCCCTCGCCCACGGTTCGGCGGTCAGTCGTCGCGCCAGGTGATCAATCAGCACGGCGACGCGCGCGGGGCGAAGAGCGTTGGGCGGCGTCACCAGATTGAGCGCGATCTCCGTGACCTGCCAGTCCGGCAACGCCTCGACCAGCCGACCCTCGGCAAGATCGCGCCAGACAATGAACTCGGGTTGGAGGGCGATCCCCGCGCCCTGCAGCAAGGCGGCCGTGAAGGCCTCCGCATTGTTGGCGCGCAGGTTCCCATGCACGGGGATCAGGTATTCGCCTTCCTGGGGGTGGTGGAAGCGCCACACCTCGGGCGAGGGCATGTTGGTGTAGATGAGGGCGGTGTGCCCCTCGAGATCGCGAGGGTGGGTGGGAAGACCGCGCCGCTCGAAGTAGTCGGGCGAAGCCACCAGCGGGCGTCGCACGGTGCATAGGCGCCGAGACCTCAAGGTGGAATCGGCGAGGCTGGCGATCCGCAGCGCCAGATCGAACCCGCCGCCAACCAGGTCCACCTGCTCGTCGCTCAGGTGCAGGTCTATGCCGACATCCGGATAGAGTTTCAGGAAGGCCGGCAGGGTCGGCGCCACATGCGCCACCCCGAACGACATCGGCGCGGCCATGCGCACCATCCCGCGCGGCGTCGCCGCCTGAGCCGAGGCGTCCGCCTCCACGGCCACGCCTTCGGCCAGGATGCGCTTGGCGCGCTCGAGCGCGCTCTCGCCGGTTTGGGTGAGAGAGAGGCGGCGCGAGGTTCGGTGCAGCAACGCCGTCCCGAGACGCGCTTCCAGGCGGGTGACGGCCTTCGACACCTTGGGCTTCGAGAGGTGCAGTTCGTCGGCGGCGCGTGTGAACGAACCGGTTTCGGCCACCTTGGCGAAGATGGCCCAGGCCTCAAGGTCCGGCAGGGTTGTCATGGCGCTTTTGGAAACGGTGTTTTTCTATCGTATCGATTATCTTTATGATGATGCGGGGCTACCTCTCGGGTCAAGCGAACCTTCACAGTTTCGGAGACCTAAGATGATCGAACTCCGTCCTTTCGACAGCCTCGGCGGCGCCGACCACGGCTGGCTGAACGCCAAGCATCACTTTTCATTCGCCAGCTACTACGACCCCGACCGGATGAACTGGGGCGATCTGCGCGTCTGGAACGACGACACCATCGCGCCGAACACCGGCTTTCCGCCCCATCCCCACGCCGACATGGAGATCATCACCTATGTCCGAAAAGGCGCGATCACCCACCGGGACAACCTCGGCAACGAGGGGCGCACCGAAGCGGGCGACGTGCAGGTGATGTCGGCCGGGACCGGCATCACCCACAGCGAATACAACCGCGAGCCCGACGCCACCCAGATCTTCCAGATCTGGATCATGCCGACCAGCCGCGGTCAGGCGCCGAGCTGGGGCGCTCGGCCGTTCCCCAAGGGAGACCGGTCGGGTCGCCTGGTGACCTTGGCCTCGGGCGACAACGCCGACACCGAAGCCCTGGCGATCCGCGCCGACGCGCGGGTGCTAGGAGCGACGCTGAAAGCCGGCCAGACGGTCGACTATCCGCTGGGCGCGGACCGGCGCGGCTACCTGGTTCCGGCGGTCGGCGCGGTGGACATTGAAGGCGTGCGTGTCGGCCCGCGCGACGGCGCGGCGATCAGCCAAGTCGAAACACTCCGCATCCGAGCGCTCGAAGACGCCGAGATCGTGCTCGTGGACGCCGCCTAGGCGAGCAGGGGGGCGACATGTCGATCGCGGAATCGCATCCGGACGCCGCTGGGGAGGGCTTGTCGGCGAGATCCCTGGTGACCAGGGGCGCTGTGCTGGCCCGCCCCGGCGGCGTGCCGCTGCAATACAGCCGGATCACCCGGCCTTGGGCCGATCCAGAAATGATCGAGCTCGACCCGGCGGGAGACCCGCTGTGTTTCGTGGTGACGTTTCCCGAGCTCGTCGCCAAAAGCAATCTGTGGCGTGACGGCGAGCATCTGGTGCGTGAACCCTGTCCGCCGGGCTCATTCTCTTTCTATGATTTCAGCCGCAAATGGGTCGCGCAGGTCCCCAATCCGCTCGACAGCTTTCATCTCTGGCTTCCCAAGACCGCCTTCAGGGAGCTGGAACAGGCGCACCGCATCTCCATCGTCGACAACATCCACCTGGATCAGACGCGGGATTGTCGCGACGAGGTGATGATGCATCTGGCGGCGTCCCTGATGCCGAGCCTGTCGGCGCCGAACGAGGTCAACCGGCTGTTCGCGGATCACGTCTTCGAAGCCATGCGCCTGCATATCGCCCAGACCTATGGTGGACTGCCGCCCCATCCCCCGCCGCGCCGCGGCGCGCTGACGCCTCTGCAGGAACGCCGTGCCAAGGAAAGGATCCTGGACGACCTGGCCAACGATCCGAGCCTTGCGGAACTGGCGGACATCTGCGGCCTGTCGGTGAGCCACTTCGCGCGCGCCTTCAAGCAGGGGACCGGCGCCCCGCCGCATCGCTGGCTGATCAAGAAGCGAGTGGAGCGAGCTCAGAAGCTGCTGGCCTCCAGCGAGGCGCCGATCAGCGAGATCGCCCAGACCTGCGGCTTCGCGGATCAGAGCCACCTCACGCGCGTGTTCACCAGGGCCATGGGGGTCAGCCCAGGGGTCTGGCGGCGGGAACGGCGACGCTGAAATGGTCCCTCGGCGGAAGCGCGCCTGTCGCTTCACGGCAGGAGCGTCCAAATCGCCGCAAGCCTCATCAAGCGCCGATGCTCACTTACCTTTAGCATAGCGGCTTCGCGGGAGGAGGCTGTTGATGGACGCGCCGCGCGACCTGATCTCGCCGAACGAATGCGCGGTCGTGTTCGCCGACCAACAGGCTGGGCTGGCGTTCGCCGTTCAGTCGATGGACCGGCAGGCGCTGCTGAACAACAGCATCTCGCTCGCGCGTACGGCGGCCGTGTTCAATCTGCCGGTGATCGCCTCGACGTCCGCAAGCAAGGTCTACAGCGGCCCCCTGATGCCGGCGCTGCAGGCGGCGCTGCCGGGCGTCGTGCCGATCGAGCGGCGCAGCATGAATATCTGGGAGGACGACGCCGCGCGAGAGGCCATCCAGAACACCGGCCGCCGCCGCCTTCTCGTCTCCGGCCTTCTGACGGAGGGCTGCGTCAGCTTTCTCGTACTCTCGGCCCTCGCTGATGGTTTCGAAGTTTTCGTCATCGGCGACGCCTGCGGCGGGGCCAGCGAATACGGCCATGAGCTGGCTATAAGGCGGATGGCGGCCAAGGGTGCGCAGGTGACCAGCTGGCTCCAGGTGTTGCTGGAGCTCCAGCGCGACTGGACGCGCCACGCCACTTACGACGGCGCACGGGCGATCGTAGAGGCCAACGGCGGCGGCTACGGCATCGGGCTCGCCTATTCCCGCGATATGATCAGGCCCCCGCCGGCGGGGGGTTGACCACCATGCAGACGCGGCTCCGCTGGTTTCGCCGTTCACGGCGGACGCCCGAAATGCCACGATCCCTTCACCTGGTGAGCAAGGAACCAAGACCATGACGTTTGTAACGACCCAGGACGGGACAGAGATTTTCTTCAAGGACTGGGGGGCGAAGGACGCCCAGCCGATCATGTTCCATCACGGTTGGCCGCTGAGCGCGGACGACTGGGACACGCAGATGATGTTCTTCCTCGAGCGCGGCTATCGGGTGATCGCGCACGACCGCCGCGGCCACGGTCGATCGACCCAGACCCCAACCGGCAATGAGATGGACACCTATGCCGCCGACGTCGCCGAACTCGCCCTGGCGCTCGACCTGCGGGAGGCGGTGCATCTCGGCCATTCGACCGGTGGTGGCGAGGTCGCCCGCTACGTAGCTCGGCATGGGGCCGGACGAGTCGCCAAGGCGGTCCTTATCAGCGCGGTTCCTCCGGTAATGGTGAAGAGCGCGGCCAATCCCGGCGGGACGCCGATCGAGGTGTTCGACGACATTCGCAAGAACACAGCGTTCAACCGCGCCCAGTTCTACATCGACATCACCCTGCCGTTCTACGGCTACAACCGGCCCGGCGCGCAGATCTCCGAGGGCGTCCGCCGCAATTGGTGGCGCCAGGGCATGATGGGCGGAGCCAAGGCGCACTACGACTGCATCAAGGCCTTCTCGGAAACCGATTTTACCGAGGACCTGAAGGCGATCGAGGTCCCCACCCTGGTGATGCACGGCGAGGACGACCAGATCGTACCCTTCGCCGACGCCGGGCCGCTCTCGGCTAAGCTGCTCAGAAACAGCACGCTGAAGACGTACCCCGGCTTCCCACACGGCATGCCGACCACCCATGCGGACGTGATCAACGCCGATCTGCTGGCCTTCATACGGGCCTGACCGGCGCGGGCCGCCCGACGCCGCCCGGAGTCCTTGTTGGGTCAATGGGAGCGGCCGTCTGGGCTTAGGCAGGGCGGACAAGGTCTCGCCGATCCCGGCGAGACCGTCCGTGCGTTGCGGACACCGACCGCGGCGTGCCAATCTCACGTCTCCGGGGGCTGGGGAAAACAGGTGCGTCGAGCGATGTGGAGGCGGCTCGCGGCGGCGGCCCTGTTGAGTCTGGTATCGGCTTGCTCGACCGGCAATGACCTCCCGCTGGCCCAGGCCGGCGTTGCGACCTTCCATCAGATGCTGAACGCGCAGCAGTTCGCCGCCATCTATGCGGACTCGGGGCCGGAGATGAAGAAGGCCTCAACCCAGGCGGACATGGTGCAGCTTTTCGCCGCCGTTCACCGCAAGCTGGGCGCCTTTCAATCGGGAGCCGTGAAGGGCTGGTCCGACAATCCGACCACTTCGGGTCACTATGTGACGCTGCGCTATCCCGCAAAATACGACAACGCCTCGGTGGTCGAGACCTTCGTCTGGCGAATCGATGGCGGCCACGCCTTGCTGACGACCTACTATATCAATTCCACCTATCTGATCGTTCACTGACGAAGAGCGCGTTTCGGCGGAGTTCAACTCGCCAACGGATCCCGGCGGCCGCCGCGAGTCGCCGCACACCTTCGCACCCGAACCTTATGGCGCGCCAACCGTTCTCCCCTGGCGTCTCTCCCGAGGCGGATCTGGAGGACACCATGCAACGCTTAGCGCTCGACGAGGCCCGCCGTTGGCCCACGGTGCGGGGCGCGGTCTGGGCGCCCATTCCGTGGATGCTCGAAGCCATGTTCGTGCTTCTGCTCGTGCTTGGCGACTATGCCGGGATGGCCACGGTCGCCGTTCTCCTGGCGGTCAATGCGGCGTTCAGCCTGGGCGGGGAAGGGTGCGCGCGAGCGCTGAAGGTCGCGCGGCGCGCTGAGTAGTTTCCGAATCGCCCGGCGTCTCGCAGGGTCGCCGTAGTCAGCGATCGTCGCCGTCGACGAAATCGTCCATGCGCCGCGACTTGGGCAGCAGGCTCGCCAAGCTCCATGGCGCTCGCACGCTTTGGCACACCGTCCCTGAATCTATGACGACCCCAGGCGCGAAGGCGCCTGGGGTCGTTGCAAAGACTCGGATGATGCGGCGACTGACGATCTGTGGCGCCGCTAAGGTCGATCAGGGATGAGGGGCCGGGGCGTCCTCGAACGGGCGCCACGTGCCCTCCCTGTCGTAATATCCAGCGTCATTGGCCGGATCGTTCAGCCAATGCACCTGGGTGTCATGCTGGTGCGCGTCGTACCAGGCGCTGTCACGGAAGATGATCCGCTCGTCGGCCGGATAGCGAGTGTATTTTTCGTGCACCTTCCAGCATTCATCGTAGCGATTGCAGACCACATAACTGTTCGGGGCCGCAGCTGCGACGGACGCTACAAGCGCTCCGGCGGACATCGCCGCTATCATCACGCCCTTTAGGAGGGTGGATTTCGAGACGTGCATATCGGTATCCAATTCCAGTTTAAGCCCCTCGTGATAGCTTAAAACGGGTGATCATATGGGAAGTTCCATCGGTCCCGCGTCGGGCGTAAATATTGACCGGGAACCCTAATCGGTAAAATCAATACTCGCACACATATAATCTAATCATGAATGCAAGTAATAGTTAAATCTATTACTGATGCCCGGGCGCGCCCGCCGGAGGCGGCCCGCCGTCGGACCCACAGCGCCGCCGCGCGCCGCCTTTGCCGCGACCGAACTTTGCCGCGCGCGAACCGTTCCACCTTTGCGGTTCCACCGTCCGGACGAAGTCCGGCAAACCTTTCCGAAGGATGCGACACCATGCCCCTCTATGCGGCCTATGTGCTGCCGATCGCCTTGTTCGTCCTTGGCGGCGTGCTGGTGGCGGCGATCAAGATCCTGCGCCAATACGAACGCGCGGTGGTCTTCACCCTGGGCAAGTTTCAGGGCGTCAAAGGCCCGGGCCTGGTGCTCCTCATTCCCTTCATCCAGGAGATGGTGCGCGTCGACCTGCGCATCCAGGTGGTCGAGATTCCGACCCAGGACGTCATTTCCCACGACAACGTTTCGATGAAGGTCGATGCGGTGCTCTATTTCCGGGTCGTCGATCCGGAACGCGCCATCATCGAGGTCCAGGACTACCTTCCCGCGACCAATATGCTGGCCCAGACTACCCTGCGCGCGGTGCTAGGGCAGCACGAGTTGGACGAGATGCTGTCAGAGCGAAAGAAGCTTAGCGCCGATCTCCAGGCCATCCTGGACACCCAGACCGAAATCTGGGGCATCAAGGTCAGCAACGTCGAGATCCGAACCGTCGAGCTGACGGAAAACATGGTGCGCGCCATCGCCAAACAGGCCGAGGCCGAGCGCGATCGTCGCGCCAAGATCATCCACGCCGAAGCCGAGTTCCAGGCTTCGCAGACCCTGACCAACGCCGCCAAGGTCCTCTCCAGCATCCCAGCCGCCATGCAGCTGCGCTACCTGCAAACCCTGACCGAGATCGGCGCCGAGCAGAACTCGACCATCATTTTCCCGATGCCGATCGACATCATCAAGCCGTTCCTTGAGTTGCTTGAGAAGGACGGCAAGCCGCGCCGCGCCAACGGCGCTGGCAGCCCAATCGCCCAGGACGTCACGCCGGCGGCATGAGAGAGGCCGGCGGCGTCAGGCCGCTACCCTGTGCTGAATGTGTTCCGCGCTGGCGACGATGGCGGCCATGGCCAGGCCGGGCGCGCGTCGCTCGGCGGTCAGGTCGCCCGTGGCCAACAACTCGGTCAACCTGTCACGCGCGCGGCTGACCCGGCTCTTGATCGTGCCTGCGGGGCAGGCGCAGATCATCGCCGTTTCGATATAGGACAAACCCGCCACCGCCACCAAGGTCAGCGCTTCCCGCTGTTCGTCGGGCAACTCCTGCATGGCGCGGCGCACATCGTCCAGCTCGAGGGCGGAGGTGGCGTTGGTCACCGCCACCAGGGTTTCCTCGGCCACCTGCGGGTCGAGTTGCGAGACCCGCCAGGATCGACGTTTGTCGGAATAGAACTGGTTGCGGATGATCATGAACACCCAGGCCTTGAGGTTGGAGCCCTGCACGTAGCGTTCGCGCCCGCGCCAGGCGCTGGCCAGGGCGTCCTGGGTGAGGTCATCCGCTTCGGTGACATTCCGGCACAACGAGCGCGCAAACGCGCGCATGTTCGGAATCAGGGCGATCAAGTCGTCCTGATCGAAAATCGGGGTTTGCTCGATATGGCTTGAGATGGTCATGGCGTCGCCCCGGCTGTGGATCGCCGCTCCGAGACAGCCGGGCCGCGTGAGCGGATGACCGGCTTCTCTTGCGTCGACAATTGCAGGTTACGACCGGCGGAATTGGTAGGGCAGACTCGGAAATCACCTAGTCCGGGCGCGCGCCTGCCAACGTCGGACCTGACGAGGGCGGCCCAGCTGAAGCGCGACTGCTACGGTATTTCGCTGTCGGCGCCATTGGGCGCCGCCGCCAAGGCCATGCGCGCCAGGGCCGGCAGGGACTTGGCGCCGGTCCGCTCCATGATCGCCGCGCGATGGTTTTCCACCGTGCGCTGACTGACTCCGAGATCCGCGGCGATGTTCTTGCTGGGATGGCCGGCCAGGACCATGTCCATGACCTCGCGCTGGCGCGGTGTGAGGGCCGCCACGTGGGCCGCCGCATCCCGGCGCCAGGCGACCAACTGGCTTGAATCCCGCGCCTGCTCCAGCGACCGTCGCACACCAGCCAGGAGTTCGCCGCCGCTGACGGGCTTTTCGATGAAGTCCGAGGCGCCCGCCTTCATGGCCTCCACCGCGATCGCCACGTCGCTTCTGCCGGTGATCATGATCGCCGGCAGGGCGTTCCCGGCCCGGCGAAGGCTACGCAACAGGTCCAGGCCGCTCATGCCGGGCAGATAGGCGTCGATCAGGAGGCAGGCCTGGCGTCCGGGCCGGTAGGCGGCGAGGAAGGCCTCGCCATCGGCGAAGTCCTCCACCGCATGGCCGTCGTCCTCCAGCACGCTGCGGATGCCGTCGCGAACACGGCTGTCATCGTCGACCACATAGATGACCGGACCCATCGCATCGTTCGATGCGTCGGACGATGTGGGCTCTTGCGACGGGCTGACGCCACATGACGGCGGCAGCATACGCTGGATAAGTTCGGTCAGTTCCTTCAGCTTCACCGGCTTGTTGAGATGAACGCAATCCCGCTGCGCGATGGCCGCCAGGGTTCTTGTGGAGATGTCTCCGGTCAGGATGGCGACCGGCAGCTTGGGATGGATGCTCGCCCGCAGCCTGGCGGCCAGTTCCAGCCCGTCCATGCCGCCGGGCAGGTTGAAGTCCGCCAGGATCATGTCGGGCTTCACCGCGCCCTTGGCCACCAGGTCCAACGCTGTGATCCCGCTGGGCGCCGTGACCGCGCGATGACCCTCGTCGATCAGGACAAGTTCGAGCAGGGCCCGCACCTCGGGATCGTCCTCGATGACCAGGATCACGCCCGCGCGCCGGGCGCCGGCGGCGATCCCGTCGCCCGGCGTCGCTTCGCTGTCTTGCGCCGAGGCAGCCCGGCCGCTTCCCGCGCGCGGAATATCGATGGCGAACACAGAGCCTCGTCCGATGGTCGAGCGCACCCGCACCGCATAGCCCAGCAGGTTCGCCATGCGTTGGACGATCGACAAGCCGAGGCCCAGCCCGAGACTGCGCTCGCGCGCGGCGTTGTCGAGCTGATGATACTCATCGAAAATCGCCCCCAGTTCCGTCTCTGGGATGCCGATGCCCGAATCCCAGACCTCGATGCTGAGAACATCGGGCCGCCGCCGGCAGCCCAGCAGGACCTTGCCGTGCCGGGTGTATTTCAGGGCGTTGGACAACAGGTTGCGCAGAATCTGCTCAAGCAGCCGCGGATCGCTGTCGATGAAGAGGCTGCACGGCGCCACGCGCATGATCAGGTCCTGGGCCTGGGCGTGATAGCTGAACTCGTCGCGCATCCGATCGAACAGGTCGCTGACCGGAAAATGGCTGATGTCGGCGCTGACGGTGCCGGCGTCGATCTGGTTGATGTCCAGCAGGGTGTTGAGCATGCCGGACATCGCGCCCAGGGTTTCGTCGATCCGGCCGACCAGCTCGCGCGCCTTGCCGCCTTGGGCGGTCTTGGCCAGCAACCCGTGGAGCAGAACCAGGGTTTGCAATGGTTGGCGCAGGTCGTGGCTGGCGGCGGCGAGAAAGCGCGACTTGGCGACATTGGCCAGGTCGGCCTGCCGCCGGGCGTCGCTGACGGCGTCCTCGGCGTGGCGGCGCTCGGTGACGACGGCGAAGGTGATGACCACCCCTTCCACCCCATCGTCCTGGGTGCGGTAGGGTAGGATCCGCCGCATGTACCACTCGCCATCGCCTGTGGGGATCTCGCGCTCCAGGGGCTTGAACGCGCGCATCACGGTTCGCGCGTCGGTCATCAAGGTGTCGTCCGCCGCCAGGGCGCTGAGATCGGCGAGCGGCCGGCCCACGTCGCCGGGAATGATGTTGAACAGCATCTTGGTGGCCGGTGTGAAGAAGCGGATCTTCAGGTCGCGGTCGAGGAAGATGGTCGCCACATTGGTGCTGTAGAGGACGTTCTGCAGGTCGTTGGAGGTGGTGCGCTGCCGCTCCAGGGTCTCCTGGAGCTGGCTGTTGAGCGCGGTCAGCTCCTCGTTAAGCGATTGCAGCTCCTCCTTGGAGGTCAGCAACTCCTCGTTGGTCGACTGGAATTCCTCATTGACCGACAGGGCTTCTTCGTTGATCGCCTTCTGCTCTTCGCTGGAAAACTCCAGTTCGCGGATCGCGCCCTGCAGCTCGTTTCTCAGCGCCGCCAGCTCCTGCTCCATCTCCGCCACGCGAGAGGCGTCGCCGTGCGAAACTGAACGTTCGCGCGCCGGTTCGACCTCGATGTCGTCAACGAAGCAGACCAGCAGCAGGGTCTCCCCCTCGTGACGCAGCGGGTGAACATGGACACCGAAATTGATCGTCTTGCCGTCGTGTTCGGCGCGGCCGCCGGCGACGACCACGCGTCTGTTGGTGCGGCTGGCCTGCTGTATGGCGGATCTCAATCGGGTGCGCAGGCCGTCGCGGGCCATGTCCAGGAGATCATGGGTCGGATGTCCCGGCGCCACGCGCAGGTAGCGGTCGATTGGTCCCAGGGAATAGAGACACTGATGCTGGAGATTGATCAGCGTCGCCGCCGGCGCATAGGACTCCATGACCATCTGGCGGCATAGGTCGGCGAGCGCGGCATGACGCAGCGGCGTCTGGCCCTGCCCCGTACGCGCCGCGACGCGCGCGCCATCGATCGCGAGCGGCGAGAAAGCCAGGGATCCCGGCCGGCTGTAGCCCACGCGCCGGTAGATTCGCTCCGGCTTGGAGACGATCGCGAACCTGCCATCGTTGTCGCTGATCGTCTCCGAACCGCCGAGCAGCAGGATTCCATCCTCCTTGAGGGCGAAATGGAACAGGGAGATGACCGTCGCCTGGGCCTTGGGCTGCAGATAGATCAGCAGGTTGCGACACGACACCATGTCCAGCCGCGCGAACGGCGGATCGATCAAAACGTCCTGTACGGCGAACACCACCTGAGCGCGCAGATCGGGCAGGATGCGGTAGCCTGACGATTCCTCGGTGAAGAACCGCTCGAGCCGTTCCGCCCCGACATCGGCGGCGATGGACGCCGGATAGTAGCCCTCGCGCGCCGTGGCGACAGCGTCCGGGTCGATGTCCGAGGCGAAGATCTGCAGTTTGACATTGCGCTTGGCGGCGCTGAGCGCCTCGCGCAGCAGAATGGCCAATGAATAGGTCTCTTCCCCGCTGCTGCAGCCGGCGATCCAGATGCGCAGGGGCTGGTCCGCCGGACGGTCGCGCACCAGGTTCGGAATAATGCTCGAGGCCAGGTATTCGAACACCTTCTGGTCTCGGAAGAAGCCCGTGACGTTGATCAGGAGATCCTTGGCCAGCAGATCCACTTCCCGCGCATCGCAGCGCAGGGTCTCGAGATATCGATCCATGTGATCGGCCTCGATCGCCAACATGGCCATGCGACGCTCGATCCGGCGTTGCAGGGTCCCCGGCTTGTAGAGCCTGAAATCGTGGGGGGTGCTCGCTGACAACAGTTCGATGATGTCCGCCAGGGCGGCGGGCTGCGCGATCCGGGTCGGCGCGGTTGCGACCATTGGGATCTGCGCCAGGCGACGGGCGCGATCAAGCAGCGCCTCGGCGATCCTGGCAACCGGAAGCACCATATCCACGGCGCCGGCCAGGATGGCGCTGCTCGGCATGCCGTCGTATTCCGCTTCATCGGGATCCTGAGCGATGACGACTCCGCCTTTGTCCCGCACCGCCCGCAGACCAAGGCTGCCATCGGCGCCAGTGCCGGAGAGGACCACGCCTATCGCGCGCGCGCCGTAGTCGTCGGCCAGGGATCGCAGCAGGAAGTCGAACGGCAGCCGCGCGCCGTGGCGCGCGTTCCGCTGCGACAGATGGAGGACGCCGTCCGCCACCGCGAGGTAGGTTCCGGGCGGGATGACGAAGAGATGTTCGGGCGTCACGGTCATGCCGTCGGCGGCTTGCACCACGGTCATGGCGGTGTGGCTGGCCAGCAGCTCCACCATCAGGCTTTCGTGCGCCGGATCGAGGTGCTGGACCAGGATGAAGGCCATGCCGGTGGTGGCGGGAAGGGCGCCTATCAGCTTCTTGCAGGCGTCCAGGCCGCCCGCCGAAGCGCCGACGCCGACCACCGGGAAGCTCGGCCCATGGCGCGACGTGGGCTCTGAAATCGACAGCGGCTGGTCCGCGCTGGCCTGAGGCGGAAAGTTATCGGGCATGTCGGGTTCTTTTCGAACGCGTCCCGAAGCGGGAGATCGGATAGAATTCTACCACACATCGACAACGAACGGCTTTGTAATCGGTTCGGCGAATATTTTCTGAATTCGCCCAGTCGGCCACAGCGTTCAGATTGGTCGCGGTTCGGGTGAGTATTTTCCGAAGTTATATTTTGCAGCTTTGTTTCCGCTATTGTCCGCGTCGATATGCATTCGATCGAGGCGTTTCGTCCCTAATCGTAAGATCTGAGTTCGCCTAGGGAGCGCCGTTTGACCCAGATTGGGAGTGAAACCATGTGGCAGTCGTCCGCCATGCAGGTGCGCGCCGAGACAGCGGCCGATTGGGCCAACGAAGGCGCCGCGGCAGGTCCGATCGCCGACCTCACTTCGCTGCGGATTCTGATCGTCGAGGACGATGCCGTCGTCGCGCGACTCTATGGCGAGGTGCTTGAGGGCATGGGCCATGAGGTGTGCGCGATCGTCGGCGACGAGGTTCGGGCCGTGGCCGCCGCCCTGCGCTACATGCCCGACCTGATGCTGGTCGACCAGCGCCTGGCCGCCGGCAGCGGCGTCGGCGCCGTCAAGGAAATCCTGGCCACCCTGTTCATCCCGCACATCTTTGTCTGCGGCAATCCGGCCCCCGTCCGCCTTCTGAGGCCGACCGCAGTGGTGTTGCGCAAGCCCTTCCACGAAGCCGAACTCGCGGCGGCGATCGGACAGGCGCTGGCGGTTGTCGGAGTCGCGGGCCGTGGCCCTGGGGCAAGCTCTAGTCGCGCCTGACCGGGGCGTCGTTGATGGCGTGCAGGACCGAATGGGGATCGGCCGGCTTCGACATGGCGTGCGCTTCGTTGTCGATGCGATCGGCGAGGATCGGATTGTCGCGACGCGCCTCCTCCAATAGGCCGATGATCTTGGAGGTCTTCTCGTCGTTCAGGATCGCCAGCTCCAGGATCAGCTGTTCGCGCTGGCCAGCCAGCTTATCCTCCCGGCGCTGCGTCGTGAGGATGAGGGCGGCGACATAGAGCGCGCCCATCGACAGGGCGTCTTGAAGCCAGGGAAACGGCGGTGGATCGGGGGGCCTGAAGCCAGCCCAGCCGGCAAGGATATTGGCGCCGGTCCACGCCAGGATCGCCGCCGTGAGCGCCGCGACGAAGCCTGGCAGCCCGATCAGGGCTGTCAGGCTGTCCACCGCGTGCTGCAGCGGGCTCGTCGTCTGCTGGTGGGTTGGCGCGGATCTGGGCTGTCGCCCCCGCGCTGAGCGCCTTAATGCGGCTTGGCGTCGTCGGCCGTGTCGGTGACCGCGTGTCCGGTGGAGGAAACGTCCTTGCCCGCGCCGGCGATGGTGTTGCAGGCCGTTGTCGCGAGACTGGCGGCAAGGACCGCTAGAATGATCAATTTGCGCATGACTCTATCGTTCCCAATAATTCCGGCAGATAAACCTGCCATAACTCCAACGTTCAAGAAAACAGTAGGTTCCGCGTCGCAGTAACAATTCCTACAGTCTCAAGAAATCCCAGTGACGGCGATAGATCGGGCCGCGATCGTCATCCTGGATTTCTCCGAACGATCCAGGGGGCGCCAATGTGACATCGATGGCGACGGGGGCGCCGCGCGGCCGCCGCGGCAGTTCCCCCAGGGTCCGAGCGATATCCTCGAGGGTGGCGTTGGCGGCTATGGCCATGGAAATCACCGAGTTGCCGAAGGTGAACCTCACATGGTTCGCTCTCGCTTGATCGACACTTGCGAACGCCATTGACGTCGGCCTCCAAACCGCCGGCGGGGACGGAACGCCACGCCGTGCTTGGTTGAAAATTACCCTGGGAAGGAGCTCCAGCGGCAGACTCGGAATACACCTAGGGGGCCGTCGGCCGCTCCTTTGAACTCGGCGCCCGTCACGACCCCCAGGTCGCGAACATGCCAACCGCGGCGGCCCCCATGACCGCCGTGGCCAGCCAGCCGACCGCCTTCAAGGGCCCCGGCAGGACGAACCGGCCCATCACCGCCTTGCGGCTCGACAACAACATCATCATCACCATGACCGGCACGGCCACGACGCCGTTGATCACCGCGCTCCAGAACAGCGCCTTGATCGGGTCGATGCTGGTGAAGTTGAGGCCGACGCCGATCAGGAAGCCGGCGGCGATGATGGCGTAGAATCCGCGGGCGCGCGCCAGCTTGCGGGCCAGGCCCACATGCCAGCCCAGCGCCTCGCCGACGGCATAGGCCGCCGAACCCGCCAACACCGGCACGGCGAGCAGTCCGGTGCCGATGATTCCGAGGGCGAAGACCAGGAACACGAACGGGCCGGCGATGGGTTTGAGCGCCAGGGCCGCTTGTGACGAGGTCTGGATGTTTGTGATCCCGTGCGCGTGAAGCGTTGCGGCGGTGGTGATGACGATGAAGATGGCCACGAGGTTCGACAGGAACATGCCGAGATAGGTGTCGATACGGATGCGACGAAACTCGACCTGAGATTGGCCCGGCGCACGTTCGAGGGGCTTGGCGTCCTTGCGCTCCTTGACCTCCTCCACCTCTTCCTCGGCCTGCCAGAAGAACAGATAGGGGCTGATCGTCGTGCCCAGGATCGCCACCACCACCGTCAGGTAGCTGGCCTTCAGGCTGATATCCGGGACGATGAGGTGGTAGCCGACCGTCGCCCACGGCATGTGAACCACGAAGGCCACGCCGACATAGGCGAACAACGACAGGGTCAGCCACTTCAGCCACGAGACATAGCGGGCGTAGCGGACGAACACCTGGAGCAGGAGGGAGAGGGCGCCAAAGGCCGCGACATAGGCCAGCATCGGGCCGCCGATCAGCAGCTTGGTCGCCGCGCCCATGGCGCCCAGGTCGGCGCCGAGGTTGATGGTGTTGGCCACCACCAGAAGGAAGACCAGCACATAGAGGACCGGCGCGGGATAGTGCTGCCGGATAACGCCGGCGATGCCGCGGCCGGTCACCCGGCCGATGCGCGCGCTGATCTCCTGGATGGCGCACATCAGCGGCCAGCACAGGACCAGCACCCAGCCGAGGCCGAAGCCAAACTGCGCGCCGGCCTGGGAATAGGTGGCGATACCGCTGGGATCGTCGTCGGAGGCGCCGGTGATCAGGCCAGGACCCAGGATCTGGAGTAGTTTGGGCCACTCTGGCTTCTTGACGCCTTCGAGGGGGTCCGGCGGCTCTATGGCGACTTCAGCCGGCACGTTGCTAGACGTGAAGACCGCCAAACAGCCAAAGCACAACGAGCACAACGAGGATGAGCCCAAACACGCCGCCGAGGCCGCGCATGCCGTAGCTTCGGTGGGCGTAATAGCCGCCGCCGCCGCCAAAAAGCAGCACCAGCACGATGATGATGAGGATCAGACTCACGGGCTCACCTATGATTTAGGACGCCGATGGACGATCCAGCGGCAGGTTTATCGCTCAGCTAAGTTCGCTGAATCTCAGATCTTTTTTCCCGGGCATCGCCATTGGGACTCCGTCCATTGTCAATTGCGGCGCGACCAGCCGGCGCGGGCGAGCAGCGGACTGCCGACCAGGCCGAAGTAGAAGCCGATGTCATAGACAAAAGTCGTGCCGCGCGATTCGTAGAACTTCACGGTCCAGGGCAGCAGGTGCGGCGCCAGATGGTTGATCACCTCGACGATCAGCATCACCGGCGCGATGAGGCCGTGCCAGAAGCCCAAAAGAAGTTGAGACAAGACGCCGCCGGAGACCGCGTGCTGCGATTCGGGAGATCCCGCCGCGCAGGCGCTGAGCGCCATGGCCAGGACGACCGCGCCCGTGACGATCAGGACGCGTTTCATGATGGCCTCCGGCTTACGCCGGCGTGCGTCGCTCATGCTCGCCTCCGCACCAGGCGAACCACGAACAGCAGGACGATCGCGCCGACGGTCGCGCCCACCAGGTCGCCGACGAAGCCGCCGCCCTGGGCGATATGGAATTTGGTGAACAGCCAGCCGCCGATGAATGAGCCTATGACCCCGACGATCATGTCGCCCACCAGGCCCAGGCCGTAGCCCTTGACGACGATGCCGCCGAGCCAGCCGGCGAGCGCGCCGACCACCAGAAAGATGAGCAGGGATTCACCGTGCATATTCGTCTCCTTGGTCGACGCCGTCACGGCGGATGGCGGCCGCGGTTACTGAGCGCTGTGCAGTGACTCTCGCAGGCGCGGGAATCAGTTCCGCGGCGGTGAAGCCGGCGATCAGAATAAACCTTGGCGTCTTGGAATATCTCCGGGGAACCACATGGAATTCCCCTCGCCCTAACAACGCGAAACTATTCAGATTGTTCCGTATCGTCTCAGGGATCAAAAATAATCACCAACGATTACAGACGTTCGCCGCCGGGATTTCGACCCTCGGAATCGGGCCCTTTGGATTTCCGGACGACCGGGCGGATCGATCCCTTGACCCCGGCGGGCCGGGGAAACCCTGGCATTGACTAGCCGGCGGCGACGCGGACCGGAATGGATTTGGCCGCGGGCGTGCCGCTGATCTTGTCGTGATATTCGAGCGGCAGCAGGGGATTCAGCTCAGGGTAATATCCCGCCACCGACCCTCGCGGCATCGGATAGTCGATGACGGTCAGGCCATCCACGCGACGCTCAATGCCGTCATCGGTGATGGTTTCCAGCGCGATCGTGCTCCCAGGCTCCAGGCCTCTGGCGGCGCGATCGTCCGCGTTCATGAACAGCACCATGCGGTTGTTGTGAACGCCGCGATAGCGATCGTTGAAGCTGTAGATGGTGGTGTTGAACTGATCGTGTGAGCGGACGGTCGCCAATCGCAGCATCTCAGGGTCGGATACCGGCGCGTTCGCGGCCAGCCCGGGAAAGAGCAGGAAATTGGCCTTGCCGTTGGGCGTCGGCCAGACCAGGCGGCGGGGCGGCACATCCAGATGGAATCCGTTGGGATCCCTGATCCGCTCCGAGAAGTCGCCATAGATCGCCGGGTAGACCTCGGCGATCTTGTCGCGAATGAGGTTGTAGTCGCGGGCGTAGCTTTCCCAGGGGATCTTGCTGTCGGGCAAAGCGGCGCGGGCCATGCGACAGACGATCTCCACCTCCGGCAGCAGGTGCGGGCTGGCCGGCTCGAGCACCCCGCGCGAGGCGGTGACGTTGGACATCGAATCCTCGGTGGTCACGAATTGCTCGCCCGCCGAGGTCCGGATCGTCTCCGAACGGGAGACCACGGGAAGGATCAGCGCATCGCGCCCGTGGACCAGATGCCCGCGATTGAGCTTGGTGGTGATGGCGACCGTCAGCGCCAGCTTCCTCATCGCGGCGTAGGATCGATCGGTGTCGGGAACGGCGCGCACGAAGTTGCCGCCGAGGCCAATGAACACCTTCGCCGTCCCGGCCTGCATGGCGGCTATGGATTCGACGGTGTGATGGCCGAATTCGCGCGGCGGCTCGAAGCCGAACACATCTCTCACGCGATCGAGATAGGCCTGGGACGGCTTTTCATCGACGCCGACCGTCCGGTCTCCCTGGACGTTCGAGTGACCGCGGATCGGCGATATGCCGGCGCCGGGTCGGCCGAAATTGCCGCGCAGGAACAGGAGATTGGCGATCTGCTGCGTGAGCTTCGAGCCCTGCTGATGCTGGGTTATGCCCATGCCGTAGCAGATCACCGTCGCCCGCGAGCGGATGTAGATCTCGGCGCACCGTCGGATTTGCGCTTCGTCGACGCCCGAGGCCGCAACGATTTCCGGCCAATCGTGAGTCAGAACCTCCTCGCGGATCGCGTCCAGCCCGACGGTGTGCTGGTCGATGAATTCGCGGTCGATGACCTTTTCGCCGGCGGCTTCGCGCTCGAAGATCACCTTCATCATGCCCTTGAGAAGGGCGAGATCGCCGCCGATGCCGATGTGGACGAATTCGCTGGCGATCGGGGTCGAGCTGAAGGTCGCCATCTGCACGACGTCCTGCGGCTCGGTGAAGCGGATGAGCGCCCGCTCGGGCATCGGATTGACGGCCACGATCGGGACGCCGCGCTTCCGCGCCTCGACCAGATTGGTCATCATCCGCGGCGAGTTGGTGCCCGAATTCTGGCCGATCACGAAGATGGCTTCGGCGTGGTCGAAGTCCTCCAGGATCACCGTCCCCTTGCCGACGCCGATGGCGGGCGGCAGGCCGCGGCTGGTGGGCTCGTGGCACATGTTTGAGCAGTCGGGGAAATTGTTGGTCCCGAACTGACGCACGAAGATCGAATAGAGGAACGCGGCTTCGTTGGGCGTGCGCCCGGAGGTGTAGAACTCAGCCTCGTCGGGACTCTCCAGCGCCCTCAAATGACGGCCGATCAGGGCGAAAACCTCATCCCAGTCGCAGGGAACGTAGTGATCGGAACCGGCGTCATAGCGCATCGGCTCGGTCAGGCGGCCCTGCATCTCCAGCCAATAGTCCGACTGCTCCATCAGCTCGGACACGGTGTGCTGCTCGAAGAATTCCCGCGTCACCCGGAACTTGGTCGCCTCGAAGGCCAGCGCCTTGGCGCCGTTCTCGCAGAAATCGAGGGTCTTCTTGCACGCGGCGTCAGGAAACGCGCAGCTCGGGCATTTGAAGCCGCCCGGTTGGTTCATGGCCAGCAGCGCGCGCGAACCCTTGGTGACGACGCTCTGTTCGAGCAGGATCTTGGCGGTGGCCGCGGCCGCGCCCCAACCGCCGGCGGGGTGGTCATAGGTCTTATATCGCGGGCTATCGTCCGCCATTGCCAAGCACTCCCTGAAGCAGTCAGGCGCGTTGCGCGAGACGCTACCGGATTATCTCGTCGATCTCCACGGAGACGTTCGGCGCTCCCCTGGCGGGTGGTCGCGCGCCCTCAGGCGATGTTTCCCAGAGCGTCGCAGACAATCAACGCCGAATCCGCCCGCGCGAGCGCGACCAGGGTGAGACGCGCGGCGATCGCGCGTTCGACGGCCAGGCTGGTCGGCGCCGAAATGGTCACCAGCATTGGGCACCCGGCCCGCACCGTCTTCTCGACCAGCTCATAGCTGCAGCGGGCCGACAGCAATATGAACCCTGACGCCGGATCGACGCCGCTCGCGGCCAAGGCGCCGATCAGCTTGTCGAGCGCGTTGTGCCGGCCGATATCCTCGCGGGCGCAAACGATGCGCCCATCCGGCGCGCACAGGGCGGCGGCGTGGACCGCGCCTGTCGCTTGGCTGAGCGGTTGGTGATCCCTCAGCGCCGACAGCGCGCGGGCGATGGCGGCGCGATCGGTCGCGATGCGGGCGGTGATCGGGGGCAGGGGGCGCAGCACCTGCTCGATATTCTCGACTCCGCACAGCCCGCAGCTGCTTTCAGACACCCGCTTGCGGACACGGTCCAAGGCGATCGCCGCCCGCTCGGGCGACAGGGTGATGCGCACGATCCAGCCGCCCTCCAGGCGAGGGGCGCCCTCAATCTGGTGAACCTGGACGTCCTCCACCTGGCCGGGGCGCTCCACCAGGCCCTCGGCCAGGGCGAAGCCAAGCGCGAAATCGCCAAGGTCAGCCGGCGTGGCCATCATCACCGCGTAACCGACCCCGCCGACTTCGATGGCGACCGGAGCTTCGATCGGGACGCTGCGCAGCACCTCGGCGTCGCCCGGCGTGGCCATCCCGAGCCGGCGGACGGCGAAGTCACGCGATTGAGCGGGCGCCGATGTCATCGCGCGACGATCCGACTTCGATTCACCCATCCGGCCCGAGGTTCCTCCGGGGCCTATCCGTTCAGGGTTTCTCGGCGGCATCAAGAGCCGCGGCTATCCGCCGGGCGGAGGCGAGATCCTGCGGCGTGTTGACGTTGAAAAACGGATCCACCGACGTCCCATCCGCCAAGGTCATATTGTCGAACGGCGCATCGACGCGGACATGCCGGTCGACAAAGGCCATGACCTTGGGATTGGCGCCCGAGCGGAGAAACGCTTCCAAGTCGTCGGCCAGAGCCACGGGCCACAGACCAAAGACGGGATGAACGCCGGCGGCGGACGATGCGAGCGCGATCGCTCGCTCATCGGATCCGCGGCTTTCGGACATGGCGAGGACCAGATTCCGCGGGAAGAACGGCGTATCCACCGCCACGCTGACGACGAAGAGCGCGTCCGGTCGGTGCGCCGCCGCCCACCGTAGCCCGGCCAGGATGCCGGCGAGCGGGCCGACATGCCCCGGGACCGTGTCGGCGATCACGGGAACGGCGCGGGCGCGAAACCGGTCGGGGTTGGTGTTGGCGCTGACGACCACCTGGTCGACCTGGGGCGAGAGCCGGTCGACAACGCGGTCGAACATCGATCGGCCGGCCAGCTCGACACATGGCTTGTCGGGCCCGCCCAGCCGTCGTCCCATGCCCCCCGCCAGCACGACGCCGATGGGCGCCCGGACGGTTTCGCTGGAACCGTCATTCTTCATGGGGCGTAGCTCTATCAAGCCGAAGCGCGGGCCGCGAGCCGGCCGCGATCATTCGGCCAATCGCGATTGCCACCACACGAAGAGCGGCGCGCCGACGATCTCCAATAGGGTGAACCCAATGAAGGGCGCCGGCGGCGTGGCGAGCGCGGCCATCGAAATCAGCCGGCCGATCCCGCCCAGGAAAATCATCCCCCATAAGGCCCGAAACAGGGCCGTCTGGCGTTCGATACGGGGGAGCGTCCACAGCAGGGCCAGCCCAAGACCAAGCCAGACGCCGGACAGAAAGCGCAGGTTGCTGTCGAGGAGCACGTCACGCGGCAGGGCGCCGTAGAGCGGGTCGCTCGTGCCTGAGAGCCCGATCAGCCCCGTGGCGATCGGGATGAGTCCGAGCAGGCCGCACGCGATCTGGAGGGTGCGCTTAGCCCCGTTCGGCTCCGCGTTCCGCGGACGAAGGCCCGGTTGCGACCTTTCGATATTTGCATCGGCCATGACGGAACGCCCTTGCTGGCCCGCCCAAATGGTTTCAAAGTGAGACTAACAAGGGTTGGTCCTAATTCGCAACCAAAAATGCCGGGCAAGACAGATATTTCGAAACTCAACTGCTCCATGGCTGGAGCGCTGAGCATTGTCGGCGACTGGTGGTCGCTCCTGATCGTGCGAGACGCGCTGTTGGGCGTTCAGCGGTTCGGCGAGTTCCAACAGAGCCTCGGCCTGGCCAAGAACATCCTCGCCGACCGCTTGAGGCGCCTGGCGGACGACGGCGTATTGTCCCGCGAGGGTTCGGAGCGCCGACCGCTCTACGCCCTGACCGAAAAAGGGCGCGACCTGGCCCCGGCCGTGGTCGCCCTGATGCAATGGGGCGACCGCTGGGTCTCGGGCGGCCGCGCGCCGGTGGTGGTGACCGATCGCGACGATCGCGAAGTGGATCTGATCGACCTCACGGCCGGCGGCCGTCCGCTGTCTTCCGCTGAGCTGCGATTCAAGGCCGGTGATGGGGCGGATGAGGGGACCCGGGCTTTCCTGGCGCTGATGACCGAACGCGCCCTTGAGACGTAGGAGCGGGGCGGTATCGCCGTTCACTGGCGGTTCAGCCTGTTCGCCGTACCGGCGCGGTGGGACGGCCGATCGAAGGGGTTGGATCGATGCCGAAGACTCTCACCCGCGCGGCGCTCGCCATCGCGCTTGTCCTCACGATCGGCGCCGCCGCGTCGGCGCAGGGTGCGCGCGGTATCACCCTCCAGACCGCCGATGGCCCCCGCCATGCGCTGGTCTATGCGCCTGGGCCCGGCCCGCACCCGACCGTGATCGTTCTTCACGGCGCGCTCGGCACGGCAGCTGAGGCGGCGCGCGACACCGGCTTCGTCGAGGCCGCCCGCGCCCGAGGCTTCACGGCCGTATCCGCTGATGGTCTGAATCGTAGGTGGAGCGACGGCCGCGCCGGCGGCCCCACCGGGGGGCCTGACGACGTGGCGTTTCTGCGCGCCCTCGTGGGTCGTCTGATCGCTGACGGAACCACGCGCGGCGGCCGCGTCTTCATCGCCGGCATATCGAACGGTGGCATGATGAGCTTCACCATGGCCTGCAAGGCGAGCGACCTGTTCGCCGGCGTGGGGACGGTGATCGCCAACATGCCGGGCGGCCTCGATCGCTGTGATCTCAAGCCCGAACCCTTGGTGATGATCAACGGCGCCGCCGACCCGATGGTGCCCTACGCCGGCGGCCAGGTCGGACTGCGCGGCGGCCGGGGCGAGGTGCTCGGCGCGGAACGAACCGCGGCGATGTTCGCGCGTGTGAACGGCTGCGGACCCACGCGGACCGAACCCCTGCCACATCGCGACGCCTCAGATCGGACCAGCGTGGAGCGCATATCCTGGACCGGTTGTAGCCGGGGGGCGCCGGTGGCGCTCTATCGCATCGAAGGTGGCGGGCATGCCTATCCCGGACGGCCGCCGCTCGCTTTTGGGCTCCTGGGGGCGAGCAACCACGATCTCGCCCCTGCCGACATCATCATGGACGCCTTCGCCGCCACGCACCGCTGACGCCGAGTCTGCCCAATCGCGCGGCGCCGGCGCCCGAATTCGCGTGACCCGCGCATGACACTTTGAATACGCCCGGCGAAGGCTGTAACCCAGAGGTTAATGGCCGGCTGAGTCGGCGACAGCCGCCGGCAAGGCGAGGTTGAGCACGGGGGTGCCAAATGACTTCACGGGATGCGCGACAGCTTCCGGCGCGGCGGCGCGGGCGCGTGTTTGGCGTGGTCGCGGCGGGCCTGGCGCTCGGCGCCCTGGCGCCCCTGGCGGCGCAGGCGCAGCAGACGGCTCCCGACCAGGGGCCGATCAAGTCGGCGGGCGGCAAGGGCGCCTCCACCGAAGTGTCGGGACTGGTGGTCAATGGCGTCCCCTACCGTGAGACGGTGCTGCCGACCCGGCTGAGGAACACCTCGACCTACGGGCTCGACTTGAATGTCATGGATACACCGCGCAACACGACCCTGCTGTCCACGACCCAGCTCGAGACCCTGAACATCGACGATCCGCGCGCCTTCTCCTACCTGACCTCGAGCAGCTACACCGATTCCGCCTTCGGCACGCCCAACATCCCCCGCATACGTGGTCAGTATGCAGACGTTTTCTACAATGGCATGCGCACCAGTTTCAGCGATAACGGCTATGGCGCGCCGATCAACTTCGACTCCTTCCAGAACATCGCCATCACCAAAGGTCCAGCCAGCGTCATCAACGGCCCGGGACCGGGCGTGGGCGGCGAGGTCGACCTGCTGACCAAGCGGCCCAGCCTTTCGACGTTCTCGACCAGCGTGAACGCAACGTTCGATACGGTGTCCAACCGTCGCTGGACGGTGGACGTCGGCGGACCGGTGATCCCCGATGTCCTGGGGGTGATGATCAGTTATTCCGGCGAGGACAGCGGCAGCTATTTCTATGGCCACTTCATGCGCAAGAACGCCGTCTACGCGGCGGTGCGCTGGCGTCCCAACTCCAACTACCAGCTCGACTTCAACACCGAGGTCAACTCCGAACAATACGTCGAAAACGTTGGCGTCAACCGGGTCAACCAGAGCCTGATCAACAACGGCCTCTATCTACAGGGCGCCCCGGACGGCAACGAATGCTTCTCCTTCTTCAGCCCGCCATGCGGCATGAACGGCCTTCAGATCGGCTCGCCCGGCAATCCCTACTCGCCGGTGGCGCCAATCCTCACCGAGACCCTGCTGACCAATGAGGTTGCGCTCAATCCGAAGGTCACGCTGGATGAGACGCCGGGCACCACGGCGCGCGCGCTGATCGTCAACGCTCAGATCATCCAGACGCTGAATCTCGGTGGTGGCCTCAAGCTTGAGAACAACACCTTCTTCAACTACCTCAACAGCGATAACTCGGATAACTATTACTTCGCTGACAATTCCAACGGCTCCTGGACGATCGAGAACCGCCTCGACGTCAACGGAGACTTCGATATCGGACCGGTGCGCAACCAGTTCGTCGTCGGAGGATCGTTCCGCTTCGCCCACGTCAACTACATCACCAATTTCAGCGCCGAACCGGCGTCAGTCTACGATCTGACGTCCAATCCAGCCCTGTGGGTGTTCAGCCCGGCCTACCAGGCCCTGGCCGACGCCTTCCCCTACAAGTCCGTGTTCGGCCGAATTCAATACGGCGTGCCGGCGCGCGACGCCACCAACGGGGCCAACACCGGCATCTCCAACCTCTATGATTTCTCGCTCTTCTTCCAGGATCGGGCGGAGTTCTCGCAACAATGGAGCCTGCTCTTCGGCGGCCGGATCGACACCCTGCAGGACAATACCCGCGATCCACTCGGCGGAGCGGTGTGCGGCGACTGTTTCACCGACCTGCCGGCCCAACACACCACGGGCGTCTATGGGATCGGCGACGTCAACACGAGCCTGGTCTGGCGGCCGGAGCAGGAAGTCAGCCTCTACGCCACCTTCGACTGGACCCAGAGTGAAAATCCCAACGGCGGCGTCGGCGGGATCAACGCCCTCACCCAGGTGCCGGACTCGGTTCTCCTGCGCGCCGACAGCTACCTCTATGAGCTCGGTTCCAAGCTCAACCTGTTCCACAACCGCCTGTTCATTGGCGCGGCGGTGTTCGACCAGAAGCACGGCGTGCCCACTGGTCAGGCTGGTCAGAAGACCGATATGGCCAACATCCGCGGCATCGAGGTCGAGGCCAACTACCAGCCGAACCGCAACCTCTTCGCCACGGCCAGCTATTCCTACATCAAGACCACGCTCAACGACGTGCCCGGCTTCTACGACTGGCCCGCTCAGCCCGGCGTCAACATCGACGGCGGCGCGCTGATCTTCAACATCTACAAGCCGGGCCAGAAGGTCGATCAGCCGGGCCAGCCGCAGCACGTGTTCAATTTCCTCGGTAACTACAAGTTCCCGATCGGGATCGGCGTGCGCGCCGGCGTGCAGGTGACCGGACCGATCGCGACCACCCCGTCGGCCTGGCTCGATCTTCCCGCCATGGTGGCGGCCTGGGGGCCGGCGGTCCTGAACACGGTGCCGGCCTCGGTCCTGGCGGCGAACGGTTGGTACCAGTCGCCGGTGATCCCGTGGCAATACACGCTCAACGCGGCGGTGTTCTACGAGTGGAAGAACTACACCATCACGGCCTCGGTCTATAATCTGACCAATCAGCGCAACTGGCAGCCCTCGCCGTCGATCTATGGCAACGACTTCCTGGTCCAGAACGATCCCCGGACGTTCGAGATCAGGTTGCAGGCCAAGTTCTAAATCAGGGCGAAACCAGCGCGGCCGGAGGGCAGCGATGGGCTGCGCGCGAAAATCGCCGGGACCAAGACGGCAAGGCTTAGACATGCGGAAATCGCGCGCCTAGGGTGACAATCCATCCGAGAGCTTGGCGGCCAAATGAACCTTCCGGTGTGCGAGTTCCGGGCGCAAGGCTATCGGTCCTTGAAATCGATCGCCTACCCGATGTCGGGCCTCGACGTCTTCGTCGGCGCCAATGGCGTGGGCAAGACCAACCTCTATCGCGCCCTGGAGCTGCTGCAATCGGCAGCCGCCAACACCCTGGCGCGCGATCTGGCGAGAGAGGGCGGGTTGGAGTCGGTCCTGTGGGCCGGACCGCGTGTGAGCACGGAGCCGGCCCGGATCCGGTTGGCGGTCGGATTCGCCATTCCGGCCGGGGCGGGGGCAGGCCCCAGCGCCATTCGCTATGAGGTCGAGATCGGCTTTCCGCCGCGAGAGGCCGCCGGCGTGTTCGACAGCGAGGCGCAGATCAAGCGGGAAACCGTCACTCACTACCTCGGCGGATCGCGCCCCGTGCGGCTGGTGGACCGTGACGGCGCCTCGGTGATGGCGCGCGGCGAGGACGGCCGGCCCGCGGCCGTCGACGTCGATCTGCTGGCCTCCGAAACCGTGCTGGGGCGGCTGGAGGATCCGTCTCGCTACCCTGAGCTGGACGCCTTGCGGCGCACGCTGCTGCAATGGCGATTCTATCACGGGCTGAGGACGGACGCCGACTCGCCCATGCGCCGGCCCTGCCCGGCCGTGGCGGCGCCCACCCTGGCCTCCGGCGGCGCGGATTTGGCCGCCGTCTTCGCCACCCTGGCGCACATCCGCCAGGACACCGCCGACCTTGATGCGGCGATCGACCGTGCCTTTCCCGGCGCCCGCCTCATCGTCCCGCCGCCGGGCCGACTGGCCAGTTTCGGCATGACCTTTCCCGAATTTCCCAAGCGCGTCTTCGACGCCCACGAGCTATCCGACGGTACTCTGAGGTTCCTGGCCCTTGTCGGCGCGCTGCTGGCCTATCGCCTGCCGCCGTTCATCGCCCTCAACGAGCCGGAGGCCAGCCTGCACCCGGACCTGATGGAGCCGCTGGCCGGCCTCATCGTCCAGGCCGCGCAACGCACCCAGGTCTGGCTGGTGACCCATTCGACCCGGCTGGCCGACGCCGTAGCGGCGGTCGGCGCCGGCAAGGTGCGATCGGTGTTCAAGCTGGACGGCGAAACCGGGATCGAGGGCCTGAAGGCCTGGGGAGAGTTCGAGGATGTCGCCTTAGCGCCCGCCGCCTCACCTGAACGGCGGCTCGTCGAAGCTGCGCAGCTTGCGTGAGTGCAGGCGCGCGCCCTCGTCGCGCAGCAGGTCCATGGCCAGGATGCCGATGCGCAGGTGCTGCGAGATCGCTCGTTCGTAGAAGGCGTTGGCCTGGCCGGGCAGCTTGATCTCGCCGTGCAGCGGCTTGTCGGAGACGCACAGCAGGGTGCCGTAGGGCGTGCGGAAGCGATAGCCCTGGGCGGCGATGGTGGCGCTCTCCATGTCGATGGCCACGGCCCGCGATTGGTTGAAACGCAGGGCGCTGCGGGTGAAGTGCAGCTCCCAGTTGCGGTCGTCGGTGGTGATGATGGTGCCGGTGCGCAGGCGCTTTTTCAGCTCGTCGCCGCTCTCGCCGGTGATCCGTTCGGCCGCCCGCTGCAGGGCGACCTGAACCTCGGCGATCGACGGGATCGGAATCTCCGGCGGCAGGACCGAATCCAGCACCTTGTCGTCGCGCAAATAGGCGTGAGCCAGCACATAGTCGCCGATGGTCTGGGTGGAGCGCAGGCCGCCGCAGTGGCCGATCATCAGCCAAGCCTCGGGTCTCAGCACCGCCAGGTGATCGGTGATGGTCTTGGCGTTGGACGGGCCGACGCCGATGTTGATCAGGCTGACCCCTCGCCGGCCGGGCGCGATCAGATGATAGGCCGGCATCTGGTGACGCCGCCACGGGCTCTCGGCCGCCGCCCTGACCGGATCTGGCGTGTCGGCGGTGATGACCACGCCACCGGGACAGACCAGGCTTTGAAAGGGGCTGGACGACTCGCCTAGTTGGGCTGCGCCCCAGCGCACGAACTCGTCGACATAGCGGTGATAGTTGGTGAACAGCACATAGCTCTGGATCCCCTCCACCGGGCTGCCGGTGTAGTGAGCCAGCCGCGCCAGGGAAAAGTCGGTGCGCGGGCCGTCGAACAGGGTCAGCGGCCGAACGGTGCTGCGTTCGGGCGACCACAGGCCGTCGGCGATCTCGTCGCCGATCATGGCTAGCTCGGTCGAGGGGAAATGCTGGGCGATCTCGCTCGCCGGCGCGGTGGCGTCGTTCAGGTCGGCGCCGTCGAGGATGTAGGGGTAGGGGATCGCCTGGTCGGACCTGGTGATCTGAACGTCGACCTCGAAATCCGCCAGCAGCAGCGACAGTTGTTCGATCAGATAGCCGCGAAAGAGGTCCGGCCGGGTGATGGTGGTGGCGTAGGTCCCGCTCTGGTTGAAGCGCGCGAAGGCGCGCGACAGGCGCGGCGCCGGCCCCTTGGCGGCGTAGGTCACGACCAGGGCCGGGTAGACCCAATCGGCGCGCAGCTTGGGGTCGGGGGGCGCGCCGGTGACCAGGAAGGCCTGCAATGCGCCCCTCAGGCTCTTTACGGATCGCTGGTATTCGGCGTCGAGTTGATCGACGAGGGCGGCGGCGCGGCTCTCAGCGGACATTCCGCGTTCTAACCTTGGCCAGCGAATGCGTCGACCTCGGCCAGACGTCGCGTGACCTCGATCTGCGGCAAAAAAGAACCCAGGAAGCTGTTGCGCGCCAGGGTGACCAAGTCTTCGCGGCTCAGCAGGGGCGCGACGGCGCGGAAATTGTCGCCGATGTAGCCACCGAAATAGGCCGGATCGTCCGAATTCACCGTGGCTCTCAGGCCCGCCCTCAGCATGCGCGCGATCGGATGGGCCGCCAGGGTGGGGACCACGCACAGTTTGAGGTTGGAGAGAGGACAGACCGTCAGCGTCATCTCTTCGGCCGCCAGGCGACGGGTGAGGCCGGCGTCCTCAAGGGCGCGGTTGCCGTGGTCGAGCCGGTCGATGTGCAGGATGTCGAGCGCCTGGCGGACATAGTCCGGCGGACCCTCCTCGCCGGCGTGGGCGACGCGTTTCAGCCCCCGCTCGCCGGCGGCGGCGAACACGCGCGCGAACTTTTCCGGCGGATGGCCGAGCTCGGAGGAATCCAGGCCGACGCTGACGATGCGATCCAGCCATGGCTCGGCCGCCCGCAAGGTCTCGAAGGCGTCCGCCTCGCTCAGATGGCGCAGGAAGCAAAGGATCAGGCCGGAGGTGATCCCGAATCGCGACCGCGCCTCGGCCATGCCCGCCAGCAGGCCCTCCATGACGGTCGCCATGGGAACGCCGCGCGCGGTGTGGGTCTGGGGATCGAAGAAGATCTCGGCGTGGACGACGCCGTCGCCCGCGGCGCGCGCGAAATAGGCCAGGGCCAGGTCGTGGAAATCTTCCGCCGTCAACAGCACCGAGGCGCCCTGATAGTAGATATCGAGGAAGTCCTGCAGGCGTGAAAAACTGTAGGCGGCGCGCAGGTCCTCCACCGTCTGGAACGGGATCGAGACGCCGTTTCGCCGGGCCAGGGCGAACATCATCTCCGGCTCGAGGCTGCCCTCGATGTGCAGGTGCAGCTCGGCCTTGGGCAGGCCGGCGATGAAGCTGTCCGTGTCCAAACCTTGGCCCCTTCTTCCAGCCCACTGCTTAGCCGTCTACCGTCCGAATCGGCGGCTCACGAACGGGGGAAGCATGCTGGAACGATACTTCGGTCTCGCCGCCCATGGAACGACCGTGCGGACCGAGGTCTTCGCCGGCTTCACCACCTTCCTGACCATGGTCTACATTGTGCTGGTCAACCCGGCGATCCTGGGCGATGCCGGCATGCCGATCGCCGCGGTCGCCGCCGCCACCTGCCTCGCCGCCGGGGTCGGCAGCCTCCTGATGGGTCTGGCCTCCAACTACCCGCTGGCGCTGGCCCCAGGCATGGGGCTCAACGCCTATTTCACCTACACCGTGGTCAAGGGCATGGGCGTGCCGTGGGAGACGGCGCTCGGCTGCGTGTTCCTCTCCGGCGCGGCCTTCCTCCTCCTCACCCTGGTGGGGGTGCGCCAACTGATCGTGAACGCCATCCCGCGCTCGCTGTTCGCGGCCGTGGCCGGCGGCGTGGGGCTGTTCATCGCCTTCATCGGCCTCAAGGACGCCGGCGTCATCGTCAGCAATCCGGCCACCTCCGTCGGCCTTGGCGATCTCACCAGTCCGACGGCGGCGCTGTCCCTGGCGGGCCTCGTCCTGATCGCCGTCCTGCAGGCCTGGCGGGTCAAGGCCGCGATCCTCATCGGCATCCTCGCCGTCGCGGCGGCCAGCTGGTTGCTCGGCCTCGTCCACCCCGCGCCGGTCGCCTACGATCTCAGGGACCTGTCGGCGACGGCCTTCAAGCTCGATATCCCCGGCGCGCTCAACCTTAAGGGCTCCTTCGGGGCCGGACTAATCGAGATCGTCTTCGTCTTCCTCTTCGTCGATCTGTTCGACAACGTCGGCACCCTGGTGGCGGTGACCAAGAAAGCCGGCCTGGTCGAGGCCGACGGCAATATCCCCCGCCTGCGCCGCATCCTGCTGGCCGATTCGGTGGCCACCATGGTCGGCGCGGTCGCCGGGACCAGCACCGTCACCAGCTATATCGAGAGCGCCGCCGGCGTGACCGCGGGCGGCCGTACGGGCCTGACCAGCGTGGTGGTCGGACTGCTCTTCCTCGTCACCCTGCTGCTCGCGCCGTGGGTGCGCTTCATCCCCGCAGCGGCCACCGCGCCGGCGTTGATCCTGGTCGGCGCCCTGATGATCGGGGCGGTGGCCGAGGTCGACTGGAACGATCCGACCCTGGCCGTGCCGGCCTTCCTGGTCCTGGTCACCATTCCGCTCACCTATTCGATCGCCAATGGCCTGGCGTTCGGGATCACCGCCTACGCCCTCCTACAGCTCCTCACCGGCCGGGCGCGGCCCAAGGACTGGCTGATGTATGTCCTGGCCGCCCTGTTCATCCTGCGCTTCGTCTACCTGGCCAAGGGCTGAGGGCTTCCTTGAACTGGGGGTGGGCGATCGCCATCTGATGTTCATGCCGTTTTCCGCCGCCTTTCGAGGGGCGGACGACGGCAGGGTCGCTTTTCAAGGACTCGCCATGAACCGCACGATCGTTTTCGACAGCCCGTTTCTTCTCGGCTTCGATCACACCAGGTCGCTCATCGAGCGCGTCTCGAAGGCGGCCGGCGAAGGCTATCCCCCCTACAACGTCGAGGATTCTGGCGACGGACGGGTTCGGATCAGCATCGCCGTGGCCGGCTTCACTCCCGATCAGCTGGGCGTGACGGTGGAGGACAATCACCTCACCATCACCGGCCGGCGCGATTCGGAGGCCGGAGGCGACCGGGCCTTCCTGCATCGCGGCATCGCCGCGCGCGGGTTCGTCCGTAGCTTCATCCTGGCCGATGGCATGGAGGTCGAGGCAGCGACCCTGGAACACGGTCTCCTGCATGTCGACGCCTGCCGCCCGGCGCGAGCCAGCGTCGTCAAGCAGGTGCCGATCAGGACGGTGGGTTGAGCAACCTATCCGTCACGCGCGTTTTATGGATTGAAAGGACTAAGCCATGAACTTCATTCATCTGACCAACGAAGCGTTCGCCGCCTTGGGCGGCCCGAACCTTGTCTATGTCCGGCCGATCAAGGCGGCCGAGATCATGGCCGATACCCCGATCGAACAGATCCGCGGCTTCGATCTGAAGCCCGACCAGACGCTCTATGCGGTGCATCGCGCTAACGGCGAGCGTCTCGCGGTAATGGGCGACAAGGATACGGCCGTGGCCACGGCCCTGGCCCACGAACTGGCGCCGGTGTCCGTCCACTGAGTGGCGTTCAGGCCGCGGAGATCTGAACCTCTTGCCCCAGCAGGGCGTGAATGGCGTCGGCGGAGCGCGCCACGCGCAGCTGCTCGCGGATGTCCGCCCGACGCATGATCCGCGAGACGCGGGCCAGGGCGCGCAGATGTTCGGACGTCGCGCCCGGCGGAGCCAGCAGGGCGAAGACCAGATCCACCGGCTTGTCGTCCACGGCGCCGAAGTCGATCGGCGCCTCCAGGCGCACGAAAACCGCCCGCATGCGCAATAGGCCGGCCACCTCGGCGTGGGGCAGGGCAATGCCCATGCCGACGCCCGTGGGCGCGACGGCTTCACGCTCCAGCAAGGCGTCCAACACCCGGGTCGAATTCAGGCCCAGGCGACGCCCGGCGATCTCGGAAATTACCGCCAACGCCTGACGCTTGGTCTTCGCGGTCACGCGCGGCGCAATACAGCTGCTATCCAGCATCGCCCCGATCATCATCATCGAGACACACCCCGTCTCCAAAACCACCCCACCCCTGGCGGATGGCCGTCAGTCGACGGCTTCCCGGCGGCCTACCGCCTTGGACCGGCCGCGAATCGCGGCGGTTTTCGTGCGGGCGGGATCGATCCAGCCGATGTTTCCATCCGTCCGCCGATATACCACGGACAAGCCGCCGTGCGCGGCGTTGCGGAACACGATTGTTTGAGTTTCGATCAAATCCAGTTCGAGCACGGCCATGGACACGGTCATGGTGCGCAGCGCCGTTTCGGTCTCGGCGATGATCATCGCCGCAGGCGGAGATTCGACTCCCGGCTCGGCCCAGCCGTCCAGGTCGTCATCGTCCTCGCCCGGCGCGCGCAACACCATCATCGCCGCCGTCTCCGCCGCCCGGGCGGTCGCCTGGGTGGTGTGGCTCTTCAGTCGGCGTTTGTAGCGGCGGATGCGGGCGGCGAGCTTTTCAAGCGCCTGACCGAAAGCCGCTGGAGCGTCGCCGCCGAGACCGTGGCTCTGGAGGTTCTGGCCGCTGGCCAGGGAAACAGCGCAATCCACGCGAAAACCATGGCCGTCGCGGCTGACCACCACTTCGGCGTCGCCGCCACGTTCGAAATAACGGCCGATGCTGGCGGCGATTTCGTCGCCGATCCGCGCGCGGAGCGCCTCACCCACGTCGACATGTCTGCCGGAAACCTGGACGCGCATAGGCTAACAACGCTCCCGTCGAGCGACGGTGTCAAGCTGCGCAGCAGTGTTCAAAATGCGCCTTATGCGTCCTAGCTGAAGCGGTCGCCCAGATAGACGCGGCGGACTTCGGGATTGGCCAGGATCTCTTCGGGCGAGCCCTCGAACAGCACCTCGCCGGCATGGATGATCGAGGCGCGGTCGATGATGTCCAGGGTCTCGCGCACGTTGTGGTCGGTGATCAGGATGCCGATGCCGCGCTTGCGCAGATAGCCGATCACGTCGCGGATGTCGGAGATGGCCAGGGGATCAATGCCGGCGAAGGGCTCGTCCAGCAGCATGAACGAGGGCTCGCTGGCCAGAGCCCGGGCGATTTCCACCCGCCGTCGCTCGCCGCCGGAAAGCGAGACCGCCGCCGAGGTCCGCAGGTGGTCGATATGCAGCTCTCCGAGCAGCTCGCGGGTGATCTCCCGCACCTTGTCGCGCCGGCTCTCGCGCATCTCGACCACGGCCATCACGTTCTGCTCGACCGTCATGCCGCGAAAGATCGAGGTCTCCTGCGGCAGATAGCCCAGGCCCTCGCGGGCGCGCTGGTACATGGGCTGGTTGGTGATATCGATTCCGTCGAGGAAGATCGTGCCATAGTCGGCGGCGATCAGGCCGGTGATCATGTAGAAACAGGTGGTCTTGCCGGCCCCGTTGGGGCCCAGCAGGCCCGCCACTTCGCCGCGGGCGAGGTGCAGGCTGACGCCCTTGACCACCGCGCGTCCACGGAACGACTTGCCGATGCGGTCGACGATCAGGCCTTCACCAGCGTCCTTCTCGGTTCCGGCGGTGGGAACGTCCAGCGCGGCGGCGTCCATCACTGAGCGCCCGGCCCGACGGGCGCGGCGCCGCTGGCCGGCTGGGTGGTCTTGTCGGGATAGAAGACGCCGCGCACGCGCCGGGTCGACCCGGCGCCCGGCGCCTCCGAGACCATGGTGAACTGCTTGGTGGAGACCTTGATGATCAGGCGGTCGCCGCGGGCCACGTCATTGCCCCGGACCACGATCACGTCGCCGGTCATGACGATCTCATCGGCGGCGGCGGTGTAGACCGCGCGTTCGCCGCGGGCGTGCTCTGTGGGCGTGACGTAATAAACATTGCCGTCGGCGATCACCTTCTGGGTGCCGCCGCAGGCCGGCTGGCCGCTGGAATCGACGCCCTTGACCGCGGCATAGGCGGTGATGACGTCGGCGCGCAGCCGGCTGTCGCCTTGCAGCGCCTCGGCCGCGCCCTTCCAGATCGACATGCATTTGGAGGTGTTGACCTCGGTCTCATTGGCCGAGATGTCGATGGGGGCGTTGGAGCTGGTTGCGATCTGAGCCCTGGCCACGCCGCCGGCGGCCAATATGGCGACGCCCACGAGGCCCGCCCAATGGATATGGCGCCGTTCGATCATGCGCGCTCCTTTACGACCCCGCGCGGGGTCGCGCCATGGCCTAATGCGATTTGAGCTGAGCATGCACGCCGCCCTTGAAGATCACCGTCTCGCCCTTGTTGCGGACGCTGTAGCTGTGGGACTGGATATTGCCCTGGTTGGTCTGGGCGGCGATGGCCTGGGGCCCTTCCACCGCGCCGGTCTTGGTGTTGACGACGGCCTGGTCGGTGACGAAGCGCTGGTCGGCGGCGTTGGCGCCGTGCACATGGCCGCGCAGCAGCAGCATGCGCGTGTCTTCATGATAGATGCCGCTGTCGGCCGTGAGCGTCGAGGGATGGACCCCGCCCTCGTCCAGGGTCAGCGATGGAAATTGCAGCAGCACCGTCTGTAGCGCGCGCTCGTCCCTGGCCGCCTCGCGCGCGCCCAGGGTGAAGGCGCGGCCGCGGACGTCGCGGCCAAAGAAGTGCGGATTGGTCATGCGGATGGGCGTCGTCGCATCCTGGTGAGCGGCGGCCTGGCGGCGCATGGCGTGCTGGATGACCAGGGCGGCGAGCAGCGCCACGACGGCGATCATCACCAGTGGCAAGAGGATGCGCAGAAATCGCACGAAGCGACTGTGGGCGCGCGCCTTGCCGCGCGGCAGGCGCACCTTGCGGTCGGTGGCGGAGGAGGCGAGGCTCAAACTGTCACACTCACGGTCCGTGATCGAAGATGTCGGCGTCTTCCCAGCCGGCCACGTCCAGCAGGGCGCGGTGAGGCAGGAAGTCGAAACAGGCCTGGGCGAGGCTCATCCGCCCCTCGCGCTCCAGCATGGCGTCCAGTCGGGTCTTCAGCGCGTGCAGATGGGTGACATCGCTCGCCGCATAGTTGATCTGTTCGGGCGATAGCTCGGCCGCGCCCCAGTCGGAGCTCTGTTGCGCCTTGCTGAGGTCGACCCCCAGCAGCTCCCGCGTCACGTCCTTGAGGCCATGGCGGTCGGTATAGGTGCGGGCCAGCTTGGAGGCGATCTTGGTGCAATAGACCGGGCCGGTGACGACGCCCAGGTGAAGGGCGAACATGGCGATGTCGAAGCGTCCGAAGTGAAATATCTTGAGGATCGCGGGATCGGTCAGCAGTTTCTTCAGATTGGGCGCGTCATAGGTCCGGCGATCGAGCTGTACGAGATGGGCGTCGCCCGTGGGGCCGCACAGCTGCACCACGCACAGCGGATCGCGCCCGAGCCTCAGGCCCATGGTCTCCGAATCGATCGCCACGGAGGGGGCGTTGTCGAACAGGCCGTCAGGCAGGTCGCCGTGATGCAGGACGTGCGTCAATCTAGTCCGCTGCTCCGTCGGCCGCCCGACGCCTATGCGCGGACGAGCTTGCCCCAAAAACCATGAAGGCTTTGTTCCAGGGCTTCCCCCGCGCCAGGATTTAGGGCCGCGACCGCCGCGCTACAAGGCGCATCGCCGCTTGAACGTCCTGTGGAGACGCGGCTTCCGCTCGCCCAGCGAGCCAAACCGTTAAGGCACGGCCGAATCGGCTCCAGCATGGGCTGGAGCCGATCGTCGTCCTAGATGGCCGCGTGAAGACCGGAGCGCCTGCGCGCACGCACGGCGAGGCCGAGACCGGCGAAACCGGCGAAGATCAGGGCCCAATCAGCCGGTTCTGGGACGGTCGTGAAGCTGACGTCGTCGACGCCCCAGGCGTCATTGGAAATGTTGGTGATTGTAACACTCGAGAACGGGGAGTTATCGGTGAAGCCGAAATAGCTCGCCCCGCCATTGACGTTGATCGGGAGGTTCAGCGTTTCGCTGGCCCCGTCATTGAAGGTCACCGTCAGCGCACTGGTGAACACCGACTGTACGCCCGTGGTCCAGAACCCAAATGCGTCCACCGGCTTGGTGAAGTTGAACGTCGCCGATCCGTCGCCAATGGCCAGCCAATTCGAGCCGCCCGGCGTGACGTTAAAGCCATAGAGATTGCCAAGGGTGTTGCCGCTGACGACCCCGCCGTAGGGCGAGCTATACGGGGTGACCAGCGTCACCGATCCGCCCGCTATGGCGAATGTGCCGCCACCTCCGGCCGTGCCGGCCGCCTGCTCCTCAAACGTCTCCGTTCGGGTCGTCGGTCCGAAGGCGGCGGCGGCTGTGAGGAACGTGGTCTGCTCGGCCGACGAATTCGTCCAAGGGCCCGTTGTTGGCGCGCCATCGTCTTGCGCCGAATAGGTTGTGATTCCCGCTTGGGCGCCCGTCGCGCACAGCGCCAACGCGCCCGCAATCAGCGCATGTTTGAAATTCATTGGTCGTCGTCCCCAGAGTGAGTTTGCAGCCGAACGCCCGTTCCCCGGGCCGGTTACGCAATGCTACTGAGAGACTGAGCGCCAGCTTTAACCATCAAACTCGAATTGTGGCAAGGGCTGCCGTAATTTCGGCCAATCTCGCCCAAATCGTGGCGGTCGCCGGCCTCGCATCACCTCTTGGAGGATTTCGGGCGTTAGCCATCCAGCGGATGGTGCCCAGGAAAGGACTCGAACCTTCACGGCCGTTAAGCCACTGGCACCTGAAGCCAGCGCGTCTACCAATTCCGCCACCTGGGCCCGCCCGCCCTGCGCGCGAGGCCGGGACGCATAGGGCGCCGGCCGGGCGAGGTCAATCGGGGCTGGCGCGCCGCCGTTGCGCGGGCGCGTGGCCTCGTCTATCGCATGCCGCTTGGCGAAGGTGCGAGGAGATCGATGAAGGGTCTGGCGACGGTGTTCGGCGGCTCGGGCTTTGTGGGCGCCCAGATCGTCCGGGCCATGGCGCGGCGTGGCCATCGGGTGCGCGTCGCCGTGCGGTGGCCGGGCGCGGCCTATCGCCTGCCCATGCTGGGCGATGTCGGCCAGATCGAGATCGTCCAGGCCAATATCCGTGACGGGGACTCGGTGGCCCGCGCCCTCGACGGGGCCGAGACCTGCGTCAACTGCGTCGCCGTGCTGCACGAATCCGGTCACCAGACCTTTGAGGCCCTGCACGTCGAAGGCGCGGGCCGGGTGGCCGCGGCCGCGGCGGCGGCGGGGGTCTCGCGTTTCGTCCACATCTCGGCCATCGGCGCCGACGCCGCCAGCGCCTCGGGCTATGCGCGCACCAAGGCGGCCGGCGAGGCGGCGGTGCGCGCGGCGCTGCCGGGCGCGACCATTCTGCGGCCCTCGGTGGTGTTCGGTCCCACCGACGCCTTCTTCAACCGCTTCGCCGCCATGGCCACCCGCGCGCCGGCCTTGCCGCTGATCGGCGGCGGACAGACCCGTTTCCAGCCGGTGTTCGTGGGCGACGTCGCCGCCGCCGTCGCCGCCGCGCTCGAGGATCCGGCCGCGGTGGGCCTGACCTATGAGTTGGGCGGCCCGTCGATCTATTCCTTCGAAGATCTGATGCGCCTGATGCTGGCGGTGATCGACCGCCGTCCGGCCCTGCTCACCGTACCGTTCGAAATGGCTACGGTCCTCGGCCGCGTGGGCGATGTCATCGGCCGAACCGGCCTTCTTACGCCGCCGCTCACCACCGATCAGGTGGAGATGCTGAAGGTGGACAACGTCGTGGCGCCTGGCGCGCCGGGCCTCGTCGACCTCGGCGTGGCGGCCACGGCCCTGGAGCCGATCATCCCCACCTACCTCTACCGCTATCGCAAGGGCGGGCAGTACGCCGAATCCCTCCAGGCGGCCGTTCCCGCGACCACGGGCTGATATTGAACGACACGCTGGAGAAGAGGCGCGGGCGGCTGTGGCTGACGATCGGCGAGGTCGTGGCCGTCATCGGCCTGATCATCGCCGCTCTCAGCTATTGGGATTCCCACCGCGCCCATCTCGACGAGGCCAGGCGTGACGCGGCCGTGGCCCAGCAGGCCAGCCTGGGCCAGGCCTTGGTGCTGGAGGCGCAGGTCGAGGCCGGCGGCCGCCGGCTGGCGCTGAAGCCGGTCGATTCCGCCCAGGTCATCCAGTCCCAGCGCTATGAGTTCGCCCATGAGGTGCTGGACCACCCGGTCGAGGTGACCGCCGCCGCGCCGGGGATCGACGCCGGCTGGATCGCTCCGGGCCTCGCCAAGGCCCTCGAGGCGGCCGACGCCAAGGGCGACGGGTCCGCGCGCATGCCGGTCGGCGTCGTCACCACCTATCTCGAGAACGGCGTGTCTCGCGAGGATCGCTCGATCTATCTGATCGGCTATGCTTGGAAACGTCATTTCCTCGGCGGTCGGGAGATCACCCTTCAGGGCGTCGCCTTCCGCGCCCGCCGCGCCGCCGGCGATCTTCAGGCCGCGGTCGACGCGGCGTGGAGATCGCCCGGGTGACGCCTCACTTCAGATAGCGATCGAACCACTCCAGCGAGCGGCGGTCGGCGTCGGCGGCGTGAGCCGCGTCGCGCAGGCCGTGGCCTTCGCCGGGATAGATGGCCATGGAGGTGGGCACGCCCAGGTCGTGGAGCGCATGCCAGAATTCCTCTGTCTGCGGCGCCGGACATTCGATGTCTTGGGCCCCGACGTATTCGAACGTGGGGGTGGTGACGTTCCTGATGAACTCGATGGGCGAGGAGCGGGCGTAGGCCGCCGGGTCGTCGTAGACCGACTTGCCGAAGTAGGGGATCATCCACTCGTCGATGCCGTTTTCGCCGTAATAGGACAGCCAGTCGCTGACCCCGGCCGCGGCGACAGCGGCTTTGAACCGATGAGTCTGGGTCACCGCCCACATGGTCATGTAGCCGCCATAGCTGCCGCCCGTGAGGCCAAGGCGCGTTCCGTCGATCGGCGCCTCGCGTATCGCGGTGTCGACGCCGGCCAGGATGTCCCGCAGGTCGCCGTGGCCGAAGTCGCGCACATTGGCGCGCGTGAACGCCTCGCCCTGGCCGAAGCTGCCGCGTGGATTGGGCAGGAACAGGGCGTAGCCGTGCTCGATCAGTGTGCGGTCGAGGCCAGGGCCCACGAAGCGCGGCGTCACCGCCGCGGCCGGGCCGCCATGGACGATGGTGATCATCGGCAGCTTGGCCGCCGCGCCGGCGTGGGCCGGCAGAAGCAGCCAGCCCTGAACGCGAAAGCCATCGCTCCGCCAGGTGAGGCTTCGGGCCTCTATCGGCGACGTCAGTCCCTCGTTCGCGTGGGTGAGCGGCTTCCAGGCCCCGATGGGCCCGACCGCAATCTCCGGCGGCGCGGTGAAGGATTCACGCACGGTCGCGGTCGTCGCCGAGGGGCAGGCGAAGGCGAGGCCGGCGTCGACGCCGGACAGACTCTCCGCGCCGCTCCACAAGGTCTCAGGCTGACCGCCGTCGGCGCTTAGCCGGACAAGCCTGATGGCAGCGCCATCCAGGAGCCTCACCAGCAGCTTGCCGTCGCAGCCGTAGGCGAGGGAGGTCGCCGATGCGGCCAGGTTCGGGGTCACGTCCCTGGCCGCGCCGCCCGCCAGCGGCGCGACGAAGACATCGCCGCCGGTCGAGCCGAAATCGCTCATGATCCCGCTGATGAAGGCTACCTCCCGGCCATCCGGTGAAACCTGCGGATGGGCGATCTGCGACTGAGGGTCGGGCGGCGAATAGATCACCCGCGCCCCGCCGCTCGCGAAACGGTAGAGCTTGGCTGTCCACCAATTGTTGTCGCCGTCGCCGGGCGCCGCCGTTCCGACGAAGGCGCCGTCGGGCGTCGCGTCGTATTCATAGACAAACAGGTCCGGCGGAGAGACGAAATCGAGATGGTCGCCGGCCAGAACGGCGATCCGCTGTTCGGGCGTCGGGCCGGAGAGGTCGCCGGTGATCGGCGCGCCGGCCTGGGTGGCGCCGATCTCCTTGGTCGCGCCCGCCGTGGCCAGCATGGCGAGGCGTCCGCCAGACACATAGCGCAGGTCGCCGATCACGCCGTCGAACTGTAGGAGGCGGGTGAGCCCGGTCCCGTCGGCGCTCACGGAATAGATGGATCGGGCGTGCGTTCCGGGCGTGCGCAGGGCGAAGGCCAGATGCGAGCTGTCGGGCGACCAGACGGGGGACGACGGCGTGCATTCCGCCACCTGGCCGCACGGCAGGGCGATGGTCACGACAGACGCGCCGTCGGCGCCTCGGATCACGAGTTGGCGTGTCGGCTGCAACGCCCCGGCCGGCGTGGAATCGCCCTCCACGGCGGCGACGTGAGCGCCATCGGGCGACATCGCGATTTCCAGGTAGCGGTGCAGTGGTCGTTCCGCCGCGCCGGCTGGGGTGAACGCCAGCGCGGCGAGGCCGGCAAGCCAACAAACCTTTGCATTCGACATCGCGCGTCCCCCGTTAGGCTGGAATTCGCCTGGACGCCGCGCGCCGTCAACTCTCGGGCGCGGCGCCTGCGTAGCGGGCGCGGGGACGAATAGGCCCGCCGGCGGCGACCTGCTCGACGGCGTGCGCCGTCCAGCCGGCGCAGCGGGCCGTGGCGAACAGGGCGAAAGGCGCGTCCGGCGGCAATTTCAGGGCGCTGGTCAGAGCCCAGAGGGCGAAGTCGACATTGTCGTGGGCGCCGGTGGCGCTCTCCACCGCCTGACGCAGGGCGGCCAGCGGGGGCGGCGCGGCGAAGGCGCGCATCAGGGCGGCGGCGCGCGGGTCGCCGTCGGGATAGAGCGGGTGGCCGAATCCGGGCGCGGTCAGGCCATGCGCCAGGCGCGCCGCCACCGCCTCGTCCGGCCCCAGGCGCTCGGCCTCCTCGGCCAGCCGCCCGACGCCCGCCACCGCCCCGCCGTGCAGGGGGCCTGACAAGGTCGCCAGGCCGGCGAGAGCGCAGGCCGCCAGCGAGGCGCCGGTGGAGGCGGCCACGCGGCAGGCGAAGGTCGAGGGGTTGAGCTCATGGTCGGCCATCAGCACCAGGGTGCGGCGGATGAGGTCCTGGCTGGTCCGGCCGCAGCCCCACGCCAGGCCCAGGCGCTCGTGGATCGGCCCGCCGCCGACCTGACCGGTGAAGGCGTCGGCCAGGATGTCGAGCAAGAGGGCGGCCTCGTCGGCGAGGTCCGCTTCGGCCATGCCGCGGGCCGGCGGCGCCTCGGCCGCGCGCACGGCGAGGGCGGCGAACGCTCGCGCCCGCATGTTCTCGGTCGCCGGCGGGGCTGGACGCAGCACGCGTCGCGCCGCCGCGCCCGCACCGCCACGCAATAGCCGCGCAACGCTTTCCAGGGTCTCGGTCTCGGCCAGCAAGGCGGCGTCGCGACCGCGGTAATAGAGCCGGCCCTCGGCCACGGTGGTGATGGCCGAGTCCAGCACCGGCTCGCCCCAGGCGATGGCGTCGGCGGCGACGTCGGCGGCCTTGCGCCCGCGCGCCTTCCTTGTCGTCAGGGCGGCGATGTCGCTGGCGCGATAGCGGCTGCGCCGGGGATCGCCCGGATCCGGCTCGGCCCGCACCCGGCCGCGGCTGACATAGGCGTAGAGGGTCTGGGAGCGCACGCCCAGCCGCGCCAGCGCCTCGTTCGATTTCAGCCATTCCGTCATATTGATTAGATTGATCAATCTTGATTCAACTCGCCGAACCTCGCATCTGCGTCGAACGATTTCAAGGAGTGTCGATCATGAGCGCGGCGGACGGACTGGAAGGGGTTGTGGCGGCCGAGACGGTGCTGTCGGACGTCGACGGCGCGGGCGGGCGGCTGATCATCCGCGGCTATTCGCTCGACGAGATCGCCGGCCGCTGGACGTTTGAGGAGGCCGTGACCCTCCTGTGGAGCGGCTTCTTCGACACCCTTCCAACCGACATGGCCGCCGCGATCGGCGCGGCGCGGGTGGAGGTGGCGGGGGAGCTCGCCGCCCTCGACGCCGGCCTTGTCGCCCGCACGCCGATCGAGGCCATGCGCGCCCTGACCGCCCGTCTTGCCGACGGCGACGATCTGGCCACCGCCCTGCGCCTCGTCGCCGCCCCGGCGGTGTTCACCGCGGCGGCGGTCCGCGCCCAGGCCGGCGAGGCGCCGGTGGCGCCCGATCCCTCCCTGTCCCACGCCGCTGATATCCTGCGCATGTTCCGCGGCCGGCCGGCGTCCGAGGCCGAGGTCGCCGCCCTGCAAGCCTATCTGGTCACCATCTGCGACCACGGCTTCAACGCCTCGACCTTCGCCGCCCGCGTGGTCGCCTCCACCCGCGCCGGCCTGACCTCGGCGGTGCTGGCCGGGATCAGCGCCCTCAAGGGCCCGCTGCACGGCGGCGCGCCCGGTCCGGTGATCGACATGCTGGACGCTATAGGCGCGCCGGAGAACGCTCGCGCCTGGCTGGAGGCGGCCCTCGACCGTGGCGACCGCCTGATGGGCTTCGGCCACCGCGTCTACCGCGTGCGCGATCCGCGCGCTGACGCGCTGAAGCGCGCGGTCAAGGCGCTGGGGGCCGATTCCAACATCCTCCCCGGCCGTCTGGCCCTGGCGGAGGCCGTGGAGCGCGCCGCGCTGGAGGTCTTGCACGAGCGCAAGCCGAACCGCTCGCTCGACACCAATGTCGAACTCTACACCGCCCTGCTGCTTGAGGCCCTGGCCTTCCCGCCGTCGGCCTTCACCTGCGTCTTCGCCATGGGTCGCGCCGCCGGCTGGGTCGCCCACGCCCGCGAGCAGGTCCTGGGCGGCCGCCTGATCCGCCCCGCCTCGCTCTACGTCGGACCGAGGCCGCAAGAGGCGGCGTAGGTCACAGAACTCCTCCCTCCCCTTGATGGGGAGGGTCGAGACGGCGTAGCCGTCCGGGGTGGGGTGACCGCTCCACCCCCTCCGACCCTGCTCCGCCAAGGCTTCGCAGGGCCACCTCCCCCATCCAGGGGGAGGAGGTTTCCTCTCCGTCCCCGAACTCGCTAAGCTGCCCTCATGCCGTCTGCTTCGCGCGCCGCCGAGACCCGTCGGGTCACGACCATGTCCATCGGCGTCGCCCTGACCCTGGTGGCGATCAAGGTCGTCGTCTGGTGGTTCAGCCGGTCGGTGGCTCTGCTGGCCTCGGCGGCCGATTCGGGCCTCGACCTCGTCGCCTCGACCGCGACCTTCTTCGCCGTGCGCTACGCCGCCGCCCCGCCGGACCGCGAGCACCGCTTCGGCCATGGCAAGGCCGAGGCCTTCGCCAGCTTGATGCAGGCCGGCCTGGTCTTCGCCTCCTCCGCCCTGATCGCCGAGGAGGCCGTCCGCCATCTGATCCGGCCCGAGCCGATCGCCTTCGAGGGCTGGGCGCTGGCGGTCATGGCCATTTCCATCGCCCTCACCGGGGCCTTGATCGCCGCTCAGAGCCGGTTGTTGAAGCGCACCGCATCGGTGGCCGTTTCGGCCGACCGCACCCACTATGCCGCGGATCTCGCCTCCAATGTCATCGCCCTCATCGCCATCGCCGCCGCCTGGATCGGTCTGCCGTGGGTGGATCCCCTCGGCGGCCTCGCCGTCGCCGCCATCCTCCTGTGGGGCGCCGTGACCGTATTCCGCGACTCTTCCGATCAGCTCCTCGACCACGAGCTGCCCGACGCGGACCGTCGCAAGATCGTCGCCCTGATGACCGAGGACGGCGCCGTCAGCCACGTCCACCAGCTCCGCACCCGCGCCTCCGGCCCTACCGTGCACATCCAGCTTCATGCCGACCTCGACCCGGACATGACCCTGGAGGCGGCCCACCGCGTCGTGGTGGCGGCCGAGCGGCGCGTGCTGAAGGCCTTTCCCGACGCCGACATCCTGATCCATCCCGACCCCCACGGCCGGGCCGAACCGCACGGCGGCGCCTTCGGCGAGGCCCTGGAGCGTACGGAAAAATCGCGGTAAACGCGGCCTTAACGTCCCAGGGCGTTGTTGGCGTCTCTTCGAACCGGATATAGCTCGCGACGCCTCCATGAATCTCGTTCGCACGCTCCACCATTTCCCCCTCGACCCGGCCTCGCGCCAGGTGCGCCTGTCGCTGGGCGAAAAGCGCCTCAACTTCACCGAAGAGGTGGTCCGTTACTGGGAGCAGCCCCCGGCCTTCCTGGAGATGAACCCCTCTGGCTTGACGCCGGTCCTGATCGAACAGGCGGGGTCCGGCGAGCCGATGGTGATCTGCGAGGCCCGGGCCATTCTCGAACACCTGGAGAGCGAGGCGACGGGTTACGACCTCCTGGGCGCCACACCCCTCGACCGGGCCGAGACCCGGCGGCTGATGCAGTGGTTCGACCGCAAGTTCGACAATGAGGTCAATTCCTACCTGCTGAGCGAAAAGCTGGAAAAGCGCCTGCTCAAGGCCGGCGCGCCCGACCTCTACAACCTGCGCACCGGGCGCGAGGCGCTGCGGGTTCATCTGGCCTATCTCGAAAAACTGCTGGCGGCGCGCGACTGGTTGGCCGGGCGCAGCCTCAGCCTCGCCGACTTCGCCGCCGCCTCGCACCTCTCGGTGCTCGACTATTTCGGCGACGTGCCCTGGCGCGACTATAAGCAGACCAAGACCTGGTACATGAGGATCAAGTCGCGGCCGGCCTTCCGGCCCCTGCTCCTCGACCGCTGGCCCGGCCTGCAGCCGTCGGCCCATTATGACGACCTCGACTTCTGAGACGGGCGTCGACCTCATAAGGTCGGCCGCCGCCGGCCTGGGCTTCGACGTCTGCGAGATGACCCCGATCGGCGATGACTGGCCCGCGGCCGGGGGCCTGCGCGACTTCGTCGCCGAGGGTCGCCACGGAACCATGACTTGGATGGAGACGACGCTGGAGCGCCGCGTCCATCCGCGGGCGATGTGGCCACAGGCGCGCTCGGCGGTGGTCGTCGGCATGAACTATGGGCCGGCCGTCGATCCCCTGGCGGCGCTGAAGGATCGGAGCCGTGCGGCGATCTCGGTCTACGCCCAGGGTCGCGACTACCACAATGTCGTCAAGGGCCGGCTCAAGACCCTGGCCAGCACGATCCGTCGCCGGCTCGGCGGCGAAGCCAAGGTGTTCGTCGACACCGCTCCTCTGATGGAAAAGCCCCTGGCGGCCCAGGCCGGCGTCGGCTGGCAGGGCAAGCACACCAACCTGGTGTCGCGCGACTTCGGCTCCTGGCTGTTCCTGGGCGTGATTCTCACCACCGTGGAGCTGAAACCGGCCGAACCGGCCGAGGACGCCTGCGGCTCATGCCGCGCCTGCCTCGACGTCTGTCCCACCGACGCCTTTCCCGCCCCCTACCGGCTCGACGCCCGCGCCTGCCTCTCCTACCTCACCATCGAGCACGACGGCCCGATCCCCGAGCGTTACCGCGCGGCCATGGGCAACCGCATCTACGGCTGCGACGACTGCCTGGCCGTCTGTCCGTGGAACAAGTTCGCCCAGCGCGCCCACGAGACCCGGCTGCACGCCCGCGAGGCCCTGCGCGCGCCGGCGCTGGCCGATCTGGCGCGCCTCGACGACGCCGCCTTCCGGGCGCTGTTCTCGGCCAGTCCGATCAAGCGTATTGGCCGCGACCGCTTCGTGCGCAACGTGCTCTACGCCATCGGCAATTCTGGCGATCCGGCCCTGGTCGCCGCCGCCCATGCGCGCCTCGATGACCCGTCCGAAACCGTCCGCGACGCCGCGAGGTGGGCGGTTGAGAGGCTCAGCCGCTTCCCACCGAACTCTCGTCCGGCAGGACGTCGATCAGGTCGAGCTTGAACACCAGCACCGAGCCAGGCGCGATCGGGCCCGCGCCCTTGTCGCCATAACCGAGCTTGGCTGGCAGATAGACCAACCATTCGTCGCCCGGCCGCATCAGCTGCAGCGCTTCCTGCCAGCCGGGCACCAGCTCGCGCACGGTCATCACCGCCGGCGCGCCGCGCTGGTAGGAAGAGTCGAACACCTCGCCGTCCAGAAGCTTGCCCTCATAGTCGACCTTGACCTCGTCGGCCGGCTTGGGATGGAGCCCGGTCGTCGGGCCCGAGTGCAGGATGCGGTACTGCAGGCCCGAGGCCGTGGTTGTCACACCCGCCACATGGGCGTTGTTGGCCAAGAACGTCCGGCCGATGCCGGCGGCGTCCGGGGCCGGCGGCGCCGACTTGGCGCAGGCCGCCAATGCCAAGGCGGCGATGAGGACGAGACCTGTTCTCATACGACCCTCGGCGGATAGCCGCGCTCGCGCAGGGCGTCGATGATCTCCTGGGTGTGCTGGGCGTCGCGCGTCTCGATCATCAGGTCGAACTCCGCACCCTTGGCCGGCACGTCGAGCGCCAGGCGATTGTGGGCCACCTCCAGGATATTGCCGCCCAGCTCGCCGATCGAGTGAGAAACCGTCGCCAGCAGCCCCGGCCGGTCGTCGCCGACGATGCGCAGCGACACCAGCCTCTGGGCCCGCACCAGCTCGCGGGTCAGCACCGAGGCCAGCAGGCGCGGGTCGATATTGCCGCCGGTGATGACCAGGCCGCACTTCTTGCCGCGGAACCGCTCGGGATAGGCGATCAGCGCCGCCAGGCCAGCCGCCCCGGCGCCCTCGGCCACCGTCTTTTCGATGTTGCAATAGAGGGCGATGGCGCGCTCGAAATACGGCTCCTCCAACAGCAGCACGTCGTCGACCAGCGGCCGGGCGACGGCGTAGGTCAGCTCACCCACCGATTTGACGGCGATGCCTTCGGCGATGGTCTGGCCGCCGCAAGGGGCGTTGAGGCCGCGCATGCGGCCGGTGAAGCTTGGGAACATGGCCGGCTCGACACCGATCACCTCGATGTTGGGCTTCAGCGTCTTGGCCACCGTCGCCATGCCGGCGATCAGGCCGCCGCCGCCGATGGGGATCGGCAGGATCTCCAGGTCCGGCGCGTCCTCCAGCATCTCCAGCGCCACCGTGCCTTGGCCGGCCATGACGTCGCGGTCGTCGAAGGGATGGATGAACACCAGGCCGCGCTCGGCTTCCAGCCCGCGGGCCCGCGTATAGGCCGCGTCGAAGCCGTCGCCGTCGATGACCACGGCGGCGCCGTGCTCGCGGGTCTGCTGCACCTTCACGTGCGGCGTGCCGCGCGGCATGACGATGGTCACCGGCACGCCCAGCCGGTCGCCGTGATAGGCCAAGCCCTGGGCGTGATTCCCGGCCGAGGCCGCGATCACCCCGCGCGCCCGCTCCTCTGCGGTGAGGCGCGAGAGTTTGTTCAACGCCCCGCGCTCCTTATAGGCGGCGGTGAACTGCAGGTTCTCGAACTTGACCCACACCTCGGCCCCGGTGATCTCCGACAGGGTGCGCGAAAACCGGCACGGGGTGCGCTCAACATGGCCGGCGATGCGGCCGGCGGCGGCGCGTATGTCGTCGAGGCTGAGGGTCATGGCGGTGTGGGTTGCAGGGGAGGGCCGTCCCCTAAAGGGAAAATCGTCGCCCCGCTAGAGCCGTGGCGCTATGACGCCGTGCGAGGGAGCCTCGATGCGCCGACTGATTCTGTTCCGCCACGCCAAGACCGAGGCGCGCTCCGAGGCGGGCGACGATTTCTCGCGCCGGCTCACCGAGCGCGGCCGCGGCGAGTCGGCCCTGATGGGCCGGGTGCTCGAAGACGCCGGCTACGCGCCGGATCTGGTCCTGGTCTCGCCGGCGGCCCGGGCTCGGGAGACCTGGGACGGGATGGCGCCGGCCTTTCCCAAGGCTCGCTGCGAGCTGCGCAAGGCGCTCTACGAAGCTGCCCCGGAAGAGATCGAGGAGGAGATGGCGCAGGGCGTCGCCGGCGCCGACACGGTCATGGTCGTGGCCCACAATCCTGGCCTTCAGGAACTCGCGGTCAGTCTCCTCGAGGGCGGCAGCGGCGCGCACCAGGACATCGAGCGCCTGTCCGCCGGCTTTCCCACCGCCGCCGCGGCCGTCTTCAGCTTGGATGAGGCCGGCCGCGCCCATCTGGAGGCGCTGTTGCTCGCCCGCGACCACCGCGAGGCCGTGTGAGCCGCATCTATAAGATCCTGCCGCGCGCGGCGTGGGAGGCGGCGCGGTCCGCCGGGCGCTTCGAGGGCGCCGGCGTCGACCTCGCCGACGGCTACATCCATTTCTCCACCGCCGCCCAGGCAGCGGAGACGGCGCGCCGCTATTTCACCGGCCAGGCCGATCTGTTGGTGCTGGAGGTCGAGGCGGCCGATCTCGGCGCGAACCTCAAGTGGGAGCCGTCGCGCGGAGGCGATCTGTTTCCCCACCTCTACGGCCCCCTGGCGTGCGATCTGGTGCGGGCGGCGCGCGACCTGCCGCTCGACGCCGCCGGCGTCCCCATGCTGGGCGATCTGGCCCCGTGAGCCTCGCGCACGATGCGGCCACGGCCGTTCTGCGCCGGATCGATCCCGAGACCGCGCACGACTTGACCCTGCGCGCCCTCGCCGCCGGCTTGGGCCCCGTGGACCGGGCGCCCGTCGATCCGATCCTGGCGACCAGCGTCGCCGGCCTGCCGCTCGCCCACCCCATCGGCCTCGCCGCCGGCTTCGACAAGAACGCCGCCGTGGCCGCCGCCATGCTCCGCGCCGGCTTCGCCTTCGTCGAATGCGGCACTTCGACGCCCCTGCCTCAGGCCGGCAATTCCAAGCCGCGCCTGTTCCGCCTCCCCGAGGACCGGGCGGTGGTTAACCGCCTGGGCTTCAACAATCTCGGCCAGGAGGCCTTCGCCGCCGCCCTGGGTCGCCGGCCGAAATCCGGGATCGTCGGGGCCAATATCGGGGCCAATAAGGAGTCTCCTGACCGCGTCGCCGACTATATTCGCGGCCTGACGCGCCTCTGGGGCCTGGCTGATTATTTCACCGTCAACATCTCCTCGCCCAACACCCCCGGCCTGCGCGATCTGCAGGCGCGGGATGCGCTCGAACAACTTCTGGGCGCCCTCGCCGAGGCCCGCGCCGGCCTGCCGTCGCCGGGTGCGACGCCGATCTTCCTCAAGGTGGCGCCGGATCTCCACGAGGCCGAGATCGAGGGGATCGTCGAGGCCGCCGTCGCCCACGGTCTCGCCGGCCTCATCGTCTCCAACACCACCCTCCAGCGGCCTGACAGTCTGCACGGCGCGGGCCGTGGCGAGGCCGGCGGGCTTTCCGGCGCCCCGCTGATGGCCCTATCCACCCGCCTGCTGGCCCAGTTCCACGTCGCCGCGGCCGGACGCCTGGTCTTGATCGGCGTCGGCGGCGTGGCTTCGGGCGCGGACGCCTACGCCAAGGTCCGCGCCGGCGCCGCCGCCGTGCAGCTCTATACGGCCCTCATCTATGAGGGGCCGGGCCTGGCGGCGCGCATCCGCGCCGACCTGGCCGCCCGGCTGCGGGCCGACGGCTTTTCCAGCCTCGCGGCGGCCGTGGGCGCGAAGTGAGCGGGTCCTTTGGCGCACCCGCCGGGGGAGCTTCGATTGCCCACGGGGCGGCGTTGACGTAACCAGCCGTCGATGGCGGATCCCGCGCCCCAGACCTCACCCGCCCGGCGGGCGTTAGGCGGCGTCCCGTGGCCCGGGGGGCTGTCGGCCCGCCTGCTGCTGCTCACCGTGCTGATCGTGGTGCTGGCCAATCTGCTCATCCTGCCGCCCAATCTGGCGGCGTTCGAGGAACAGCGCCTCCGCGACCGCCTGAACGCCGCGGAGGTGGCCACCCTCGTCGCCCAGGCCGCGCCGGGCGGCGCCGTCAGCTCCCAGAACTCGCAGAAGCTGCTGGCCGGGGCCGAGGTCGTCCAGATATCCCTGGGCGTCAACAACGAGCGCCACCTGATCCTGCAGATGCCCCGCGTCGAGCGTGCGCCCTATCTGGTCGACCTGCGCCAGAACAACCCACTGTCGTGGATCGCCCCGTTCGAGACCCTGTTCGGCGGCGGCGGACGCATGGTGCGGGTGATGGCTCCCCCTAGGTTCCTGCCCGGCCAGTTCGTGGAGATCGTGGTTCCCGACGGACCCCTGCGCCGCGAGCTCACCGCCCAGCTCGTCCGCCTGCTCGGCATCGCCCTTTTCACCTCCCTGATGGCCGGCGCCGTCGTTTATCTGTCGCTGAACTTCCTGCTCGTGCGGCCCATGCAACGCATCACCCGCGCCATGGAGCACTTCCGGGCCGATCCGGACGACCCCGGCGCCCGGGTCAAGCCGTCCGGCCGCCGCGACGAGATCGGTCGCGCCGAAAGGGAGCTCGACCGCATGCAGACCGACCTGCGCGCCGCCCTCGCGTCCCGCGCCCGCCTGGCGGCGCTGGGCGAGGCGGTGGCCAAGATCAATCACGATCTGCGCAACATGCTGACCAGCGCCCAGCTGGCCTCCGAGCGCATGGCCCACTCCGGCGATCCCAATGTCGCTCAGGCCCTGCCCAGGCTTGAGCGCGCCCTCGACCGCGCCTCGCGCCTGGCCTCCAACGTCCTCGCCTTCGGCCGCAGCGAGGAATCGCCGCCGCAAAAGCGCCCCGTCCCCCTGCGCGCCGCCCTTGTGGCCGCCGCCGAGGACGCCGGCCTCGCCGCCGACGGCGTGGCTCTGGCCATCGCCTTCAAGGGTGACCCCGCCGTCGCCGCCGACCCGGAACAGCTGCACCGCATCCTGGTCAATCTGATGAACAACGCCCGCCAGGCCATCGATCACGCCGAAGGCCGAGGGGGTGTCGGCAAACTAAGGGCCGAACTTTCCGGCGACGCCGCCAGCGATATATTGCGCCTCGTCGACGATGGCCCCGGCCTGCCGGAACGGGCCCGGGCTCACATCTTCCAGCCCTTCGCCGGCGCCGCGCGCGAGGGCGGCACCGGCCTCGGCCTCGCCATCGCCCGCGAGCTCGTCCAGGGCCACGGCGGCGAGCTCACCCTCGTCTCCACCGGCCCCCAAGGCACCACATTCGAAGTGAAGCTGCCGAAGGGGTGATCCCTCTCCCCGCTCACGCGCTCCGGCCGGGATGATGTGATTTCAGAAGAGCGCGCTGCCTGGCGACACCCCTTGGCGACGCCTTCACCCGTCGATGGGTATCGTGGCGGTGGCCCACGGCGATGCGACCCGCCAGCCGAGGCTCTCGTAGAGGCTCCGCCCTTCGTCCGTCGCGACAAGAATCTGCGTCGCCGCCGGCGAAAGCTGGCGGGCTGCAAGCGCGGTCATCACGGCTTGCCCGAGGCCGCGCCGACGATGAGCGTCAGCCGTTTCGATCCGATCGTAGGCGAATACGTCAGCGGTCTCGGTCGCATAGCCGCTTGCCGCGAGGCTGCCATCGGACGCGAGGACGCGTACGCGCGTGGTGCACCCCAACGCATCGACCTCGAGCCGGTAGTCTTCGGGCGCCGGACGAGAGGCGGGAGACGCCGCTTGGGTCATCATCAGGTATTCAGCCGCTTGAATCTCCCACCTCGACGGCAGCGCCCGTCTCAGGGCCCGATCCGTTCCGCACAGTTTCAGGAAATGTCGCGGCGCGGAAATCTCACGGCCCAGCCAGACGAGCCCCTCATGCATCTGTGGAAACACCCACCGCCGCTGCTCCTTGGCCGAGTTCGTATCGACCCTCCAGCCGCCACGATCCGGCGCTGGCGCCGGAAGACCTCGTCCTATGGAACGCGCCGCTAGCCAACTGACGACCAGGCGCGGTTCGACCCGGAGTGTCGATCGGTCCTCGTTCATAGCCTCAGGCTTGCTGAATGGCGCCGACCGCCGCAGGGCGTCTCATTCTCAGCAACACCCCTTGGCGACGCCTTCGCGGCGGGGGTCGGCGCCGCCTTCGAGGTGGCCGTTGCGGAAAATGATTCCGTGGAGGCCCGAGCCTTCGCCGGCGTAGCCGCCCTTGACCGCCACCCCCTTGGCCGCCAGGCCGGCCGCGACGCCCGGGGCCAGCTTGTCCGGCTCGGAGGCGTAGAAATCGCCCAGGGCCACGAGGTTGGGCAGGTCGATGGCGTCCTGCACGCTCAGGTCCCACGCGAACATGCCGACCAGGGTTTTGACCACATAGGACGGGATGGCGAGGCCGCCGGGCGATCCCACCGCGGCGACGAAGTCCCCCTGTCGGTCGAGCACGATGGCCGGCGCCATCGACGAGCGCGGCCGTTTGCGCGGGCCGACGGCGTTGGCCGCCGCCGCGCCGTCCTTCTGCAGCGGCGAGAAGGAAAAGTCGGTCAGCTGGTTGTTGAGCAGGAAGCCGTCGACCATCCGACCGTCGCCGAATACGCTCTCCACGGTGGTGGTCATGGAGACGACATTCCCCCAGCGGTCGACCACGGTGAAGGACGAGGTGCCGCCCGGCTCGACGGTGGCGTCGGGACCATGGGCCGGCGCGCCGGCGGGGTGGCCGGGGGCCGGCGCCGGACCTGCTGTCTCGCCGATCAGCTTCGCCCGCGCCGTGAGATAGGCCGGGTCGAGCAGGCCCGCGGTGGGAACCTTCACGAAGGCCGGGTCGGCGACATATTGCAGGTCGTCGGCATAGGCCAGACGCTCGGCCTGGGAGAGCAGGTACCAGCCCTCGGCGTCCGTCGGGCCGTGGGCGGCGATGTCGGTGCGCTCCAGCAGGCCCAGCGCCTCCAGCGTCACCGGTCCGCCGGAGGGCGCCGGCGGCTCGCACACCGTCCAGTGCTGGAACGGTCGGCACAGCGCCGGCTCTTCGATCGGCTTGTAGGCGGCGAGATCCGCCAGGGTCATGGTCCCGGGGATCGGGCCCTTGCCGAGGCGGGCGACAATGTCGGCGGCGATCGGGCCAGTCAGCAGGGCGGCGGGGCCTTCGACGGCGATGCGGCGCAGGCTGGCGGCGTAGGCCGGGTTCTTCAGCACATCGCCGGCGACATATTTCTTGCCGTCGGGCTTGGTGAAATAGGCGGTGACATCCGGCGTTCCGGCCTGCGGCGCATTGCCGACAATGTAGCCGGCCAACCGGGGGCTCACGACGAACCCCTCGTCGGCCAGGCGCGCGCTGTCCCCGAACAGGTCGCGCCAAGCTAGCCGCCCGTGCTCCTTCTGCGCCAGATGCAGCATGGCCACCGCGCCTGGCACGCCGGCCGAGCGGCCGGAGAGTACGGCCTGGAAGAAGGGAAGGGGTTTGCCGTCGGCGCCGAGGAACATGTCCGGCGAGGCTCCGGCCGGGGCGAACTCACGTCCGTCGTAAGCTGTCGCCCGCTTCGTCTTGGCGTCGTAATAGACCATGAACGCCCCGCCCCCGAGGCCGGAGCTCTGCGGCTCGACCAGGCCCAGGGTCGCCTGGATGGCCACGGCGGCGTCCACGGCCGAGCCGCCTTCGCGCAGCACCTTCAGCCCGGCCTCCGTGGCGATGGGATTGGCCGCCGCCACCATGGCCCGCTGCGCCGCCGCCGGCGCGGCCGAAAGGATGAAAAGCCCGAGGGCGACGGCCAGTTTGCGAGTCTTCATGGCCCGCCGACCCTAGAGTCGATTCGTCCCGCGCGATACGCCTCTCCCCACGCCCTCGAACCGGCATGGACAATCGCCGCTGCGGCATGCCACGTCGCGCGGTGATGATCCCAGGCGCGCGCAATCTGATCACCGATGTGCCGGGCCTCGCCGTCGGCCAGACCGAGGATGCGCGCGTCCGCTCCGGCGTCACCGTGATCCTTCCCGACGCCCCGGCGATCGCGGCCGTCGACGTACGCGGCGGCGGTCCCGGCACGCGCGAGACCGACGCCCTGGCCGCTGACACCCTGGTCGAGACCGTCGACGCCATCGTGCTCTCCGGCGGCTCGGTCTATGGCCTGGCCGCCGCCGACGGTGTGACCGCCTGGCTGGGCGCCCGCGGCCGCGGCTTCGGCCTCGCCCCTGGCGCGCCGCCGGCGCCGATCGTGCCGGCCGCCATTCTCTATGACCTCGGCAATGGCGGCGAGAAGGACTGGCGGCAGGATCCGCCCTACCGCGCCCTTGGAATCGCCGCCGCCGACGCCGCCGGCCCCGACTTCGCCCTCGGAACCGCCGGCGCCGGGGCTGGAGCCATGGCCGGGTCGCTCAAGGGCGGCGTCGGCTCGACCTCAATCGTCAGCGCCGATTGGACGGTCGGGGCGTTCGCGGCCGTCAACAGCTTCGGGTCGGTCGTTGCGCCGGGCGGGCGCGCCTTCTGGGCGGCGCCGTTCGAGATCGGAGCCGAGTTCGGCGGCCTTGCGCCAGGCCCGGCGCGCGCGGCCCCGGACGACTGGGGCCTCGCCAAGCGTGATCCCGCCCCCCGCGCCAGCACCACCCTGGCCGTCATCGCCACCGACGCCGCCCTCACCCCGGCGCAGGCGCGCCGCGTGGCGGTCATGGCCCAGGACGGCCTGGCGCGGGCGATCCGCCCCGTCCACGCGCCCTTCGACGGCGACGTGGTCTTCGTCCTCTCCACCGGGCGGCGCTCGCTCGGCGAGCCGGCGGCTTTCGCCCTGACGGTGCTGGGGGCTCTGGCCGCCGACTGCCTCGCCCGCGCCGTCGCCCGCGCTGCCTATGAAGCGACCGCCTGGCCGGGGAGCAGGGTCAAGGCGTGGAGGGACCTAAAGTAACTCACTCATCCGAACAGCAGCCTCGCCGTGCCGAGGAGGCCGGGTTCGGGGTGGACGATCAGGGCCACGGGCACGGCGGCCAGAACCGGCTGGGCCCGGCCCTTGGCCTCGAATCGGGCCCTGACCAGCGCCGTGTCGAGGAACTCGATCATCCTGGGCGCGATGCCGCCGCCGATGGCCACCGCCTGCGCGCCCTGCACCAGGGCTACGTCGCCCATGGCGCCGCCCAGGATCAGACAGAACCGCTGCACCGTGTCCTTGGCGACGATATCGCGGCCGGCGATGGCCGCCTCCAGGATCTCGGGCGCCGACGGCGGCTCGGCCGGCGCGCCGCGGATCTCAGCCATGGCGCGGTAGAGGTGCTCCAGGCCCGGTCCCGACAGGATGCGTTCGTTGGAGACGCGCGGAAACCGGCCCAGCATCACCCGCAATATCCGCAGCTCCAGCTCGTCCAGCGGCGCGAAGCTGGCGTGACCACCCTCGGTGGGGACGACGATGTCGCCGGCCGGCCTGCTCAGCACCTGGCCCACGCCGAAGCCAGTGCCGGGCCCCACCAGCGACACCGTCGCCGGTAGAGTCTCCGGCCAGGCCGGGCCGCTCAGCGGCCGCCAGTCCTTGGGCCCCAGGCCGCCCAGGGCGTGACCGATGGCCACGAAGTCATTGACCACCTCAAACCGGGTCCAGCCGAGCTTCGCCTTCAGGTCGGCGGTGCTGAACGACCAGTCGCGGTTGGTCAGCCGCACCAGATCGCCGCTGATCGGCGAGGCGACGCCGAAGGCCGCCATGGTCGGACGCGGCGCGGCCCCCAGCTTGTCGAGATAGGCGGTGACACAGGCCTCGACGCCCTGGTAGTCGGCGTTGCGCATATCCTGGCGAAAAGCGGTGACGATGCCCCCGGCGGCGTCAAGGCCGGCCAGGGCGAAGCGGGCGTTGGTGCCGCCGATGTCGGCGACCAGGCCCACGGGGCTGTTGGAAACGAACAGGGTCTGCTCCCAGGCTGCGCATTTGGGTTGGGCGCGCGCGCGCCTTATCCTAAGTCTTGGGCGTCGCGGTCAAATGGGCTAAGCGCCGCCCATGGTCTCGCCAAGCGTCTATCCCATCATCCTGTGCGGCGGCGCCGGCACGCGGCTGTGGCCGGAATCGACGCCGCGCCGACCGAAGGCCTTCCTGCCGCTCACCAGCCCACGCTCCCTGCTGCAGGAGACAGCCCTGCGCGTCGCCGCCATCGCCGGCGCGGCCCCCGCCATCGTCGTCGCCTCCCACGCCCACACCGAGATCGTGCTGGCCGAGTTCGCCGACGTTGGTGTCGCCTGCCGCCTGATCACCGAGCCCGGCGGCCGCGGCTCGGCGCCGGCCATCGCCCTGGCCTGCCTGGAGATCGTCGCCGAGGATCCCGACGGCTTGGCCGTCGCCGTCGCCTGCGACCACCATGTGCCCGATCCCGAGGCCTTCGCCGCCGGCGTCCTGGCCGCCCTGCCGGCGGCCGCCAAAGGCGCCATCGCCACCTTCGGGGTCCGGCCAACCCAGGTCTCCACCGCCTATGGCTACATCGAGCCAGGCGAACTGCTGGAGGGCCCGGTCCGGCGCGCCGCCCGTTTCATCGAAAAGCCGGACTTAGACCGCGCCGAAGAGCTCCTGGCCGCAGGCTGCCTGTGGAACAGCGGCAATTTCGTCTTCCACGCCGGCGTCATGCTGGCTGAGCTCGAAGCGCGCGAGCCGGCCCTGATGGCCGCCGCCCTACGCGCCCACGCCGAGCTGCGCCGCGAGGGTCAGGTGCTGGCCCTCGGCGACGCCTTCCTGGCCAGCCCCGACATCGCCATCGACGTGGCGGTGATGGAGCGCACCGACCGCGCCGCCGTCCTGCCCATCGACTACGCCTGGTCCGACCTCGGCGCGTGGGACGCCGTGTTCGAGGCGGCCGACAAGGACGCCGACGGCAACGCCACCCGGGGCCGGGTCTCCATCGTCGACAGCCAGGGCTGCCTAGTGCGTACCGATTCCGTCACTCGCGTCGCCATCATCGGCCTTAAGGACGTGGCCGTGATCGTCGAGAATGGCCGGGTGCTGGTCTGCGACCTCGCCTCGGCCCAGAAGGTCCGCCTCGCCTCCAAGGGCCTTGAAACCGCCTGACAGTGACCCGTCGGTGACAGGGCTGAAATTCGCTGGTGAGCTTGGCCGTTCAGGTTCCCGCCGAACGATGGAGCGGACCCACACCATGAACATCGACGACACCGAGCGCGCGCGCCACCGTGGCCTGGCCGAACAGCTGTTCACCATCGGCAACATGGCCGTTTTCCTGATCCTGCTCGTCTGCGTCGCCGTCGCCGCCGTCTTCTGGGAGCTTTGGCACTGAACTAGCGATCCTCCGTCACACCGGTCTTCACCGGGGCGGTCTCGCGCATGAACCAGATGGCGACGGCGCCCATGACCAGCGCCGCGGTCAGGTACCAGGCCGGCGCCACCGGGTTGCCGGTGACCGCGGTCAGCCATTTGATCGTGAACTGCGTCGTCCCGCCGAAGCCGGCCACCGCCACGGCGTAGATCGTCCCCACCGCGCCCGAGCGCACGCCCTTGGGCAGGGCCTCGGTCAGGCTGATCAGCCCCGGCCCGGAGGTGAAAGCCACCAGGGTCGCGATCAGGGCGGCGACCGCATAGACCACGCCGACGCTCGGGAACCTGACCATGGCCATGTAGGCGGGAATGGCCAGCAGGATGAACAGGATCACGGCGGTCAGCATCACCGGCCGACGGCCGACGCGGTCGGTCAGGAGGCCGGCGGCGATGTCGGCGACGATGCTGGTCGCGCCCAGCACGATGGTCGCGCCGAAGGCCACGGTGGCGGTCAGGTGCAGGCTGTCCTGGGCGTAGGTGGTCGTATAGTCGAGCACATAGGCCGAGGTCATCGCCGAGCCCAGGAGGCCCAGGCCGATGACGATCAGCCGCCGCGGCGTCCGCGCCTTGGGCGCATCGGACGCGGGGCCTGCGTGCGTTTCGGGCAGGTTCCGCCGCATGATCAGGCCTACCGGCACGATGGCCGCCCCGATCAGGAAGGCCGCCCGCCAGCCCCAATGGTCGAGGTCGGCCGGGGCGAGCAGCGACGACAGGGCGAAGCCCACCGTCCCCGCCGCCAGCACGGCCACGTCCTGGGTGCCGAATTGCAGGGCCAGATAGAGCCCGCGCTTCAAGGGCGGCGCCGCCTCCATCAGGAAGGCGGTCGAGGGCCCCACCTCGCCACCGAGGGCGAAGCCCTGCAGCAGGCGAAACAGCACCAATAGCACCGGAGCGGCGACGCCGATCTGGGCGTAGGACGGAGTCAGCGCCACGCCGACGATCCCGGCGCCCATCAGGGCGAAGGCCAGGATCATCGCCGGCTTGCGACCGGCGCGGTCGGCGAACATCCCGATCACCAGGCCGCCCACCGGCCGGGTGGCGAAGCCGACGCCGAAGGTCGCCAGGGAATAGAGCAGGCTGTGGGTGGCGTCACCGGCCGGGAAAAACGTCCGCCCGATCTGAATGGCGAAGAACGAAAAGGTCAGGAAATCGTAGAAGGCCAGCGCATTGCCGACGCCCACCGCCACCACCTTGCGGAGCGGCAGATGGACCTCATGGGTCGTGCTCAACATCCAGCCCCCACGGCCCGAATGGACCCGCAAACGGGGGCCGGCGCAAGCTATCCCGCAAACGGCCCGCAATGCGGCTTCAGGAAGATCCGATCCTCGCGGCGGATGAAGGCTCTCGCCATGGCGTAGTCGAAGTTGGCCTTGCCGGCCGGATCGGCCTTCAGCCGCGCGCGATAGGCTTCGTAGGCCGCCAGGTCGCGGATCGTATAGACGCCGTAGGCCGTCGTCGCCGAGCCTTCGTGTGGGCCGAAATAGCCGATCAGATTGGCCCCGGCGCGCGGGATGGCCTCGCTCCAGCCCTCGGCGTAGCGGGCGAAGGCCTCGCCGGCGAAGGGCTCGATCTCATAGCGGATGAAACAGGCGATCATGGTGGGGTCCTCACGGGGCGGGGTGGGGCTTTCTACCCCCTGGCCCTACGCGCATGTTTCGGTTAGCGTCGAAACATGACCGACGGACCGCTCATCGCCCAGGTCGCCGCCCTCATCGGCGATCCCGGCCGCGCCAACATGCTGGTCGCCTTGCTGGACGACCATGCCCTCACCGCCACCGAACTGGCTCTGGCCGCCGGCGTCGCCGCGCCCACCGCCAGTGGCCATCTGGGCAAGTTGCTCGACGCCCGCATCCTCGCCGTCGAGCGCCAGGGCCGACACCGTTATTTCCGCCTCGCCGACCCGCATGTAGCCGAGGTGCTGGAGGGCCTGATGGGTCTCGCCCAGCGCACTGGCGCAGTCCGCCGCCGGCCGGGCCCGCGCGAACCGGCCCTGCGCGCCGCCCGCGTCTGCTACGACCACCTGGCCGGCGCCCGCGCCGTCGATCTGGCCGGGAGCCTGGAGGCGCGCGGTCTCATCGCCTGGGAGCCGGAGCCCAGGGTCACCGACGCAGGGAGGGCGCTGTTCGCCGGCCTGGGGGTCGACCTTCCCGCTCTGGAGCGTGGTCGCCGGCCGTTGTGTCGCGCCTGCCTCGACTGGAGCGAACGCCGCGCCCACCTGGCAGGCGCCCTTGGCGCCGCCATCCTCGACAAGGTGCTGACAGCCGGCTGGGCTCGTCGCGGCGACGGCCGCGTGGTCCTCTTCACCGACGCCGGCGCGGCGGCTTTCGACGAAGCGTTCGGGGTGGAGTGAGCTAACCGCCTAGAGCAAACCCCGTTCAGACGGAATCGTCTGAACGGGGATAATTTGCTCTAGAATCAAAAGTGTAGAGCTTGATTCAACGTTCGCATCTGTTCCGTGCAAACGCATCAAGCTCTAGGCGCGGAAACCCGGCCGCCGCTTCAGCGGTGACCGGTCCGAGAGCGATGGGGTGGACGCCCCCTGACGGCATCGAAGTGCCAGAGTGGAGGTGTTGAGCACACCACTGCAAAGGAGGCGTCCGTGGGTGAAGTTAGCATGATCGGGCTCGATCTGGCCAAGTCGGT